>Ga0302251_1000290_pt1 | contig 54109 bp, 45 predicted proteins | sample AAG_RA_Gln_MG_FD_193534 | JGI IMG/M metagenome (GOLD analysis project Ga0302251, IMG submission 193534) | Enriched activated sludge microbial communities from anaerobic digester in WTTP, New Holstein, Wisconsin, United States - AAG_RA_Gln | ecosystem: Engineered > Bioreactor > Anaerobic >... | reverse complement strand
CCGTTCCCGCTCTCCGCAGAAGGCCCTCCGGGGCCTTTTGCCGGACCTGCTTCCCACCATTCAATCTGGCCAATTGGGCTTCAAAGAAAGTGGCCCCTAACACCCCTGCCGTTGTCCGTGATCACGACTGAATTTTGCCCCACATGGAGGTCAATCGCAATCAGTCCTTCTGTGATGGCCTCATTGAGTTGAATGGCATCATGGGAGTTCTGCACCGGCTCATGGACAAGCCGCCATTGACCCGGATAGGTCTCAATGGTATCCCTGATAAGCGTTCTTACACACTGTTCTTGCAGACCGAGCAGTCTCATCTTCTACCTCCATCCTTTTTGGTTATGATCTTGATGCGTTGTAACTACTCAGCCTATCCGGTCGCCTGCGGCTAAAGCCGCAGGCGACCGGATAGGCTGAGTAGTTACCATAGTTTTTGAGACTACGCCAATAACGAGTACAATAAGCGGATTGTTGCTTGACCCAGTCTCAAGAACCATGAAACAGGAAGCCGAAATTCTTAGGGCAGTCTCAGAATGTTCGGAACGCCAGTCTCAAAAACTGTGGAATAAGGGCCGGTTTGGGGCCTCCCAGTCTCAAAAACTATGAAATCCTACAACATCTGAGCACCCAACGCAGGCCAATCTGGAAGATGCTCAAATCGCGGCGATCCGCACGGTCCACCAATCGTCGCTGACTGCGCTGGATCGTTTGCGTACCGGTGACGATGAGCCACAAGTAGAGCAAGACGACCGCGAGCGTCAGGCGAGACAGGCGCTCGAAGTGCACGAGACGCGTCTGTTCCAAGTCAAAACCATGGCCTTTCAAATCGCCAAACATTTCTTCGATCCACATTCGCCGGCGATACGCCAGCCGGGTCGCATGCTGCGTGGGCAGATTCGTGGCCAGCAGCCAGGGCTCGTCTTCGCCGGGCCGCCAGTACGCCCACAAATTGACGGGATGCTGGTGTTTCGCCGTCAGCAAACCCTGGCCCAACCAGCGATTCTGCCCCGCTTTCTGAATCACGTCCCCGAAATGGCACCACTCCTGTTCACCGATCTTGACCTGATTGTAGGCGCGTTGGCGCAATACATAGGACCATTTCCAGCGTTCCAGTTGCCGGATGACTTCGATCGCCCCGAACTCGCTGTCGCCCACCAGTTGCACCGGGACCCCTGGGGGCAACAACCCCCGCACGTAGGCCAGCAACGCCAGCTGCTTGCGGGCCGAACTGTGCCCCCGACTGCTGGGAATCCAGGTCCAGGCGATCGGAATAGCCCGCCGCCGATACGCCACGGCGACCATCAAGAGCTGGTGGTGGAAGCCCACCTTGCTGGCATCGGCGATGAGCCGAATTTCGCCCACCGTCGCCGCCATCGCCTGCAAAACCCCCTGGGCCAGCGGCTGGTACCAGACGCGGACCCGCACCGCCGCGTTCTCCAGAAAACGCGCCAGGCGCCGGGCCAGACTGAGTTGCGTGGCCGAGCCCGGCATATGCCCCGCCACCTTGCTCAAATGCACCGAGCGGCTGGCCCAGATACCGACCAGCAGCCAGGCCAGGTTGCGCAACCGCGTAATCCGTTCCTGCGGCCACAGTTGCAAAATTCGTGCAAGCCAGGTATCATGGAGCCGGTTGATCGACATTGGCCTCCTCCTTGTAAAGTCGTTTTGTTGGCCCAAAGCAACTTTACTCGGTTTGGCCGTGTCGGTCAACCTCTTGTTGTTAAACTGTCAGGTAGCTAGGGTTGCCACCAAACGCAGTCAACACCATATCCAAGGCTTTCATTACCAGAATCTGCCGCCCGAATGCCCCCGTTTTCAAACGTGGGGATGAAGGGCGGCTGGTTTTTCCCTGCCCTCGGCGGGTGGGGGAAGACGTAGGGGAAAGGAGGTGGGGAAACCTGGCCCGAACAGGTAAGATTCGCTATTGAGGCCGGGATCAAGGAGAGCAATGTCGTGTTCCAGATGCACCCGTTGAAGATGCGCTCGCCCGGCGGGATTGCGCTCCAGGAGCAGTTCACCTTGTTCGCGGCCAACTTCGTGCGCTGGGCGGCGGTGTGGCTGCGCCAGCGGGTCGCCCACAGCACTCCGCGCTTCGAGCGGGCCCTGCAGCGGGTCAAGGCGATGGTGCGCGTGGGGGCCAACACCAGCGCGTGGGTGGTCGCGGCAGAGGAGGACTTGTTGTTAAAGTTCGACGATACCGGAGCTTATCCCGGGGTGGAACTCCGACTGGCGGGGGCCTGGCGTACGCGCCCCCCGCTCCTACCCCGGAAGGAAATTGAAAAATCTGACTTTGGAGACGATCTCGCTTTTGGTTGCACGTAACTTACGCTAATCCGCAAGAACACCCCAGAATGTGACGATTCCGTCCCGATCTAAGAAAACCAGAATTTTATCATCAGGACTGAAGACAATTGTCCCCCCAAAAGGTAGGTCCTGGGGTGATATTGTTTGAATGATTCTGCCCGTGTTCCAGTCCATGATTTTGATGCTCGTTTTGCACTCGTCAACAGCAACAACAGCAAGTAACGCACTATCGCTCGAAAAGGCAAGGCTGGTAATCGCACTCCCAGAACATGAATCTCCACTCCACGATACGGGTCCCAAACCCTCAAGGACTATTCTCGTCCTTTCCCAGCCTACATCGTACGAATAGAGGTTTCCTCCATCATCGTATATCGCCAGGCGATTCCCATCTGGACTAAACTTGACCCCCGTTACCGCATACTTAAACACCGGGTAGCCCCAAGTTTTGATTTGCCCCGTGTGATTCCAGAGACTTGCTGCGTAACCCCACCCCTCGGCCACCGCGAGTAGGTCATCTGATGGACTAAAGGCGACGTCGTAAACCTGCACTCCGATCATCTCCTTGCTATCCAGTATAACTTTTCCCGTAGTCGTGTTCCGTAACTTCAAGTAGCCAGGAATCACATTACCCCGTGTAGCGTTGTTACCAGCCGTAAAGGCTGCGATAGTTTTTCCGTCAGGCGAGAATGATAACCCTTCACCGAGATTGCATTGAAAGGCAGAGATCCGCTGCCATGTAGTGACATCAAAGATCGATACGACCCCTCCTCTGGCCAAAGCAACAACCGGAGCAGCACTAGCGAGGGCCCTACTGTCATTTGCATAGTCAATCATCTGTACAATGGATTGCTGCGCTACATCAATCTCCGTTGCTCCACTACCTGTGGCAACGATCAATTGGCGATCTGACACAAAGGCCAGTGTTCCAAAAGGAAATGCACCATACTCGCTTACCTGAATCGGTTGGCCTGTCACAATATCCCACACAATAATGTGTTGATCTGAAACAGAGACAACCCGCCGAGCATCTTCTAGGAAAGTCGCTGTCGGGGCGGATGGATAACCTAGATAGGGGTCGTCGCTCAGTTGTAAGCGAACGGGAGTATCCCACAAGTCAGTATTCCATACGTAAATGGCTTCTGCTGATACAATCAAGATCTTCCCGTCAGGACTGAACTCGATGGTTTCAGGGGAGCTTTCAAACTCTAGAACTTGCACAGCAGCGCGATTATCCAAGTCATATACGATTACTTTCCGGCTATTCATCAGGCTTTCAGCCAACAACTTGCCATTGTCGTTGAACGCTAATCCTCTCGGGTATCCCCCCATGCCGGAGTGTGCCAGAGTTCCAATCCGCTCTCCTGTTTCGAGATTCCACAAGTCAATCGATCCGGAGCTATTTGCTGTTGCCAAAATGGTACTGTCCGGACTGAAGGCAAGGGCATAGACTGCCCATGTGGTTACTTGGCGGATTAATTTCCGTTCCTCAATATCCCAGACGGCCACTCCTTCCGAGCTATTGACGGCAAGCAGTTTGCCTTTCGTGTCAATACTGAGTCGACCGACATACTTGGGCTGTACTCCTGGTTCGATGAGGCGCCCCAACTCTTGCCCATCGTGCGTATTCCAGATAATCGTATTACCATCATAATCGCCAGTAATGACCTGCTGCCCATCAGGACTTAGGGCGATTGAGCGCAACTCGCTGGTGGTTTCTACGAAGAGACGCTCCTCAAGCGGATCAAGGTCGAAAACATAGAAGCCTTGCACACTTGCAACAACGAGAACACCCCCGTTGGCCCGCGCCCCTCTAGAAACTGGTCTGCCCATGCGACCTAGTTCAGCAAGTCGTTCAGCATTTTGGGCTGTAATTCTTTCCAGCCGGCCAATCGGCAGCGGTATTGGGGTGGAAGTTGGTATGCGGGTCGGCGTCGGCGCGGGAGTGCTGCTCGGACTGGGCGTCGGGGTACTGGTAGGCAGATGTGTTGGCACAGATGTTGGATAAGGAGTAGCAGTCGGTGGGGGGAAGACTGTGGATCCAGTGCAACCGGTCAACAACAGGGCAAGAACCAAGCAAGAGTAGAAGTAGACCTTGGGCAACCCAGTACTACACGTCATTTTTCCTCCTCTGCTTCTTCGGCGGCGCCCTCAACGACTTGATGATCTTTGAGCTACAAGATATGGTGGCACAGGGCTGAGATTGGCCCCATGTTCTGGGCCACAGATTGGTGAGAATATGGAGGATGAACTGACCCACGGGACGATGTCGGCAGTATAGCATACCACCCCGAAGCACGCAAACCGACATTGCCGGGTTGCGCATTCCCCTCCTCTCATGACGCTTTCTGGATCTACGGTTTCGGATACATCGCCGGCGCGATTCTCCCCGTCGCCGGCGGACTGGCTGGGGCGGCGCTGGGCGGCACCGGCCTCCTGCTCTGGCTCGGCGCGCCGGCGCGGGCCCCGTTAGCCTGGCGTATCCCCGCCCTAGCGGTGTTGGGAGGGGCCGGCCTCGTGGGGTGTTTGCTGCGCTCGCGGACCCGCCGCTGGTCTATTCTGAGCGCGGCGCTGCACGTGGCCGGTGGTCACCGCGGGCCCACGCATTCGCTATTGTGCCTGACCCTCACCGCGGCAGTCGGCCTGCTGCTGCGGGCGACGCTCACCTGGTGGGCGCTGCCCCTGGGCGTACTGTCGCATCTACTGCTCGATACCCTGACCTGGGGCGGCGTGCCATGGCTGTGGCCCTGGAAGAAGCGCTTTCGCGCCCGGTGGGCGCTACACACAGGGTCATGGGTGGAAAACGTGGTCGCTTTTCCCCTGCTGCTGATTACGGCCGTGGCGGAGGGGCTGGCCTGGCTGCCGGCTGGCGGAGGGCGGTAATGCACTCCCATGGGGCGGGCCGATATGCGGCTTCGGCCTCGGATCAGCATTTTCACGAAGATTGCGGAAGAGTCTATAGTTGTCGTTGGCCATTGTTCCGCTGAACGAATGCGTTTCTATTGACAAGGCGGCGCCAGCATGGTATACTGGTATATAGGGAGTAATATAGCTGGCCTTTCAGTGGACGCTAGGCCAGTTGGAGCTAGTGGCGTAGCCGACCGCTCAGTTATTGTAGCGGGCGGTTTTTTTATTGGGGAGTGTGGAGTGGGTATTCCTATCGGCTAACCAGGACTGTTGTTCCGGCTTCCTGTGGAAGCAGTTGTGAGCCACCTGGACGGCGCGGACCGTGCAGTTGGTAGCATGGCGTTGCGCGCTCGGCCCAGGGCAACGGTAGCCTTTGACCTGCGGTCAGAAAAGGAGGAAAAATGGGCACACATCATCCGAAGCATGGGGCCTGGTGCGGCGCACAGACATATCCGACCCGCTGCAGTTGTGGGGCTAGAGTGTATTACTTCCACTGTAACCACGGATGCAGCGTGCTCTTCGATGCCCTGGGTTGGCCTTGGCCCCAGCACAGGTGCTCCAAGTATGCACATGCCCAAACGGCGATCGACGAGAGCTATGTCCCAAACATCTTGCCGCCCGCGGAGCGTCCATGGCAGAGCGGGAGACCAATCCGCGTGTGTGCGCCCCTCCCGCAAGGGGCTGCCGAGGGAGTGGGCGTAATCAAGGAGGTACTCGATCTTGGGCTCTTCGGCAAGCCCCATTCCCCCTCAGCTTCAACGACTCCCGTTACCCGCAACCGCCCGGCGACCGCGGATCTGCTACGCGTCACCGTAGACGTGGATGGGCCAGACTGCGAAGAGGTTACCCGCTACAGAATGCTTGTCGAGCAAGAAACTTGGAGCCAACTGGGGGGCGAGCGCCTTGACCCGGTGCGATTTACTGTGGCCGGACGTATCGTCCTCAAGCAATCTGCTTTCTGGCGTTGCACGAGTCTGGACTGGCCGGACAGCGAGCGTCCAACCAAGCGCGATTGGTACCGAGTCGAGTTAAACGGTGGGCGGTACATCTGGACGGGAAAGGCTTGGTTGGAAGAAAGGTCATTGCTCCAGCCACCCGATGTAGTGATGCGCCAACTCAGCACCTTTCGGCACCCGAGCTTGTTCCATTGAGCCCCATGGGTATGGCCATTCGATGTGGATGTTGGCTATAGCGGAGGTGTACACTGGTCTACGGTCAGCGATGACATTTCTGCCTCCGCGACTATGCCCGCAATTCCGGTGGCAGGCCGGCGATAGGCGCGTCGCTCGACAACACCAACCGAATCGGTTTGTCGAACGGAACCGATGCTGGGACACGAAGGCCCGGCGCGAAGAAATCTCTCAACTCCGGATCTGGGTGAGACATGTAGTAGCGGCCAATCGCGCCTTCGGCCCGGTTGTAAAGATGGGCATCGCCGACCAGCGGAGCGACGTGAAAACTGATGAGCCGGATCAGACCAACGATGTTCGGCAGCAATCTCTCATAGTTTTGTATGAATGAGGGGAGCGTCTGGGGCCAGGTCCCATAAACGGTGCCGGCGACGCGCCTGTGTTCACCACGCGAGAGAGCCGCTGCGTCATACGTCGGGTACTTGCCGGAAAGGAAATCGGCAAGGTGTTCCCCCATCCGTGCGCCGAAGCCACGCCGTGTTTGGCCTACATACCAGGGTTGCTTCCTGTCTCCCACGTTGATCGTCCAAAGGTAGACGCCGACGGCCTTGGCCATCTTGTCGGTAAACAGGCAGGGGTTCCCGCCTTCATCCACGGCAGAAAACGGCCCGTGAAAGTGGACGGGGACGTCGGTCGCAGGCCCGACAGCAGGCGCTATCGCCCGAATACCGTAGTCTACCCGCAGACCGTAGAGCGCATTTTTCACGGGCTGAAAACGTTTCTCCTGGAGGCGGTGCAAATCCCAGCCCAGCATCCCGACTGCGTTGGCGAGCATCTCCTGTACCGTAGAGCCGAGACGAGCGTTCGCTACGGGGTCCTGTCCAATGCCCGCGCTGCCATACCCGAACACGATGTCGAACGGAGCGTGGCCTTGAAGCCGAAAACAGTCGCCATCGGCGACGCACAACACCTTACACTCTGTCCCAGCGCTGTTCTTGGGCTCGTTCAGGACGAGAACCGTGTCCATGTCGCCAAGGGCGTTATTGATCGCCGTGAGCACTCGTGCATCGAAGCACTTGTAGCGCCCAACGACTTTGCTTCCCCACCCATAAACAGCCCGGCGCAAGCGCAGCAGGTCCTCTCGGGTAAAAGCCCAGTCGAACTCTACAATGCGGCCGCGAGCCTTGCGCGCGATGCGAACGAGGGTGGCGATATCCTCGTAGTTCTCGGGAACAATCGGCTTGCTGCGCCAATGTGTTGTGCTGGTTGCTATAGGCATCGTATCATCCTCCGTCCGGCCAACTCGTTATTAGGCGGCGCGCCAATTGCACCGGGCTACAAATTCCCGAACGCAATATTCTGCTCCATAAGCCAACGCCGTTCAAGATGCAGACGCGGAGCCAATGATCCGGTGGCGAAGATATTGTCAGAATCAGGCACAGTGAAGCTGAGGCCGAAATGGAAGGGTGCATTTCCCAACGCATTTTCCAAGTTCCGTTATACCATACCGCGGCATTCTTGTTGTTAGAGCAGGGTGGTAGCACTTTATCTAGCGTAACGGTTGCACAATCAGTTGGCAAATCGTTCAAAACGGCTCAAAATCGACACTTTGCGGCTATTCGGGGACGTTGGGGATTTGGATCGTAATCTCGCCCATGGTCTGTGAGAAAATACCTTTTCGCTCGACTGAGCTCACCACAGTCAATCAGTAGCAGCGCTCCAGATCACAGTATATCACACTTCGAGTCAAAACGCGCGGCACTGGTGCGTAGGGATGCCAACTCGGACCGGTTTTGTGCCTGGGAACGCCAGCGTTTCCTGCGGTGGGCAGTATTGATTGAGTTGGAAACCCAACCGCATCAGGATTGGCCCTCTGCTCTGGCTCGGCGCGACGGTGCTGGCCCCGTTAGCCTGGCGTGTCCCCGCCACGGCGGTGTTGGCGGGCGCCGGCCTGGTCGGTCTTCTGCAGCGCTCCCGGACCCGCCACTGGTCTATTCTGAGCGCGGCGCTGCACGGGGCCGGTGACCACCGCGGGCCCACGCATTCGCTGCTGTGCCTGGCCCTCACCGCCGCGGTAGGACTGCCGCTGCGGGCGACAATCGTCTGGTGGGCGCTGCTCCTGGGCGCACTGTCGCACCTGCTCCTGGACACCTTGACGTGGGGTGGCGGGCCTTGGCTGTGGCCGTGGAAAAGGCACTTGCGGGCCCGGTGGTCCTTGCACACGGGGTCATGGGTAGAGAACCTCGTTGCATTCCCCTTGCTGCTGATCACGGCCGTAGTAGAGGGGCTGGCTACACTGCCGGCAGGGTGGTGGCGCTGACCAACAGGTCTTGCGGTCGGTATAAGCCAGGTCGTGGTCGTGGACGACGAGGGTGTAGGAACGTTTAGCCCGGAAGAGGGCCTTTTCCAGGCGACCGCCGTAGCCGAAATCCACGACGCGGTTCCCCACCGCGCCGCCACTCTTGACCTGCCCGTTCTGCTATGATAAAATCTTTCCCAGCAAACACCCAGATACCAACCCCGGAAGTAAGGGAGGTGATGCATCGGGGAGATCCACAGCACGGAGGAGAGTCTGCATCTTGGGTCTATCAGCTGGCCTCAATTGAATGACCGGATGAGGAGAAAATGCCATGAACGGAAGGATTCTATCTACAGCGCGGATTCTGGCGGCCCTGTTGCTCCTGTGCACCGGTATCACGGTGGCGCAGGGGCCTGCTCCACACGTGGGGAACGCGGGGCACAACTCTCCAAACGCACCACTCGGTACTGCCTTTACCTACCAGGGACAACTGAAGAAGGACGGCGAGCCGTTCACCGGCTCCTGCAACCTGGCCTTTGCGCTCTACGACGACCCGGCCGACGGCAGCATGGTCGGCGGGCCCATCACGCAGACCGTGCCGATCACCGCCGGCCTCTTTACCGTTCAACTGGACTTTGGCGCCAGTCCCTTTGCTGGCGGCGAGGCCCGCTGGCTCGGGGTGGCGGTGCAATGTCCCGGTGACGCCGGCTTAACCGCCATGCCGCGCCAGGCCCTGACGGCAGCGCCCTACGCCCTCTATAGTCAAGCGGTGCCATGGACGGGGATCACCGGTATGCCGGCCGGCTTTGCCGACAACGTGGACGACAACACGCTTTACAGCGCCGGTACCGGCCTTTTGCTCACCGGCACCGTCTTTGCGGCCGACACATCCTACCTGCAGCGGCGGGTGGGGGACGCCTGTCCGGCCGACTACGCCATCCGCCAGGTCAACGCCGACGGGACGGTGGTGTGCGAGCTGCTGTCCAGCGGGCCCAGCGGACCCACCGGGCCGGTGGGCCCAACCGGTCCCCAGGGACCGGCCGGCGAGAGCGGGCCCATGGGACCCACGGGGCCACAGGGACCGCAAGGCATCGCCGGCCCTGCCGGCGCCACGGGCCCGCAGGGACCCGCCGGTTCCACTGGCCCACAAGGGCCTGTTGGAGCGACCGGCCCTCAAGGGCCTAGCGGTCCCGCCGGCCCTAGCGGCGCCACGGGCTCTCAAGGACCCTCCGGTCCCTCTGGCCCCACGGGCCCGACCAACCTCTGCGGCTACACCCAGTCCTGTGTGGCCGGGTTGTCCCTCAGTGCCTCCGGAGGAAACGCCATCACTGGCACGTCCAGCGCCGCGACCGGCTATGGTATCTACGGGCGAGGCAGCGGCACTGCCGGCGGCGGCGTCTACGGCCGCGCCGATTCCTCCACCGGCTGGTCAGGGCACTTTTCCAGCGGAGTTGGCAACGGGATCTACATCAGCACCCCGGCCGGCCAGATCGGACTGAACGTGGCCAGCGGTCTGGCCCAGGTCGCCGGCAACCCCATCTGGCACGCCGGCAACGACGGCAGCGGCTCCGGCCTGGACGCCGACCTGCTGGAGGGACAGCACGGTTCCTACTACCAGACCCGGGTGGGCGGGGCCTGCGCGGTGGGCAGTACCATCCGGGCCATCAACGCCGACGGTACGGTCGAGTGCCAGCTAGACGCCACGCTCAACCGCCCCCTCCCGCCAGCGGCCACTAGCTTCACCAACCCGGACAGCGCTGGCAATGTCGGCATGAGCACCTCAGCAACCATCGGCACGGATCGGCTGGCGCTGATCAGCTACTACGACGCCTCCAACGGCGACCTGAAGGTAGTCCATTGCTCCGACCCGAACTGCACCACGGCTACGATCACGACACTGGACAGCACCGGCGACGTCGGCCGGGACACCGCAATCACCCTCGGCGCGGACGGGCTGGGGCTGATCAGCTACTATGACGCCAGCAACGGCGACCTCAAGGTAGCCCACTGCTCCAACGCCAACTGCACGGCCGCTGCCCTCGCTACCTTGGACAGCACCGGCAACGTTGGCCAGTACACCGCGATCACGATCGGCGGGGACGGGCGGGGACTGATCAGCTACTATGACGTTACCAACAGTGATCTGAAGGTGGCCCACTGCTCCGACCCGAGTTGCACCGGCGCTTCCCTCACGACCCTGGACAGCACCGGCGACGTGGGCCAGTACACCGCCATCGCGACCGGCGTGGACGGGCTGGGGCTGATCGCTTACGCCGACAACACCACCCCCGTCCTGAAAGTGGCCCACTGCTCCAACACCAACTGCAGCACCGCCACTTTCCTAGCCTACGCGAGCGGAGGCACCTGGTCATACCTCTCGCTCACGATGGGCGCAGATTCCTTCGGACTCATAAGCGGGTACTATGTCTACCCCTCCGGCAGCTTCTTATTTGTGCTCCACTGCGGCGGTGTCACTTGCGGTGGCTTTTCTGGCGCTAACACCTGGGAGAGTGGAACTGCCATCCAGCACACCTCGACCACGATTGGCACAGACGGGAAGGGGCTGATCAGCTACTACGACGCCGTCAACAGCGACCTGAAGCTGGCTCACTGTGGAGATGCGAATTGCGCCAATCCCATGATCACGGTCCTGGACAGCACCGGAGTCGTCGGCCAGTACAGCTCGATCACGATCGACGCGGACGGGCTGCCGCTAATCAGCTACTGGGATGCCACCAACAGCGACCTGAAGGTGGCACACTGCGGCAACGAGTGGTGCGCGCCCTACTTCCGGCGCCGGTAAGAGCACGGAGGTGAAGCAATGAGACACACCGCAATCTTGCTGTCTGCGCTGCTGGTCCTGGCTCTGCTGCTGGGCGCCACAGCGGTCCTGGCCCAGACCCCCTCCGCTGCTCCGCAACAGTCCACTTACGACTTCTCCTGGCATGTAGTCGCCGGGGGCGGCGGACAGGTGGAAGCGGGTGATTACAGCCTGGGCGGCACGGCCGGCCAGCCGCTAGCCGGCCTCTTCCCGGCTGATCACTATACGCTCTGCGCCGGCTTCTGGTGCGGGATGGCACAGGCTGGATACGAGATCTACCTGCCCTTGGTATTGCGAAACCAGGGGCTGTAGAACCGTGACCTACAATCATTTTCCCGCGGTTCCAGATACTTCTGGCCGTGCGTGCGCACGGGCTACGTTAAGGTACGCCCACTATGACGGCACAGCCTGGTTGACCGAAACGGTGAACAGCGCCTGGAGAGAAACCTCCCTAAAACTGGACTCGGCCGGCCGGCCGCACATCAGCTACCTGAGCAGCGGAGGCCTGCAGTATGCCTATCACGATGGCGCGCACTGGCGAATTGTGATGGTGGACAGCGCGGAAAGTGTGGGCCTGTATCCCTCGCTAGCCCTAGACATCGCCGGCAACCCGCACATCAGCTACTGGGACATGGCCAATCGTGATCTCAAATACGCCTGGGGGCAGGAGGAGGTGCCGGTAGCCGTGGTCTACCTGCCCGTGGTCCTCAAGGATTAATCTTTTCGTTGAGGAGGTTATCCATGAAGAAGCGAATGTTTTTCTCGATCCTTGGTTTGATCATGGCTATGGTACTCGGCCAAACTGCAGCCGTTGCGGCCGGACAGCCACGGCCAGTGACATCCAGTGGGCTTGATAAAATTCTCAATGCCGTAGCCGCGGAAGATTCTCCGGTGATTCAAGGCCAGGTAACCCATCTCGAATCTTTTGGGAACCAATGGGGGTGGATCTATACCATTGCGACAATTACGGTCGAAAAGCAACTGAGTGGGAGTGCAGTTGATCGGGAGATATTCGTGCGCTACAATGGCGGTACGATCAGTGACACCACTTTTTACGTGGATACTGAACCGCAGCTTCGCGTTGGAGACAAAATCGAGGTAGCCCTTGCCGCTGGGGAAGATAACACCTATCGTATTCTCAACGGAAGAGTTGGCGTCATATTTTTGGGTGCCCCAGCGGTTCCTGAATATGCGTTCCTGGGGCGCTGGTCTAACGAAGCGTTTCCAGTTCCCTATTACATTAACCAGAACGGGACACCCGATACCGAGGGTGAATTCGAGGCCGTGCAGGCAGCTTATAATAGCTGGAACAATGTTGCCTGCAGCTCAGCTGATTTCGCCTATCAGGGTACGACAGCAGCCCAACCGGGTAGCCGGGACTATCTCAATGTGGTGGGATGGCTACCCGACGCGCAATCACCCTGTCCCGGAGTGATTGGCTGCGCGCCCCTTTGGCTGATTGATGGCCGCTTAATTGAGTCCGATATCGTTTTCAATGAAAATAAAAACTATTCTATCGGTGGCACATACGACGTGCAAGCGCTTGTGACCCACGAGGGTGGCCATGATTTTGGGTTAGATCATTCAACAGACCCAAATGCGGTAATGAATGCCCATTTTCCAGGAGGAACTCGCTGGCGCGTATTGACCCCGGACGACATCAATGGCATTTGTGCCTTGTATGCGCTAACCATTCCTACCAGCCAGAATATTGTCCTGAACTCTGATTTCGGCACGAACGATTTGACCAATTGGTGGGCTGGGGGCGATGTGGACTGGGCATTTTACGGCAATCATGTGCTCTATTTTAAACGACGGGCCACTCCAAATGGCGGCAATGTTGGGCAAAACTGGAATTATTTTGTGCCGGCAAATTCTCCGCTCGAGGTTCGTCTGCAACTTGGGAACACAAGTGGCGTCACCAAAGTTGCGGGTGTTTTTCTGAGAAGTGGAGAACATTGGGATCTGCAATGTTGGTTCAGCATTCCGGCCGGGTCTCCTTTGCAAACGTATGTGATGCGGGGAAGAAATTCGGTCGACTGGTACCAGTTCAACATCGAGGTTTGGCCGGATCCGCCGGACGGTATTCCAGATGTCACTATGGATAACGTGTCCGTGCAATATCGTCCAGACATCAACCCCACTGGGACCGAATGTTTCTACGGAAATCAACCTCCTGCTCTGCCCACTTTATCCAGTCCCGCTGAGGGCGAAAATCTCGCGAGTCGCACCGTTACCTTTCGCTGGATTGCCGGCGCTGACGACGGCATCCCCAACCCGACCCCCGACTTCAGAATACAGATTGATGACAGCCAGGATTTTTCTAGCCCTATCGCTGATACGGGCTGGAGATATACTGAGCTATTCTGGACAACCACGCTGCCCGAGGATGGCTCCTATTACTGGCGGGTAAGCCAAGGAGACGGGGATCTCAATAGTGGTTGGGCAAATCCCTCTCTTTTCATGGTGGATACAGTAGCTGCCGCTGGTTTCTGCGATGACTTTGATGGAACGTTAAACGCCGGCTGGCAATGGATCGATCCGTTGGGCGATTCCAGCTATAGCTTGGTGATAACCCCTGGGTATTTACGGTTGTACACCCCTGACGGAGAACATGATCTCTATATGAATATGAATGCCCCGCGTCTCCTGCAGCCGATCACGGGGGATTTCACTGTGACGACCAGGTTAACCATTCACCCACAATACAATTACCAGGGCGCAGGAATACTTGTTTGGGAAGACGAGAACAATTTTATTCGTTTGGAGCGGACTTTGGTTCGAGGAGTCAACTTGGGGTATAGAATTAACGGCGTATTCGGCGAAATCGCGGAAATTCCATTCAGCAGTCCAACCGTTCAACTCAAGCTGCAACGCCGCGGGAATGATTTCACGGCCTGGTATCGAGATGACGCAACCGATTGGCTGGAGGCTGGAACAGTGAGCTATCCAGCTTCTGCCGACTTGCAAGTTGGCCTGTCTCTGCTGAACAACTGGCAAGATAATCCCATCTGGGTGGATTATGACTACTTCCAGGTGAATCCGTGCCCAGCTAATGTGTCCTACGTGGCACTGAATACCTTGGTGGCGATTTATCCGAACACCGCAGCCGGGAGCTTGGCCCCTGCTGATGTGACGCTCGTTCAGGAAAGCATTTTGAAAGCAGTTCGGTTTATGTGGCAGCACGCTCATTTCAAGCTTTTGTTCAACGTGACTTTCTTGGTGATCGATGACTATAAAGATATTTCCGAATTTACGGTGAATGAGTCCGGGGGATACTGGTTGTACCCCACAGACGATGATGGGGATAGTGTGTCCGTAGAAACGGATTTGTTGGCTCGTGGGGTGCTCCCTAATCAATATGATAGTATCAATTATCTATGGGCCCATAACAACGGCAGCTTGCCGGCTCAGGCTGGTGGCATGGCTATGGTAATGTACTGGCAACTCGGATGCAGTGGTCTTACCATGGACCCCATCTTCCAAGAATCTGGTGCCACTGAATATGAAACGGCCTTTACCCATGAAGTGGAGCATGTGATTAGCTTCATGTTCTCGGATGTTGGCTATCCTGATTACTTCAATGCCGATCGTCCCTGGGAATTGCCGGGGGCATTTGGCGGAGGTTGGAGTTTTTGGGCTTATGGGATGGAACATTGGCCTGTTTATGGTTGGCTGGCACTTCCTTCTCGTTGGGGCGATATAACCCAGGCTCCCGACATGGATGGGGATGGCGTACCGGACTATGGAACCGGACTTCCGATGACTGAACTGTCCTTGGGAAGCTCACCGAATGAAATTGATTCGGATGGGGATGGTTTATCCGATCTGGGCGAAGCTGTTGCCGGCATTTTTGACAATGCCAACCCGTCTATGCCGGACACAGACCAAGACGAGGCCTTGGATGGTCTGGATCCTGAGCCGATGTACGCGATCCATACCCAGATTCTTAGCAAGACGCATGTGCTCGATGGTGAACCCGCCGGCTGGGATCGACTTTATAGCGGTATCGCGTCTGCAAGTACGCCTTTTTCTTACACGGTCTATGCGAATTGGGACAGTCAGAATCTCTATCTGATGATGATTGTAGATCGTTATGCGGGTATCCATCTAAATGTCGATGCCAATGCGGACGGGTGGTTTCATGGTCGTGATAATTACCAGCTTGGCATCGACCCAAGCTATTCCGACCCCCATGATTGGTGGATTGTCGGTGAGGCGCACATTTGGGATTGTAGCCCGGAGCTGATTGCGATCGAGAATTATCCCTTGTGGGATAACGATCAGAGTTATCCCTTCGAGCGTTTGATCATTGAATCGAGTATTGGTCGATACGCTCGTAGCTACGGGGATGGCTTTTTGGTTCAAATCGCTATTCCTTACAATGCGCGCACCGGTATGCAGCCGCAGCATGGGAAACGAATTGGTTTGAAACTGACTTTTGACTATATTGAGAGGCAGCCAGGCCAATGGGCGCGTGCTTTTGAACAGGATGATTGGGCGTATGTAACTCTTTGGGATAGCGCTTCTATCTATCAATCTTATCTCCCTCTTCTCATTTCTCCAGAAATTGATATTCCTGTTTCCTCGGTTTTGACCCCCTTCGACGCGGATGTGGAGGACCTGTTTGGCCCGGGGGGCTGGGACGCCAATTACGGCAAAATCTCGGAGCTTATCGTGGCCTCCAACGGGGTCGAGCTGGATGTATTCGCCCAGGATTATAATCCGGAAACCGCCTGGAACGCGGTACTGCTGCATATTAAACGCGGCTCAAATGGGTACAGGGTCAGCCAGGCCCTCACAAATATCCCGATGTTGGATCGAGTCATGGGGCTGGCAATTGACGAAGCCGGCAATCGTTATTACGCGACCGGCGTGGACGAGACCGAGCTGGTCGACCCCTATTACCCGCCCCCTGACACCTATCGCAGCGACATTGTCCGGGTCGTCAAGCTGGATCCCGCCGGAAACGCTTTATTCAACATCGACCTGGATCTCGCTCGCCATGCTTTCGATGATAACGCCGAGATGATCATCAACCCAACTGTAGTAGCTACCTCGCGGCTCGCCGTGGGAGGAAACGAGATTGCGCTGGTACACGGCAATAACACTGCGGCCATCGACGGCGTCCGCCACCAAAAGGCGCTCTCCACGCGCCTGGATGCCACCACCGGGGCGGTGATCCGCGCCTCATCGGTTTGGGTCAGCCATTCTTTTGACCAACGGCTGTTGTATGATGGGCACGGCATAATTGAGCATCACCTGGCCGATGCTGCTCCCCGTTACCTGGTTTTTGACCGAAATCACGAGTCCTACCCGCTCTTTCACATCAAGGGGCCATTTGGAGAAAATCTCACCGCCACGAGGTTGGGGAATATTGCCCTCATCGAAAATGACCCGGCTTATGGCTACCTGGCGCTATTTGCAACGGAGAGCACTACGATACCGGGCAACATCTTTGACAGCAAAATCAATGGGCCGCGCAACCTGGCGATCGTGCGCGTCAACCGTAGCGATAACAGCATTGACCCCAACCTGCCAGATACCCTGACTGTTATTTCGGCCGGGGTAGAGCAAACAAACCATTTGAAATGGCTAACCGACTATACCACCGACTCCAATTTGCATGCCGAACGACCCAAGTTGATCGGTATTGGCGGCGATCAGTATATCGTTCTCTGGGAGGAATGGTTCAGTATAGAAGCTGTCGTAGATACCTTTCATGGCGTTTACGGAATGGTCATCGATGGTCAAGGGAATATCCTTCGTGCCGCCACACTGCTCACAAGCGCGCATCATCTACCCCGTGGGGATGATGCCTTTTTCTTGGATCAGCGTGCCGCCTGGATGACCGGAAATAGGGCGGAGCAGAAGCTTTATATCCACTTTGTCGATGCCGATCTCAATTATGAACTGGTCATACTGGATTGACCGATGCAGCCCGGCTACCCGGCGGGGATCCCTGCCAGTTTGCCAGCCTGGATTCGACCGATACCCAGGGCCGCTGTCGCCAGATGTATGGCCGCACCAAGTTTGGCTTGCTTTGGGCGTGGGTGCTCCATCGTGGGGGACCGTGATTTTCACGGAGATTGCGGGAGAGCCCATTATCATTTGACTTGACGCGAAGCTGGCACGTATGGTAACGGATTTGGCCTCATGACGGGGTCTGGAACGCCAGCGTCCCCTTGCTCGCAGCGGTGTTGATTTGGGTGGAAACCCAACCGTATCAAAATGGGAAGGGTAGCAGTGCCCTCCTGGGAGCGGCCGGCGGGATTCTCCCCGAGGTCAACGTGTCCTACAGTCGTGCGGCGCTGGTTCTTGTTGGCGGCCACCGGCCTCGCCGGATGCTCGCTACGCTCGCGGACCCGCCGCTGGTCTATTCTGAGCGCGGCCCTGCACGGGACCGGTGGCCATCGGGGACCAACCCGTTCTTTGTTCTGCCTGGCCATCACTGCTGTGGGCGACGAATCGCCTGATGGGCGCTGCCCCTGGGCGTACTGGCGCACCTGATGCTCGACACCCTGACCTAGGGCGGCGGGCCCTGGCTATGGTCGGGGCCGGAGCACTTTCGCGCCCGGTGGGCGCTGCACACGGGGGCATGGGTGGCGGACCTGATCGTCTTCCCGCTACTGCTGACCGCAGCTGTGGTAGAGGAGGCAGCTTTGCTGCTGCCGGGGCGGGCCACGCTAACAAGACTTGGGCCCACAGTTCGCGCCCACGCCGGGACCTTCTCGTCGCCGGTTGGCGACCACTAGGCCTTCCGGCCGAGGAGGAAGGTCTGGTCGTGGTTCCTGCCCACTCGCAGGTTCAGGAGGACTCTTCTGCTGGCGCAACAGCCTGGCGCTCAAACGCCGCCCGCAAATCCGCATCCAGCTGTTCTACTTCCACGAGTTGGATGCCCTGGGTCTGGGCGTAGGCGCGCGTGGCCGCCGTGAAACCGGTGCGGGCAAAAAGGAGGAGGTGTGTTTGCCAGCCCTGCCCGAGGTTCGGTAGGTGCATGAGGACATCGGGGACTTTTTTGTCGACCAGTTCCCGGATGATCTCACGGTGAATTTCGTCGTCCGCCCACTTGCACTCCCCGATAATCACGCCGCGCTGTTCCCAATTGCAGCCCACGACGTCGACCTGGGCGTTCCGGCTCCAGTGAGCCCCCAGGTCGTTGACCTTAACGGCGAAGGGAAGTTGGCCGGCCGCGCTCTGCGCCAGCACCCATTCCCGACAGAGCTCCTCAAAGATCGTGCCCCCTACGAAGGCGCGCAGTCCCTGGCGCAAGTCGGCCAGGATGTCCTCCCGTTGGGGAATGTGCATGAAGTTGACCACGTGCGGCGCCAGGAAACGGAAGTAGAAACGGAAGAACGGGTCGCTGATATGATAGTTGCCTTTGCGCGCCTTCTTGCGCTCCGCGGGCACAGTGGTGGCGGGTAGGCGGCGTTCGATTAGCCGCAGTTGCTGCAGCCGGCCCAGGTAGGCCGTGATTTTTTTGCTGTCGACCATGGCATGGTCGGCGATGTCGCGCACCGTGTGCCGGCCGGCGCCGATGGCCTGCAACGCGGCCAGGTGGATGCCCGGCTCTTGGAGTTCGTCGTAGAGCAGGAGCATGGGCTCGCTGATGAACGGGCTACCCGGTAGGAGGAGCTGCTCCAGGTTGGCGGTGAATCGTTTCCGCGGATCCAGCCACTCCCAATAGGCGGGAACTCCGCCCATGCAGCCATAGGCGGCCACTCTTTCCTCGGCCGACCACCGGGGAAAGAAGTCTTGCATGACGGCAAAGGGGAGGGGGCGGAGCCACCAGGATCCAGTCAAGCGGCCAAAGAGCGGGGATTGGTACGCCATGATGGATTCCATGGCGTGGACGTGCGACCCGGCCAGGATGATCACGAGCTGGGATTTCTTGAATGTCTCGTCCCAGGCGAGTTGCAGGGAACTGAGCATCCCCTTTTCCCCGGCGGCGGCATAGTTGAATTCGTCCAGGACCAGGATGTGCCGCTGGCTGGGGTCCAACTCGTCGGCGATAGCCTCCCAGCATTCGGCCCAATGGCGAAACAGGCTAATCGGGGGCCGTTTCCGGGCCTTTCCGCGGACTTTTTCAAAGAGTTTATGGCGTTGCAGGGCGGGCGGGTCTTTTTCCGCCGTCCAATACGTGTAGGGCAGGCCGGTCTGCTCGACCCAGTGCTGGAGCAGGGTGCTCTTGCCGACCCGGCGACGGCCGTAGATCAGGATCAGCTGGGCCGGGGTAGGCCGGGTACGCGTGAGTATGGAATCGAGAAAGTTCAGCTCGGCTTCGCGGTCAACAAACACGGCCACCTCCTGGGCGCGCTATGCTGGCGCCGCCGCCAACCTAAGAAAACTGCTCACAATAGGCTAATTCCCATTAGGCTAATTGCCATGTTATTCTATGCCAGGTGTGCCTTCTTGTCAAGGGTCCGTGGGCGGTGCGGGACGTATGCCTCGGGTCCGGCCGGGAACCAGCCGAGTCCGGGCGGGGGCCAGGGGCTTTGCCTCAAATGGAAACCCAACCGCATCAAAACGGGAAGCGTAGCAGCATCCTGCTGAGTGCGGCCGGCGGGCTCCTCCCTGATGTCGACGTGCCCTACGGTCGCGCGGCGCAGGTTCTGGCCATCCTGGAAGGGGGGAGCCTAGGCGCCGCCCTGGGCTGGCTCGTGACGGGCGAGATCCTGCCCGCAGTCGCCGGCGGCCTGACTGGTGCGGCACTGGGTGGCGCCGGCATTCTGCTCTTGCTCGGCGCGACGGTGCTGGCCCCGTTAGCCTGGCGTGTCCCCGTCGTGGCGGTGTTGGGCGGGGCCGGCATCGTAGGGTGTTTGCTGCGCTCGCGGACCCGTCGCTGGTCTATTCTGAGTACGGCGCTGCATGTGGCCGGGGGTCACCGCGGCCCCACTCATTCGCTGCTATGTCTGAGTCTCACCACCGCGGTTGGGCTACTGTTGCGGGCGACGATCACCTGGTGGGCGCTGCCCCGGGGCGTGCTGGCACACCTGCTGCTCGATACCCTGACCTGGGGCGGCGTGCCCTGGTTGTGGCCGTGGCCGAAGCACTTTCGCACCCGGTGGGCGCTGCATACGGGGTCGTGGGTGGAGAACGTGGTCGTCTTTCCCCTGCGGCTGATTACGGCCGTGGCGGAGGGGTTGGCTTGGCTGCCTGGCGGGCTGAACTGACGGGCCAGCGCGAGGCAGGTTCAGGCTCCTGAACGTCGGGGAGGCGCGCGCTACCGTATCATCCCCTTGTTTTTGCAGGGGACCTGTGGTACTATGCAAGTAGATCATTCGGGGATGCCGCCTTTTCGTAGGAGCGACCGTTCAGCAGGAGGAGTCCTATGGCGGGCACGGTGACTTTGGAAATCCCAGGGCAATGGATCGAGGGGCTGGACCTCGATGAAGAAGCCGTTGTGCAGGAAATCATTCGTCTCGGCCTCTACCAACTCCGGGCACGCCGGGCACTAGAAATGTACCAGGCTGGCGGCGGTTCCCTGGGGTACGTGGCCGAGAAGATGGGCCTGTCGAAACGGGACCTGATCCGCGAGGCGCGAGCCCGGGGTCTCGAACCGCCGTTTGACGAGCAGACCGTGGACGAGGAGTTGGGCCGATGAGTGCCCCCGTCGTCTGCAATGCCGGCCCGCTCATGGTCCTGGCCAAGCTGAACCTGCTGCACCTGCTCCAGGAATTGTACGGTCGGGTGCGCATCGCGCGGTCCGTGTATGAGGAGGTCGTCACCGCCGGGATACGCCAGGGCTACGAGGATGCCACGACGCTGCGTCTTTTCCTGGACCAGACGGGCTGGAAACCAGAGGACGTCGACCCGGCAGGGGTGCCGGATGATCTGCGGGAGGCTCTTCTGGACCGGGGGGAACGCGACACCCTGGCGTTGGCCGTCGGGCTGGGCAACGCCCTGGTGTTGATGGACGAGGCCGCAGGCCGCGAAGTGGCCCGCCGTCGGAGGCTGGCCGTGCGCGGCTCGCTGGGGGTCTTGATCGAATCGTACCGGCAAAAGCGGATCGGCGCGGACCAATTGCGCCTGTACCTGGCCGAGATCGCGCGCCGGGAAGATATCTGGATCAGCGGCGCACTGGTGGCACGGCTGGTGCAAGAAGTGCTGGACGGGCCGGAGGCGGAAGCGCCCTAGCCGCCCCACTAACGGCCAACGCGGTCTCGGGGGCCGGACCGACCCAACCCAACATGATTCGGGGCAACGCTCTCCTGCTGTCTGGCTACCCCGACTTTGTATTTCCCGGCCGCATCAAATCCAATGCCTCCGGGCTGGCTGCCCCATCTTGTCGTGGCCCACTCCACCCTGGCAACTTCAGGTCCTGGTCGGCTCGGAAGCTTGGCGTCCGGCTCTCCGGGCAGAGCATTGGATCTCCTGTTTGGGGCGGTACTCCCATTCTCGCCGGGGCCACCTGTAGTTCGAACATGCCACAACTGCGCCCCTTTTCGCTTGCCCCAATACTACCCCTCTGAGCGCGTCGCTGCACGTGGCCGGTGGCCGCCGGGGCCCCACTCATTCGCTGCTCTGCCTGGGTCTCACCACCGCGGTTGGGCTGCTGCTGCGGGCGACGATCATCTGGTGGGCGCTACCCATGGGCGTGTTGTCACATCTGCTTCTCGATACCCTGACGTGGGGCGGCGGGCCCGGGTTGTGGCCGGGGAAGAAGCCCCGGCGCGCCCGGTGGGCACTGCCTGCGGGGTCGGGGGTGGAGAATGGGGTGGTCTTGCCGCTGCTGCTGGCTGTGGCTGCGGTGGAGGGGGTGGCCTGGCTGGCGGCCGGCGGGCTACATTGGCCACCTACATAGGTGTGCGCAGCAGCCCCGCCCAGCCGGGACAAGGGCGCTGAGCGCTCCCTCCTACCCGTACACCTGCTCAATCGCGTAGCGGCCGTTGCCCAGGACGTACTCTTTGCCAATGTGCAGCCACTGCCCCAGCCACAGGATCGGCAGCAGCGGCCGCAAATCTCCTTCTGCCGCGTACCAGGCCGGCCCGATAAACCCCTCTACCTCTTGCTCCCCCGACGACTTGGACCGCCGGGTGTAACCGCCCCACAAGGTCTCGTCGTGCTCCAGGCGCACCGTTTCGGCCAGGTCAAGCAGCGGCCCGTACTCCGCCTGCGGCCACTCGCCGGCCCCGTGGACCACACTCAACAGCCGTAGTCGCCGCACCAGCGCCCGCGCCACGGCGCTGAAGCGCGGTTCCTCCACCCACGCCCCGCGCTCCTTGAGCTTGGTGGGGCTGAGGTAGCGCAGGTTCAAGGCGCGGACGGGCTCGGGATACGCCTGGGCCCACCGGTCCGCCTGGTCGTAGCTGACCACCACCTCTTCCAGCCGGTTGTTGAGCCAGGTCAGGACCGGGGTGTCACCCTGTGGCTTCTCCGTGGCCAGGACGGTCTCGGCCGCCTGTTCCCGTAGCGCGGACACTTGCCGTATCCGGCTGCGCAGGCGGATGCGGCCCATGCCCTGCTCGGCGCCCTGCTGCACGGCGGCGACAAAGGCGGGAAGTTGGTGCAGGGCTTCGTCCCCCACCAGCACTAGCTCAAAGCTCCAGCGGCTACCGGTCGGCAGGGCGCGGCGGCGGTCCTGCATGTCCCACAAGATATAGGCCGGCGGCGGGGTATCGCCTAGCAGGCGGGCGATCTGGGGCGGCCAGGAAGGGTCGAGCGGGGGGGTACAGAGCCGGCCGAAGAGACACTTCGCCGGCTGGCGGCAGCCCTGCCGGCAGCGGCTTTTCTCCTGGCACCAGTACTCGCTGAGCCACCAGAGGAGGGCCATGCGCAGCATGTCGCCCTTGAAGGGAAAGAGTTTGGCTTCCTCCAGAGATTCCAGGTCGAACCGCAGTCGAACGAGAGGTAGCCGTTCCAGGATCATCGCCAGCTCCTGTGCCCCCCCATGTGCAGCGGGGCCTTTTCGTTACCACTATTGAGCGCGCCTGGCGCTCCCCGGTTCCACTCGCAAGGAGGTGTACCGATGCGCTTCGTGCCCAGCACCCTGACCAACGAACGCGTGGTGGTCTTCATCGACTACCACAACACGCTCCACGGTCTGCGCCGCGACGGCCGGCAGATCGACCTCGTCGCCCTGCGCGACTACCTGGCGGAGGGCCGGCACCTGGTCGAGGCCTTCCTCTACGTCGCCACCCATCCCCAGGCCGAACAACAGGAAGCCGACCAGGCCATGCTCCGCGCCCTGCAGCAGCACGGTTTCCTCGTCCGCAGCCGGCCGGGCCAGTTCCTGCCCAATGGCCGCCTGCATGGCAACTCGAACCTGGAGTTGGCCCTGGACGTCCAGGAGTTCGCCACTCGCACCCGGCCCGACATCGTCGTCCTCGTCACCGGCGACGGCGACCTGACCCCGCTCGTCCAGCGGCTGCGCTTCCAGGGCATCCGCGTTGAGGTCGCCGCGGCCCCGGGCAGTGCCTCGCAGTCTCTGCGCGCCGCGGCCAACGACTTCATCGACCTCGCCCGGCTCGGCCAGGAGGTGGACCACCTGCCGCTCCCCGTGGCCGCCCCGGCCGGCGTCGAACCGCTGCCGCCCCCGGAGCTGGCGCCGGAAGAGGACGACCCGGCCTGGGACGCGGCGGCCTGATCGCCTCTGCCTATGGGTCGGGGAACGCGCGCCTGGCGTTCCCCGACCGCCTGTTCGTTCCTGCGCCGCGCGGTGGTGCCGGTCCCGGCACGGTCGTCGGTTGGCCGTCATGCGACTGCCTCTGCGCGGCCGAACAGGTTCATCACCCGGATATCCGAGCGAGCTTGGTCCCCGGGACGGGCCGGCCTCTGGCCAGGTCGCCGGGGGAATCCGGGTCGAGCTCCTTTCGTTACCAGGAGCAGGAGCCGGGCCGATGGATCCCGGCTCAATAGTCTCAACCAGGAGGTGCAACGATGGCTACCGCGATCATCAACGGCCGACGCGTTCAGGTCCCCCCCGTGGCCAAGGTCGAAGACCTCCGCCAGGCCGGCGGCATCGCCGAGGGACGCAGCGTCATCCACCGCACACGCGAGGGCAACTTCGTTGTGCGCCCCGGCGAAGAAGTCGCCGTCCAGGACGGGGACACCTTCACCGACGCTCCGCCGCGCATCAAAGGGTAACGTCCGGCCAGCCCTGGAGCCGGGGCCCTCTTCCGGTCTACACCGCTCCCTGGGCCCCGGCGCCAGCAACCTCGGCAGGTCGCAGAATCTATTCGCCGCAACCATTTGGACATTCCTCAGGCGCGTTACCGCGCACATGGTGAACCACAAGGAGGTCGCGCGATGTTCCAATGGCTCAAGGATCGGCTCAACCTGGACGCCGGCCCCGGAAACAACCGCCGCAACCAGCGCATCGACGCCGAGGCGCAGATGATCGCCGGCCGTTTCAGCCAGCCGCCCTACCAGGGAATCTATTACGACGACGAGGGGCGCGATTGGCTGGTCATCCCCCACTATCCTCTGCCGGCGCGCTTCCAGGAGCGCCGCTGTGACCTGTTGATCGTCTTCCCGGAGACCTATCCCGAGACGCCGCCGATCGGCTTCTACCTGAACAAGCGCTTTCCCCTGCGCAACGGCGGCCAGGATCCACACCTGACCAGCGCCGCCTTCCACGGCGCGCCCGACCTGACCGAGCAAGGCTGGCACTGGTACTGCGTGCAGATGAGCATGGGCGTCGCCGGCGCATGGCATCCCCAGGCCGACTGCTGCCAGCCGGACAACCTCTGGACCTACCTGAACATGGTTCGCGAAGTGCTCAGTAACGACCTCTGACGGATCAGCGAGCGTGCGAGCCAACGCATCAGCGCAAGGAGTAAGGACATGGACTATACCCTCTCGGCAATCCGGTCCGCTTTCGAGACGCTGCAGGCCCACCTGTTGGGCGACCGCAGCCGCGAGCAAATGGCCGTTACCCTGTGCGGCGTCAACCGCCTGCACCGGGAGGTGCGGCTCCTGGTCCGCGACGTCATCCTGCTGCCGGCCGACGCCTTCTGCCGGCAGAGTGCGGCCTACCTGGAGGTCAAGCCCGAGGTCCAGTCCATGATCCACCAACGGGCGTACCGCCACGGCCTGGTCCAGGTGGACTGGCACAGCCACCCCGGCGGGGGGAGCTGCGTGGGGTTCTCCAGCACCGACGACGAGTACGAGGCGGCCCAGGCTGCCTATCTGGCCCACCGTATGGCCGGGGTGCCCTATGGTTCGGTCGTCGTCAACGACGGGGCGTTGGACGCCCGCCTCTGGATCGCCCCAGGTCGCCCGTCGGCCGAACCGGAGGGACCGGCAGTAGTGGCTTATCGCCCCACGGCGCACGCCCTGCGGGCCATCCTGGTCGGCGGGCTGGAGCGCCGCGTGCCGGCGAGCACCCAACGGCGACAGCGGGCCCTTGCGGGGGCGCTGCCGGCCGCCTTCGACCGGCAGGTGCGGGCCTTTGGCGTAGAGTTCCAGCGCCGGCTGGGCGGCCTGCGCGTCGGGCTGGTCGGAGCCGGCGGGTTGGGCAGTGCCCTGGCCGAGCAGTTGAGCCGGCTGGGGGTGCAAGACTGGGTCGTGGTGGACCCGGACGTGGTGGACGAGACGAACCTGAACCGCCTGGTCAATGCCACCGTGAGCGACGCTCAGCGCGGCCGGTCCAAGGTCTACCTGGCGCGCAGCACCATACGCCAGGTCCACCCCAAGGCCCGCGTCCGCGCCCTGCGGACGGACGTCTTTGACCCGGCGGCGCAGCGGGCGCTGAAGGCCTGCGATCTGCTGCTCGTGGCCACGGACAACCACAGCAGCCGCATGGCCGCCAACCGGCTGGCCGTGCAGTACCTCATCCCCCTGCTGCACGTCGGCTTCCACATCGGTGTGGAGGACCGGCCGGGGGGCGAGCGCGTCGTGACCGACGTCAGCGGTGAATTCGTCCTGCCCGACCTGGGACGCTGGTGCCTGCAGTGCGCCGGGATCGTGGACCCGCAGGCAGCCGGCTGGGAGCTGGCCCCGGCGGCGCAGCGCGAGTCCCTGCGCCAACGGGGCTACGTCAGCGATACACCCGCCCCGGCGGTGCGGCACCTGGATGGGCTGGTGGCCGCCCTGGCAACGGCCGAGGTGCACAACCTGGTCCATGCCTTCAAACCCCTACAGCGCTACCTGGTCTATGACGCCATGCGCGGCGAACTCCTGCCCCTGCAGGTCAAACCGGGCGACGGCTGTCCCGTCTGCAGCTCGGAGCAGGGAGTACTCGGCCTGGGGGACCTGGAGCCGCTACCGGACTATCGGCGGGCGGCGCGGGCGATGCTGCCCCCGGTGGACATCGCCGCCCGGTTCACAACTGCGGGCCGGCCGGCCGACCCGCAGCACCAACTGGTCACGCCGCGACCGGTCGGGCCGGCTGCCGACAACGTCCCGGCCCGCCGGCATCGGCGGCGCGAGGCACTGGTCGAGGGAGACCCGGATTGGCCGTAGGGAAGAAGGGGGCAAGGTTCAAAGGGCAAGGGACGCTCTCCTGTCAGGCTCGGCCCGGGGGTACGACAGTCCTGGGCCGGGCCGGCCATGTTTCAAGGTGATGGTCCGGGGTATCTGCGCCAAGACCGATGGTTGGGACCGCAAACAGCCGTTACCGGTTAACGCCCGGCGAGTTGGGCCAGCCGGTCTTCCGCGCCAATCACCGCCTCCTTGTACAAGACCAGGTGTTGCTGATATCCTTCGGCCTCAAAGTTGTAGACCTTGACGGGGACCCAGTTACGGGTAATCGCCCCAATCGCCACTGCCAGGGAAACCGGCCCCTTGTAGAAAAGGTGGACTTCGGTCACTCCCTGTTCGGTCAGCTTATCCTTGATCTTTTGCAGGTCACGCAGGATGGACGGGAACTGCTCGACCGGCACTTTGCCCTCCCTGGCATATGGCTCTACGGCCATTTCCAGGTTCTGCGCTGCCAGGTAAGACCGCACCTGCCCCTCGATCCCTCCGCCCAGTCCGATGGCCAGGGCCACGGGCCGGGCCGAGACGCGCCGTTCTAATTCGCGTAGGCGTTGGGCCAGCCGGCGCGAATTACGCCAGAGCAGGTACAAGACGACCAGGAAAGAGCCAACCTGGATTAAGTTGGCTCCCCAGCCGAGAATGCGTTCGACGGTCTGCATAGCGCCTCCGTAACTTGTTCTACATGGCCGTTCGTCCGAGTTGTTCCAACGGCAGCACCGGGTAATACTGCTGGTCGGGGGGAGACCAATTCCACACCGTTACGGGCCGAAAGTATTTGAGCCCCAGACCCAATGCTACTCCCAGGGCCACCGGGGCACTGAGGAAAAGATGCACCCTTTCCCTATTGGCTGTCGAGAAGATCTGGTGAAGAGAGGTCAGTATTTCGCGGGCACACAGGAGCCAATCATCCTGTGGATTGAGAAGGCGTTCTTCCCGCCGTGTAATATGCACGGTTCCGCGGCGTTGGCCGGTGTTTTCCTCCTGACGTCCGACCAGGGCTGCCACGGCCTCGCGTGGATCCGGCCCAGACAGTTGCAGGGAGACATACACTTCCGCCGCGTCGGCAGGATCGCCTTCGACGTGAACAAACTGAAATTCCCGTGAAACCGGTTCTTCGAGGAAGTGAACGCCCCGGGGATTTGTTTTGGCCAGGGTGTAGAAATCGACCACCGGGTAATACTCGGGAAACCATTGGTACACGATCACCTGGAAAAGTGTCCCCATCGCGGCGCCCAGGCCCACCCCGAGGGCCGTGGCACCGTTGACGAAGAGGTGAAAGGTGCGCCGGCCAGGCACTCGAGCGCAGAGCTGCTCCAGGCGGGCCTGAAACTGGCGGGCGAAATCGATCCAGCGCGCGGCATTGTCGTTGGGCAGGCCGGCCTCTTGATGGATCAACAGCTCCGCTTGGCCGACGCCATAATCTCGCTGCAAGTGGTCCGGGGAAAAATCCCACTGTTCCATCGTCCGCAGCACGTCTTGCCAGTTGGAGTCGGCGGTCGCCGCCGGCTTGCCCACGACGACCAGGAGGGGGACATGGCGCTCGTCGGCCGGGGGGGCAAAGCGGGCACAGATTTGCTGGATGTCGTCGTCCGGAGCGAGCCGCCGGCGCCTGCAAAGCGCCAGGTATTCTTCCCAGTGCCCCTGGATCAGGCCCCACTGCTGCTCACTTTCGTGGTGTACGCGGGCCTTTTCGGTAACCTCCCCGGACAGCCGCAGTTGCTCCTCCAGTTGGCGGATGAGCAGGTAGGATTGCCGGATGGCCTCCTCCAGGTCTTGCAGGCGAGACATGCTTCCTCCTCGGGGATATTTCATCTGGCGGGAATACTCTGAGAATCTACGCCAATAAGGCATTGTACTCTGTTTGATATTCGTCAAGCGACCTGCGTAGCTCTTCGATCGCCTTCCGACATTGTTCTTTTTCTCTGGGCTCGCCAGAGAGCCTCAACTTGGTCTCGTATTCAGCCATCAACCGTAACGCTTCGGTGATATGCGTGCCCAGGTCCTCTCGGCGCACCGCTCGAGGGTCAATTTCTGGCTCCATCTCAACTGTGGCAGGATCGGCAGGATTCCTTACCGGATTCTTCCGGGGCTGGATTCTCGTCCAAAGATTGGAGCGGTTCCACAAGTTGAAGCATTGTCTTGGACATCCTGAACCTACCCCTTTGCTAAAGCAAGGGGGTTCTGGTGGCGACCCGGACAACTCTCGCAGACTCTCGGTCGTCAGCCACACCCGGATGGATACGGATATGTCCGACACCTACAACATTCCGCGCCTCATCGGCCATCGCGCCAGCTTCACCGGCGAGTCGCTCTGTCCCGCCTTGCGGCAGGCGGGCAGCCCGTGGGCCGCCCCTCGCAACTTGGCGCGCCCAGGACGAAAACTCCTGGACGCTCATCGGGCTCGACGCCGCCGGCAGGCGCGGTTCCGCACCCGACCAGGCGCCTCTCGCCTGGTCCACGTCGAGCCGCCATCCTTCGCCCTGCTCGGGACTTGCTTCCTCCGCCCCGGAAGGGTCGGGAACGGCCATACAGGCCAACCACGCGCTGTACACATCGCGCTGCACCGGCCCCACGCCGCACTCGCATTCGTGCGCGCGCCGCGAGAGCGGCTTCTTCTCCACGCCCCCGCAGCCATGGCACACCTGGGACAGCCGCAAGCCTGCCGGGAGTTGTCGCGCCTGCGCGCCAGCGTTCGCGGCTTTGCGCAGCAGGAGCCTCACAAACCCGGCCGGCCCAGCCAGCCCCACCGAACGGCCGTAGTGGCGTTGGAAAGAGCGGTACGAGTTCCTTTCGATCCGCACGTCGTCCCCCAGCTCCAGGACGGCGTTCGCCAGTCGACCGTGCAGGCAGCGGCGGTGGGCCGCCGTCTGCCGCTGCGCCTCGGCCAACTCGATCTCTACCTCGCGCTGCTTGTTGGACACCTGCCAGACCTGGCGACCGGGGCGCACCCGACCGTCGGGCAGGTAGTTCCCGGGGTTGTTGGCCCGCCGCTGGCGATCGATCCGCCGCTGCAGGCGGCGCGCCGCGGACCGCTCCGGCTTGAGCGGCGCGGCCAGGTCCACCAGCGCCCCCCACTCCTTCCCGGCCAGGCCAAAGTTGCGCGGCCCCGGATCGATCCCCACCTTACCCTGGCCCACCTTGTTCCCCGGCTTCTGGTAGGGCCGGCCCTCGCAGATGAGTTGGACCCCGTAGCGCTCCCGCCCGTTCAGCCGGCGGCGCACCAGCCGCGCGTACTTGACCCGGCTGGCTAGCCCGTGCGCGATCACCGCGTCGGACCGCTCGATCACCGCCCGCAGCCGCAGGCCCCGCCACTCCACCGCATCACCCCGCCAGCGGATGCCGGCCCGGTTCGTCTTGCCTTCCACGCTGTCCAACTGGTTCCGCCCCTTGTGCCTCGGCCGGCCTTTCTTGCCCAAAGCATACTCCCGCACCGCCCGGAACGCCCGCGTGGCGACCTTCTGGATGGTGTTGCTGTCCAGGTGCTCCCCCAACCACTCGTGGGCAATATGCTCCGCGGCCCAGGCGTGCAGGTCGTACTCGCGAAAGCCGACCTGTTCGTCCGCCTGGCGGAAGGCGGCGACGCGGACCTGCCACGCCTCCGTGCCCCTCTTGCCCCTGGGCAGGGCCCGGGCATCTTGATAGGCCCGCGACTGGCGCAAGAGGCCCAGCCGGCGCAGCGATTCGGACAAGCAGGCGTTGTAGGCTTGGCGGGCCGTGTCGAAGCGGACAGCCAAGACGCTCTCGTCGTCGCCGGACAGTCGCAGTGGCAGCTCGCAGATGAACGATGGGGTGTGGGCGCGCATGGGCCTGGCCTCGTCGAGGGGGTGGTTCTCACGCACCGCCCCCAAACGGAACTTGTGTTCTATATGGCATGATACGGCAAAGATAGTTTCATGTCAACATGGCATCTTGCCTGCTCGGGCCGGGTGCTCCCACTCCTTGCCCCTACATTCCCGCCTACCCGCCAGGGGCGGGGAGAGCTTGTTCTGAACGAAGCCGCAGGAACCAGCCACCCTTCCTCCCTACGTTCGAAAACGAGGGCATCCGGGTGGCAAGTTCTGGTGACGCATTCATCCCAAACTTCGAACGCCGTAGTACCGTTGTCTTGTTCCAGCAGGGCATACATGGCGGGGCCGCAATACTCATCCACGATCTGCTTTAGTCGTTGTACCATGTCGGCCGGCTGACTTGCCGAATAGAGGTGTTTCAACAGTGTTTGCAGCGCATTTGTACGTAGTGGAACACTTCCGATTGTTTTTTCACAATACCACCTGGCAATTATCTCGATGGCCAGAAGCGTACAGGTGACCGCCGCCGGCCAGAATCCGACGGCCAGGCAGCGACCGGCCTCGCGCAAGTAGGGATCAACCTGATGCAGCAGGGCGGGGTCCACCGAGCCGGACAACTCAAAAGCTTGGCTCGGGTCTTCAAGAAGCTGGTTGACCCCTCCTGACACCAGGTTGGTCGGCAAAGCTACATAGACGTACTGTCGAGCAGATACCTGCTCGATCTCGCGACGAAGTTCGAGCAACAGACCGCATAGTTCGTCCGCCCTCGCTTCCCCCAACATTTGACTGCCGGTTTCTCGGTATTGTTTGAGACGGAAACCGAATCGCTCGATCCTCCGGACCAGCCGCGCCGAATCCCAAAGGTCGAAAGGTTGCAGATCCCTCAACAGGGTGGAGAGACTCTCGATGACCCCAGGGTGTTCCGCATCTGTAAAAGCCAAGGGGCTATCTGCCGGCAGATTGGCGAGTTCCTGCAATCTACAGCCGACTCCAACCAAGTCCCACAGGCGAAGCCCCTGCTTTTGCCGGTCCTGGTTGTTCGTCATAGCACCTCCCTGTTGTCAGCGCCTATGCCTCCTGCCGCCAGCTCAGCCTTTTCGGGCCCGCCCGGACCTGTCCAACAGCGGCAGTCCCACGGTGTCCTCGTCGGCCAGGTCAAGGGCCAACCGCGGCCCGGCCTCGCGTCCCGAGCGTTTGTTGACCATGAACCACTCAAAATTCTTGCCTTCCGGCGCGGGCGCGCGGTCCACCCGGGGGTAGTGGATCGGCAGGGCCGGCGGTTCGCCGAGCAGGGCCAACAGATCGCGCACGTTGGCTAGGTCGTCGAACGATCCATACATGCTGCCCATCACCTCCCTGAACTGGGCGACCCATTCCTCCTTGTGTCCAAGCGCCGGCAGCCATCCGCCATCGGTGTCCAACGTCCCATGGCGCCGGCCGGGATCGAGCACCTCCAGCTCTTTGACCTCGACCTTGACGCTGCCAAAACCCAGCGGCTTGGCGAAACCGAGGCGATGGTAGCCTTCGCCGCCGATCTCGAGCGACCAGAGCAGCGCACCCAGCTCGACCGGGGCCAGGTTCTCAAAGTCCACCGTGAAGCGAAACCGGGCGCCGGCTGGCCGTGCGCCGCGCACGGTACGGTTCTGGTCGTCCCGGCCGGCGAACCCTTCCCCGGTGGCCCGCCAGTATTCCGCGGGGTCGGCCTGTCCAAAGTGACGGTAGAACTTGCGTCCGCGCAGGACGTTGGGGCCGTCGTAGCCGGCCTCGTCGTCGCTCAACCCGTCACGAGGCGGGCCGGATCGGGGCCGCAGGTAGAAGCGGGTGGTCGTCGGCTTGGGCGAGGAAAGGATGGCCAGGGTGATGTCCGGCAGCGGTTCCGGCAGCGCCGGGTCGTCGATCAAGGCCGCGTGCGAAAAGCGTAACCGGCCGGCATAGGCGGTGACCTTGTCCTTGCTTCTGCTCTTGTCCTCGCCCTTGGCAGTTTCTCGTTCCCGGCGCGCATCGTATACCCAGCCAAAGGCCCGGCAGGCGGGACAAAGGGCCAGACCGTCGCCGCCGTCGCACGCGCGCAGGCGCTCAAGACCGTCGAGCAGATCCCCAATGCTGCGTTCGTAGCTGACCCGTGGCACTGCCGCCGGGGCGATGAACCGGACCTCAGGATGGTCCACGGAGCCCGCCATGGCGGCGTAGACGAGCGCGCCCTCGTGGAGCTCGCGGTCTTTTGCGCGGTACATGTAGCGGCTTAGCGCTGGATCGACCGTGCCATCCTTGTGCCGTACCAGGACATCAGGATGGTCGCCGCGCGCGTCGCGCTCTTCCTCGTGGCGCTGCTGATAGTCGGCGATCAGATCCTCGTACTCCTGGGCCACTTTAGCGGGCAGCTCGATATGGATAGGGCCGGCCCGGTTCTCGTTGGCGCGGAAGAAGAGACGTTCCTTGCGCTTGTTCTCCACATTCTGGTTATTGATACACAAAAAGCCCTCGACTACCCGTTGGGTATCGCGCGTGGGGCGGGAAAGCTGCTCCCGGACGCGGCCCACCTCCAGGACGTAAGTAAAGATGCCCTTTTTCTCGACCAGGGCGACGCAACGGTCTCCGTGCTCGAGCCCAAGGAGGTCCACCTTGGGGACCCGGCTCGGTTTCCCTTCGATGGGATCGTACAGGTGCACGGCGGCCGCGTAAAGACCCCGCGGCCGCTGTCCGGGGGCGATGGGGACCAGGCCGGTCAGCAGCCGCAGCTGCCACCGACCATTTTGTCCCCGTTCGACACGCGCTGGCACCAGGGCGGCGGCGCGGGTAGCCTCCAGCCGGTAGCTCAACCGCCGCCCATCCAGGACGGAAAAACACGAGTTCGTCACGGCTTCGTACACCGCCCGTGCCATCCCCCGCAGGCTGCTGGCGGGGACGGCCGGCCGGCCGTCGTATTCGAAGAAGCGGTAGGTACGGTGTTCTTTGCCGTTGACGTCCTGGGAGACAATCTCGTGACTGTCGGAGACAAAGAGCGGCGTCACCGCCTCGAGCGTACAGGTGACCCGCCCGGTCAGGCCGAGGTAGCGGTCATGGGGCGGGGGCGGGCAGTCGCCCAGGACGTGATCACGCGGGCGCTCCTTCTCGAGGTAACGGACAAAGTTGTAGGGGTTGAGGAAGCGATATCCTCCGGCAGTCGGCGGTTGATCCGTCTCGCGCGGCGCGCGCGGGGGCTGCCCCTCCGCGGCACCGTGCATCGCTTCACCAAGCAGCCGGATGCGGGTGGTCTGCAACCCCTGCGGCGTCCGGCGGTATTCATATTCGACCCGCATCCCCGTTTGCAATCCGCCTGGGGGCGTCTCTTGTACCCAGGCCGGTTTGAAATAGACCCGTTCGTCGGTGTCGTCATCCGGCCGGATCAGCCCATAGGGGCCGTTCTTGCCCTCGCCCAGTTTGCAGATCGTTCCGTTTGGCATCGCCCGCCTCCTTATTGCGCCCCGCGCAGGCCGCGGTACCAGGTAAAGACCGTCCGGCCGGCCGCGTCGTAGCGCCGCAGGTCCAGCCAGACGCGGTCCTCTCCATCTACCCGTGGATAGCACAGTTCGGATCGTCCCACCCGATCGTCCAGCCAGACGCCCGGCGCGACCCGGCTGCCCCACAGGAGCACGCTGTCGGCGCGCTCGTAGAGTGGCTCCGCATCGGGAGCGGCCCAGTAGTTTCCATCCCCGTCGTCGAAGCCCGCCGGCGGCCGGACTCCGGCCGGCCCGACAAAGGTCCAGAGAAAGCGCTCGCCATCCCGCCGCAGCGCCAGGTCGCCCCCCTCTCCAAAGAGCCGACCCCGTTCCAGCCGTTTGGCGTGGATCGGCAGCGTCTCCCAGCGAAACTCGATCTCGCTGGCCGTCTCCCAGATGCGCCAGGGCATCTGTTTTCGCGGCAGATCCCAGGCAAGCAGGAAAGCGGACAGGTTGGCGGCCGGGACCTCTCCTCCCCAGACCGAGAGCGTCTCCGACGTAACCAGCGGTCCTTGCGCCAGCGCTACGATACGCGCGTCATAACCCTCACTGTACATGCCGCACCTCCTCGAGGCAGGCTCCGGCTCGCGGATAGAGACTCTCGATCGAGCCAAAGTAGTTGTCCGCCGGCGGCAGGCGCGGGACGCGGTCGCCGCGCCGGAATGCCTCTACTGTCTGGACGAAGCGCTCTACCCAGGATGCGACCTGCCGGATCCAGTCATCCGCCAGGTCCGGGGCCTCTACCTGCCAGCGCGGCCGGCCGTTCGGGGGGGCGGCGGCGCTGCCGCGGACGGCCAGCGTGCGGTAAAGGGCAGCATCGGCCCGTGCCGGTCGGAGCAATCGGACCAGTTCCGGGTTGGGCTTCGCGCCGGCCGGAAAGTCGTCCTCCCGCAAGATGCCGATCGTCACGGTCCAGCGGGGCACGGTGAAATGTCCCCAGCCCTTGGCCCGGCCGAATCCGACGGTGAGCAGGCCCTCGGCCAGGTCGCGCAGGACCAGGGCGAGCCAGCCCAGCTCCCAGTCCTGGGGGTTTTCCAGGCGCAGCCGGGCTTCAAAGGCCGGCTGCCACAGGACCGCGGCGTCGAACTTGGCCCCGTCACGGCCGCCGCCGGTGAAGCGGTCGATCGCCAGGAAATCCTGGACCTTGTACATCGGCGGGCCCAAAAGCGGCGCATCTTCGACGACCAAGCGGCTGCCGCGGCGTGGGCTGCCAAAAAGCCGGCAGGCCAGGCAGAGTTCTTCCTCGGCCACCTCTTCTTGGGCCGGTTTGTCCAGAAGATCGTCGCAACAATCGAGGGGAATGGTCTCGGTCTTTTTCCGGCGCCGGGCTACCGGGCTGCAGGCAGGGCAGCGCTGGAGAAAGTCGTCGCGGTCGGCAGCCTGCTCGGTCGCCAGGGTGCGGGCGATGCGCTCGGCCTGGCTGCGCAGTATCCCGCGCAGGCTGGCCCCGGGCAAAAGCGGCCGGCCCTCCACCAGGGGGGCATGGTCGAGACCGCTCAAACCGGCCCGGGCCAGGTCGTTGACCAGGAATGGACCGCTGGCCTGCAAAGTGAGTCCCACCTCGATCCAACTGCGGGCCACGGCTGGGTTCGTAATCCAGGACGGGTCGTCCGGCAGCGCGGCAGCCAGCGCATTTTCCCGGCCCGCATCCTGTGGGACGACCCGGTCCGCAACCAGCCGCCGGGCTTGGTCCAACCATCCGGCCAGCCACTCCTGTCCCTTTACCTCTATCAGGCCCAGGCCGGCCTCTGCCTGGCCACGCAAAAAGGCCAGGAGGTCCGTGTCCCGGTCCAGGCTCCGGCGCCGGCACTCCAAAGACTCCAGACGCAGCGCCCCGAGGCCGCGAGCTACCCGCCCGCCGAGTGCGCCGCGGCCGGACTGCCATTCGGCCAGCACGACGGCCAACAACTGTTGGTCCTCGTCGGTCCCCTCTTCTAGTTCCAGGTGAAAGGAGAAGGCGGCCCCGGCCGGCAGTACCTCCAGGTCGAATTTGACGGACTCGCGCCGCGCCGCCGCGCCGGTGCGCCGGTCTATGCCCACGCCGTCGCGGATCCAGGTCCGTGACGGCGTGGAAGGGGCGTCCGGCGCGATCGGGGCCAGGCGCTGTTCGGTTTCCACCGAGCTGCCGGGGGGCAGCAGGCGGGCATCATAGATCCACAGCCGGGCGGCCCGGCCGCCGCTTTCCTCGGTATTTCCTTCCTGGGGATTCACGTCGCCAAAGAGATGGCAGGCCGGACAGCCACAGGGTTGTCCGGTGGCAGGACCGGACTGCAGTGCCTGGCAGACCCGACCGGCCAATCGCGGTGCCAGCCTTGTGGCCAGCGCGCGCAGCGCCCCGGCCAGGGCCGAACCGGGAACAACCGGCTCGCCGGCGGCATCCCGCCGCAGCAGGGCATCCGCCTCACTGCTGCCATGTCCGGAACCGATGTGCAGCGCGGTGTGGGTTTTCAGTTGGCCGCGGACAACCAGCGCGTTCATGCCTCCTCCTTTCGGGCTACCGCGGCGATGCGGTCGGCCAGCAGTTCCAATCCGATCCGCCAGCAGCGGCCCCGGGTTGTTTCCCAATCCTGCTCCGGCAGCCGTTCCGTCCGCGCCTTGACCCGGCGGTCCAGTTCGGCCAGCCAGGTGCGCAGCGCCTGCAGACCGGCCGCCGCCTTATCACCGGCGAAAAAGTTCTGCCGAGCGGCTTCTTGCGCTCGAACCCCCAACTCTTGCAGCGTCTTCCCGGACAGCAGCTCGTCGAAGTGTCCCAGCCGCGCCAGCAGCTTCTCCGCTTCCGGCAGCGCCGCCGGCGCCTCGGCGCGCAGGAGGCGTGCCAGCGCCGCAAACTCGGGGTAGGCAAAGGGGTCAGTATCGTCTTCTCCCCGGCAGCGTTCCAGGTCCAGGGCCATCTCTTCTGCCCACCCCTGGTGAAAGTCGAATTCGACAGCCAGGGCGTGGTTCGGGCCGCCCACCGCCGGCGCCATACAGCGACCATCATCGTCCAGCCGGACGGCGACCTGCCGGGCAACGTCCGCTGGGGGCGCGCAATCGTCATAGAAAGGATAGTTAAAGACTACCTGGCCAAACCCCTCGCCGCGCCGCAGCCCTATCCCCTCTTCCTCGACGGCGCGGAGCCGTTCCAGCAGCGCCTGCTTGTCGGCCGGCGCGAGGTTCTCGATCTCGACCTGGAACCCCACCGCGGAGCCGGCGCGCAGGGCCATATCCCGCCAGCGCGGCAGCCCCATGTGGGCGTTGAACGAGTCGACAACCCGGCCGGCGCAGAACGCGCGCCGGACCTTGACCTGGGCCGGACATACCTGGCCCCCCAGGAACTCGGCCAGCAGGACCGCGTCAAGGTCCGCACGAAAACGGCCCCAACGGTCAGGCACGATGGCATCGGTGAGCAGCGTCAAGATCAGAGGGGCGGTAGGATCGGCAACGCGCTGCTCAAAGGCAAGTGGACACCAGGGATGCGGCTGGGGCAGCAGCCAGAGCGTGGCCTGGCCGTAGCCGCGGCGGTTGGCCTTACCCAGTCGCAGCGTCAGCCCCGTCGGTTTTTTCAGTTCCAAGGCCGCATCCAATTCACAGAAACGGCAGAAGTCGGTCCAAGTCGCCTCGTCACGGCAGACGATTTCGCCCACCATGTACAACCCCGAGGGCAGGGTGTAGAAGCTAAAGAGGTCAGAACTGGCCGCCCGGCGCGTCTCGGGGTCGATGTGGACGTGCATTTCCGTGCGCCAGCGGAGCAGGTCCCTGTCCCAGTAGGGGAGATACGGGCTGATAAACTCCCCCAACGGTTTGAGCGGTGTCTTGCGATTCTGACAGGGGGCGCACTCGGGAGCACGGTCCTCCGGACGATCGCGGAGGGCGAATCGCGCCACCTGATGCTGGGGCTGGCCGGTCGAGTTAAAGCCCGGGTATAGTTCGCAGCTCAACAGGTCGAGCGGCGTGGGGATGGTCGGGTAGAGCGTATTGCCAATCTGGTGGGCGGGATAGAGCGGCGAGAAACGGACCGTGTCGCGAAAGAAGAGCCGGACAAAAGACTTGTAGTCCACGCCGTCTTGCGCGTCCAGGTTGTGACGAACCGCGGCCCGCCCGGCGATAGCGCCACGCAGGGCCGGACCGGGTACGAATGGCAGGCTGCGAAACTCGTTGCCGGCAACGGCCCGTTCCGAGACGACGAGCGGCTCGTCAAGCCGGGCGACCACGAGCAGGCGCACCGGAGCCGATGTGTTGGGCTGGATGAGGGTCTCTTCCGCAACACCGGCAATCCGATCTGGATCCTGTTCCGCGTCATCCGGCTGGGAGAGCGGGGCGGCGGATCCCGCATCGGCGGGACATGGATCGTCCGCGTGCAAGAGCCGCCTGTCGAACCGGTCGAGCAGCCACTCTTCCCAGCAGCTGTCGTCCATCGGCTTCCCGGCGATGGTGTCGGCGGCGCCGGCGACCAGGTGGATCGCGCACGAACCGCGGCCGCGCCGGCGAGAAGCACCGATGTGGCGCACGTAGCGCGCCGCAGCTACCAGCCAGGCTGCCTCATCCAGGGCGTTCTCGTCCTCGGCGTCGCAGACGGCGGTGAACTGAAAAACCAGGCGGGCATCTCCTTCTTCGCGGGTAAAGAGCTGCTGGGGCGCGGCGCGGCGGGTGCGCGGGCTGACGCGGACGTGCGGCACAACCTGGGACCCGGTCGCGCCGGCCGGCCAGCCTTCTTTTTCCTTGAGAGGTAGGGGCAGGCCGCTCGGCCGAGCCGAAGAGATTCGCCAGCGCTTGCTCGTGCGCGGCGAGCCAAAGAGACGACAGGCAGGGCAATCTTGCGCGCGGGGATCGCGCTGGCCGCAGAATCGCGGATGGCGGTCGTCTTTTTGCAGGCCCGACGCCTGGCAGGTAACGTAGTGGTGCAGCGGTGCCAGTTCCAACAGCCGATAGAGCCCATCGCGCAGCAGCCCGGTCAGGGTCGTGCCCCGCAAGACGGGCAGTCCATCGGCGTCGCGCAGCAAGGCCGAGTCGACGAACGGCCCGCGTCCGTGCCCGGCGCCGACGTGATAGTCCGACTCCATCTCGATGTGGAAGGTTAAACGCAGGCTCATCGCCGCGCCTCCTTTCCCTCGTACAGACGAGGATCTGCGGTCAGCTTCTCGCTCCAGTCCCACATCTCCAGGAGGTCGGGCAGCCCGTGGCCGGCATAGTCCTCTCCGGCCCGCCGGACCCGGTACCAACCGTGCTCCTCTCCACCCAGGTAGTTCAGGACCTGTCGCAGGACGCCGGCATCTTCTTCCTGGCCCCGTTCCACGGCCCGGCCGACCACCCGCTCCAGGGAAGCCCGCCAGCGGGCCATCGAGTCGTCGGTAGGCAGTCGATCCGGGGCAAAGAGGGCCTGGAGTTGGGCCAACCGGCGCTGCGGATGCGGATCGATGTCGAGTCGTCCGTCGAGGAGCCGATCCAGGGGCAGGCCGGCCCCGGTGGGCAAGAGGTCTTGGCTGGGATCGGCGACGACCCAGTAGGGGCGGAGCGTCGGGCGGTGATCGCCTGGCCAGGTGTCGACCCCAGCGATACGGCTGCCCAGGACGGTGTCAAAGTGCACCATAGAATGCGGCGCCGCCTGGGGATGCTCCGCGGCGACTGTTTTGGACAGGCGCTTGGCGTGGCGGAGCAGGCGTTCCCCGTGCTGGTGCGCCAGGGCATACGGATACGAGGCTTTGCAGATGACCACGGCAGCCGCCATGGTGGGTTGGGCGCACAGCCCCAGTTCGCGCAGCTTGGCCCCCATCCGTTCCTCGTACTGCAAACAAAAGGACCGGGCAAAATCGAGGGCGCAGGGGGCCGGCAGCAGGGCAAAGACGTCGTCGCCGCCCAGGATGAGCGGAAGCACGGGCACTTCGTACGGTCTGGCTCGGGCCATCAACTGCCGCGTCGGTTCGGCCAGGCTGGCCCGCAGCACGTCGCCCAGCGCGCGCGAAAGTTCACGCAGTTTATCGGGGCTGGGGCACTGCTCAAAGACTCGCCCCATCCCATTGCCGTCGGCCACCAGGTAGGCTACGTAGCGGCGCTCGTCCCAGCCGCCGGTCAGCGCTTCCGCTTCGTCGGGCCATTTCCAGTCTGCTGCTTCCTCCGATTCCCCGACGACGGCGGCCAGGAACTCGAGGAGAAAGGCGATACCTTTTTGATCGCGTGCCCGGCTTTTCTCCCGGCAGGAACGGCAGAGATAGTTCGCCATCTCCTTCTCGTGCAGTGCCTCGTAGCGTTCGGCCGGTGCCACTCCGCAGGAGGAGCAGAAAGCGGCATAGGGCAGGTGCGCTTCGGCAGCGGCCGGCCGCCCCTGCCGTTTCGCCGCGGCCAGCGCCCGGCGCGACTCGACGTTGGCCGTAGAAAAATCGGCCGCCGCGCCGCCCCACGCCACCGGATAGGCGACTGTGAGCGAACTCCCGGTCGTCTCGTAGTAAAGCTGGGCCAACAGCCGGCCGTACGTGTGCGCCTCCTCCGGTGTGTCGAACAAGACGGTAAAACTGCCGCCGTCGGCGACGATAATATCCTGTCTAACCGCGGCGATAGCAGCGCCATCGAGTTGGTGGCGCCGCAGTTGGGCCAGCAGCCGGGGAGCTTCCTGTCGGCAGAAGCGGGTCAGCAGTTGGCTGCCACCGACCACTTGGCGCAGGTGGGCGGAGCGAAAAACCAGATCCTGGATCTTGTCAGCCTCGGCGCTCAAAATGTAACGGGGCATACGGTTCCTCCTTGCTCACGGTGGCCGGGCGAGTGCGTGCCGATATGCTGTGGCCGGCGCCGCTCACCGCAGGCCCAGGGGCAAAAAATCCAGCCCACACAGATCGCGAATGTCCTTCCACTCGGGCTGGCCGGGGCCCTCCGGCAGGGTATCGTCTTTGTCCCTGGCCAGCCCGAGCCATTGACGGCCGGCCGCAAATTCAGCCAGGTTTTCCTCCGCCAACCGACGGGCCCGTTCGGCATCTTTTTTCGAGATGTGCTGGTACTTGTGGATAGCCTGGTTGCGCAGGTCGGTAAGTCCCTCCGGGTCTGGGCTAAAGATAGGCATATTGGCAATCGTGCTCTTGGGCGTGAGGGAATAGCTTCTTACATCGAAAGTGACAAGCCGGCCTTTCCGGACCCGCTGCAAGGCCTGGCGCATGTACGTAGGGGGACCCTGGTAGTTGACAATGTCGCCAAGCAAGTCAGGGCGGGTTTCCGTACCCGTCTCGACCAGGTCTTTCTCCCACAAACGGACCCACCGGGCCTTGAGCAGCAGTTCGTCCAGACCGGCCGCCCGCAGCAGCGCCGAACGATAATCCTCATTCATCTCGATCAGCCGCCCGATCTTGCCCAACTCGTCGCGGGCATAGGTCAGGAGGAGAACGTTGGACATGAGCAGGTCCTCGTCCAGTTTGACGCGAGCATGGCGATGAGGAGGGGATTGGGCCAGCTTTTTCCAGTGAGTGGCCAGATATTGCACCGCAACCGGTGGGACGAACCCGGGCCACCAGCGCTGTAAGGTGGGTAGCAATCGCCGCGCTTTGGCATAGCTGCCGTCGTCCCATGCCTCGTAAAAGGCCAACACCCTACGCAGACGTTCTGCCGCCTCTATTTGGGACGGGTTGAACAGTGGTGGCCCCTCGGATCCAAGAGGCTGCCGCATGACCGGAAAGACTTCCCGTAGGGCCATGCGCGCGGCACGAAAGTGGTACTTTTCGTAGAACTGCTGCACTTCTTCCCAGCGGCGCAGGGCAAAGGTCTCGTACGGATTGTCCAACAGTCCGATGCGGCAGGTATAGCCGTAGGGCCGGCGCTTCCCGGGATGGTAACGATCGAAATCCACGTACGAGACCGGGATGCCGGCGTAGGCCGCAAAGAGAAAAGCCCCTACGTCCATGCTTTTTTTGGCCCCCGTAATGTCCACGACAATGTCGTTGATGCCCGCCGGAACGGATCCAGGTTTCGGCAGTACGTGGGCGCACAGGCGCCGGAAAATGGCGCCGGGCTGGTCGGGGTCCACCTCCATCTCGTCCGGGAGCGGTAGGGTGATGTCTACCTGGACCTGGCGGCCCATCCTGGGCAGCAGCAGACGATTGATCCAACCGGCAACGTCCCGCCCTCGCTCTGCACCGTCCTGCGGGACGATCTTGCCGGCTCGTACCAGGTCGTATTTGCGATTGAGCAGCAGGACAACGCGGGTAGGTTCCAGAACGCCGATCAATTGCAGAAGCGGTTCCGGGGAAAGCCCCACCAGCAGGGCGAGAGTATGGCAACCATGTTCCCGCAACGTGTTCGACCGTTCGGCAAAGTACAATTCATAGGGCAGCAATCTTTCGACGTATTCCGCGAGGCGCTCTCCTTCCTCCCGCTGATCCCACTGTTTCCAGTAATCCTCTGTCCAATAAATCAGTTCCCTTTCCACCCGCGAAGGCCGACCAGGGGCAGGAACCCAGTCCTCGGCCGACCAATCGCAAATCCGTCTGTCGGCGTCACCTTCTCGTACCCACGAAACCCACCATCGTTGTTCCGGCCGCCCGGCGATCATCGGCCAACTCCCTTTCGCCGGCCGGTCTCGGCACGGACGGCAGCCAGCTGTTCGATAACCGCTCCTGGCAGGCGATTGCTCCCGTGCATTGGGTTCTCCTCGACGTAGAAATCCAGGAATCACCACACCGAGATGGATGGAGATGAAACTCGCGGCCTGGTTCGACGTATAGTGACCTGGAAGGAGTTCAGGGTGCGCAAATCACTTCTTTTGATCGAACCGACGAACCTTCCAACCCGGTTGCCTTATTCTATCACAACCACCCCATCCACGCAAACCTTTTTATTGCCGTTTTCGTTACCCTACATAGCCGGTGTCAGCTCGCGGCTGTGTCCGCGCCTCCTCCAAGCCAGGCCTCCTTTTGTTCGGCCGGCAGGACGACTTGGGCTCCTGCCTCAGTTAAGGAGGAGGCAAAAATGGCAACCGCGATCGCATGCCCTATTCCGTTTCCGCTCCGGAAGTCCCGCATGGGCGAGCCGCTGTATTGGACCGAACCGCTGCTCCGCCAGGCCATAGAGACGCTCTACCGGCACACGGTGGGGCAGAGTGCCCACGATGCGGCCGCGCGCCGCGCCGCCGCCGAAATCGTCCACCTGGGGATGTGCTCGCCCCTCCTGGCCGCCCTGCGCGGCCGGCACGACCCGGAAGAGGCCGTGCGCGACTTGGCCACCCGCTACGCCTTTGGCGAGCTCATGCTCCAGGGTCGCCCCTTTGCCGAGCTGGACCCCCTCTCCCAGGCGTTGATCCAGCGGACCCTGGATGTCGTCTACAAGCGCGCTGGCCAGGTGGAACGCCGGACCGGAATCAATCCATTGGAGGTGGACGGCGGCAAGCGGCCGCTGCTGCTGACCCTCGGTGAAGAGATCGCCCGGCATACGCTGCAGCGGCCTATCGGCCGTCATATCCAGTGGAAGCTGGACCATCCCGAGACCGCCGTCAGCCGCGCCGTGCGCCAGATCGAGAACCTGGTCCGCCACCCGGCCATCCAGGAAGCCTTCGCCGCTCACGTCCTGGGGGCGGCGGTGCCGGAGGAAATCATGCCCGCGACACGCACAGCGGACGAATTCAAGGCCGGCCTGCTCCTGCTGGCCCGCGGCGGCGGCCGCAGCGCCGTCAACTATGAAGCGGCGATCCGCTTCTTCGCCTTGCCGGAGACGGTTGCCTTCGTCAAGCGCTTTGCCGGCTACGTGCAGACCGCCCGGTCACTCTACCCCGAGGAAGAGTACCAGGATGTCCCCTGGCAGGGGCGCCGGCTTCCCCAGGATCGCCGGCAGGGCTACCTGGACGCCGCCCTGGCCGAGTTGGAGCAGAATCGGGTCAAAGCGCTGGACCCGCTGCCGAAGAACGAGGTGGACTCCGCGCGGCCGGTGCGGGCGGAATCCCGGCTCGCCCAGGCGGCCGGACCGGACGACGAGGATGCCTGTGATCTAGTGGAAGCCGGCCGGCCGGTACGCCTCCGCGAACCGTTCGCGGCGTGGATCACCCGCCGGGCGCTGGCCCACCGGCCCGTCGATCCCCTCTGGCAGGCCGCGGCACTGCTCTACCTGCGGCAGCTCACGCCAGACCAGATCGCCGCTCAGGGCCTGGCCGCGCCGGAGGTGGTGACCGCTGCCCAGGAGAAGGTCGCCGCCCTCCGCGCCGACCCGGAGGTCTGGCGCATCTGGCTCGTGGCCGGGCAGCGGAAAGACTGAGAACGTAGAGACGGCAGGGGGTGCAGAGAGGACGATGAGGCAGAGCGCCTCCTGCGTCCCCGTCGCCTCTGCGCCTTCCCAGGAGGAATGCCCATGCACCCGCCCTTCTACACCACCCTGCTCCACCGGCGACTGGCCGGCGACCTCACCCTCACCCCGGAGGAGCGCCAGGAGCTGGACCTGCACCTCCTGGTCTGCCCACAGTGTAACTACGACGCCGCCCAGCTGCTGCAGCCTCGCTATTCCGGGGCGGCCGCGCAGCTGCGGCAGCGGCTGACTGCCGTCCTGACGGTCGAACTGGTCCTCCCTTATCTGCCCGACTTGGCCCAGGCGATCCGGGCCGGCCGGCCGCTGACCGGTTTCCAGGAACTGGTCTGGGATTTCGTCGCCCACAACCCAGTGGCGCTGGGGTACTTGGGGCTGTTGGAAGCGGCAGGCCCCCTTGCGGATCAGTAACCACGCGGTGTGAGTCACGGGCTCCAGGGACCTCGCCCCTGGAGCCCGTGGCTCTGCTCCCGTCCCCGTTCCCTGCCGGCGATCCCTTCGCCTTTCCCTCCCGGCGGCCGGGCCATTCCCCTACTGCGGCCGCACCTCCCGGCCGAGCAGTCCCCTGGCGTTCTCCTCCACGCGGCAGGCGACCGCCAGCCCCACCGTGGGCGTGCAGCCGCCGGCCAGCCCGGAGACGTGGAAGAAGATGCGCGGGCCACCGCTCTCGATGAAGCCGTACCCCCGGTCGGGCCAGTAGGCGCTCACGATCCCGGTAGCGATCTCCACCGGCGGGAGCCCCATGGCGCTGCACATGGGGCACAGGTAGCGGACCGTGTTCCAGCGCGGGTTGTGCCCGGCCAGGACCATGTGGACGCCAGGATGCCGGCCGCAGTGGGGGGTGTGGCCGGCGCCTCGCTGGGGCCCCGGGTGGGCCGGCCGCTGGTATGCGACGCGGATGTGCTGCATAGTCGTCCTCCTCGCTTTCTAGCGGGCCGCGCGCGCGGCCTCTGTCCCGGGTAACGAAAGGACCCCCGCAACCTGCCGGAGGCCGGGCGGGACTCACGATGGGGTAAATCCTGGCTGCGGGAGGAAAACCCCATGCCGGACGGGTCTGTGGACCGCTTTCGTTACCCGGGCCGAGACCACCCGCCCCATGTCGGCGGGACCCCACTCCAGGAGGTGCCGATGTCGCGCGCATGGAATGCGTCTACCGATCCCTATCCCCGCCGGGGGCGCCGCCCTGGACCGGAATCCTATCCCCTCTTGTTGCAGGCTGCCGTCGGCCGGCTACGCGCCGGCGACGTCCAGCCGGCGCTGCTGCTCTTGCACGAGGCGTACCGGCAATGGCAGGAGACCCCGGACGCCGACCCCGGCTACCGCTACGATGGCGTCAAGATCATGGCCCTGGGCGGCGAGTGCCTCTACCGCCTGGGCCGGCCGGCCGAAGCCCAGGCCCGGTGGCTCGACGCCCTGGACCTGTCGCCTGACGCCACGACGCTGGGCCGCCTCGTGCGGACGATGCTCCGCTGCGGCGCGGCGGCAGAAAGCACCGTCGTCCAGGCCGCCGCCCGGCGCCGCGGCCTGGACGGGAGCGGGCACCCGGATGCCCCGGCCGCGGGGTCCGCCCGGCCCCCGTGGTGCCCCACGCCGTCCCCTATGGATTCCCCGGTTGCGGCCCCCGGTGTGGCCGTGCTGGCCGATGTCGCCAACCTGGACATGGTCTGCCGGGACCAGTATGGCTGGGACCGGCGGGTGGACTACCGCCGCCTGCTGCGCCTGGCCGAGCAGCACGGGCTGCTGCGGGCCCGGGTGGCCTTTGTGCCCGACATCCCCGAGACGCTCGCCGTGCGCCAGCACCTGCTCCAGGCCGGCTTTGCGCTCGACCTCAAGCAGCCCAAGCGCAGTCACGGCCGCCTGGTTGCCGACACCGACGCCGCCATGGCCGCCGCGGCCGTCCGTTGGGCCGGCGAGGAGGGCGTGCGGCGGGTGGAGTTGTGGACGGGCGACGGCGACTTTCTCCGGGTGCGCGAGATCGTCCATCAGGCCCGCCCGCGCGTCGTCGTCGCCTTCCGCAGCTTCATCGCCGGCACGGCCGCGGGTATCCGCCGCCTGGTCGAGTGGTCGGCCATCGGCCCCGAGTGCCTGCAAGGGTCCCGGCTCCCGGCGAGCCGCTGCGCCGTCCCGCCGCTGCTCTGACGCCGCCTGGTTTCGTTACTCCGGGTGAACGGTTCGGTCGAACAACAGGAGGAAGACCATGAACGCCCAGTCCGCCAGCCTGCTCGCTGAGAAGGTCGTCCGGGAAGTGTACCGCATCGCTCAGGCCTATGGCCAGCAACACCCCTTCCGCTTCGAGGACCTGGTCCACGACCTGGCCGTCATGCTGGAGCATGACAGCCTGACCAGTGTGACGTTAAAGTTCTACCGCCCGACGGCCCAACGCGATGTGCTCGTCGAGTACCACTATGCCCTGCACGCCGGCCAGCCGCGCTTCTACCTGGACGATGCCCAGGGGCTGGGGATCGTGCCCCTGTCCCCGCCCTTTGAGATGGGCCTCATTGTCAACCGCGACCCGCAGAACGGGGCGTACACGCGCCAACTGCGCCTCAACTGGGGTGACGCGCCGCACTATACCCGAAACGGCGGCTTTGAGCACCAGGACGGCAACACGACGCGCCGCACCGGTGGCCGGGCCAGCAAGACAGTCTTCATGGACCAGTCCCTGCGCCGTCGCGCCCAGGTCAAGTTCTACCGCCCGGACCGGGGCTACGGCTTCCTGGTCGGCGCTGAGGGCGCGGACGTCTTCTTCCACACCAGCAACGTCGCCGGATTCGAACCACGCCCGGGCCAGCGGGTCACCTTCCTGCCCCTGGTAACCCCCCGCGGCATCCAGGCCAAAGACGTACGTTTGGCCTGATGGAGGCTCTCATGACCGGTCTCGCCTACTACTGCGACGCTTCCATCGACACCCGGGGCCGCGGCAGTGGCGTCGCCGTCGTCGTGCGCAACGCCGCCGGCCGGATCCTTGACGCCGCCAGCCGCTGCCTGGGGGGAATGACCAACAACGAGGCCGAGTACGAGGCCTTTATCCTGGGCCTGCAGTTGGCGCTGCACCGGGCCGACCAGTCTCCCACCTTTCTGGTGGACAGCCAGATCGTCGTCGGCCAGATCGCCGGCGAGTTCGCCGTGCGCGACGCCAAGCTCCAGCCCCGGCACGAACGGGCCGCCCGGCTGCTGGCGCGCCTGCCGCGGGCGACGGTGGTCTTTGTGCCACGCGAACGCAACCGCGTGGCCGATGCGCTGGCCGCCGAAGCGCTGACGGCCGTGCTGGAACGCGGAGGACGGCCATGACGACCCTGGAAGCGGCGTGCGCGAGCGCCAACCTGGGCCATGCCTGGCAGGAAGTGTGGGCGGGACGAACCAGCGCCGCCCGCGGCCAGGGAGCCGGTGTGGACGGGACGACAGTCGCGGACTGGGCCCGCGGCTGGGAGACACGCCTGGCCACCCTGCAGTCCGACCTGCGCGCGGGCCGCTATCGGCCGGCCCCGCTGCTCTGGTTCGATATCCCCCACCGCGAGCCGGGGCGGGTGCGCCGCCTGGGAATCCCCACCGTCACCGACCGCGTCGCCCAGCGGGCGGTGAAGCGCGTGCTGGAACCGGTCTGCGAGACCGTTTTCCTGCCGTGCAGCCACGGCTTTCGCCCGGGCCGTTCGGTCCTGACCGCTCTTGCCCACATGCTGCGCTACGAGGCGCAGGGGCTGCCCTGGGTCGCCGACGCCGACATCGCCGCCTGCTTCGACACCCTCGACCACGACCTGCTCCTGTCCGACCTGGCGGCGATCACGCCCGACGACCGGCTGCTGGGCCTGGTGGCCGGCTGGCTGGTTGCCGGGGCGTTTGTTCCGGGGCGGGGCGTCGCCCAGGGGGCGGTGCTTTCGCCGCTGCTGACCAATCTGTACCTGCACGCCTTTGACGTGGCCATGGTGCGGGCCGGCCTGGCCCTGGTGCGCTACGCCGACGACTGGGTCATCATGTGCCGCACGCCCCGCGCGGCGGCGCAAGCCCTGGAACGGGCCGCCGCGGCGCTGGGCGAGCTCGGCCTGTCCCTTAACCCCGCCAAGACGGGAGTTGTGCCCCTGGGACCGGGGTTCCGGTTCCTGGGGGCGAGGTTCGAGTAGGAGGCCGCGATGGAACGCCTAATCGTGGACACACAGGGCAGCCAACTCTACAAGGACGGCGAACGGTTGAACGTGCAGCGCGAGGGGCAGCTGGTCCACAGCGTCCCGCTGGGCGCGCTGCGCCAGGTCGTCCTGCTGGGCCGGGGCGTGAGCGCGAGCACACCGCTCCTGTACGACCTGGTGCAGCGGGGCGTGGACGTGATCTACATGACCCAACATGGGCGCTTTGGCTTCCGCGTCCAGGGGCCGGCCTCCAAACACAGCGCCCTCCGCGTCCGCCAGGTGCTCGCGGCCCACGACCCGGCCCGCGCGCTGGCGTTGGCGCGGGCTGTGGTTGTGGGCAAGCTCCACAACCAGGCGGCCGTGCTGCACCGCTACGGCCAGGCGTTGGGGGCGCGCGGCGCGCCGGCCCGGGCCGTTCTCGCGGCCCAAGCCCAGAAGGCGGCCGCCGCGGCCAACCTCGACGCGCTGCGTGGGCACGAGGGCAGCGGGGCCGCGGCGTACTTTGCCGCCTGGCCGGCCCTCTTCGACGCCGAGGCCTGGGGCTTTCGCGGCCGGGCCTACTACCCACCTCCCGACCCGGTCAACGCCATGCTCTCGTTCGGCTACGCCCTCCTGCTCAACGATGTGCTGGGAGCGGTCCAGCGCATCGGCCTCGACCCCGCCGTGGGCTTTTTCCACGCCATTGACTACGGCCGGCCTTCCCTGGCGCTGGACCTGATGGAAGAGTTCCGTCCCCTGCTGGTGGACCGCCTGGTGCTGCGCCTGCTGCGTGAGGTGGACCTCCGCCCGGACCTGGACTTTGCGCGCGCGGAAGGCCAACCCGGGGTCCGCATAAGCGACGACCTGCGCCGCCTGTTCCTGGCGATGTACGAGGAGCAGGCGACCGTGAAAGTGCGCTACCCGGCCCTGGAGCAGAACCTGGCCTATCGCGACTGCCTCGAACAGCAGGCCGAACACCTGGCCCGCTGCATCCTGGGGCGCGACGCGGCCTACGCGCCGCTGCGGATCGAGTGAGGAGGGCGCCATGTTCGTCGTGGTGGCCTACGATGTCGCGGACGACCGCCGCCGCCTGCGGGTGATGAAGCTGATGAAGGGCTATGGCGCGCACGTCCAGGAAAGCGTCTTTGAGTGCGACCTGAAGGAAGGACCCTACCAGCAGATGGTCAAGCGGCTACAAAAGGCGTTGGACCTGGCCGCCGACAACGTGCGCTTCTATCACCTGTGCGCGGCGGACGCGCGGCGCATTCAGCAGTTGGGAGTCGTCCGCGAGATCCAGGTGGCGCGCGAGTTCACGGTAGTGTGATCTCGGCGATGCGATCCACCCGGAAGGTGCGCTCTTCCCGTCGCAGCCGGCAGTAGGCCACCAGGTAGAACACCCCGCCGCGCTCCTCCAGCCGCAGGGGCTCGACGATGCGGTGGGTCAGCTCGTTGCGCCCGGCGGTGTAATAGGCCATCGCCAGGAGTTGTTCCTCGGTCAGCGCCCGCCGGATCATCTCCAGGGTCTGCTCCAGGACCGCGGGGGCCGGGCGAACGGGTGGGGCGGGCACGATCCGGCCGTCCAGCGCTGCGAGGATGCGCTCGAGGGCCGCCGCGGCCAGTTGCCCGGCCAGCACCACCGCCGGTGGCTCCAGGCTTGCCGCCAGGCGGTCGAGCGCGGCCTGGGGGATGGCGGGAGCGCCGCGCAGGGAGGCCGGCAGGCGGTTGAAGAGCCGGGCCGCCAGGAGGAGGTGGGCGTTGTCCCCTTCTCCTCCTTCCCCCTGGGCAAGGGGAGCGGGCAGAACCAACCCCATGCCCCGCAGCTTCCGCAGCAGGCCGGGGAGCGTTCCGGCGTCCACCTCGACGGCGCGGCGGCCCAGGGTACGATGGATGTGACGCCGCAGGCCGCGCCGTCCGGCCAGGTCGGCGAGCAGGTCGGGGTCGTCGGATTCCAGGAGCAGGGCCGGCCGCAGGCGCAGGACCCGGCCGTCGCGGCTCCAGCGGTGGAGCGTATGGACCACTTCCGCCGGCAGGGGCTCCGCCAGGCCGGTGTCGAGCAGGCGCGCGAGGTCGGCCAGCTCCAAGTCCGGTGTCCCGGCGAGTGCGGCGCGGGTCAGTTGAGCCTGATCGGGCGCGGGCCAGGCGACGGCGGGCGCCGCCGCCAGGGGGTAGAGCAGCGCCGGCGGACAGTCCGGAGCTACCGTGAGCGTGATCTCGTCGGAGGAGTGGGCCGCCAGGCGCAGCGGCGCGGGAGCATCCTTCTTCCCTGGGCGGTCGCCCGCAGCTCCCTGGAGCAGCGCCGCGCCGGCGGAGGACAGACGGAAGCAGGAGGGGGTATCAGGGTGATCCAGTTGCACCAGGCCCAGCCAGGCTAGCAGGCCGGTGAGCAGGGCGCGGTGGGGATTGTCGCCCGGAGGAGTCCCTGGACCCAACTCCACGGAACGCCAGGCGAGGCCGGCCAGGAAGGACTCGATCTCGATCCAGGTCCCATCGGTCGGGGCCTCGCGCAGGGCGGCGGCCAGACGATGGAGGGGAGCCAGGGGCTGCGCGTCGTGTCCACCGGGGAAGCGGTAGGCGCGCCAGCGTTCCTCGGCGGCATAGCCCTGCGCGAGCAGCGCCCGGCGCAGGGCGGCGAAATGGTCGGCCGCGGGGAGAGACAGCCAGTGGTGCCAGATGAGGGTCGGCAGCAGGAACAAGCCCGCTCCTTTGCCCCCGGTCCCTCGCTCCCCTCCATTTGGAGGAGTAGCGCGGAGCGGCGGCTCTCCTCGCGCGGGCCGGCCGGCGGTGAATCGGTAGCGGCGCGGTGGAAGTGGCGGCGTGGGGAGGAATCTGGCGGCCTCGGCCAGGAAGTGGAGGGCGCGCAGGACGCGGGTCGTGGTTTCGCCGCGGTCCCGGCGGTCGGTGGTGATCCACGCGTGGCCGGTCGGCAGCAGCCGGTCGAGGAGGGGGCGAAAGTTACGTGGCGTGAGCCAGCGACCTTGGCGGGGGGCGCAGGCGTGGGCCGTCAGGTAGGCCAGGAAGATGGTCAGGTTGAACAGGAGTGACGGGGGCTCCGAAGGAGACGCCGGGGTGGGGGCGGGCCGGACAAGCGCCGGAATAGGAGGCAGCAGTGGGATGAGCTCGGCGGGCAAGGTGAAGCCGGCAGTCTCCCGTTCCTGACGGCGGCGAGGGCGGTGGCGGGAGTAGATGAGACCGCGGTAATAGAGCCGCTCGGTGGTGGAGGCCGGTTCGCGCCAGGGCGGCGGGGCAGTGGACTCTTCCCGGCGGCGGACGGGGCGCAGCGGGCCGAAGCGCTGGCAGAAGGCTGCGGCGGGCAGCCAGCCATCGTGGCAAGCGAGGAGATGAAGGGCGGAGAGCGTCTCGGGGGTTAGGTTGGCGACTTCGGCGGCGAGGGTGCCGGGTCGGCCGAGGTCGGCATGGAGCAGGGCGAGGAGATCGGCGCGGCTAGGCCGGCGGGGGACGGGCAAACCGCGGCCATAGGCGATCGTCCAGAGATGCTGCCAGGTGCAGTGTTCCAGGCATTGCTGCAGGTCCATTCGAATCCTCCGCGGACTTGCTTTCCTCCAGCGGGTATGGTAGAATTGAACTGGCTGGAGCCAGTCCATGAGCTCGAACCCAAGCACGGTGGTCTTGTCTGCACTCCGTATCGGGTAACGAAACGATTGGTCAAAGGACATGGGCCCGGGCGAGGATGGCCATGCAGGAAAAAGACAATTGCTTCGCGAATTTCATCGTTGGCCCCCGGATGGGCTGTTCCCCGCCGAGGGCCTGCTCCCCCGATCCCAGGCGAGCAGAAAACCTTGCCCAGACATGTGCGCACTGCGGGTCGGTTACGTACGCAAAAATGCGCATGTGGAAGTGAGTCCCGGCCGGCTGCCCGACTGCGAGGGTATTGAGACGTGGTCCAGGTCGCCCCGGCGTCAATAGAAATCTCCGTGTCCCGGCCGGCTGCCCGACTGCGAGGGTATTGAGACGCGGTTGGGAGGGGGGCACGGGGGGCGACGGTCGGGAGTCCCGGCCGGCTGCCCGACTGCGAGGGTATTGAGACTCTCCGCGGTGCTATGGCCGTACTTGACCTGGATGGGGTCCCGGCCGGCTGCCCGACTGCGAGGGTATTGAGACGCGATGATGCCCACCAACTCACCGGCCGCAGCCTTGGTCCCGGCCGGCTGCCCGACTGCGAGGGTATTGAGACCTGCTGCTGGGCGGCTTCCCGTTCGCGGACGCCCTTGTCCCGGCCGGCTGCCCGACTGCGAGGGTATTGAGACGATTGGGATTGCTCCGACTGGAGGGAGGCCACCGATGGTCCCGGCCGGCTGCCCGACTGCGAGGGTATTGAGACCATGACCACGGTGTAGATGTACTTTCTGAGTTGGGCACGTCCCGGCCGGCTGCCCGACTGCGAGGGTATTGAGACATAATCAAAACCAATCCTGCAGACATTGTGTGAAAGTCCCGGCCGGCTGCCCGACTGCGAGGGTATTGAGACGAACCCATGGATTCCGGGAGTTGACGGTGTTCAGAAGTCCCGGCCGGCTGCCCGACTGCGAGGGTATTGAGACTTACGGACAGGCGCTCCCTTCCCCTTTGGCTGCCCGTCCCGGCCGGCTGCCCGACTGCGAGGGTATTGAGACAACGAAGGCGATGATGACCAGTATCGCCTGCCAATAGTCCCGGCCGGCTGCCCGACTGCGAGGGTATTGAGACACGGCTGCTCAACGGTGGTAGGGGCGGGGCGAAATGTCCCGGCCGGCTGCCCGACTGCGAGGGTATTGAGACACGACGATCGGGTCGACGGCGCAGCACGGCTGCTCAGTCCCGGCCGGCTGCCCGACTGCGAGGGTATTGAGACTTTTTTCAACATCTCACCCCCTGTTCAGGTGAGAAGTCCCGGCCGGCTGCCCGACTGCGAGGGTATTGAGACAAAACCGTGGTATAGCTCCTCTGAGAGATGGTGCTCGGTCCCGGCCGGCTGCCCGACTGCGAGGGTATTGAGACACTTCGGATACGACTCAGGGTTTGATTATCACGATTGTCCCGGCCGGCTGCCCGACTGCGAGGGTATTGAGACCTACCTCCTCGTGGGAGGAACCAATCCTGGCTTCTGTCCCGGCCGGCTGCCCGACTGCGAGGGTATTGAGACAAAATATAAGAGTACGTAATACCGGGTTGGACCTCGGTCCCGGCCGGCTGCCCGACTGCGAGGGTATTGAGACGTCTTCCCGGAACAACTCATCCGCGATGTAGTTGGCGGTCCCGGCCGGCTGCCCGACTGCGAGGGTATTGAGACTTAAGAAAGCCGGTTTGCACTGGCCGACGGGTTTGTGTCCCGGCCGGCTGCCCGACTGCGAGGGTATTGAGACTTGCAGCTTATCGAGCATATGCATCAATCGCCCGAGTCCCGGCCGGCTGCCCGACTGCGAGGGTATTGAGACGCGTTGTACAGAGCGTTGCCCTCTACGGTTTCGTCGGTCCCGGCCGGCTGCCCGACTGCGAGGGTATTGAGACACGTCGTTCGGCAGCGATGCTGTCATAGTGAATATTGTCCCGGCCGGCTGCCCGACTGCGAGGGTATTGAGACTTCCTCCTTTTTCTTTCGACGGCAGTCTGGTCTTATGTCCCGGCCGGCTG
>Ga0302251_1000289_pt1 | contig 54148 bp, 27 predicted proteins | sample AAG_RA_Gln_MG_FD_193534 | JGI IMG/M metagenome (GOLD analysis project Ga0302251, IMG submission 193534) | Enriched activated sludge microbial communities from anaerobic digester in WTTP, New Holstein, Wisconsin, United States - AAG_RA_Gln | ecosystem: Engineered > Bioreactor > Anaerobic >... | reverse complement strand
CCCCTCTCCCGAGAATCGGGAGAGGGGGAGGGGGAGGCAGGAGTAAGGGCAAGCGCCCCCACCGGCAGCGCCGGAAGAAGCAGGCCCAACAGCACCACGATTGCCAGTGCACGGTTCGCCTTGCGCATCGCAGCCTCCGCTTGTTTGAACGTAGGTGGTAGATGGTATTCTCTTTTGGGAGGGGCCGGTGAGCCTTGAGACAACAAGCCCACTAGGGGGAATATCGTAGCATATGGGCAGCACTCTGTCAAGCGCCAGTTACTTCCCGCAGAAAGCCTATGGCCGGCGGCCGGCCGCCGCATCGTGCTCTTGACGCCGGCCGCCGGCCATAGTATACTGGTCTGGAAATCCTGATAAACCGCGGAGGCGCACAATGAAGATTGTCACCGACGACGGGGCCGACCTGCTTCCCGAAGAGATCGCGGACATGGGGATCACGGTCGTGCCGTTCTACATCCACTTCCCGGACGGCGAGCTGCTCTCGACCGATATTTCCCGCGACGAGTTCTACATGCGTCTGCGGGCAGCGGCCCCCGCGGTCCCCTCGACCGCGAGCCCCTCACCAGGCACCTTTGTCAACGCCTACCGCCGTTTTGCCGAAGAGGGCGAGGAGATCCTATCGCTCCACATCACCGGCAAGATGAGCAGCACGATGAACGACGCCCGTGTGGCGGCGGAGTACTCGGGCGCCGACGTCAGCCTGGTCGACACGCTGAGCTTTTCGGGAGGCCAGCGTTTCCAGGTCCTCGCCGCGGCATTGGCCGCGCAGGCCGGCTGGGCCAAGGAAGCGATCTTGGGGCTCCTGGAGCGCATCCGCGCCGTCACCGAGCTCGCCTTCACCCTGGGGACGCTGGAGTACCTGCAGCGGGGCGGCCGCATCGGCCGCGTACAGGCCCTGTTAGGGTCCCTGCTCAAGATCAAGCCGGTGATTGTCGTGGACAAACGCGACAGCCGGTTCAGCACCCTGGGCCGGGGGCGGAGCCTCTCGCAGGCGCTGCGCCTGATTGTCGACCACCTGATCCAGACGTATGGGCCGGCGACGCCTCTGTGGCTGTCGGTCCTGCACGGCCAATTCACCGAACAGGCCCAGAACCTGGCCAATCTGCTGCGCGAGCGATTGGCGGTGGCGCGCCTGGACGTGCTGCGCATCTCCCCGGCCCTGGGAGTGCACGCCGGGCCGGAAGCCATTGGCGTCGCCGCCGTGCCGATGCAGATACTGGAGGGGCTCGTCCTCCCCTGAACGGACGGCCGCGGACCTGGTGCCGCGCCCGCCCACGGCAAGCATGCCACGCCACGGCTGCGGCATGTATTGCCAAAGGCCCTCGACCACCCCAATCGCCAGAGACACCTCGAGCCGCCCCGCCGCCTGACAGCAGCACCACCGGGGCGGTTCGGCGCGGCGGGCGCCGATGCGGCCGCGGCAGGCGTAGCCGCCTGACCGACGAGTCGTGTCTCCCTTCTCCTCCGTCCCTCCGAGACTAGTAGTTGCGCACAATCACCGGCAGATAGAGCTTCCAGCCGCCGCCCGCCCCCACGCCGATCTTGACCACGATGCCGGGGTAGGTCCCCGTGCCAAAGTAGGCATACCCGGCATCTGGATCGATCTGCGCGGAGATCAGGTAGTCCTCCCCGGTGTTCAGCGTCAGCGCGCCGGCGCGGGTGAGGGCAGCCAGGTCCACTTGAACCACATGGCCGGGGAAATTGTCAAAAGTGCCAAAATAGGCGTACCCGCCGGCCGGGTCGATGACCGCAGCGGAGACGAAATCTTCCCCGTCGTTCAACGCCAGCGCGCCGGTGCGGGTGAAGGCGTCCAGGTCCACCTGGACCACGCTGCCAGGGCGAGTCCAGGTGCCAAAGTAGGCGTACCCGGCGTCCGGGTCGATCACCGCGGTGTGCAGGTTGTCTTCCCCCGCATTCAGGGTCAGCGCGGCGGTGCGGGTAAAGGGGTCCAGGTCCACCTGGACCACGAGGCCGGGGGAAGTCCTCGTGCCAAAATAGGCGTACCCGGCGGCCGGGTCGATCACCGCGGAGCGCAGATCACTTTCCCCAGTGTTGAGCATCAGCGCGGCGGTGCGGGTAAAGGGGTCCAGGCCGACCTGGACCACAAAGGTGGGATCACCGGGACTGACGGGGTACGTGCCAAAATAGGCATACCCGCCGGCCGGGTCGATCACAGCGGTGTTGGCGCGATTTTCCCCGGTGTTAAAGGTCAGCGTGCCGGCGTGGGTGAAGGTGCCTAGGTCCACCCTGACCACTTTGCCGGGGTGGGCGCTCATACCAAAATAGGCGTACCCGCCAGCCGGGTCGATGACCGCGGAGATCAGGTAGGGCTCGCCGACGTTCAGCGCCAGCGCGCCGACGCGGGTGAAGGTGGCCAGGTCCACCTTGACCACGATGCCGGGGTTGGTGAAGGTGCCAAAGTAGGCATATCCCTCGGCCGGGTCGATCGTCGCGCAGTAGAGGCCATTTTCCCCCTCGTTCAGGGTCAGCGCGTCGACGCGGGAGAACCCGTCCGGGAGGGCCGCGCGCAGTCCCGCCGCCGGGCCGGCGGCCGTCAGGTCGGCCGTCGCCGCCCCGGTGTACTCGACGCTGTTGGGGCGATAGGTCGTCGTGTCCAGCAGGCCATCGCCGGTGAGCGGCCGGCCGCCGCCGGACAGGTTTAGCTTGCCATTCGCCCCCAGCCGCACCACGCCGGGAGCGGCAATATCCAGCGTGACGACGTTCATCGTCGCGCCGGCCGGCGTTACGAGCAGCCCGCCGCGCACGCGGACGGCGCCCTCCACGTCGAGGCCGGCCGCGCCGCCTTGCAGCGTGCCGCCGGCCAGTTCCAGGTCGCCCCGCACGCGCAGGGCGCGCTCCAGGAGCAGCGTGCCGGCATAGTCCGCCTCCAGGACGAGCCCGCCGACGACGCCGCCAAAGGCCGCGTCGGCGCGGGCGTCGGGGGCTGGGCCGCGCAGTCGCACAGTGTCTCCGGGGCCGGGAACACGGCCGCCGGCCCAGTTCCCCGGATTGCTCCAGAGACTATCGCCGGCGGCGCCGCTCCAGGCGATCTCTTGCCTGTTCATGGTGAGCTCTACTACAGGTGGGGACAGGGTGGTGGTGCCGGCCCCGACCGGCAGCGACCCGGCCAGGAGCAGGACGAGCAGGAACAGCAGTACGGCGATGCGGCGGATGGTGCGGATCGCGTGGTGTGGCATGGCGTTCACCCCTTGAACTATTTCGCGTCCAGTAAGCCCACCGGGGAGGCCGGTAGTTATGGCTATACTACCACAATCGCGCCCGGCGCGCAACCGTTCATCACGCGGCGGCATTCGTGTAGGGGCAGGCATTTGCATTTGCCCGCCCGCGGCCGCCGTAGGCCAGCACCTCGTGCGGCCCGACAATCGCATCGCTTATGGCGACGGCAATTGCCTCGCCCCTACGATCGCCCCCGGTCCGCACCGCCCCCTACGGCCCCCACCAGGCGTACCACAGGTCCTTGAGAGCATAGTCGTAGTACACCACGTGCCGCCGGCCGGCCCCGTCAATGGTGATGTCACTCGCGCGCACGTCGCCGCTCAGCACCTCTTCTGTCTGCCATACCCCGCCCTCGCGATAGCCGTAGCGCAGCGCCTGGCCCGTGAGATCATAGTACACCACGTGCGGCCGGCCGGCCCCGTCCAGCGCCAGCGCGCCATAGTAGCCCGTGTCGCCGCCGTCGTCCACCACCTCGCGCTGCCAGGCCGCCCCGTCGTGCCAGGCGTACTTGAGCCGGCTGCCCCCGTTGACGTAATCCAGGTAGCTGATGTGCGGCCGGCCGGCCCCGTCCAGCGCCAACGAGACATACTGCCCCATACTGCCCGTATCGTCCACGACCGCGCTCTGCCACGCGCCGCCGGCCCAGGTCCCGTATTTGAGCACCAGGCTGTCCGCGTCCTGGTAGGCCAGATGCGCCACGCCGCCGGCGTCCACTTGCAGCGAGACGTAATCGGCCCGGGCACTGTCGACCTCGGCGAACTGCCAGCGTCCGTCCCAGTAGGCATGGCGCAGGTTGCCCCGGCTGTAGGCAATGTGCGGCCGGGCCTGGTCATCCAGGCCGATGGCGACGCCGCCGCGGATCGGCGGATCGATCGAGCCCTCTACCATGCTGACCTGCCAGGCCGCGCCGTCCCAATAGGCGTAGCGCAGCTCGGACCAGACGACCTCGTCATAGTTGTAGGCAATGTGCGGCCGGCCGGTCCCGTCCAACACCAGGCTCGTGTGGTTAAAGAGGCCGGCCCATGCGCCCTGGTCCACCACCTGGTGCTGCCATCCGCTGCCGTCCCAGAAGGCGTAGCGCACCTGCGCCCGGCCCTCGTCCACGTAGGCGACGTGGGGGTAGCCCTGCGCGTCGAGCGCTAAAGAAGCGTAGCGCCCCGGATCGCCGCCCTGCGCCACCGTCTGCGCCGCCTGCCAGCCGCCGCCGTCGCGCACCGCGTAGCGCAGCAGGGAATAGTCGCCCAGCAGGTAAAAGGCGTGCACCCGCCCCGTGCCGTCCACCGCCAGCGCGCTGGCGTCCTGGATCGTCATGCCGCCGAGCCCGGATTCTACCGTCTCGAACTGCCAGCCGCCGGGCGTCCCGTAGGCGTGGCGCAGGCCGGCCTCGGAGCGCAGGAAGTAGGCGAAGTGCGCCAGCCCGCCGCCGTCGAACGCCAGGGCCAGGCCGTAGGGCATGGCCTCGTAGCCAGAGGTGGCGGCCACGGTGCTGAGCTGCCACTGCAGCCCATCCCAGTGCGCGTAGCGCACCTGGTTGTCGTTCCCCGTGACGGTGCTGTAGGCCAGGTGCGGCCGGCCGGCCGCGTCCAGCGCCAACGCCGCGCTCTGGATGTATTCGGCCGTGTCGACGACCTCGATTTCCCACCCGCCCACATCGCGATAGGCATGCTTGAGCTGCGAGGGCACGCCCGAGTCGCCGGCGCCGTAGCCCACGTGCGGGATGCCGGCGGCGTCCAGGGCCAGCGACGTCTCGAGCGGGTAGGCGTCAATTTTCGTATCGACGGTCTCGACCTGCCAGGCCGCGCCGTCCCAGGTGGCATAGAGGACATCGGTCTTGAAAAAGGCCACCACGTCGCGAAAGGCCACGTGCGGCCGGCCCTGGGCGTCCAGGGCGATGCTGCTGCCCCAGCCGCCCCCGGCATAGGCGACGGTGGTGTGCCATCCGCCGCCGTCCCGGTAGGCGTAGCGCAGGCTGCCGCTCGCCGGGTCAAAATAGCTGACGTGGGGCTGCCCCTGGTCGTCCAGGGTGAGGGCGGCCCAATCGCTCGCCCCGCAATCGGCCGTCTCCACCTGCCAGGCAACGCCGTCGTGCCAGGCGTAGTAGAGCGCGTCGCCGCCGTAGGCCACGTGCGGCCGGCCGAGGTCGTCCACGGCCAGGCTGTCCGGCGTGATGTCCCCGACGTGGATGGGGCAGTCGACGCAGCCGCCGTACCAGCCCGCCGGCGGCCAGCCGCGGGTCACCAGGGGCAGCGCCACCGTATAGTAGCCTACCCGGATAGCGACGCTGGCGGTGCCGGTCATGCCGTCGCCGTCGGTGGCAATCAGCGTGATCGTGTGCGGGCCGGCTGCGAGCCCCGGCAGAAGCAGCTCTTCCCCGGTCCCCAGCGTGCCGCTGACGCTGTCGGTCCAGAGGAGCGCCGTGCCGGTCAACGTACCGTCCTCCTGGTCCCAGGCGGAACCCAGCAGCGCGACGGGGGCGCCCGGCGCATAGACCGCCCCGTCCGCGGGCATCGTGATGGCGGCCTGCGGCGGCTTGCGCTGTACCTGGAACGCCGGCGTGGTCGCCTGGCCGGTGTTGACTCCATCGCTGACCAGGACCCGCAGGCGGGCCTGGGCGCTGCCCGGCAGCGCCAGCGCATCCAGAGGAAAGGTATTGCCCGACCAATCGATTGCCAGGGCGTTCCAGGTCCCGCCGTCGTCGGCGCTGTAAAAGAGGGTGGCGGTGAGCGGGCCGCCATCGCCGTCGGCGACCGTCCAGCTGATGGTCACCGTGCCGGTCAGGTCCTCGCCCCCGGCGGGATAGAGGATCGTCACGGTGGGCGCGGCGCTGCTGACCAGGCGCGCCGCCAGCACCTCGGTCGCGGAGAGCACCTGGATCTGCGCCGTGCCGGTTACATACGGCACCAGCTCCACGAAGGAGGCCAATAGATCGTCCTCGGGTGCAAACTGCTGGTTGGTCTCGGCCGCAAAGGGGTAAGTGGCGAGCTCGCCGCCGCCCGCGTCCAGCAGGCGCAGGGCATAGGGACCCGCGATGGGCGCCGGCTGCGCCGGCAGGTCAGGCACGCGGTAAAAGGTGTTTAGGAGCGCCGCGCCCTGGGTCAGGCTGATCCGACCGGAGAACAACAGGTACTCCCCCGGCGGCTGGAGCGGTGGTGTCTCCGCGGCCGTTTTCCTGTCGCGAAAGACGCGGATGCCGTTCCAGGTATAGTCAGACATCCAGCGGGTGGGGACTCCGTAGCTCATCAGGTCCGAGACATAGTTGGTATGGAGCGGGTTGGCGGCCGTCCGGTCGTAGCCGTAGGCGATTGTGGAAGCATAGTCCGACATCGGCCCGCCGGTCGGCGTCCACGAGAGCTCACCCCGGGGATAGGGGTAGCTGTCGTCACACCCTGACTCGCCTCCGCCCGGCGTGCAGGTGTGCGCCCGGCCAAAGATGTGGCCGACCTCGTGGGCCCCGTTCTTGTTGACCCACTCGCTGCTGCCTTTTTCCCCGACGCTGGCCACGTAGAACAGGGGTGAAGCCAACCCCCGCGCGACCCCGGGGATCGCGCCCAGGTAGACGACGTCGGCGTCCACCGCGCCCCACAGACGGTCCCAGGTGCGGGCCGAGGCGAGATCTTTGTTGACCTGGAGGCAAGCCACCGCGTCGATAGGCGACAGAAAATGCCGCGCGATTTTAAAGTATTCTGCCACAAAGGACGGCGTCGGATAGATACTCCCGATCGTCGAATCGATCCCGCGCACCGTTTCCATCCGCGCCGTATACCACGTATCTGAAGAATGCTCATACCAGGCCACGCGGTAGAGGCGCGCGCGCAGCGTCGGCTCCGTCGAGAACTCGACGAGCGCGGTCTCTTTATTGTTCATCCAGTCGGCTTCGGTCAAGGCCGCCGGCGCATAGATCTCTGCTTCCACCCGGAGCTGCCCGGAGCGGGTCCACTCGAACGGCAGGCGAAAGTGGAAGCTGGCGGCATATTCCGAACGCTTGGGCACCCGGACCAGCTGGATGGCCTCGGGTTGGGCCGTGATCGTGCCCAGGGAAGCTCCGTTGAGCCACCCGGTCAGCTGCGCCCGGATGTCGGACACCTTGAGCGGCCCGAAAACGCGCGCGTGGACCAGCGCATAGGTCGGTTTCTTGGCCACGAGCTCGATCGCGTTGGAGAGGTCCTGGATCACCTGGGTCACCTCGACGCCGACGACGGCGGTGTCCACCGGCGTGAACTCGGACGTCTCCACCGGCCGGCCGCTGCCGTCGAGGCGGGTCGCGCTGGCCGTAAGGCCGAGCGAGTGGTCGGAGAAGGGGACCATGAGGTCGAAATCGCCATAGCCGTTGCTCCCCACGAGCACCTCGGTCGCGCCCAGGAACGCGCCGCCCGAGAGGGCGCCGTCCGGATCCGTGTCGGCGGCCGAAAAGAACTCGATCCGGAACCGTGTCCCCGCCGTGCTGCTGAGAAAGCCCGTGGTAATGAGCCGGTTCCCATCGGGCGCCAGGTTGGTGAAAACCGGGAAATTCTGGCGGTTGTTGGGGCCGTCATCGCCGTCGCCCGGGTCGTTGGGCGTGATGCCGTCGCCGCCCAGGTCGATCCCCAGCAGGCCATTGGAGTGGATGGAATTGCCCAGGATCGGGTTGCCGATGCCGGCCAGGACCACGACACCGTTGTGCCCATTGAAGGCGATCACATTGCCCTCCCCGGTCTCTACGCCCCCAATCGTATTGTTCGCGGCGCCGGCCTCGATGCTCACCCCCTCCAGCACATTGCCCAGTTCGGTCGTGCCGTCGAGATCGACGCCGATCACATTGCCGCACACCTGGTTGCCGGTCGCGCCGCTGCCCGAAAGGACAACCCCGCTTCCTCCATTGCCCGAGATCACATTCTGCTCGATCGACGTCGCTCCGCCGACGAGGTTGTCGGCCGCACCGAAGAGCGATACGCCGTTCTCTTCATTGGTCAGAATCTGGCAGCCCCGGACCGTGTTGCCCGGCGCGCCGTCCAGTCGCACGCCGTCGCGAACGTTGGCCAGCGCCTGGTCCACTCCATAGTTCGCGCCGATGACATTGTCCACTACCATATTCCCGCTGGCGGCGCTGCCGGAGACGAGCACGCCGTTCTCCCCGTTGCCCGAGACCAGGCAGGCCTGGATGGTGTTGGCCGGCGCGCCGTCGAGGAACACGCCGTTCCCGGCGTTGGGCACCTTGGCCTCTCCCGGCGCGTCGACGCCGATGTGGCTGCCCTGCACCACGTTCCCCGTCGCGGCGGCGCCGCCGATATAGACCCCGTGTCCCTGGTTTCCGGCGATGACGTTGCCCGCGCCCAGGCTGCCGCCGACGGTGTTGCCCGGCGCATACTGCACGTGCACGCCGTTCCCGGTGTTGCCCAGCGCCTGCCGACCGTCGGCCGTGACGCCGATGTGGTTGCCCTGGACCAGGTTGGCGGTGAGGGCGGTTGGAGGTTGGAGGTTGGAAGTTGGAAGGTGGAGGTTGGAGATTGGAAGTTGGTTAGAGGTTGGAGGTTGGAAGAGGGGTGCGGCACGGGAGGCGCCGGGGAGAGGGACTGCGGCCGCCGCGCCGGTAAAGGGGCCCAGGTAGACGCCGTGGCGCGCGTTGCCCGAGATGAGGTTGCAGGATCCGGTGCACGCCCCGTTGGGGCTCGTGCCGGCCGTCCCGCCGATCGTGTTGTCGTGCGCCTCCAGCACCAGGGCCACGCCGTCGCTCGTGTTGCCCAGGGCAGCGCCGTCCTTGTTCACACCGAGATAGTTGCCGGCCACCAGGTTGCCGGCGGCGTCACTGTAGGCGATAATCACGCCCGCGCCCACCCCGTTGCGGTTGGCCGCGATCACGTTGCGCTCGGCCGCCGTCGTCCCGCCCACATCGTTGTTGGCGCCGGGGGCGATGGCCACGCCGGAGCCGCCGTTGCCCTGGGCCGTCGTGCCGTCCGCGGCGGTGCCGATAGAATTGCCGGTCACACGGTTAAAGGTCGCCGCCGGGCCGTCGATGATCTGGATGCCGTGGCCCTCGTTGCAGGCGATGACGTTGCGCGCCGCCGCTGTCGTCCCACCGATGCGGTTGTTGGCCACGTTCCAGATCGAGATGCCGAGCTGGCCGTTGCCGGCGCACTGCGCGCCGCCGGGCTTGAGCCCCACATAGTTGCCCTCCACGCTTGTGTTGCCGCCGTTCCAGCCGTACTTGGGGTTGTCGATCTCGAGGCCATGCACACCAGCCGCCGTCAGGGCCAGCCCCCGCACCACCGTGTCGCCCCCGGAAAGGAACAGGGTGACGCTCGGCGCGCCGGTCAGCTCGACGATCGGGCTGTCGCTGTAGCCCGGCTGGGTCGTGCCGTCCAGCGTCACCGGTTCAGAGGCCTCCAGGTAGGCGTGGACGGGGATCACGTGCGGCCCGCTGCCGGGGAGGACAAAGGCGATGACATCGGCGCCCTCGCCGGCGTTGGCCTCGTCGATGGCCGCCCGCAGCGTGCAGCCGGCCACGACCACGCACTGCGGCGGGTCGCCCTGGTACTCAGTGGCGGCGCAGATGCCGTCGCCCACGGCGCAGAGGTCGCCCTGGTCGCCGGTCTCGTTCACGGTCAAGATGGCCATGGGCGCCGTCTCGACCACCGTTGGCGCGGCGGCCCCCATCTGGAGCACCACCAGGTCGTCCAGCGCGTCGGGGTTCAGGCGCAGGGGCAAGAGGGCTGCCGGGGCGCCGGACGCCTCCAGCGTCACCACCGTGGCGGAGGGGACGTTGAGCAGCAGGTGGATCTGCTGGCCGGCCGGGTCGAGCACGGCCAGGTCGGTGGTGGGGAGGGAGGAGGTGTTGAGGGAGACAAGTTGCAGGTTGGAAGAAGAGGTTACAGGTTGCAGGTTCCAGGTTGCAGGTTCGGGGAGCGAAAAGTGCGTGATCTCGGCGGCCGTGGCCGGAGCCACAACGTGGACCACGCCATCGGGCGAGAGTAGGGCCAGCTCCTGCGAATAGCCTTCTTCGAGGATGAAATTGCCCAGGGCGAGGGCGGAGATGGCATAAGGCAAGGGATGGGTGGTGGCCCTCACCCCCTCCCCCCTACCCCCCTCCCCCTCTCCCGCGCCAGCTTCGCTGGCGTTGGAGAGGGGGAGGGGGGTGCCCGCCGTAGGCGGGCGGGGGGAGAGGGAGAGGGCCCGATCGCGGCCGTGGACGAGCACGAGGGTGCTCCCGCAGGCGGCGGCGATATCCAGCGCATAGTGGTCGTCCAGCTGGCCGATGGCGAGGACGGTCGCCGGGGCCGGCAGGGGGATGGTCTCGGGTTCCGCGCGCAGGGCGCCGTTCGGACCCTCGAAGACAAGCAGTAGGGGCGGGCCTTGCGCCCGCCCCATTTGGGCCACCGTCTCCACCCCCACCACCAGGTCCACCAACCCATCGCGCCGATTGACCTCACCGGCCGCCAGGGCGGTGACGGCGCCGGGCAGGGGGATGGCCTCCGGCGCGCCGAACCCGCCCTGCCCATCGCCGGGCAGGATGTGGAGCACGCCGTCCCCGCGCGCTGCGGCGACCACATCGCGGTGGCCGTCGTTGTCGAAATCGCCGGCCGCCAGGTAGTCGGGGGAAACCGGCAGGGCCAGGAGGCGGGCCTCCGGAAGAAAGGGGGCGTCCACAAACAGGCCGGCCGCCCGACGGGTGTCAGCCTCCGCCCCATGCGGCCAGAAAGAATCCAGGCTGCCCCGGTGCAGCGCCAGCAGGCCGCCGCTGGCGGGCCAGGCGTACCCGGCGAGCAGATCGGGGACGCCGTCTTGATCGAAATCGTCGGCCGCCAGGGACAGAGGTCGGGCCGTCTCCAGCGCCTGGACCAGGTGTTCCGCGCCGACATAGGTCGTGGGCACGGCCACGCCGTCCAGGAGGTTGAGCCAGGGGGTGGCGGGGGAGGGGGTTTGGACCTCTCCTCTCCCCCCTACCCCCCTCCCCTCCCCTATAGGGGAGGGGAGGGGGGTGCCCGCGGCAGGCGGGCGGGGGGTGGGGAGAGGTCGCCCCGCACCCGCCGGCAGCGCCGGGAGAAGCAGGCTCAACAGCACCAGGATCGCCAGTACACGGTTCGTCTTGCGCATCGCAACCTCCTGTCAAGTTCGGCGCTGTATAAACGACGAGAAGCGGCGGGCCGGCCCTCTCCCCACCCCCGGCGGCCCTTTGCCTTTGCTCACAGATCGACGGCCTCACCCATCTGGGCCCGCAAAAAGTCCACCGCCGCCTCCAGGCTGCCAAAGCCGTAGCGCTCGCCGCGGCCGGGGTCCTCCAGGCTGCAGCGCCACACGGCCGGCCGGCCCGGCGCGGCCGGCCGCTCCTCCCACAGGCGGAGAAGGTATGCTTGGTAGCGAGGCTGTTCGGTAGGCTCCATGGCTGCACCCGTTTTGAGCGTATCATAACAGGCCATCGTTCAGAAATCGTTCAGTTTTCGTAACTGCTCAGGCTGCGGGGACCAAATCCTGCAATTGGACACAAATTTCAGAGGACAGATGGACCGTTCCTGCCGGGTAATCATTCGTGCAAATCTGTGACATCTGTGTTGATCTGTGTCCTACTTCCTCTGTGGGTGAGCAGTTACCAGTTTTCTTGACCGGCGCGCCGCAATATGGTATATTGCCCATGGCCGTGCAAACATCTGCTCCACTCTCCCCCCGCGCGCACTCAGCGAAGTTGAAGGCCGGCGCGCGGCCCCTCCCCTCCTCACGCAGTGGGGAGGGGAGGGGGGGGAGAGAAGGGGCAGGAAAACCGACCCATTTTGATCCCAGCGAACAGGCGGTCCCCATGCTGCGCCTATACCTTCTAGGCGGACTCGACATCACCCTGGACGGTGCCGAACTGCGGGGGTTTGTCTCCCGCAAGACCCAGGCCCTGCTCGTCTTCCTGGCCGTCACCGGGCGCGCGCACCGCCGCGAGGCCCTGGCCGGGCTCCTTTGGGGCAACCGGCCCCAGGAGCGCGCGGCCGGCGACCTGCGCGTCGCCCTCTCGAACCTCCGCACTCTGGTGCCCGGCTACTGCCGGGTCGACCGGCAGACCATCGCCCTGGAGACAGGCGGCCCCTTGTGGATCGACGCCCTCGAGCTGGAACGAATCGTACGCCAGTCCCCCGACGACCTGGCCGAGCTGGAGCGGGTCCAGGAACTCTACCGCGGCCCCTTCCTGGAAGGGTTCCACCTCCGCGATGCGCCGGCCTTTGAGGAGTGGGTCCTGGTGGAACAGGAGCGCTGCCTGGGCCTGGCCCGCCAGTCGCTGCGCCGCCTGGCCCAGGGCCGCGCCGCGCGGGGCGAATACGCCGCCGCCATCGCCGCCGCCCGCCGCCTGGTGGCGCTCGACCCCTGGCACGAGGAAGCCCACCGCGAGCTGATGGGGCTCCTGGCGTTGAGCGGGCAGCGCAGCGCCGCCCTCTCCCAGTACGAGGACTGCCGCCGGCTGCTGGCCGAGGAGCTGGGGCTGGAACCGCTGGAAGAGACGATTGCCCTTTACGAACGTATCCGCGACGCGCCAACCGCCCTGGCGCCGGCGCCGGCAGAAGCAACGGCCTGGGGGCCGGCCGGCCCGCCCTTTGTCGGCCGGCAGGAGGAGCACGCCTGCCTTGTCCAATGGTGGGAGACCGCCCGCCGGGGCGGCGGCCGGCTGACGCTGGTCGCCGGCGAGGCCGGCGTGGGCAAGACCCGCCTGGTCGAGGAGGTGCTCCGCTACGCCGCTTCCCGCGGCGCCGTGGTCCTGCGCGGGCGCTGCTACGAGTTCGGCGGCGGCCTGCCCTACCAGGCCATCGCCCAGGCCCTGCGCCAGGGCCTCGAGATCATCCCTCTGCCGCCCGATCCCCAACCTGTAACCTCTTCCAACCTGCAACCTGCAACCCGCCAACCTGTAACTTCTTTCAACCTGCAACCTGGAAGTCTCCCCTGGCTCTCCGAACTCGTCTCCCTCCTGCCGGAGCTGCGTGACCTCTGCCCCGGACTGCCGCCGCCGCTCCCCGCCGACGACGAGACGGCCCGGCAGCGCCTCTTTGAGGCGGTAGCCCGCTTCATCGGGCAGCGTACCCCCGGCATCCTCTTTCTCGACGACCTGCACTGGGCCGACCCGGCGACCATCGACCTCTTGCACTACCTGTCGCGGCAGACGTTCGGTCAGCAGGCTTGTCTTTCTTCTTTTAGGAACTCCTCTTCTCCGGTTCGGCCGCTGTGGGTTGTCGGAACCTACCGTGCCGAGGAGGTGGACCTGGAGCACCCGCTGGAACGGCTGCGCCAGGGGCTGGGGCGGGATCACCTGGTGGAGCGACTGGTGCTGGAGCCGCTGGCGCTCCCCGCGGTACAGGAACTGGCCGGCGCGCTGGTCGGTGGGGCGGCGGGCCCGGCGCTGGGTGACTTGCTCTACCAGGAAAGTCGGGGCAACCCGCTCTTCCTGGTCGAAACGGTGGCCGGCATGTGGGAAGAGCAGCTGCTCCAGGGGGATAGCGGCGCTCTCCACTGGGCCGGCCCGCCGGCCGCCGCCGCGATCCCCCGCGGCATCCAGGACGTGGTCTTGCAGCGCGTGGGACGACTGACCCGCCCCGCGCGGCGGTTGCTGGCGCTGGCCGCGGTCATCGGCCGGCCTTTTGACCTGCCGCTGCTGCAGGCCGCCGCCGGGCCCGACGCCGCGGCCGTCGCACACGGCCTCGACGAGTGGCTGCTGCGCCGGATCGTGCACCTGCAACCTGCAACCTGCCAACCTGTAACCTCTTCCAACCTGCCACCCTCCGACTCCGGCGGCTACGCCGCCTCCGCTAAGGGCAGGCCTGCAACCTGCAGACTCTACTACGACTTTACCCACGACCAGATCCGCGCCGTGGTCTACGGGATCACGGGCACTGCCCAGAGGAAGGAGCACCACCGGGAGATCGGGAAGGCGCTGGAGCGGCTCCACGGTGAGCAGGCGCCGCCCGGCGAGCTGGCCTATCACTATGAGCGGGCCGGGCTGGTCGAGCGGGCGCTGCACTACCTGCCCCTGGCGGCGGCCCAGGCCCGCGCCGTCTACGCCCACCAGGAGGCGCTGGCCTATTACGAGCGGGCCCTGGCCCTGGCCGCCGGCCGGCCGGAGCGCTGGCCGCTGCAAGTGGAGCACGCCCGCACCCTGCGCCTGCTCTCCCGGTACGACGAGGCCGCCGCGGCCGGGGAGGCCGTCTGGCGGGCGTGGGAAGAGGGGCAGGTCGCAGCGCTGCCGGCCGGCCAGGTCGCTTGCGAGCTGAGCGCGATCGAGACCGCCCGCCGCGACTATGACGCTGCCCGCAGCTGGGCGGACCAGGCGCAGCGGCTGGCCACGGACGAAAAGGGCGAGACCGCGCTGCGCGAACAGGCCCGGGCCCGGCAGTCCCTGGCCGCCATCGAGCAGGAGCAGGGCCGCCTGGAACGGGCGCAGCAGCTCTTCCAGGAGGCCCGGGCCATCCACGAGCAGTTGGGCGATCCGGCCGGCCGGGCGGCCTGCCTCAAGGGGCTGGGCCACGTCCTCTCGCGCTGGGGCCGGTACGACGAATCGCGGCAGTACCTGGAGCAGGCGCTGACCATCTTTCGCGAGCTGGACGACCGGCAGAACGAGGCTACCTGCCGGCGCATGGTCGGGATCGCCTGGTGGCGGCAGGGACAGCACGAGGCCGCGCGGCAGGCCTATGCGCAGAGCATGGCCATCTGCCAGACCATCGGCGATCGAACCGGCGAGGCTGCCGCCCTCAACGGCCTGGGCCTGGCGGCCATCGCCCAGGGCGACCAGGCCGAGACCCTCCGCTGCTGGGAGGAAAGCGTGGCCCTGTACCGCGCGCTGGGCCTGGAGAAACGGGCCGCGGCCGGCCTGCACAACCTGGGCATCTTGCACCTGGGGGCTGCGGATTATGCGCAGGCCCAACAGTGCCTGGAGGAAAGCCTGGCGCTGGACCGGAGCACTGCGGACCAGGCTTCCGCGTCGCTGGACCTGGGCTGGCTCGGCCGGCTGCACCTGCTGCGGGGCGACTATGAGGACGCGCGGCGCTGCCTAGACGAGGCCCTGGCCCTGGACCAGGAGATCGGCGGCGGGGAGGAGGAGACCGGCCACCTGGCCTGGCGCGGCACGGCTGCCTATGAAACGGGCGATTGGGCCGGCGCCCTGGCCTACCTGGAACGGTCGGCCAGGCTGTCCCAGGAACGGGGGATGGCCATGGGAATTTCCGAGGCCTGCGCGCTCGCCCAGGTCTACCTGGCGCAGGGCGACGGCCCGGCCGCGTTGGCCGCGATTCGCCCCCTGCTGCCGGCCGACGAGGATCAGCACGAGGGCCTCCTCTATGCGCTGCTGGGGGTTCTCCACGGCAGCGGGCTGCCGGCCGAAGCGGAGGACCCGGCCCCCTACTTTGAGCGCGCCCTGGCCCTGCTGCGCGGTCGGGATCCGTGGGGCTACGGCGTGGCCCTGCGCCGCTACGGGGCCTATCTGCTGCGGCGGGGTCAGGTCGAAACCGGGCGCTCCCGCCTGCACGAGGCGCTGGCGGTCCTGGAACGGATCGGGGCCAGGGGCGAGGCGGAAAAGGTCGCCCGGCTGCTGACCGGCGACGAGTCTCCACAGTTGGCATGGTAGACAACAAGGTGACCAGCGTGATCGGGCGCGTCTTCCAGGCAACCTGGCTAAACGGATACTATCCCGCAGGAGTGCAACCATGCCCAACCGAATCGACCTGAACTGCGATATGGGCGAGAGCTATGGCGTCTACCACCTCGGAAACGACGAGGCCCTGCTGGCGCTCATCACCTCGGCCAACATCGCCTGCGGCTACCACGCCGGCGACGCCATGGTCATGGACCGCACGGTGCGCCTGGCCGTGGCGCACGGCGTCGCCATCGGCGCGCACCCCAGTTTTCCGGACCGCGTGGGCTTTGGCCGCCGGCCGATGCATCTGGCCCCCGAGGAGCTGGAGAACGACGTCCTCTACCAGGTGGGAGCGTTGGCCGCCTTTGCCCGCGCGGCGGGGAGCATGCTCGTCCACGTCAAGCCGCACGGCGCGCTCTACAACATGGCCGCCGCCGACATCGCCGTCGCCCGCGCCATCGCCCGCGGCGTCGCCCGCGCCGACCGCGGCCTCGTCCTCGTCGGGCTGGCCGGCTCCGCCCTGCTTGCGGCGGCGGAGGAGTCCGGCCTGCGTGCCGCCAGCGAGGCCTTTGCCGACCGCGCCTACGAGGCGGACGGCAGCCTGCGCAGCCGCGGGCTGCCCGGGGCAGTCCTCCACGAGCCGCAGGCCGCCGCCGCCCAGGCGGTCCAGATTGCGCGCGACGGCATGGTCACTGCCCACACCGGGGAACGCGTGCCGCTCCATGCCGACACCCTCTGCATCCACGGCGACAACCCCGCGGCGATCGCGATCGCCCGGGCCGTCCGGCAGAGGCTGGCCGAGGCCGAGGTCGAGGTTGCGGCCGGCATACCGGGCCCGCCTCACGACCCTTCTCCGCTGCCCCACCAGGAACGGAGGCGGGCAAGGTCAACATCAGCTACAGGAGGTCACCAAGGATGACAAACGGACAAGTCGCGTCGACAGGACCGGCCGCGGAGAGCGCCTCCACCCCTTTTCCTCTCCTCTGGCGTATCCTGATCCGCCCTTCCCGAGCCCTGGCCGACCTGAAGGACCGGCACAAAAGGTCGTGGTGGATCCCCGCCCTCCTCACCCTGGTCCTGGTAGCCGCGCCGCTGGTGGCGGGCCGGGCCGTCAGCGGCGGACAGGCCATCGCCATCCCACGGGCGGACTCGGTCAGCATGGAGACCGCCCCGGGGATGATCTCTGTGTCGCCCGGCGGGCTGCCGATCGAGCAGGGCGGCGAGCCGGGGATGGAGGAGACCCCGGCCGGCCCCAGCCTGCTGACCATCGTCGGCGCGCTCGCCGGCACCGTCGTCTCCTGGCTGCTGTGGGGCGGAGCCCTCTACGTCATGACCGTCTTTATGGGACGCAGCAGCGGCTTTGGGCAGATGTTCCGGCTGACGGTCTGGACGTGGCTGCCCTATGCCGTGCGCGGCCTCGTACAGACGATCTATATCCTGGCCACGCGCCAGCCCATCGTGAACGCCGGCCTCTCCGGCCTGGTGGTCGACAGGAATGTCGTCTCGCCACTGCCGCCGGGGCCGGGGCAACTGGCCCTGGCCGGCATTCTGGGGCGCGTCGACCTCTACCTCGTCTGGCAAGTCGCCCTTCTGGTGCTTGGACTGGCTGTCTTGACCAATCTCCCGCGCCGGAAAGCGTTCATCGCGACCCTGGTCATCTGGGCCGTGCTGACGCTGCTGAGCATCGTCCCCACGATCCTGGGGGGCATGATTGGAACGATCGGGTGAGCGATGGGCAACCGGCCGCTGGCTATCTATACGCGCAATCTGCATCGCGATTTCAAGATGGGCGAGCAGATCGTCCACGCCCTGGACGGCGTGGACCTGGAGGTCCAGGCAGGGGCGTTTGTGGCGGTGATGGGCCCTTCCGGCTCGGGCAAGTCCACACTGCTCTACCTGCTCGGCGGGCTGGATCACTCAACCACGGGCGAGATCTGGATCCATGGGCGCGAGATCACGCGGCTCGACGAGAACGACCTGGCGACCTACCGGGGGCTGGAGATTGGGTTCGTCTTCCAGTCATTCCACCTCGTGCCGACCATGACGGCGCTGCAGAACGTCGAATTTCCAATGATCTTTGCCCGGATCCCTGCACGAGCTCGCCGGGACCGGGCCGCCGGCCTCCTGGAACGCATCGGCTTGGGTGACCGCATGAGCCACAAGCCTACGGAGCTTTCGGGGGGACAGCAGCAGCGCGTCGCCATTGCCCGCGCCCTGGCGAACGACCCCCAGATCATCCTGGCAGACGAGCCGACCGGCAACCTGGATACGCGCACCGGCCAAGAGGTGCTGGAACTGCTCCGGCAGCTCAATCAGGAGGAGAAGCGGACTGTCGTCGTCGTCTCGCACGATCCGGCGATCATGGACTATGCCGCGCAGTCGGTCCACCTTCGGGATGGCAAGGTCGTCGAACCGTAAGGAGCGCGGCGGAGCCCGACCGCGGGCACCTGCGTCCGGCAAGCTTGGGCGCGCCGGCAGGGGCCGCGCGAAAGAAACCCAACGTACCAGAGGAGTGAGCATGGGCAAACAAGTGTGGTGCTTTGTGGCAGGACTGTTGATCGTGCTCGCGTCCGGGCTGGCCCTGGCGACGGGAGCGGCGGCGCAGGCTGTGGTGCAGGTGGAGCCGGCGACACTGCGCGCCGACCTGGGCGGCACCGTGTCCATCTATGCGCAGGGTGGGCCCACCTTCACCACGACCAACACCGTGCGCCTGGTGGGATACGGGCTCTTGCCGACGACCTATGTGAACGCCACCGCCCTCCAGGCCACCGTCCCTGCCGGCCTGGAGGCCGGATCGCAGACGATAGAAGTGCTGGACGCCGCGGGGACGGCCGTGGGGGTGGGCTATCTGACCCTGGCGAGGCCGCCCGCGCCCACGGCGACGGCCCGGCCCCCCGAAACACTCCCCCCCGGCCGGCCGGTCCTCATCATCCGCAGCTACAACACCGACCCGCCCCAGGTGAAACCCGGCCAAGAGTTTACCGTCACCGTCGAGATCTATAACAACGGCAACCGCACCGGGCAGGGAGTGCTGGTCACCTTCTTGGGCGGGACCTTGCTCCCGGTGGGGCCAAACGGCCATGCCGTCGCGGCCATTCACTGCAATCAGGCGGAGCTCATCAGCCAGCGCATGCGCGTGCCGGCCGCGACGGGCAGCGGCATCCAGCAGCTACAGGTGCACATCGCCGCCAGCGACTTTGAGGGCACCTACTACGAGTTCCCGCAGAGCGTCCTGGTCGAGGTGGTCGGCGGAAGCAGCGGCGCCGCGCCAACCGGCAAGCCCAAGGTCTTGATCGAGGACGCGTGGACCGAGCCGGCGATGGTTGTGCCGGGGACGGGATTCACCCTGACGCTGCGCCTGGCCAATCGCGGCAGCCGCACCGCCGTCAACACCATCGTCGGCGCCGACGCCACCGTGACTCTCCCCGTTCGGGGCGGCGGCACGGTCTCGGTCGACACCATCCGTATCGACGAGGTGGTCACCGTCACCCTGCCGCTGCTGCTCCAGTCCGGCCAGGAGGGCGGCGCACGGGGGCTCAAGATCGCACTGGAGTATGGCGACTATAGCGGCGGCGGCTACGCCGACCAGCTGACGGTGCAGATCGACGTGGATGCCGGGCTCGCCAGCCGGCCGCAGCTGCTCATCGAGTCCTACCGCACGGCACCGGAACAGATCTCTCCAGGGGATGGTTTTACCCTGACCCTGCACCTGGCCAATACCGGCGGGGGCGCCGCGCAGCGCATCGCCCTGGCCCTGGGCGGCGAGGAAGGAGAGAAGCTGGGCCCCTTCCTCACCCTCCAGGGCAGCAACCTGAGCTTTGTCTCTTACCTGGAGGCAGGCGCAAGCCGGGAGATCGATCTGCGGCTGTCCGTCGCCGCCAACGCCGAAACCAGGGCCCACAGCCTGCCGATTGCCCTGGCCTATGATACGGCCGGCGGCACCCGTGAAAAGAGCACGCAACAGGTCAGCCTGCTCGTCCGCCGGCGGCCCCAGTTCAAGGTCAGCTTCTACCGACCCCTCGAGTACGTGGTCGCCGGCCAGCCGTTTGTGCTGCCCGTCGAGCTCCTCAGCACCTCGCTCGCCCGGTTTACCATCCCCACCCTGGAGATCACCGGCGAGCAGCTCGAGTTTCTCGGCGAGTCGAGCACCTACGTCGGCGCGTTGGACCCGGGGGGCTCGTGGACCCTCGACGCGACGGCCATCGCGGCCGCGCCTGGCCCGGCGGAGGTGGTCGTCCGCGTTCACTACCTGGACGACCTCAACCAGACCCAGGTCATCAGCCAATCGTTCATCGTCGAGGTCGCCAGCCCACCGGACGAGCCCGACCCGGGCTCGCCCGGCGAGCAGCCGGGTGAGCAGCCGCCGACGGCCTGGGAGATTCTGCTCCAGGTGCTCAAAGGGCTCTTGGGATTGGGGAGCTAGCGCATGAAGGCTCGCGACCTGGTTTCACTGGTGTTGAGCAATCTACGCCGGATGAAGGCCCGCGTGCTGATGACGGTCCTCGGGGTCGTCATCGGCACGGGCGCCGTGGTCGTCCTGGTCTCGCTGGGCGCGGGGCTGCAGAAGCGGGCGACCGAGGGCTTGTTCAGCCTGGGAGGGTTGGACGAGCTCATCGTGCGCGAAGGCATCATGTACGACAAGGAGCTGGCCGCGGGCGGGGGCGTGGTGTATGAGGCGGCCGGTGCCCGGGGCGGTCAGTCCGCCCAGCCGACAGCGAAGCTCGACGACGCCATGGTGGGCGAGATCCGGCAGATGGAAGGAGTCATCGCGGCCGCGCCGTTCATCGAGGTGCCGCTGCCCGGGCCGCTCCGGCTAGACCGGCAGGACGGCTGGGCCATGATCTATGGGGTGGATATCGAGGAGCTGGCCAAGATCGTCGACATCGATCGCGGCGTGTTGGATCTGTACCGGGGACAGGTCGTCGCCGGTTCCTCTGTCCCGGAAGCGTTCATTTCCTGGGACCTGCGCGAACAGAGCCCGACCCCACCGCCGCCGCCCGACCTGCTGGGCAAGACCCTGCGCATGATCAGCTACACGTACGAGGAGGGAGACTACGCGCCGACCGAGGCCACGATCGGCCAGATCCAGGTGGTCGGCCTCCTCAGACAGCACGGCTTTATCATCGACTATGGCGTCTTTATGCGGATGAAAGAGGCGCAGAGCCTCCGCCAGCGGCTGAACAGTGGGCAGCCGCAGACCCCGGGCAGCGACAAGAGGTACCCGTGGGTTCTTGTCAAACTGGACCATCCCAACAAGGCGCCGCTGGTAGAACAGGTGCTCAAGGACAAGGGCTTTATGGTGGAATCGGACCGCACGATGCTGGAGCAGGTCAACCGGCTCTTTGCCATCATCCAGGCCGTCCTGGGCGGCATCGGGGCCATTGCGCTGTTGGTGGCCGCCTTCGGGATCGCCAACACCATGACGATGGCCATCTATGAGCGCACGCGCGAGATCGGGCTAATGAAAGCCGTCGGCGCAACAAACCAGGACGTGATGTCCGTCTTTCTGACCGAAGCAGGAGCCATCGGATTTCTGGGCGGCGTGGGAGGCGTGCTGTTGGCGTTGGGGTTGAATGTACTGGTCAACGCGGTCGCGCCGCAGCTGTTCCCCGCGGACAGCGGCCTGTTCGGTGGGCCCCAGCCGGGGACCGCGACGTCGCTGACTTTCGTTCCACTCTGGCTGCCGATCTTTGCCATTACCTTTGCCACACTGGTGGGCGTAGTGTCGGGTATCTACCCGGCTATCCGCGCCGCCGCGCTCAGCCCGATCCGGGCGCTCAAGTACGAATAGGCCAGGGGCTGCATGGATACACCCCGCCTCCTCCCCGCCGGCGACGCGGCCCTCGTCGTCGAACTGGGGGACACGATCGACCCCGCAATCAACCGCCGCGTCCACGCCCTGGCGCACACGCTGGCCGCGATGGCCGTGCCCGGTGTGATCGAGAGCGTCCCCGCCTATCGCTCCCTCCTCGTGCACTATGACCCCCTCGTCCTCTCCTACGCCCAGGCCCGCGAAGCCGCCGCCGCGGCACTCGGCCGGTGCGCCGACCTTCCACCGCAGGAACCGCGTACCGTGGAGATACCCACCGCTTACGGCGGCGAGTACGGCCCCGATCTTGCTTATGTCGCTAGCTATCACGGGCTCTCCGTCGAGGAAGTGGTCCGCTTGCACAGCGGTGCGATCTACACGGTGTACATGCTCGGATTCACCCCGGGCTTTCCCTACCTGGGTGGGCTCCCGCCCCAGCTCGCCACCCCGCGCCTGGCCACGCCGCGCACCGTCGTGCCGGCCGGCTCCGTGGGCATCGCCGGCCCCCAGACCGGCATCTATCCCCTCTCCTCCCCCGGCGGCTGGCAGATCATCGGGCGCACCCCCGCCGTCCTCTTTGACCCCCAGCGCGACCCGCCGGCCCTCGTGCAGCCGGGAGAGCGGGTGCGGTTCGTGGCGCTGGACGGGCCCCTCCCCACCCCCGCCGCCTTCGGCGGCACCCCCTCCCCTCCCCACTTGGTGGGGAGGGGAGGGGGTAGGGAGAGAGGAGGGGCCGGCCTCGAGGTCCTCTCGCCCGGCCTCCTCACCACCGTCCAGGACCTCGGCCGGCACGGCTACCGACAGTTCGGCGTGCCGGCTGCCGGCGCCGCGGACCCCTGGGCCCTGCGCGCCGCCAACCTCCTGGTGGGCAACCCCCCCGACGCCGCCGCGCTCGAGATCACCCTCGCCGGCCCCACCTTGCAGGCGGACGCCGACTGCCTCATCGCCGTCGGCGGAGCCAACCTCTCGTTGCGGGTAAACAGCTGGGACATGCCGCCCTGGGCGGCGATCTTTGTGCGCCGGGGCTGGACCGTGGAGTTTGGCGCGCGGCGAGCAGGCTGCCGGGCCGTGCTCGCCGTCGCCGGGGGCATCGCCGTGCCGCAGGTCATGGGCTCGCGCGCCACCTACCTGCCCGGACGCTTCGGCGGCCTGGAGGGGCGCGCCCTGCAAGCCGGCGACGTCCTGCCCGTCGGCCGGCCGGCGGGCGAGCTCTTTCCCGCGGCCGGCCGCGCCCTGAATCCCGCCATCCTCCCGCCCTACAGCGACACCCCCACCCTGCGCGTCGTCCTGGGGCCGCAAGACGGCTGCTTTACCCCAAGGGGCATTGCCACCCTGCTCTCGTCCGAGTACCTCGTCAGCGCGGCCTCGAACCGGATGGGCTGCCGCCTGGAGGGGCCGGCCGTGGAGCCCCTTGGGCCGGCCGAGATCATCTCCGACGGCATCCCGCCCGGCGCGGTCCAGGTCCCGCCCGACGGGCAGCCCATCGTCATGCTCGCCGACGGCCAGACGACGGGCGGATATCTCAAGATCGCCACCGTCATCCAAGCCGACCTGCCGCTCCTGGCCCAGTGCGTGCCGGGCCAGGGCCGGGTGCGGTTTGCCGCGGTCGGTGTGGAAGAGGCCCAGGCGTGCTGGCGCCGGCAGGCGGCCGCTCTGCTGGACCCGGCGAGCCTCCTGGCAGAGGATGGCGCTTGAGAGCAGCGTGTGTATCTAGTGGTTTCCCACCACCACCCCCGCCCGCGAGGGGAACCACAGCCGGCCCTGGCCGTCTTCGAAAGCGCGGCCCAGCGGCTCTTTTCCCCGGCCCTCCTCGCCCCCGGGAAGGTGCGCCCATCCCGCGCCGTCCCACCGGCTCAGGTCTCCCCCCAGGTGCGAGCACCAGACCCCGCCCCGCGCGTCGGCGCTGATGGCGCCGACATAGTCGTAGGGCAAGCCGCTTCCGCGGTCAAAGCAGGTCCAGGCCGCCTCTGCGCCGGCCCCGCCTTGCAGGCGGGCGACCCCGTGCAGCATCACGATGTCGCCCAGCATGACCAGGCTGACCCACTTGTCGCCGCGAGCGTCCACCGCCAGCTCGCCATAGCGATACGGGCTCGGAAGCTCGAACAGTTCGCCCCAGGACCGGCCGTCGAAGCAGGCCAACTGGTAGCGGTTCATAAAGACGCCCAGGTTGGCCGAGATGGCCAGCGGTAGGGAGAACCCAGGGGGGGCCTCTGGCGTCTCCAGGGAGGGCGCCACCGTCTCCAGCAGCCACAGACGCTCCCCTTCCAGGGCCCAGCCCAGGCGGGTGCGCGCGGGGCGCTGCGGGTACCAGGCGGCCGCCGCGGCGCGCTCCTCGGCGATCTCGGCCCAGGCCGCGCCGTCCCATGTGAGCCACTGGCCGCCACAGTAGCGGTCGGACCCCTCGCGCAGGCCCAGGCAGCGGGTGGGCGCGTCGCTCGCGACGGTGCCGCCCATGCGGAACCACATCCGCCCGTCCCGGCCGGCCTCCAGAAAGCGCAGGCAGCCCTCGCCGGCCGGCCGCGGGTGGTGCTGCCAGGTGCCGTCGGGCGCAAGCACCGAGACCGCGCCGGGGATGTCCAGCCCCTCGACCCGGCGCGCATCGCAGACGACCCACAGCCGGCCGGCCGGGTCCAGGGCGAGGGCCCCCACATAGTCGTTGAACGGCCCGCCCGGACCGGCCCGCAGGACCTGCCAATCGCCGCCCGCCTCGCTGCAGCGGGCCAGCCCGCCGCCGTAGGTGGCCAACCACAGGTCGCCCCGGGCGTCCTGCACCACGTCGGTCACGTGGTCGGCCGGCAGCCCGCTGTTGGCCGAGGTCCAGGTTTGCCAGGATCCGCTCATTGCCTCTCCTCAGCGCTTCACCACGCGCGCTCTAGCTGCACTCCGGCCGCCACCCGTTTCACCCCCACCGCTTCCCCGCTTCACCTTTCATGCATCACGCTCCGTATCTACCGCTCCGCCCTCAGCCCTTGCTCCGCCGCCCTGGAGAATCTCTTCCGAATACCCCCGCAGATCCCTCCGCCCCTGCCCCACCTGCCAGGCGGCGATGCCCAGGCCGGCCGTCACGCTCGTGAACTCGTCCACCGGGCGCACCTTCGACCGGCCGAACTTGCGCTCCAGCAGCCGCCGAAACACCGGGATGAGCGAGGAGCCCCCCGTCCGCACCACCGCGTCGATCTTTTGCCGCGGCATCTGCGCCGCCGCGAGCGTCTCGTCCACACAGCGAGAGATGGACTCGATCTCGGCGCCGATCAGCACCTCGAACTCGGCGCGGGTCAGCGGCTCGGCGATGTCCAGGTCCTGCCCCGACAGGCGGATGGTCGTCTCCTCCGCTGCCGAGAGCTCCACCTTGGCCCGCTCGACCTGCTCATACATCATCAGCCCATAGTTGTTCTTGATCAGGCTCGACAGCGCCCGGATCGGCTCCGGCCGGCGCACCTGCCCCTCGACCTCCCCCAGGACACGCAGGACATCGGGCCGGTTCAACAGCATCAGCGCCTGCCAGTCCGTCAGGTCGTCGTACAGGTAGGCCGGCATGGTCAGGCGCTTGGGGCCGTAGGTCAGGTCTTCGCCGAGGCGCTTGGCCAGCCGCCGCCGGACGATGCGCTGGTCAAAGACGTCGCCGGCGATGCGCACGCCGCCGGTGGAGAGGACGGTGGAGCCGCCAGCCCCATCCAGCTCCATCACGGTGACGTCCAGGGTACCGCCGCCAAAGTCAAAGACGAGCACGCGCTGCGGCTCGCTCACCGTCGACTGGTAGTAGAGCGCCGCGGCCACCGGTTCGAGCTCAAAGTAGACCGTGCGGTAGCCGGCCAGGAGCGCGGCGCGGGCCAGGCGCTCTTCCGCCAGACTGTCGGCCGCGGGCGTCTCGCCGAAACGGACCGGCCGGCCGAGGACGATCTCGTCCACCGAGGCGTTCAGGTGCTCCTCCGCGCGCTGCTTGAGCTGGCGCAGAAAGGCCGCCACCAGGTCTTCCAGGGTATAGTACTTGCCCCAGACGGCGGTGCCCAGGTAGCTGTCGTCGGGCAAAAAGGTCTTGAGCGCACGAAAGAGCCGGCCCGGTTCCAGCTCGTCCACCCAGACGTAGACGTCGCGAAAGAAGGTGCCCAGGTCGGCGTAGGTGAGCGAGATCTCGCCGATGTGCTCCCGGCGCAGGCGGATCGGCCGGCCGTGGTTGCGTTCATAGTACTCGTCGATCGCCGCCCGGCCATAGAGCTGCTTCTGCCAGTTGCTGATGTAGAGGATCGTGCGCACGACGGCGGGGTTGGCCTTGTTCGCCGGGTCCAAGGGCAACAGGCGCACGGCGCCGTCGTAGACGGCCAGGCCCGAGTTGGTGGTGCCAAAGTCCATGCCGAGGATCATCCGAGGCTCCGAGACAGCTAGGTCACAGGTTGCAGGCTGGATCACTCATAGAGCACATCCACAGTCCGAAAGCCAAGCCGCTCATAGGTCCACACGGCGGGGGTGCTTTTCTCGTAGGCGTCGACGCGGACGGTGTCCAAACCCAGGGAGTGCAGGTAGGCGACGGCCGTGCGGACGAGCGCCGAGGCGATGCCCCGGCGGCGATAGGCCGGCCGCACGCCGACGACGCTGATGTAGCCCAAGTCGCGGCGGCGGAAGCAGATGGCAAAGCCAGCGGACTCCCCGGTGGCGTCGTCCACAGCCAGGAAGACGCCCCGCGGGTCGAACTCGTCGAAGCGGTCCCAGTCGGCCGGCCAGGGCGCCTCGCCAAACGACTCGGCGTAGAGCCCCGGGACAAGCGTGTGGTGCAGGTCCGCCCGGTAGGCCACAATCGTGACTCCAGCCGGCGGCGGGCAGCCGTCCGCCGCGGCCGACCGTTCCATGCGCAGCAGCCTCGTCCCGCCGGCCCGCCAGACGAGCGAGTAACGCCACAGCAGGTGCCGGCGGACCTGCGCGCCGGGCAGAATCTCGGCGCAGGCCATCCGGATCCCGGCCAGCGTTGGGTACGAATCGTGCGCGCCGTGCGCGGCCCAGGCAGCGCGCACGGCCGGCGGCTCGCGCAGCCGGCCGGTGTGGAGCAAGCGCAGGATCACCGCAGCGGGCACGGCCGGCACGCTCGACAGTCGCTCCACCAGGCTGTCCGCCTGGTACAGGTCCAGGACGAGCAGGGTGCCGCCGGGGCGCAGGGCTCCCCTCATCCGGGTCAGCGTCTCGCGCAGCGGGAGGTGGTGCAGCGTCGCGATCGTGGCGATGCAATCGAACCGCGCGGCCGGCCAATCCCACGACTGCACGTCCGCGACCTCGAACGTGACGTTGGGCAGGTGCGCCGAACGCTCGCGGGCCAGCCGCACCATCTCCGGCGACAGGTCGAGCCCCAGGACACGGCCGGCGCGCGCGGCAAGAAGGCGGGCGAACGCCCCACCCCCACAGCCCACATCCAGGGCCTCGTCCAGCCGCGCCGGAAGGTGCCGGAGCAGAAAACTGTGGTAGTGGTCGTTATGGTCCCAGCGTCCCTGGGACAGCACCGCCAGGCGGTCGAAATCGGACCGTACGGCAGACGTCTCTACGATCATCAGAGAGTCCGTGTGGCGCCTATCGGGCCGGCCACCCTGAAAGATCGGGCCGGCGGCACGCCCGCTGGGCAAAGCACGGCCCCTGCCCGAGGGCAGCAAGGGCCGCGCTGGCTATGGGAGACGGCCCCAGGCCCGAGCCGTCAGACGTTGTGCTCTTCACCGCCGGGCGGCGGCTGGACCTCGGGTTCGGTCCCAGCGGGGAACTGGAGCTCTGCCGGGACCAGGCTCTCTGCCGCGCGTCTGCCGCTGGCGGTCTTGGGCTTGGGCTTGGGTTTGGGCTTGGGCGCCGCCGGCTTCGGCTTGGGCTTGGGTTTGGGCTTGGGCGCGGCCGGCTTCGGCTTGGGCTTGGGCGCCGCCGGCTTCGGCTTGGGCTTGGGTTTTGGTTTGGGTGCAGCCGGCTCCTCTTTCGGCTTGGGCTTGGGTTTGGGCTTGGGCGCCGCCGGCTTCGGCTTGGGCTTGGGCTTCGGCTTGGGAGACTCCGCCTCCTCCTTCGGCTTCGGTTTGGGCTTGGGCTTTGGCTTGGCAGTGGATCCGGACCCGGCGTCGGTATCGGGCGCGTCCGGCTGGACCCCGCCCAGCCCCAGGCTGCCCACCCACTCGCCCACACCGCCCAGGCCGCCCAATCCCTCGATCAGGCCACCGGCATGCCCCAGGATGCCCTCGCTTTCACCCAGCACCGTGATGACCACGCTGGCCAACGGCTTGGGCAGCTTCTCCTCGAGGTACGCGGTCACCGCCTCCACCGCCTTTTTGGCCTTGGCCGTCGTGATATCGGCACGCTTGGCTACCCGTTTGACCAGTTCGCTCACCGTGCTACCTCCTCGCTCGCTCTGAACGCTGCCGCTCACCCGCGTATCATACCACAAGCCGGGGCCGGTGACAAGCTGCCATGCTCTTGGCGTTTCAGTTCATGGGACAGCGGAGCCACCGCCCGAAAAACAAGCTGGTTTCGAGGCGGATGCAAGTTATATCCAAAGGCTGTGCAACTTGTATCCACGGGCTTTGCAACTTGCATCCAAGGACGATAGAACTTGCATCCAAGGACGATAGAACTTGCATCCAAGGACGATAGAACTTGCATCCAGGGACGATAGAACTTGCATCCAGGGACGATAGAACTTGCATCCGGGTTGAAATACAGTTTGTATCGGGCCTTCAAAACAAGCTGCGATCCGCACGAAGCAGCGCTTGCCGCGGAACACGGCAAGCGCTGCTCGCAGATCCTGTCGCGATCACCGCCCTGTGCAACCGGTGGGCGGTGTTTCCTCGCCCCCTATTCCTTGAGCACCAGCGGCAGGTAGACGCGCCAGACCGGCGGCGCGCACGTCACCGTCACGGTCAGGGGCATGGTATCGTACCCCGCGCCGCCGCAGTTCCACACGTGCAGCACAGCGGTGTAGGTCCCCGACACCTCCAGGTCCACCGTCGGCGTCGGCGTGTCCCAGACGCCGAGCGCGCCGAAATCCCATGTGTAGGTGAACGGCGCGTCGCCCGTCAGCACCGCGGCCAGGGCCACCATGCAGCCGTCCGGCGACTGCGTGACGGAGACGATGTCCACCGGGAGGCACGTGCCGGGTACGTAGGCCGTCACCGCGCCCGCCGCCGTGGCGATGACCCCAGCGCTGTAGGGACTGGTGACGGTGAGCACCACGGCAAAGGTGCCCGTCGTGACGTACGTATGGCTCACCGAATCACCGTGGGCCACGGGGCTGCCGTCGCCAAAGGACCACGTCGGGCTGATGGCGTAGCGCGAGGTGTTTGTAAAGTGGACCGGCAGCGGGATGTAGCCCACGGCCACATCCTGTTCCATGCTCGCCTCGGGCAGCGGCCATGCCGCGATCGTATGCGTGACTGCCGCGGTACCGGAAAGGTTCTCCACCGTCAGCACGACGTCCCATGTGCCCGTCAGCGCATAGGTGTGCAGCGGGTTCGTCTCCGTGCTGGTGCCGCCGTCGCCAAAAGCCCACGTCCAGGCCGTGATGGGCGGCGTGGCGGTGCTCTCGTCGGTGAACTGCACCTCCAGCGGGACAAAGCCGCTCCAGGGCTCGGCGGTAAAGGCAGCGGTCGGCGGGCCGGCGTAGTAGGCTTCGACCATGCCTACGGCCTGGGCGGTCCCGCACCCATAGGCGCTGTCCACCGTCAGGGTGACGTAGTATGTCCCCGTGACGTCATACGTGTGGCTTACATAGTCGCCGGCGCCCCCGGTCCCATCGCCCCACTCCCAGGTCGGGTTCTCGGCGTAGAGGGAGGTGTTGGTACAGTAGACGGTGAGCGGCACCAGTCCGGCCGGCGGAGCATACAGGAAAGACGCTTCCGGCAGGGCGTTGACGGTGACGGCGCCCGCGGCCCAGTCGGAGCCCTCGCTATTCGTGACATGCAGGGTGACGGTAAAGCCGCCCGCGGCGGTGTAGGTATAGGTCGGGTTCTGCTCGACCGAGGTGCCGGCCTGGTCGCCGAAATCCCAGGACCACGCAGCGATCGGCGGAAAGGCCGTGCTCTCGTCGACAAAATGAATCGGCTCACCCAGGCACACCGGGCTGTCGGAGGAAAAGGCCGCTTCCGGCGGGCCGGGCTGCGCGCAGACGAGCGGATAGTACTCCGGGCCGGCATAGGGCGGCACGTCCGAACCGCCCGTGCGGCCGCCGATGACCCACATGCCCGGTCGCCCGTCGGCCGGGTCAGCGCTGCACAGGGGCACCAGAACCCCGGCGTTGTCGCGGCGCGTCGTGTTCAGGTCGGCAAAGCTCTCGTCGTAGCTGTCGGCCGCCGTATCGTAGGCCAGGCCCGCGTTCGACTCGTTCGGCCACTGGGCATAGGCCGGCGCCAGGATCACGGTGCTGACCAAACCCAGCGCCCCGTCGGCCTGGAAGCCAAAGGCCCGGCCCTCGGCGCCGGCCTGCGGCATGTCGGCCACCGCCGTGTCGTCCCAGGTCCCGGCGCCGCCCGGATCGGCCAGCACCTCGGCGCGCGACTGGGCGTTCAGGTTCGCGCCGTCATAGACCGTCCCGCCAAAGGCATAGATGGCCCCGTCCACCGCCGCGGCCATCAGGTACGACCGCGCCAGCGTGATATCGCCGACCTGGGTAAAAGAGTTGCTCACCGGGTCGAAGCGATCGGTGCGGGCGAGCTCGTACGGCGCCGTCGTGGGGTTAAAGCCGCCAAAGACATAGACCTGGTTGTTCACGACGGCCTGGGCGCCCGGCACGTAGCCGGCGTAGGCCGCCGGCAAGTTGGCCACGACGACGGCCGAGCCGAGCACGGGATCGTAGCACTGCACGTTGAGCGTGTTGGTGCCGTCGGCCTGGCGCCCGCCAAAGGTGCAGAGCCGGTCGGCGTCGCCATTGTTCGTCAGGTTGATCGTATAGTTGGAGATGGGGTTGGGCATGTCGACGCCGGTGTCCACGCAGGTCCCGGCCGCCGGGTCGAAGGCAAAGATGTCGCCGATTGTGACGGTGTCCGAACGGCCGCCCATGATATAGACCAGCCCGGTGGCCGGGTAGTACTCGGCGTCGATGCGCGTCAGGTCGAAGCAATTCGGCTGGATGGAGGGCGTCCAGGAGGCCAGGTAGCCGAGCTCGAAATCGTGCGTCGTGGTCAGGCCGGCCTGGATCTCGACCACGGCGGATTCGGAGCCATACCCCGCCAGGGCGGCGGTCACCGTGTAGGTGCCGGCGGGCAGCGTCAACGAGTAGTACCCCGCGGCGTCGGTCGTGTCCTGGACAGCGCCGGGCTCGGCCGTCACGGTGACCCCGGCGAGGGGGTTGCCGGAGACGGCCTCGTAGACGTGTCCCGCCAGCACGCCCTCGGCGCCGCAGTAGGCGGTGCCGGCGGCCAGGGCGTTGAGGTAGCCGTAGCCATAGGTATAGTTGCCCTCGCCGTCCGGGGGGGCGCCGCAGTTGCCGGCCGGCGGGGTGTCGGCGGTGTCCTGCAGCGCCTCAAAGGTGGCATAGACCTGCCCCCGCAAAGCCGGCGCGCAGGAGTAGAGCAGCGCGGCCACGCCCGGGGGAAAGGCCGCGGAGAAGGAGGTGCCGCTGTAGCCGCAGTTCCAGCCGTCCGGCGGGACGGGGACGCACATCTGCACCCCGGGCGCCGAGAGGTTGGGCTTGGTATAGGGATCGTGGCCGAAGCAGGAGGGGCCGCGGGACGAGAACGAGCCGACGATGCGGCTCGAGTCGTGCGCCGCCGCGGCGAACACCTCCTGGTAGTCGCCGGGGCTGCCGATCGTGGCGCAGCCGGAGCCGCTGCCGCCCGGCGAAAAGGCGGGAAAGATGCCCGCCGCCACCCAGGCCTGCACCTTGGCCAGGAACCAGGTATCGCAGCTGCCTCCACCCCAGGAGTTGAGCACGACATCCGGCCGGTTGTCGGGGTCCCCGCCGGGTGCCAGGATCCAATCGGCGCAGGCATTCAGCGTAGCATCGCTGCACGAGCTGCTCGAACACCCCTTGCAGGCGATCCACTGGGCGCCGGGCGCCACGCCGGCCTGGTAGGGCAGGCTGGGGTCGTCGTCGGCAACCATCGGTCCCATCGTCGCCGTGCCGTGGCCATTGTTGTCGCACGGCGCGGTCGGGCAGGTGTCGGTGGGGTCGTACCAGCAGGCCGGGTCGCCCGGGTTGGCCTGGCATTTGTAGGCCTGGTCGAGCGCCGGGTGCAGGTAGGCCACACCGGTGTCGATGTTGGACACGAGGCTGCCCTCGCCCTGGAGCCCAAAGGCGCTCCAGAACTGGTCGGCCTGGACGTCGATCACGGCCCAGGTGAGAGCCTCGACCCGCTCCGGCGCGGCGCCTGTGAGCAGCGGATCGGGGTAGACGGTGCGGGAGGCATCCACCGCGGCCACCTCCGGCAGCGCGGCCAGGGCAGCGGCGGCGGCCTGGTCGCCGCCGTAGACGTAGAGCTCGTTCCCGGCGAAGAAAGAGCGGTAGTCCAGGCCGCGGCGTTCGAGCTCGGCGATGGCTCGGGCCTGGGAGCGGCCGGCCGTGGCCCGCAGCGTCTCGTAGACGAACCAGCCGCGGTCGTGCCAGCCCATGACCAAGGCGGGGGCAAGGTCGGCCTGTTCGGTGAAGCGGACGACGAAATCGGCGCGGCCCTCGGCGGCGAAGCGGTCGAGGAGGGCGGGCGCGATCCTGGCGCCGGGCGGGGCGCTCTGCGCAATGCTTGTAGGAAGGACGAGCAGGAGCAGCAACGATGCGGTCAGCAGGCGAATCCCAAGGCGCTTCATTCCACACCTCCTGGAAGCCAAACGGAGCCGGGCCTCCGCCCGGCTCGGCCTTGAATGCCGTGCGCCCAGGCCCGCCAGGGGCGCGGCCTCGGCGCGGATCGGACAAGGTACACGCCAGCATCTGCGTCAATGCGTTGACAGAAAATCCTCCACGTCGCCGATAAAGTGCCTGGTCGCGATTTCGATCTGCCGCGTCAGGCCGTCTGGATCGTTCCAGTCCGGATTGTCCACCAGGATGTGCTCCAGGATCGAGTCGGCGCCCTCCAACGCCGGCACGACCGGGTAGCGCTCCCACTTGCTTTCCCGAAAGAGCGTCCAGTACCGCGCCTGGACCTGCTTGTTGGCTGCCGACAGCCAGACCTCGAAACGGAAGGTGTCGTAGACAAACACCACGGCGGCCTTGAGCTTGCGCTGCCGCAGCGCTTCCGGAAAGAGCGCAAAGTAGGTCATGTCCATGTACCCGTGATAGACGCTCCCCGCTACCGCGCCGCCCGGAAAGATGCCGGCAAAATAGGTCCGCAGGCCCAGCATGTATTCCAGCAGGCCGCGATACGCCTGCTGGACGATCCCCTGTTGGAGCTGCTTCTTGAACTCGGCCATGGACTCGCCGAGCGACACCCGGGGCCGGCTCCTCGGCCGGCCATAGACCCAGCAGCGCCCCCCCCGATCCAACGTGCACGGCGCCAGCCGCGGCAGCCCCGCGGCCGCCAACAGGCCGGCCTGCCGCGATTCCCGCTCGGCAACTGTAAAGAGCACGCGGTCCAGGGCCCACTCCTCCCGAAACCACTCCTGCAGCGTCTCCAGGAGGTGCTCGTCAAGCGCGTTGGGCACCTCGGACGCGCGCACCCAGAAGCCGACGTCGGCGGCATAGGCGGCGTCCGGGCAGAGCGCGACCTCGTCGGGCCGCAGCGGCACGATGTAGACGCACCCGAGGCAGCGCGCCCCCGAGGGGTCCAGGACGGTGTAGGTAAAGGCCTGCCGCGCCAGGTGCTCGCGCTCGTGCCGCACCAGGTCCGCCAGGTTCTCCGCCAGGGTGAAATCGTCGGCCGGCCAGTCGCTCTGGCTCCAGGCGCGCAGCATCGCGGCGCTGGACATGACGGCGTCATAGTCGATCTCGACGTCCGTGGCCCGCAGGGGCCGCAGATAGAGGCGGTCGGTGCGCCTCTCTTGGGGAACAGGAGCGTTAGGGGGATAGAACTCCACCTGGTCACCTCCATGTTGCCAGCGCGAGCGGGCCTGCTCGCGCCCTCACCCGGGGCCGGCCCGGCCGTGTGCCCTCCCGGCTACCACTCCCCGGCGTACTCGACCTCGTACGGCTCTGCCGCCCGCACCAGGTAGGCCCAGCGCAGCTCCACGAGCTGGCGCAGATGCAGCACATCGTGCGCCGCCCACGACGCCAGGAAATCCCCCGCCCGAATTGTCCCAAACGGCGCCTGGAATGCCGTGCTCCAGTCCACCTCCCCCAGCCCCACCAGCCACTCCAGCGACTCGGCGCGCGCCGCCAGGAAGGCCTCCAGCGAGGGGCCCAGCTCCTGGTCATTGTAGGCTCGCTCCGTGACCCAGCCCCCAGGGTTGATACGAAACCAGGCCCCCGCCTGCAGCACCATGGCGATGCGCGCGCGAAAGTCCTCGCGCTCCTCGTCCAGGAGATGGTTGAGCACCTCCAGCATCGACCACGAGGCCGCGTCGGGCTTCCAGCGCGCCTGCTCCGCCGAACACCCTTCCACCAAGGAGCGGATGGCCTGCGCATGGCCTTTCATCTGGGACAGGATCTGTTGGATGTCCATACGTGCCTCCTCTCAAACCAGGCCGAACGATCCGCCCGCACCGGGCGGCCACGGCCCTCACCCCAGCGGCAGCAGGGTGGGGCCAAGCCCCGCCCCTGCAGAAACCAAGTCCCGGTCCAACAAGGTGGGGGGGGGCCGGCCCCTCACCCGCCGACCAGCCGCGCCGCGACCAACTCCCACACCCGCGCCGCGACCTCGTCCTTGGAGAGGAGCGGCAGCGCGTCCACGCGGCCCTCGCGGTCGAGGAGGGTGACACGGTTCGTGTCGGCGCCAAAGCCGCTGTCGGGGGCCGCGACGTCGTTTGCCACGATCAGGTCGAGGCGCTTGGCCTCGAGTTTGCCGCGGGCGTTCGGCACCAGGTCCTGCGTCTCGGCGGCAAAGCCGACGACGCAGGCCGGCCGGCCGCCCGCCGCCCGCACTTCGGCCACCCGCGCCAGGATGTCCGCGGTGCGCTCCAGGCGCAGGTCCAGCCCGGAGACGCCCTTTTTAATCTTGTGCGGCGCCGCCGCGGCCGGCCGAAAGTCGGCCACCGCCGCGGCCATCACCAGCACGTCGCAGGCCGGCAGCGCTGCCAGCACTGCCTCCAGCATCTCTTGCGCCGTGCCCACCGCCACCCGCTCCGCACCCACCGGGGCCGGCAGCGCCGTCGGCGCCGTCACCAGCGTGACGGCGGCGCCGCGATCGAGCGCGGCCTGCGCCAGGGCGTAGCCCATCTTGCCGGAGGAGCGGTTGCCCAGGTAGCGCACGGGGTCGAGCGGCTCCTGCGTGCCGCCGGCCGTCACGACCACGTGACGGCCGGCCAGCGGGCCGCCGCGGCCCAGGACCTGGCGGATCACGCCCAGCAGCTCGGGCACCTCGGCCATGCGCCCGCGCCCGACCTTGCCCGAGGCCAGCCGGCCCGTGCCCGGCCCGACGAGGACGGCCCCGCGCCGGCGCAGCACCTCCAGGTTTTCGGCCGTCGCCGGGTGTTCCCACATCCCCGCGTCCATCGCCGGCGCCAGGACGAGCGGCGCGCCGCAAGCCAGCGCCGTGGAGCAGAGCAGGTTGTCGGCGATGCCGTGGGCAAGCTTGGCGATGGTGTTGGCCGTCGCCGGGGCGACCACCAGCACGTCCGCCCGCCAGGCGAGGGCGAGGTGCGCCATATCCGTCTGGTCGAGGAGGCGAAAGGGGTCGATCGAGACCGGCCGGCCGGTGAGCGACTGGAAGGTGAGCGGCGCGACAAAGCGCGCGGCCGCCTCGGTCATGATGACGTCCACCTGCGCGCCGGCCTGGACGAGCTTGCTCACCAGGTCGGCCGATTTGTAGGCGGCAATCCCGCCGGTGACGCCGAGGACAATGTGGGACTGATGCAGGAGCATGGGACCTCCGCAATGGGCCTTTTATGGCCATTATACAGTGTCGCAGGCGATTTTTCAAGCGCCGCCGCCATGCCGCGACGGCGCCAACAACCACGTCCCGCGGCCAGGCGAACCTGGCCTGTCTCGCCCCCGGCCAGCCGCTTCTGCGCCCCGGCTGCCAGGTTGCATCCCAGCCCAAGGTATAGTACAATAACGCCAGTATCCTTTCCCGGGACAATGACGTTCCGGCTGCCTCCAAGGGAGGAGGCCTGCGAGGAGTATCGAGATGCTGCGCGCCGAAGAAGAACAGATCGCCTTCCGCTACCGCGAACTGGCGGCCCGGTTTCACCACTGGGAAAAGATCAAGGACCTGATCGACCAGTTCATCGATCTGATCCTCAACTACCGCCAGAGCGGCCATCCTGGCGGCTCCCGCTCCAAGGTCCACGCGCTCGTCACCCTCCTCCTCAGCGGGGCCATGCGCTGGGACATCCGCCACCCCGAAAAACGCTTCGGTGACCGCTTTGTCCTGGTGGCCGGCCACAACATCCCCCTGATCTATTGCACCCTCGCCCTCTTCAACGAGGCGCTGCGCCGCAAGTACGAGCAGACCGGCGACGAGCGCTTCCGGCCGGCCCCGCCCGAGCGGGCCCTCTTCTGGGAGGACCTCTTGGGCTTTCGCCGCCACGGCGGGCTCTCCGGCCACGCCGAGATGGAAGGCAAGACCCTATTCCTAAAGTTCAACACCGGCCCTTCCGGCCACGGCAGCCCCGCCGCCGTCGGGGAGGCGCTGGCCCTCAAACGCGCCGGCGCCCCCGGCGTGCGCGTCTTTGCCCTCGAGGGCGAGGGAGGGCTGACTCCTGGCGCCAACCACGAGGCCATGAACTCGGCCTGGGGCATGGCCCTGGACAACCTCTACTACCTCATCGACTGGAACGATTACGGCATCGACGAGCACCCCGTCAGCAGCGCCGTGTACGGCACACCGCGCGACTGGTTCGGCGCGCACGGCTGGCGCGTCTTTCCCTGCGAACTCGGCAACGACTGGGGGCCGGTGGCTCAGGCCATCCTGACCATGACCATGTCCGAGAACCCCGACCGCTGCCCCAGTGTCGCCTACTTCAAAACGCGCAAGGGTCGCAGCTATCTCAAGTGCGACTATGCCTCCCACGGCTCTCCGCACAAGATGAACAGCCCCGAGTTCTGGGCCACCAAATCGTGTTTCGTCGAGAACTATGGCCTCCCGTTCGTCGGCATGAACGAAGCGGCTCCCCAGGACCCGGCCGCGCTGCGCGCCCAGTTCGAGGCCAACCTCCGCGTCGTCGTCGAGGTCCTGCACCGCGACCAGGCGCTGATCGACTACCTGGCCGGGCGACTGGTGGAACTCGGCGACAGCGTGCCGCAAGAGATCCCCACCTTTCGCCTGGGACACCGCGGCAACCCCTTCCAGGACGAGCGGCTCTACGACTTTGAACACTACCCGCCCGAGGTCTATGCCGCGCCCGGAACGGCCGCCCCTAACCGCCAGGGCCTGGCGCGCTGGGGCGCCTGGGCCAACGCCTGGGGCCGCGAGCACTACGGCCGGCCGCTCTTCCTGGCCTGCTCCGCCGACCTGGCCGAGTCCACCAACATCATCGGCTTTGGGCAAAAGTGGGGCGACTTCCCGGGCTACGGCTGGTACGAGCGCTACGGCAGCGCCGAAGGCGTCATGCTGCCGCAAGAGATCACCGAGTTTGCCAACGCCGGTATCCTGGTCGGCGCCGCCTCGGTCAACTTCGCCGACGACCCCGAGCAGGCCTTTGACGGCTTCTACGGGGCCTGCTCCACCTACGGCTCCTTCGCCTACCTCAAGTACGGCCTCTTCCGCCTGTACAGCCAGATGGCCCAGGACTGCCAGTGGAAACTGGGCAAGGTCCTGTGGGTCTCGGGCCACTCGGGGCCGGAGACGGCCGAAGACTCGCGCACGCACTTTGGCATCTTTGCTCCCGGCGTCACCCAGCTCTTTCCGCAGGGGCACATCATCAACCTGCACCCCTGGGAGCACAACGAGGTCCCCGTGCTGTTGGGCGCGGCGCTGCGGCTCGACGTCCCGATCATCGCCCTCCACCTGACGCGCCCGCCGATCACGATCCCCGACCGGCAGGCGCTCGGCATGCCGTCGCACTTTGCCGCGGCACGTGGCGCTTATGTCACGCGCGACTACCGCCCGGGGCAGCCCCCAATGGGCGCCCTCATCGTCCAGGGCACCAGCGCGATGGCCTCGATCTGCAAGGTCCTGCCCGAGCTGGACGCCCGTGGGCTAAACGTCAAGATCGTGACCGCCGTCAGCCCACAGCTCTTTGCGCTGCAGCCCGCAGCGTACCGCGAGCAGGTCCTCTCCCCCGCCGACCGGGCCAACTCGACCGTGATCACCACCCAGGCCCGCTGGCTCATGCACGACTGGATCTATAACCCGCTGGCCGAGGAGTACGCCCTCTCCTCCGACTGGGATAACCGCTGGCGCACGGGCGGCAGCCTCGACGAAGTGGTCGAGGAAGCGCACATCGCGCCCCGCTGGGTGCTGGAGGGGATCGAGCGCTTTGCGCACGAGCGCGAGCAGCGCTTGGAGCGGCTGCGGGGGATGTTGGCCGGTTGGTGATTGCCTATGGGTGATCGGTTATTGGGTATGAACAGGCCGGTATCAAAGCTTGGGGCACGGACGACCCAGATGGGGTCCTTCCCGATCCCCGCTAGCCCATAACCGCTCACCGCAATGGAGGTACGCTTGAGCGAGACCAAGCCGCTTCGCCACCGCTACCCCATCTGGCTTTCCTGGCCTCAGGAGATCGCGGCGCTGATCATCGTCGCCGGCACAACGTGGAACGTGTTCCAGACCGGGCTGCGCATCTTTTTCAAGTGGTGGCCGGAGGCGCTGGACCCCATCGCCGCGGTCCCCTACCTCAACTTTGCCCGCCGCGTCGCCGCGGCCATCGTGGGGGACCTGGACAAGGTCCCCAGCGTGTGGGAGGGTCTGACCGTCACGCTACCGCGGGTATGCGCCTGGGCGGCCGTGCTCTACTTTGCCGCGGCGCTGCTGCGCAACATTCTCCCGGCGCTGCGCATCCAGGACAACGGCCTCCAGGTGCGCCGCGGCCTGGGCTGGGTGACGCTCCCCTGGAATCGGATCACCCAGGTGCACAGCATGGAGCTGACCCCGGAACGCCTGGTCATGCTCATCCAGGGCAAGCGCTGGGCCCTGGGACCGTGGTTCCGCCTCTACAGCCTGCTCTGGGGCGCCGGCCTGAAAAAGGGCTTTGTCGTCGCCTGGCCGCTCTCCGACTTTGATTCCTTTGCCGGCGAGCTGGCCGACCGGCTGCAGGCCGTGCACGGCGAAGAGATCGACCTGGTGCTGGACGACACGGCCTACTCGCTCTTGTACGCCCTGATCTTTCAGCCCCGGCTCACCTGGTCCAAGCTCTTTGCGGCCAAGCAGATGACCGCGGCCGAAGCCTTTTCCCATCCGCGGTGGCTGCGCAGCGTAATGAGCATCCTCGTCGCCCTGCTCCTGATCCTCGGCATCTGGCGCTACGTCGGCGTGTGGTGGCGCTTCCTGGCCGGGAGCTTTTCCGGACTGCAGAACGTCCTGGCCTGGCCCGTCCTGGGCGATGTGCTCAAGCTTCTGGGCTCACCGGACATGGCGCTCTTCCGCGGCCGGCACCCGCTGCTCGAACGGCCGGCCATCGCGCTGCTCCTCGGCCAGGTGAGCATCATCCTGCTCTTGGCCGGCGTGAGTTTTCTCCAGGGGCTCTTCCCCGACTGGATCCTCGGTGCCGAGGGCCCCTCCGCCTCGTTCCGCAAACGCTGGCTGCCGGTGCAGTGGGGCACAATCCGCGCGATCCGCGAGAGCGTGAGCCGGGCGGGCAAAGGCGTCATCTTAGTCCAGGTCAAGTGGCCGGGCCTGACCTTTTGGCACGCCTTCTACAGCCTCTTTTACGGGGCCGGCCTGCGACGGGGCATCCTCTTCTCCTCCATCCTGCCCGGATTCGAGGATCTGCGCCAGCGCATCCACCTGGGCGTGATCCGGGCCCACGAAAAGGACGCCAAGCCGCCGGAGAAGCCGATCTTGCTGGAGGACGGCGCGGCCGACTTTCTGCTGATCACCCAGGCGCCGGCGGCCACGATGCGCAAGTGGGCCAACAAACCGCTCGAGCCGGCCAAGGACGAGGACGAGGGCGGCGGCGGGCTGCTGAAGCGGCCGGGTCTGTCGTCCAGTAGCGACGATATGCCCTGGGAAGGCCGGCGCAACTGGCCCCTCTTTGAGCTGGAGCCGCCACAGGAAGAGACCAGGGCGCTGACCCGCGCCGACGTGCTGCGGCTTGCCGCGGCGGCGCTGCGGATCGCCATCTGGCCGCTGCTCCTGATCGTCCTCGAAGAGCTGCTCTACCCGTCGCTCACCCGATCTTTGTCGTTCTTCTCCCTATCCCCCCGGCTGGCCGGCGGGCTCGTGCCGCTCATCATGGTGAGCCTGGTGATGATTGTGCTCTGGCTGGGCGAAAGCCCCTTTATCGCGCTGCTGACGAGCCTGATCGCCGAAATGTATGACCAAAAGGTCAGCTTCATCGAGACATTGAAGCTGCACCCCCGCATCCACTCGGTGCGGGGTGTGGTGGGGTTGGGTGCGCTCATCCTGGGGGTAACGGGGATGGTCCAGCCGATGTACCTGCTGTGGAGCATCGGCAGCCTGGTGTGGGGGACGATCCTGGTATGGATGACCGGGCGGGAGCTGCACGGGTGGAAGGGCTGGGGCAATCTGATGGTTCCGGTTGGGTTCGTGCTCTACCAGGCACTCTCGCTGCTGGTCTATTTCCTGATCCGCTAAAAGGAGGAGCCCTTGAAACGCTTCGGTAATCTGGCCGTGATGCTCGCCGCGCTCGCCCTCTTCGTCCTGTGCTTTCCTCCCCAAGCCCATGCCTACCTCGACCTGGGGACGGGCAGCCTCCTGCTCCAGGTCCTGTTGGCCTTTCTGCTGGGCGCCGGCGTGGCCATCAAGATCTTTTGGAAAAACATCCGGGACTTTGTGCGGCGCCTCATGGGCAAGGAGCCGCTCGTCGAGGAGACGCCGTCCGAGGAGGGCGCAGAGGGGCCAGACGCTGCCGCCGACCTCACGTCGGGCAGCGGCAGCGAGGGGCCCGGCAGCGGGAGCGAGGCCGCATGAACGGGGCAGCGGACGTCGCCGGATCCTTCCGCGATCCGAGCGGGTTTGTCTTTCGGCACGAGGGCGTCATCTACCGCCAGGTCAACCCGCTCTACCAGGAGCACTATGACCACCTCATGGCCTCCGGCCTGGCCCGTAAGCTGATGGACCAGGGGCGCCTGGTGCACCACACCGAGGTCGAACCGGCCGCCCTGGGCCGGGAAGGGGCCTACAAGGTCGTCCGGCCCGAGCCGGTGCCCTTCTGGTCGTACCCGTACGAGTGGTGTTTTGGCCAGCTGCAGGCGGCGGCCCTGGCGACGTTGCAGATCCAGCGCCAGGCGCTCGAGCACCAGATGACGCTCAAGGACGCCAGCGCCTACAACATCCAGTTCGTCCGCGGCAAGCCGTGCCTGATCGACACCCTTTCCTTTGAAAGGTACCGTCCGGGCCAGCCCTGGATCGCCTACCGCCAGTTCTGCCAGCACTTTTTGGCCCCCCTCGCGCTGATGGCCCACAGCGATGTCCGCCTGGGCCAGCTGCTGCGGATCTATATCGACGGGGTCCCGCTCGACCTGGCCAGCCGGCTCCTCCCGGCACGCACCCGTTTCAACCTGCCCTTACAGCTGCACATCCATCTCCACGCCCGCAGCCAGCAGCGCTTTGCCGAACGCCCGGCCGGCGAAACGGCGCGGCAGCGCGGCGTCAGCCCCATGGGGCTGGCCGGCCTGCTGGACAACCTCCAGGCCGCCGTGCGCCAGCTGCGGTGGTACAAGCAGGATACACCCTGGGGCGATTATTACGACGCGACGAACTATACGGCCGGCGCGCTCGAACACAAGAAACAGGTGGTCGGCGAGATGCTCCGGCGGACCGCCCCCCACATCGTGTGGGACCTGGGGGCCAACACGGGGCTCTACAGCCGCCTGGCGAGCGACCAGGGCATCCTCACGATCTCGTTCGACCTGGACCCGGCCGCGGTGGAACAGAACTATCGGGCCAGTGTGGAGAAGCAAGAGGCCGCCATCCTGCCGCTCGTGCTCGACCTGACCAACCCCAGCCCGGGGCTGGGCTGGCAGAACCAGGAGCGGATGGCTCTTCTCGAGCGCGGCCCGGCCGACACCGTGCTGGCGCTGGCGCTGGTCCACCACCTGGCGATCTCGAACAACCTGCCCCTGCGCAAGATCGCTGAATTCTTGCGCCTGGCCGGCCGGCACCTGATCGTCGAGTTCGTCCCCAAGGGCGACTCGCAGGTGCAGCGCCTGCTGGCCAGCCGCGCGGACATCTTTACCGAGTACGACCAGGAGCACTTTGAGGCCGCCATGGAGCAGCGCTTCTCCCTGCTCGCTGCCGTCCCCATCCAGGGCTCCGCGAGGACGATCTACCTGCTGGCGGCGAAGTAGACCGAGCCTGCCGCGCGCGGAGCGCCGGGCCGGCCCATCCCCGCCAGAGTGGGAGGCACGCCGTGAAGAAACAGAAACTCATCATCCACCCCATCCTCTTCGCCATCTATCCCATCCTCTCCCTGCTCCACCGCGGTCTGCAGATCCCCCTGCGGGTGATCGCCCCCTCGGCCTGGCAGCTGATCCTGCCGGCGCTCATCGCCGTGGCCTTTGTGGTGTTGATCTGGCTGGCGCTCTTCCTTCTCCTGCGAGACTGGTCCAAGGCGGCCATCGTCGCCTCCCTGACCGCACTGCTCGTCTTTCTCCACGGCGCCCTCTACCTCTACGTCCTGGATTGGTTCCCCGCGGCCAAGTCGTGGCACCTCCTGGTGTTCGACGTCGTGGTGCTGGCCCTCTGCGGTTACCTGCTGCACAAGAGCCGCATGCGGATGGCCAACCTCGACCTGGTCGCCAACGCGATCGGCCTGTGTCTGGTGTTGGTCCCGCTGGTGCCGATCGTCATCTATGCCTTCTCGCATGGACCGGCCCCGGCGGTGACAATCCCCGCGGCGCACGGCAGCCCGTCGGCCGGCCAGCCGCCCGACGTCTACTACCTGATCGTCGATGGCTACGCCCGCGACGACATCCTCCGCGACGTCTATGGGTACGACAACAGCGCCTTTCTCGGCTATCTACGGGAGAAGGGGTTCTATGTGGCCGAAGCCAGCCAGACCAACTACTGCCAGACCTACCTGTCGCTGGCCTCCTCCCTGAACATGGCCTATCTGGATGACATGGGAGCCACCACCGACGCCTCGGCCAACCCCTTGCGCCAGCCGGGAACGATCGGCCACAGCGCCGTCTTCGAGTTCTTTCGCCAGCAGGGATACCAGGTGGCCGCCTTTGCCACGGGATACGACGGTACCGAGATCATGGACGCGGACATCTTCCTCCACGCGCCATGGCATCTCAGTGAGTTCCAGAGCGTGCTGCTCAATATGACGCCAATTCCCACAACCTGGATCGAGCTCCAATACGACGCCCACCGCCGCGACATCGCCTATATCCTGACCCACCTCCCCACGATCCCCCGCGACGAGGCGCCCATCTTTGCCTTTGCGCACATCGTCGTCCCGCACCCCCCCTTCATCTTTGGCGCCAACGGGGAGGCTGTCCAGGCCGACCGGCCGTACAGCCTGGGGGACGGCAGCCACTTTATGCTCGAGGGGAGCGTCGCCGAGTACCAAGCGGGCTACCGCGACCAACTCATCTATGTCAATCGTGAGCTCATGCGGACCATCGACGCGATCCTGGCCAACTCACCCGAACCGCCGATCATCATCCTCCAGTCCGACCACGGCCCCGGATCGCTGCTGGACTGGGGGTGCCTCGAGCAGACCCACATGCCAGAGCGGATGAGTATCCTGAACGCGCTCTACCTGCCGGGGGCCGCTCCGGGCACCTTCTACCGCGAGATGTCCCCCGTCAACACCTTTCGCCTCGTGCTCAACCACTACTTTGGCACCCAGTTGGAGCGACTGCCGGACCGCTCTTTTTACTCCAGCTACATTACCCCGTACGAGTTTGTCCAGGTATTGGGGCGCTAATCCTGGCGCCCCTGTGCGGGGCCCTCGTTCCGCGGCAGCGGCCGGGCACCATCATCATCGAGAACCTGACATTCAATGCCCTGGGCAACGATTTCATTCCCGACATCAACATTGGGATTCTGCCAGGGGTACACAAGGTCACGCTGCTGCTCGGGCTGTTGGGCATCGCCCTGTTCATCATCGGCGAGATCAACAACCGCAGAAAGACGCAGGCCTATCACTTTGAAGTCCTCTCGCCGAACATGTTCATTCTCAAACTGGCCTTCGTGTCGGCCATCATCGCCGGCATCACCTGGGTGCTCGCGGGGTACCAGGGACTCTCCTGGGCCGCCGTGGTCCTGCTGGTCGTGGTGTTTTTCTACTCCTACGTCACCTCCAGGACGGTCATCGGCCGGCACATCTATGCCGTCGGCGGAAATCCCGAGGCGGCTCAGCTAAACGGCATCAGTGTAAAAAAGATCACCTTCCTGGTCTTTGGCTCGATGGGCATGCTCACCGCCCTGTCGGGCATCCTGTATGCCTCCTGGCTGCGGTCCACCACGACGATCGCGGGCACCGGCATGGAATTGGACGCCATCGCCGCGGCCTTTGTCGGCGGCGTTGCCGTGTCCGGCGGCGTCGGCAAGGTCACCGGCTCGATCATCGGCGCGCTGGTCATGGCCTCGCTGACGAACGGGATGAACCTGTTGGGTTGGGACATCTCGATCCAGTATATCGTACGGGCCCTCGTGCTGGCAGGCGCGGTCATCTTCGACGTCGCGACCCGCAAAGAGAGCTAGGCAGGCCGATACCAGGCCTGCTGCGGCCCCCGGCCGTCCCCGCATACGCCGCGAGGATGCGGTCCATCTCCGCGTTCACCCCGGCCTCGACACGCCGGCGCCGCTCGTCGGCTGCAAACCACGCCAGCGTCCGGCGGATGCCCTCCCGAAAGGGAATAGTCGCCTGGAAGCCGGGCACGAACGTCTTGATCTTGCCATTGTCAAAGACCACGCTCCACGTCTTGTCCCCCAACAGCGTTCCGGCCAGCTGCGGAGCCGTCCGGGCGATGAAATCGGACGGGATGTGCACGATGCGGGGCTCGATCCCTAGCGCCTCGGCGATCGTCCGATAGATCTGGTCCCACGTCAGCACCTCGTCCGAAGTGATGTGAAAGGCGTGGCCCAACGCCCGTCCGTTCCCCAACAACCCGAGAAATCCCCGCCCAAAGTCTTCCGCGTGGGTCACGACCCACAGCGACGACCCGTCACCGTGCACAATGATCGGCCGGCCTTTTTGCAGGCGTTCGATGAGGGTGTAGCAGCCCCACCCCCCGATGGCGATCGGCAGGTTGGGGTCGTACGTCAGAGCTCGATCCCCCGGTCGATCGCCTGTCGACTGACGGCCGTGCTGATGAACCCGGTACCGCCGACAAACAGTACTTTCACAGCGCCTCCTGGGGCGCGATCCCCACCTTCTGCCCGGCCCGAGCGAAAGCAGCCGGGGCCGCGCTGCTGCCGCGGCCCCGGCCTATTCCACGATAGGCGAGCTCAACGCCCGCCTGGCCGGTAGACAAAGGGCAGGTAGACCTTCCATCCCGTGGTCGGCCACACCGTGATCGTGTCCAGCATCGGTTGCGAGAGGTCCAGGCCGTCGTCGACTCGGTAGGTAAAGGTCACGACGCCGGTGAATCCGGCCGGCGACAGATAGATCAGCGAGCCGGCGGCGTTCAGCGCCAGCACGCCATGGTCCGGCGGCGTCTCCAGCACCGCGCTCAAGGGGTCGCCCTCGACGTCGGTGTCGTTGCCCAGCACGCCAGGGGCCACAATCACCAGCGCCGCCCCCGAGAGCACCTGGTAGTGGTCGCCCGCGGCAACAGGCGCGTCGTTGACCGCATCGACGGTGAGTTGGGCCACGGCCGTCGTCGTCAGTTCGCCATCGGACAGGAGATAGGTGAATGAGACCGCCCCGCTCCAGTTCAGGCCCGCCGTGTAGACGAACGAGCCGTCGGCGTTCAGCACCAGGGTGCCGTGCCCCGGCGGGGCGACAACCACCGCGGTCAGCGGGTCACCATCGATATCGCTGTCGTTTGCCAGCACCCCCGGGACATCCACGGAGAGCGGGGTATCCTCCGGAGTGGCGTAGGCGTCATCCTGGGCCGTCGGCGCATCGTTGGCCGCGGTGACCGAGATGACCGCCGCCGCCGTGGCGGTGAGCAGCCCGTCGCCGACGGTGTAGGTGAAGGCGTCCTGGCCGTAGTAGTCGGGCGCCGGCGTGTACAGGACGGCGGTGCCGCTGATCGCGGCCGCCCCGTGGGCCGGCCCGGTGACGGCGACCAGCGCGTACGGGTCGCCGTCGGGGTCGGCGTCGTTGTCCAGGACGGGAATCGCCACGGCGCTGTCCTCGGCGGTGGCGGCAGTGTCGTCCACAGCGAGCGGCGCGGCGTTGGCCCGCAGGTCCAGCGGCCAGAGCCGGCCGTTGTCCCAGGCAAACTGGGTCCGGATCGGCTGCGTCCCCACCCGGAAGGTGACGGCCCGCCCCGGATCGCCGCAGCCGGGCACCTCGTCGTCGGCGCGGACGCTGACGACATAGACCACCTGTCCGCCCTCCTCCCGCGTCAGCGCCTGTCCGCAGAGCTGGTCGCCCACCCAGGCGGTGACGGTCAGCCCGGGGGTGGGGGTGAAGTAGGCGCTGCTCAACACCTGCCCGTAGCAGGTGGCCGGCGGGTTGGGAAAGCCGGCCTGCGACCCCTCGCCGCCCGTGCCCTTGAGGTAGAGGGTGATGGCCTCCGTCGCGCTGATCCAGTAGCCGCGGCCGAAGACAAAGGTGTCCAGGTCGCTGACCCAGGCCGGCGCGCCGGGGCCGTAGACGGCCCAGGGGTCGGCCGGCACGCTGCCGTCGTAGCCATAGACCAGGGTGTAGGCGCCCTGGATGGAGAGCAGCGTCTCGGTGACGGCGCGGGTCTGGGGGACGGGATAGGCCAGCAGGTTCCAGCCCTGCTGCAAGGGCACCTCGATCGACGACATCAGGGCATAGAGCCCCTCCCCCTGGCAGGGGGCCGCGGCCATGTTCTCGGTCGTGTCGAGCGTCGTGGGCAGCAGCGTCCAGACCGCGCCGTCCCAGTAGTACATGCGGATCCACTCTTCCTCCCCGGGCACGACATCGTCGGCCATGTAGGCGATGCTCAGCGAGGCCGCGGACAGGTCGGGCGCGCCGGGCGACTTGAGCAGGCGGTAGGCCCGCCCCACCGCGGTGGCCCACGGCAGCGGCTCGGGGATGCGCGTCAGCGACTGCAGGGCGTAGAACTCGTCCTGCGGGAACTCGAGGTTGCCAAAGAGGATGGCCTGGCCGTCGGCGGAGACGGCCGGGGAGGAGCGCCCGCGGGAGGGGGCGCCCATGCCGCCCTGCATGCGGCCGGGGTTGCTGCCCAGCACATAGTCGGTGAGGGCCTCGCGGGCCGGATCGGCGTCCACGACCCAGACGTGCACGTAGCCGGCCGGGATCGGCACGGTGGCGGAAAAAACGCCGTGGTAGACACTGCCGTCCCACGCCAGCACGATCGGCTCCAGGCCGCCCCCCGTGAAGGGGTACAGCCGCGCGCCGAGGGTCGCGCCGGCCGCCACGTTGGTGACGGTCACCGCCAGCGTGCGCGTGTCCTGGGGCGCCAGCACCAGCTCGGGCTGCCAGTCCGGCTGGTTCCAGAGCTTGAGCTGGTTGTCGTTGGCGGCGATCGTCTCGCACCCCTGCCGGCCGGCCGCCAGCTCATAGACGCAGAGCCGGTCGCCCACGCGGGCGCCGCGGGCCAGGACGCGGTCGAGGGTCGGCCGGCCCAGGTCGGTCAGCAGATCGTCGCGCAGGAGCACGGCGCGGGCCGAGCTCCCCAGCTGGAGCATGCCGCCGCCCTCGTCGACCAGGTAAAAGGTGGCGTCTTCCAGCGTCGTGCACGGCGTCAGCGGCTCCACCACCGTCAGCTGCGTGACCGCCAGCGGAAGGTTGGTCGGGCCGGCGTTGTCCAGGGTGCCGTCGAGAGCGGGGTAGAACAGCTCCAGCGTGGCCCAGTCGGCGCGGCCAAAGACGCGCTGCGACAGGGTGTCGGCGCACTCCGGCAGCCAGTCGCTCGCCGCGTGCAGCTCGTCGTAGGGCCAGTCCTCGCGGTAGGGGTCGGTCATCACCCCGGGGCACCCGGATACGGGGATGAGCCGGCCGGCGGCGTCAAAGCCGAGGTAGTTGTCGTCCAGGAAGAGGGCATAGTGGCCCAGCTCGTGGGCCAACGTCCGCGGCCAGTCCTCGTCGAGCGCGCCGCCGGGGTCGCCGTAGCGGTTCCAGACGGCGCCCATGTGGACCATGCCGGGGGCGTAGGTGATGGTCAGGTGCTGGGTGTCGGAGATGACCTCGGCGACGATGCCGCCCTGGGCGGCGTTGGGGCGCATGCGGTTGGTGGCATAGACGCGGATGTCGGCGTCTTCCCAGTGCGCGCGGTCGTGGTAGAGGGTGATCGCCCCCAGCGCGGCCTGGCCGTCGGTCCAGTCGTAGAGCAGGGCCGCGGTGCGCTGGAGGTCAAAGTACAGCTGCTCCAGGAACTGGGTGTCGTTGCGCGCGTCCCACTGCAGTGCGACCCGCAGGTTGAAGAGGACCAGCGGGTTCTCCGCGGACACGGTGAGGGTCTGCACCCCGCCGGCGGTCACGGTGTAGGGGATCACGCCCGTCAGGGTCGGCGCGGCGCTGGTGTAGAACAGCGTATAGGCGCCGGTCCAGGTGATCGGCAGGGCCGCCACCAGGCGGTCGTCGGGCCAGACCTCTCCGCGGCCCGGCAGGAAGCCGCGGGCGTCGGTGCGAAAGGGGGTGCCGGCGCCGTCGGCGATCGCCGCGCCGACCGTATCGTCGGCGGCCATACGATAGACGATGGCATCGGCCGCGGGTGCGCCGTCGTGGAGCACGCGGATCTGGGTGCCGCGGACCCGGAAGGGGAAGGTGGCTGCGGCGGCGTAGGGCCACTGGAAGGGGCCGGGGACAGTCTCCTCGATGGAGCCCACGCTGGGATAGGCGATCAGGCGGAGAACGACATTGTCCGACTGGCCAAAGAAGCCGCTCTGGAAGGTGTCCCAGGTGAAGAGGTGGGGCGTGCCGGCCGCCGAAGCGGCCAGGTTGGTGGTGATCGTGCCGGTGGCCGCCACCGCCGGCAGCCAATGTCCGCCGCCGTCGAGGGAGTAAAAGGCCTCGACGTGCTCGATCGGTTCACCTTCGTGGTCAAAGAGCGTATAGGTAATCGGGATTGTCGTGTCGGCGAGGATCGTGGCTGCAGAGTACAAGTTGCCGTCAGCGCTGGGGCCCGGGCGCGTCACCCGCAGGTACGGCGGGTTGCCGGGCAGCCGTTCGGGCCGGCGAACCCCGTTCAGCGCCACCGTGCTGGTCAGCAGGTCGCTCGAGTAGGCATTGCCGATGGCCACGTCCAGAGTGCCGTCGCCGTTGAGGTCGCCTACAGCCAAGCTGTTCGTCCAATCGCTCCCGGAACCCAGGTCGCGGACCGGGCTGGACCAATCGAACACGCCGCTGCCGCCGTTCATATAGATCGCGTTCGGCTCGCCATAGGACAGGATGCCCGAGTTGCCCACCAGGATGTCGAGGTCGCCGTCACCGTCTACATCGCCAACGGTCACGTTCGTCGTCGTGTCCGAACCCGGGCCAAAGTTGTGCGCGGCCCCCGGCCAGTCGAAATTGGCGGCGCCGTCGTTCAGATAGACGGCGTTGGGGCCGCGGTTGCCCACGACAATATCCAGGTCACCGTCGCCATCGAGATCCCCCAGTGCGATGCTCTGGGTGTTGTCGATCCCCGGGCCAAAGCTGCGGTTCGTGCCAGACCAGTCGAAACGTGCGCTGCCGTTGTTCAGGTGAACCGTGTTCATCTGGCTGTAGTTGCCGGCGACCAGGTCCAGGTCGCCGTCGCCGTCAAGATCCCCCACGGCCAGGCTCCGAGTCGCGTCGGTCCCCGTGCCAAAGCAGCTGGCATTGTCAGGCGGCGTCAAGCAGTTGACGGCGCCGGTATAAAAGCCGCTGCTGCCGTCATTCAGGTAGATCAGGTTCTGCTGGCCGGCGTTGCCGACGGCGATATCGAGGTCGCCATCGCCGTCCAGGTCGCCGGTAGCCAGACTGCGGGTTGAAAAGGTTCCGGGACCGAAACAGCGGGCGTTGGGCGGTGGTGCGGCGCAGTTGACGGCGCCGGTGTAGAAATTGGCATCGCCGTCGTTCAGGTAGACGATTCTCCCGGTCAGAATGTCGAGATCGCCGTCGCCATCCATATCCGCCAGGGCATTGGCTGCCCGCGCGGACGGGCTACCGGCCGCGCCGACGCTGCGAGCGACAGGGAATTCGCCCGTGCCATCGTTCAGGTACACCCGGCTCTGGTCATCGTGGATGAACAGATCGAGGTCGCCGTCGTCGTCCATATCGCCCACCAGGACCTGTTCCGTGTATTGTGTTTGCGCGACGGTATAGATGGGGGCAAAGCTGCCGGAGGCGTTGTTCAGGTAGGCCGCGCTCTGCTGGCGGTCGTTGCCAACGACGACGTCGATCGCTCCATCGCCGTCCAGGTCGCCCAGCGTCACAGCCTCGGTGGTGTCCTCGCCCGTTCCAAAGGCGCCGTCGGCAGGAAAGTGGCCGCTGCCATCGTTCAGATAGACCGTGTTCTGCGCCCCGCTGTTGCCGACGGCGATGTCCAGAGAGCCGTCGCCGTCCATATCCCCCACAACCAGGCTGCGGGTCGCGTCGGTCCCCGTGCCAAAGCAGCTGGCATCGGGCGGCGGCGGCGCCGCGCAGTTGACGACCGTCGTGGTAAAGGTGCCGCTGCCGTCATTCATATAGGCGACGTTCTGCGCCCCGCCGTTGCCGACGGCAATGTCCAGAAGGCCATCGCCGTTCAGATCCCCCACCGCTACAGCCTCGGTGGGATCGCCCATGGGCCCAACATGGTGAGACACGGAGAATCCGGCCAGCCCGTCGTTCAGATAGACAGCGCTCTGCCCGCCATAGTTGCCGGCGACCAGGTCGAGGTCGTCGTCGCCATCCATGTCGCCAATGGCCAAACCCTGGGTAGGGTCGCTCGCCGAGCCGAAGCAGCGGGCATCGGCCGGTGGCGCTGTACAGATGATTTCGGGATCTGTGTTAAAGTTGCCGTCGCCGTCGTTCAGATAGACGACGCCCTGCTGCCCTTTGTTGCCGGCGGCAATGTCCAGGTCGCCGTCGCCATCCATGTCGCCGACCACCACGGCCTCGGTAGCATCGCTGCCGGGACCGAAATTGCGCGCCACAGGGAAGCTGCCATCGCCGTCGTTCAAGTAGACCACGTTCTGCGACCCGCCAAATGCCGCGGTGTTGCCGGCAACAATATCCAGGTCGCCATCGCCGTCCATGTCGCCCAGGGCGATGCTCGCGCTCCAATCGGTCGGGGCCACCGCGACGGGAGGGCCAAAGTCGCCGGACCCGTCGTTCAGATAGACGGCGCTGCCCGCAGGGCCGCCGGCGGCGATATCCAGGTCGCCATCGCCGTCCAGGTCGCCGACCGCCAGGGCATGGACGCGGTCGGTGCTCCGGCCAAAGAAACGCGAATCGCCAAAAGAAGGCGTTGCGGCGCCGGCCGGCGGAACACCGCTCAGAAGCAGCAGCAGGCAGCCCACGGCCGAGCCGAGCACTGCCAGGATGCGGCGGACCCGGCCCAACCCTGCTCGCGATGCGCGTTTCGACAGCCAGTGAACCTTCATCTCGACCTCCTAAGGCTCAACACTACCTGCTGCAGCGAGACATCCGCAAAGGATCCCCGCATACAGCTGGGATCTCGCTACCGCCTGCTCTGGATCAGCCATTCGCGGCCCGTTCATCTCCTGTAGATAGACTGCAGCATCACGCGATAGATCGTCCGGCTCAACGTCAGCTGCAGCTGGGATGTGTCGCTGCGGGCATGGCCGCTCGTCTCGATCCGGCCGGCCTGGTACAGCGGCGCGACAGCCCAGGTCAGGGTGTAGCGCTCGCCCGGGGCCAGCGTATCGATGACCGGCGACAGATAGTACCCCTGACCATAGTCCCCACCGGAGGGGATAAGCACGCCCCCGGTGCCGCCAACCGGCACGGTGTCCAACGGGACGCTGCCGCTGACCACGACGTGGGTATGCGGCAAGAAGGGATCGACATTGCTGATGACCAGGGTGTAGGTGAGCAGGCGGGGGGTAAACTCCACCGCCAGGTCGCCGTCGAGCAACACGACACGGAGTGTGATCGTCGTGGTGGCCGTACGCGGCGTGCCGCTCGGATCCACCAGGGCGGTGATGAGATCATCCCCAGGCACAAGCCCGGCGACGTAGGTGACCGTCGCCACCCCCTGGGCATTCAAGGTAGCCGTTACCGGGCTGGGCTCAAGGCCCAGGCTCCACGTCAGGGTAACGGTCCAACCCGAGAAGGGGGCGCCGTTGCCCAGGCTGTCGGTGGCCGTAATCGTCAGCAGGGACGTCTCCCAACCGTTGGCCGGCAAGAGATGCTTCTCGGCCGACAGCTCCATCTGCGCCACGACCGGCCGGTCGGTGACAGAAATGACGACGGTCCCCGTGTCCGTCAGCGCCCCGTCGGAGACGATGTAGCGGAAGGAGTCGACTTCGCTCCAATCCAGCGTCGGGGTGTAGACGAACGAGCCGTCGGCGTTCAGCGCCAGCGTGCCGTGGGCCGGCCAGGTTTCCACCGCCACGGCCAGCACGTCGCCCTCCACATCGGCGTCGTTCTCCAGCACCCCGGGGGCGGCCACAACCAGCGGCGTATCCTCGGCCGTGGTGTAGCCGTCGTCGCCGGCCACCGGCGCATCGTTCACCGAGTTGACCGTCAGGACGACCGTGGCCGTGTCCGTCAGCTCGCCGTCCGAGGCGATGTAGGTGAACGAGTCGACCCCGTACCAGTTGAGGCTGGGCGTATAGACGAACGAGCCGTCCAGCGCCAGGGCCAGCGTGCCGTGGGCCGGCAGCGTCTCCACCACCGTGGTCAGCGCGTCGCCGTCCAGGTCGTCGTCGTTGCCCAACACGCCGGGCGCCGCCACGCTCAGCGGGATGTCCTCATCCGTCGCGTAGGCGTCGTCCAGGGCCTCCGGCGTATCGTTCACCGGGTCCACCGTGAGGATCACGACGGCCGTGTCCGTCAGCGCCCCGTCCGAGACGATGTAGCTGAAGGAAACCACGCCATGCCAGTTCAGCGTCGGCGTGTAGACGAACGCGCCGTCCGGCGCCAGGGCCAGCGTCCCCGTCGCCGGCAGGGTCTCCACCGCCACCGTCAGCACGTCGCCGTCCACGTCGCCGTCGTTCTCCAGTACCCCGGCAGCCGCCACCACAAGCACGATATCCTCAGCCGTAGTGTAACCGTCGTCCCCGGCCACCGGCGCATCGTTCACCGAGTTGACCGTCAGGACGACCGTGGCCGTGTCCGTCAGCTCACCGTCCGACACGATGTAGGTGAAGGAGTCGACCCCGTGCCAGTTCAGCGTCGGCGTGTAGATGAACGAGCCATCGGCGCTCAGGACCAGCGTCCCCGACAGCGGCGGGTTCTCGACCGCCGCGGTGATCGAGTCACCGTCCAGGTCGTCGTCGTTGCCCAACACGCCAGGTGCCGCCACGCTCAGCGGAATGTCCTCGTCCGTCACGTAGGCGTCGTCCAGCGACTCGGGCGGGTCGTTGACCGCGCTGACGTTGAGCACCACGGTGGCCGTGTCCGTCAGCGCCCCGTCCGAGGCGATGTAGGTAAAGGAATCGGTCCCCAGCCAGTTGAGGCTCGGCGTGTAGACAAAGGAGCCATTGATGTTCAGGACCAGCGCGCCGTTGCTCGGTCCGCTCAGGAGCAGCGCGCTGAGCACGTCCAGGTCCACGTCGGTGTCGTTGCCCAGCACCCCCGGCGCCGCCACCACCCGCGGCGTATCTTCCGCCGTCGTGTAGCTGTTGTCCAAAGCCACCGGCGCGTCGTTCACCGAGTTGACCGTCAGGACGACCGTGGCCGTGTCCGTCAGCTCACCGTCCGACACGATGTAGGTGAACGAGGTGACCCCGTGCCAGTTGAGGGGTGGGGTGTAGAGAAAGGAGCCGTTCGGGTTCAGGACCAGCGTCCCGGTCAGCGGCGGGTTCTCGACCGCCGCGGTGATCGAGTCACCGTCCAGGTCGTCGTCGTTGCCCAGCACCCCCGGCGCGGCTACATTCAGGGGGATGTCCTCGTCCGTCACGTAGGCGTCGTCCAGCGACTCGGGCGGGTCGTTGACCGCGCTGACGTTGAGCACCACGGTGGCCGTGTCCGTCAACGCCCCGTCCGAGGCGATGTAGGTAAAGGAATCGGTCCCCAGCCAGTTAAGGCTCGGCGTGTAGACAAAGGAGCCATTGATGTTCAGGACGAGCACGCCGTTGCTCGGTCCGCTCAGGAGCAGCGCGCTGAGCACGTCCAGGTCCACGTCGGTGTCGTTGCCCAGCACCCCCGGCGCCGCCACCACCCGCGGCGTATCTTCCGCCGTCGTGTAGCTG
>Ga0302251_1000288_pt1 | contig 54179 bp, 42 predicted proteins | sample AAG_RA_Gln_MG_FD_193534 | JGI IMG/M metagenome (GOLD analysis project Ga0302251, IMG submission 193534) | Enriched activated sludge microbial communities from anaerobic digester in WTTP, New Holstein, Wisconsin, United States - AAG_RA_Gln | ecosystem: Engineered > Bioreactor > Anaerobic >... | reverse complement strand
TTAAGGTGCGCTCAGTCGGTCATTGCCGTAATAGGGAAAAGCTAAGAATCAATATTCAGGATTCTGAAGGTATAGAGGAAATCAAACCTGGCAGGATGGGTTTGCATGTCAGAGGAGAGCGCTATCATCTTGGATAGTGCTGTTCCAGATTTCCTTGACAGGCCTCCTCCTCTGTGACATAATGAACTTATCATCTCAGGCAATCAGCAGCAGGCCCTTTGGGTGGGAGGTGGAAAGGTGAACAAGGATATTCTGGATACAATCAACAAAGGCGTCAATATCGCATCAAAAGTGGTAAGCAAAGGGGTAGGGGAGGTCCAGAAAACACTGAAGCCTACCCAGGAAACTGCAAAGATAATACTGCAGACCGGTCTGTACTTCCGACGTAATGCCGCCGCTCAGTTCGGACGTTTCATCCCTGTTTCCGATTACTTTGAGCCTCAGATCAAAGGCAAGATAGATGTGGGGCTTCTAAAAAACATCACTCTGCCTGCAGCAGAGCGCCTGTTCATCCAGGCGTGCAACTTTCTTCTGCTTGGCAGAGAGAAGGATGCAGTCGACAGGTTCCAGGAGGCAGTGATAAAAGACCCTCAGTTGACAGACGGGTATTACATACTCGGGTGTCTGGGATTATCAAGGGGCGATTATAAATCTTCCCTGGAAAACTTCAAGAAGGCCAACCTGCTTCAACAGTCTCTCGGCAGGATAATGAAAAAATACCTCCCCAGCTTCAAGATGACACTCAATGTGACTCATAACACGTGCTTCGCTTTTTTTGCAGATCTGGTGGGGATCAATACACTTCTGCCTCTGGCAATGAGAGCAGAAGGCCTTCACAACGATGCCTTTGAAGTCCTTTCTCAGATGCTGGGAGTGATGCCTTCCCAACCAGTCCTGCTCTTCCATATCTCAACACTTCTCTTTGAAATCGGAAGCTACGACAGGATCGTTGAATATCTCAAAACGACAGTTCCTGACGGCAACCTTGGCTATCTGAACCTGCTCATCCTGGGGAGAGCGCTGATCGCGCTGGGAGATATGGAGACTGCCAGAGAAATCTTTAAAAAAGCCATCGGCAAAGATGACATTGACCCTGAGATCATGCTGGATTATCGATTCAGTCTTGGTTTGTGCGATGCCACTTCAGGATGGTCATCAGGAAGGAATGAAGAGATGGAGCGCGTCTATCAGGCGAATCCGGACTATCGGGATATCTTTGAACGGCTTGGTCTGGGCAGGGAATCTCATGTTGAGATTCCTGCCCGCCCTGCTTCAGCGCCGCTTCCAATCTCACAGGAAAAGCCTGTGAAGACTGCTGCCGACAAGGGAACATTAAAAGAGCCTCAGCTCCCGCAGAAACAGCCTGCAGCTCCACCCAGGGCTGAAATACCGCCACTGCAGCAGTCCTGCCAGAATCCCCGTCTCCTGGCTGAGGATGGAAAGGTCGATCTGGTGCTGGAGAATCAGGGATATATCATCGGCAGAGAGGTAGGCGATGTTGTTATGAGCTGGGATGCTTCCGCGTCAAAGCAGCACGCCAGGATACTTAAGGAAAACAACAGGTGGTACGTTGAAGATCTCGGATCTACAAACGGTACGTGGGTCAATCAGTTCAGAATCAGCAAGAAAGTGGATCTGAACAGGGGAGATCAGATCAAGATCGGCAATACAATTTTTCGTTTTATCTGATTTGGTATGATAAAGTCAAATAGAAGCAGGACTCTGGAACATCAATACTGGTATGCTCTCTCCGGAATATCAGGAGTCCGGATCAGGAAACTGCTTGGTTTTATAGAGAAGTGCGGCTCAGCGGAAGCTGCCTTTCATATTCTGAAGGAGCGTCCTTCTGACACGGAGCTTTTTTCACAGAGGGAGAGGGAGAATATCTGCAGGACGCTTTCACTTTACAATCCTGAGCTCTTTTTTGCTTTGAAGAACAACGATGAGTTCACGATAGTCTGCTTTTGTGATTCTTCCTATCCTGAACTCCTCAGAACGATAGAAAGTCCTCCTCTCATGCTCTATGTCAAAGGAGCGCTTGCCAGAGAAGATCTCCGTTCCATTGCAGTAGTGGGCGCCAGGTCGGCAACGCCGTACGGAAAGGAAAACGCCCGCAGATTTGCAGCCGATCTTTCCAGGAGCGGCTATGTGGTGGTGAGCGGACTCGCAAGAGGGATAGATACCTGGGCTCACAGGGGGGCCATTGAGGCCGGAGGGAGAACAATTGCGGTGCTTGGCTGCGGCATTGATACTGTATATCCGGTTGAGAACAGGGCGCTCTCTGAGCAGATTGTCAAAGAGGGAGCAGTGATATCGGAGTTTCCTCCAGGCACTCCGCCTCTCAGACAGAACTTCCCGATGAGAAACCGTATCATTGCCGGTATGACTCTGGGCACCCTAGTGATAGAAGCAGGGGAGAAGAGCGGCTCGCTCATCACTGCAGAGATGGCGTTGAACTGTGGGAGAGAAGTATTTGCAGTTCCAGGCTCCATTGCATCGAAGCTTTCAAAAGGCACCCATCAGCTGATAAAAGAAGGTGCCGCTCTTGTTGATACAGTGGAGGACATTGCCGGTGAACTGTGGATCAACAGGTATATGACTTCCGGCAAGGAGATGCCTGCAGTGATCCAGCTTGAGCATTTTACTGCAGATGAGAAGGCAGTCGTGCATTGCATTGATGATGAGGGGAAGACAGCCGCAGTCATTGCAGAGCTCTCAGGACTCGAACCGAGCCGTGCAATGACATCTCTGTCTCTTCTGGAGCTGAAAGGTTTCATCAGGAGAGGAGCCGAGAATCTTATATTCAGATCGGAAAAGCTGAAAGCTCTCAACATTTCAGATTGATGACCTGAAGCCAGTTACGTGAATATTGCGTTGTATTTTATACGAGCCTGCAGAGGTATTGCAGGAAAATAAAAAAGTATAAAGTATATTAAGTTGTTTTATAGATAAGTTACTTTGTGGTAAGTCGTATCCAAATTATAATAATCATCTGGTGAACATTGTGGCAAAAAAAAGCTTGATAATCGTAGAATCGCCTGCCAAGGCGCGGACACTTCAGAAATTTCTGGACAAGGGCTATACGGTCAAAGCGTCTATGGGGCATGTCCGGGATCTTCCGAAAAGCAGACTGGGTGTTGAGATTGAAAAGGACTTTCAACCTCGATATGTGACAATCGGTGGAAAAGAAAAAGTCCTCTCCGAGCTGAAGGAAGAGGCCAGGAAATCTGAATCCATCTATCTGGCTCCAGACCCTGACAGAGAGGGAGAGGCCATTGCATGGCATCTCTCTACAATGCTAGGGATACAGGACATCTCCAGGATTGAGCTTCATGAGATAACCAAAGATGCGTTGAAAGCCGCACTGGATAATCCAAGTCCCATCAATATGGACAAGGTCAATGCCCAGCAGGCCCGCAGAATTCTGGACAGGCTCGTGGGTTACAAACTCAGCCCGCTCCTCTGGCGAAAGGTGACAGGCGGCCTGTCTGCAGGAAGAGTACAGTCTGTGGCAGTGCGCCTGATAGTTGAAAGACAACGTGAGATCGACAGCTTCACTCCGGTAGAATACTGGACCATAGCCGTCGATCTGAAGAAGGATGGACAGAAAGAGGTATTTACCGCCCATCTGGCCAGAGTCAAGAATAAAAAAATTGAGATCCCTGATAAAAAAACAGCAGGGGAGATAGAAGAAAAGCTTAAAACCGGGCCTTTTACCGTGGCGAAGGAGCCTGAGCGGAAAGTTCAGATGAGAGAGCCTTCACCGCCTTTCATCACAAGCACGCTCCAGCAGGAAGCTTCCAGAAGATTGAACTTCAACGTTGGAAAGACAATGAGAGTTGCTCAGCAGCTCTTTGAGGGACTTGATATCGGTGAAGAGGGCGGAGTCGGTCTGATCACATATATGAGAACAGACTCCACCAGGATAGCCGAATCTGCCCGGGAGGAAGCTGTCAGCTACATAAACAGCACCTATGGTTCCGAATATGTCGGGCCGGTTCGTGTCTTTAAAAAATCAAAAGGGGCCCAGGAAGCTCATGAATGTATCAGGCCCACGAGTGTATTCAGGGACGTGGAGAACCTCAGAAAAGTTCTGACCCACGATCAGTTCAGACTGTACAAGCTTATCTTCGATCGATTCCTGGCAAGTCAGATGGCATCCTGCAGGGTGGAGGTCATCACTGCTGAGATACAGAGCGGTGACTATCTTTTCAGGGCACAGGGAAGTACCGTTCTCTTCCCGGGGTTCACGAGGCTTTATACGGAGCTGAAAGATGAAAAAGACAGGGAAGATGACGAAACAAAGCTTCCAGAGCTTCATAAAGATGAGCTCCTCACTCTTATCAAGGTTAGCACAGTTCAGCATTTTACCCAGCCGCCTGCACAATATTCGGAAGCGACTCTTGTAAAGGCGCTTGAGAAAAACGGCATAGGAAGGCCAAGCACATATGCTCCCATTGTGGAGACCATACAGAAGCGGGGCTATGTTGAATACAAGGAAAAGAAATTCAAACCCACCAATCTGGGTAATGTTGTCACCGACCTTCTGGTAAAGCACTTTACTGACATAGTGGAGATAAGCTTCACCGCTCAGGTTGAAGAGGCGCTTGACAGGATTGAAGATGGCGAAGCTGACTGGGTGCGGGTGCTGAGGGATTTCTATGAGCCCTTCAACAACACTCTCAGCACTGTTGAGAAGGATATAGAGCGGGTCAAGAATGTTTACGAGGAGACAGATGAGAAGTGTGAGAAGTGCGGCAGTGCCATGATAATAAGGCACGGCAGATTTGGAAAGTTTTTTGCATGCTCTGCCTATCCGGAGTGCAAAAACACCAAGCCATACAGCGAAAAAATAGGAATCGCCTGTCCCAGGGATGGCTGCGGCGGCTCCATCATTGCAAAGAGAAGTAAAAAAGGCACCTTCTACGGCTGTGATAAATATCCAAACTGCGACTATACATCCTGGTACAAGCCTATCGATAAAAAATGCCCTGAATGCGGCTCCCTTCTGGTGCTTAAATTTGCCAAGAGCAAGAAGGCTTATCCTCAATGCGTGAATCCTCAGTGCTCCAAATCGAGAATGCAGAAGAAAAAAGAGGAAGCCCCACCACCGGAGCCAACAGAGACTGTCCCGACAGAAAATCTGCCTCAGGCGACGGAGTCCGCAAAAACTGCTCCGGCAGTTAATTTGCCACAGGCACCGGAGGCGACGTAGCCTTCGAAATCCTGACGTCGGCTGTTAAATCCTGTGAGTCAAGGAGTGATCCCTTTGCCCTCCATATCTGTCATCGGTGCAGGTCTTGCCGGCTGTGAGGCTGCATGGCAGGCTGCAGAGCGGAATGTGAGAGTGCGGCTCCATGAGATGCGGCCTCTCGTCAATACACCTGTTCATAAGACAGAAAAGTTTGCCGAGCTGGTATGCAGCAACTCACTCGGTACAGGAGACGCTGCAAAGGCACCGGGGCTCCTGAAGGAAGAGCTTCGCCTCTGTGGCTCTCTCATTATGGATGCGGCTCTGGAAACGAGAGTCCCTGCCGGCCAGGCTCTGGCAGTCGATCGTATTCGCTTCAGTGAGTATATCCAGTCGAAGATGGATTCTCATCAGAATATCACTGTAATACGCGGCGAGATTACATCTGTGCCGGATCCTCCTGCTGTCATAGCTACCGGACCGATGACCTCGCCGAGCCTGGCAGACGCTCTGAAAGATCTTACAGGTGATGAATACTTATACTTCTATGATGCCGTGTCTCCAATTGTAGCCACCTCTTCATTGAATATGGACAAAGTGTTCAGGGCATCACGGTACCAGAAGGGTGATGCCGAATATCTGAACTGCCCCTTCAACAGAGCCGAATATGATCGTTTTTATGATGCACTTGTCTCTGCAGAGATCGTAAAAAGCCACGATGGTGACGAGAAGTTCTTTGAAGGCTGCCTGCCTGTTGAAGAGATCGCAAGGCGGGGAAGAGATACTCTACGTTTCGGCCCGATGAAGCCGGTAGGACTCATCGATCCCTCGACAGGACGAGAGCCCTGGGCAGTTGTACAGCTTCGGGCAGAGAACACAGAAGCAAGACTTTACAACCTTGTGGGCTTTCAGACAAGGCTGATATGGCCGGCACAGAGAAGGGTTTTTTCAATGATCCCAGGACTGGAGGAGGCTGAGTTTCTCAGGTTTGGTGTTATGCACAGAAATATATTCATCAATGCCCCGAAATGGCTGGAAAAAACAGGCCAGTTCAAGGCCATACGGAATATCTTCCTGGCAGGACAGATTACTGGAGTGGAAGGATACATGGAGTCGACAGCTTCAGGGCTGCTATCAGGTATCAACTGCGCCCGGCTGGTTTCAGGAATGGAGCCGCTCGTTTTCCCTGAAACAACTGCAGTCGGCTCTCTGATGAAACATATAACTGAAGCTGATGAACGACACTTTCAGCCAATGAATATCAATTTCGGCCTGTTCCCGCCTCTGCCGGAGAGGATAAAGGCCAAGGCAGATAGAAATAAAAGGATTGCAGAAAGGGCTCTGTTGGATTTGCAGCATTTTCTGAGCTGTGAATCTTCAGAAAGCAATTGTGTGAAGTGAACAGTGCATCAACTGCTCGAGGAGGGGCTCTTATGAATTCAACTACAATACTTGCAGTATCACACCGCAACGAAGTCTCACTCGGCGGAGATGGACAGGTCACCTTTGACAAGACAATCATGAAGCACAAGGCGAGAAAGATACGGCGGATGTATAACGGTGCCGTACTGTCAGGCTTTGCTGGCTCTGCAGCCGATGGTCTGACCCTCTATGAAAAGTTTGAGACCAGGCTGGAGGAATTTCACGGTAATATCCTGAGAGCTTCTGTCGAGCTTGCAAAAGAATGGCGCCAGGATAAGGTATTGCGAAAGCTGGAGGCTCTCATGATCGTGGCAGATAAAGATCATCTCCTTCTTATTTCAGGAAACGGTGATGTGATTGAGCCAGATGATAATATTCTTGCCATAGGCTCAGGAGCAGCTTATGCACAAGCCGCGGCGAAGGCCCTTGTTCGCCACTCATCCCTTTCAACATCCGAAATTGTAAAGGAGTCTCTTGCGATTGCCTCTGAGATATGCATCTATACCAATACGGAGATCGCTGTGGAAAACCTCTGAGTGAAGGATGACAGCAGCCTTCACTCAGCTTCATATTACAATCCGGAAACCGTGCTCGGGAGATAATCGAGGGAGATTGATGTCGAAACAGGCAAAGAAATGGAAGATCAATACAATACCGCTGCTTTTCGGCTTTTTTGTGGTGATAATTCTGGTGGTTCTTTTCCCGCTGACCACACCTTCAGGAAATTCGCTTTCTACATCAATAGCTGTAATAGTTATGCTGGCTTTACTGGCAATGTATATACTGAGGCAGATAAACCGCCTGGAGCGAGAACTTGAAAGAGAGCATGCAGCGAGAAATGCCATACTGCTCTCTATTGCAGACGGGGTTTTCACACTCGATCAGACCTATACAATCACCAGCTTCAATGAAAGTGCCCAGGAGATCACCGGATGGCTCCCTGAAGACGTGCTTCACAGGAAGTGTTATGAAGTGTTCAATGGCAAGGATCACGAAGGAAGGATGCTGTGCTCTGAATCGCGGTGTGACGTTCTTAAATGTCTCAGGTTCGGCGGCCTCGTTCCATCTGAGTTTATCATGGATGTCTCAATCAAGGATGGAGTCACCAAGTGCCTGAAATTCTTCCCTTCCTTTCAGAGTGATGGAGACACTACAGTGGCGACAATAGTCTTCAGAGACATCTCGAAAATGAGAGAGTATGAGATTCTCAGGCAGGACTTCATGGATTCCATGACCCATGAGCTTCGAACTCCCATTACCACTATCAAAGCATATGTTGCCACGATGCGGCACCCCAAGGCTCATTTCGAAAAGGAAGCGATAGACAGCTTTCTCAGCATCATCAACGGAGAATCTGACCGGCTCTCCAGAATAGTTGACAACATACTGGAAGCCTCCCGGATCACTCACAGGATCGATCTGAATACAAGGGCGATGACGCTTGACGCTGTAATCAATGAAGCAGTGGAAGCGGTCAGGAAGACCACCACCGTTCATACCTTCGAGCTTTCTTTCAAGTCACACCCGAAAGTGTATGCAGATTCGAAGCAGATGAGATATGTATTCACTCATCTCCTTACCAATGCTGTCAGATTTTCCCCCGATGGTGGAGAAGTAATCCTTATGCTGGAGGAAGATCAGAAAGATGTAGTGGCACTCAGTATCGAGGATCACGGAATCGGGATCCCCTTCAACCAGCAGAAGAAGATATTCGAGACGTTCCACCGCATCGATGTGGGAACTACCAAGAAGATATACAGTGTCGGGATGGGCCTTTATATAGTCAAGCGGATAATTGAGGCTCACGGCGGAATCATCTGGGTAGAAAGCACTCCAGGAAAGGGCTCCAAATTCACCTTCACTCTTCCGCGGGCCCACGAAACTAACTGATGTCGAGGACTGCTTTATGACTCCCATGCTTGTTCAATACTTCACTCTCAAGGAAGAGCATCCCGGAGCACTTCTTCTCTTTCGATGCGGCGACTTTTATGAGACATACGGCGAAGACGCCGTGACAGCATCCCGGGAGATGGACATTGTGCTGACCTCCAAGGACGCAGGAGATGGGAAAAGGATAGAAATGGCCGGAATCCCATACTTTGCCCTCGATAACTATCTCTATACCCTGATTCAGAAGGGCTATAAAGTTGCGATCTGCGATCAGGTTGAAGACCCCAGAAAAGCAAAAGGTCTTGTTAAAAGGGAAGTGGTAAGAGTAGTCAGCTCCGGAACCGTGCTGGAGCCTGAGATGCTGGACAGGACATCACATAATTATATCGCCTCAATAGTGGAGAAGGACGGGGTTATCGGCCTGGCACTGGCTGATATATCAACCGGTGACTTTGAAGTCACCGAGTTTCCTTCGGAAAACCTGGAAACTCTCTCTGATGAGCTTGAACGCTGGCATCCAGCCGAGCTTCTAATCGGACTATCTATTGCGGACAGCCAGGCAGTTCATCGTTACTGCAATGATTATAGAGTGACGAGAACGGTAGTTGACACCCTGCCTGATGCAGTAGAGAGTGAGGAGGCGATAAGAAGTCATTTTAATATCAGAACTCTTATGGGAACAGGGATTTCTGACAGGCAGTGCGTAATCGTGGCCTCTGCTGTGCTTCTTCGCTATCTCAGAGATACTCAGAAAAATAACCCTCTGTCGATGAGGATTCCACATTTCTTCTCAGGCAGTGAGTATCTGACCATTGATGCCACCAGTACGAAGAACCTGGAGCTGATCCATACCATTGTGGGCAGAGAGAGAAAAGGAACACTCCTCTGGGCGATTGACAGAACTGAAACGTCCATGGGTGCTCGTCTGTTGAAAAACTGGCTCTGCCATCCTCTCAGATCGATCTCTGAGATAGAATCACGCCTCAATGCAGTTGAAGAGCTTCTTGCAGGCTATGATCGAGTCCGCTCCCTCAAAGAGCATCTCAACAACATATCTGATATCGAGAGGCTTCTTACCAAGGCGGTCTTTGGCACTTGTAACGCCCGTGATCTAAACGCCCTGCTCTCTTCTCTGGAAGAAGTGCCGCATATCAGAGAGGTTATATGCAGTTTCTCCTCGACACTTCTGCAGCGCTTTCACCATATGGACAGCCACGATGAGCTTCGCAGACTTCTTTCGCAGGCATTGGAGCCTTCACCGCCAGCTACGCTCAGAGATGGCAATATTATCAAAGAGGGATTCCACAGAGAGCTTGATGAGCTTCGAAACATCAGAAGGAATGCAAGAGAATGGATATCCAGATATGAGGATGAAGAGAGAAGCCGTACCGGCATAAAATCTTTGAAAGTTGGATTCAACCAGGTTTTCGGTTATTATATCGAAGTAACCAGAACGAATCTCAAAATGGTGCCGGAAGACTATATCAGGAAACAGACAATTGCAAACGGTGAGCGCTTCTTCAGCCCGGAGCTGAAGGAATATGAAACAAAAGTGCTGTCGGCTGATGAAAGGATTAAAAACCTTGAATATGAGCTTTTCTCTGAGATCAGGAATGAAGTGGTAAAGCATGCAGAAACAATTCAGCAGACTGCACAGGCCGTATCTGTGATTGATGTGATTGCCGGCTTTGCATGTAACGCCCGTGAATTCAGATACTGCAGACCTGAGGTGAGCTCTGATAACATTCTGGATATTAAGGAAGGCAGGCATCCTGTAATTGAGAAGATATCCGGTAAGCCCTTCGTAAAAAATGATCTTTTCATGGATGGCTCTGAGCGCGTGAATATCATCACAGGGCCCAACATGTCCGGAAAATCGACATATCTCAGGCAGACAGCGCTGATTACCATAATGGCTCAGATGGGTTCGTTCGTGCCGGCTAAGTCCTCCAGAATCGGAGTAATCGACAGGATCTTTACAAGAGTAGGCGCCACCGATGATCTCCATCTCGGCCAGAGCACCTTCATGGTCGAGATGCTCGAGACTTCCAATATAATCAACAACGCCACAGAGAGCTCACTTGTGATACTCGACGAGATAGGGAGGGGAACGAGTACTTTTGATGGCCTGAGTATCGCATGGGCAGTTGTCGAGCACCTTTATCAGAAGGTTAAGGCAAAAACCCTGTTTGCCACTCACTTTCATGAACTGACAACTCTGGCCAGAAAGCATCCTGGGATAAAGAACAGGCGTGTGGCAGTGAAAGAGACACACGATGAAGTAATTTTTCTGCACCGGATCGTTTCAGGTGCTTCTGACAAGAGTTATGGAATTTATGTCGCAAAGCTTGCAGGTTTCCCTGAGGAGACTCTAAACAGGGCTCAGGAGATTCTGGAGAAGCTTGAAGGGGAAAAACGCAACGGAGCAGTGTTCGAAAGACCGGAAGAACGTTCTTTCCGTCCCGTTCAGCTTACTTTCTTTGAGGAGTCTCAAAACCCCATAATAGATGAAATCAGAAAAGTCAATATAATAGAAACAACGCCTCTGCAGGCACTGAATAAGATATACAAATGGCAGCGCTCGATAGAGCGTTTCAAAGCATCAAAATAGAGGAAGAATGGATTTGGAATCAAATCTATTCTTACTGCTCTTTCTTTGGAGAAGTAGAATAGGTGGTGAAGTAAAATGCAGAAAGCCAGATCGGCTTTTAATATCTTGAGTATTATCTGGAGATTATTGCTCTATGCATCAGCAGCGCTGACAATGCTCACACAGAGCTCTGAACACGGATTGCTGACAATGCAGTCATCTGTTGTGCTTACAGTAATCATCTCGCTCGGTATACTTACTACAATACTTGAATATGCCATAAAGGGTCCGGGCAGATATTCAATTCTAATCGTGATCGATATTCTGGTCGGATTGTTTCTCTATCTTGTCTATCCTCATACAGTCACCGGTGCTGTTTTTGCTCTCCCCATCATAAATGGCTTCAGAGCCAGTAAAGGTACCGGCTACTGGACCACTCTCTTCATTACACTTCTGTTTCTTTTTGGCGGTATAATACTGACACTCATGTCTGCAGGCATGCAGCAAGGCACATTTCATAATCCTGCTTCAGTGGTCTTCTCACTTTCCGTGCTGTTCCTGTCATTCTTCTGGGGTAATGTCTACAGCTATGTCGTATGGCAGGAGGAGCGCTCAGGCGCACTGATCTCCCTCATACAGGTAGCTCAGGAACTCGGTGTTACTTCATCGCTTCAGAAGGTTCTCTCCATGGGACTCAATGTGGTTAAGACACTGTTCCCCAATCACAGCTGTGTAATCTATCTGAAGAGTATAGAGGAGAAAGAAGAGGCGCTTGTCAGGGTAAAGGCATATCTGAGCAAGACACCGGAATGCTTTATAGATTTCAATATGGAGATATCACCGTCCATAATAGGAAAATCAATCAAAGACAAGGCATCACAGCTTGTAGGCAACTTCTCTTCTGATCCCAAAGAGGATGTCATACCTAAAGACAAGGGGCTCAGAGCCATGATGGTGGCCCCCCTCGGTTACGAGGATAAAAGCATAGGAGCCCTGATGGTCACTCATACGACTGCTGACTTCTATTCTGACGAGGATCTCAAACTCTTTACCATGCTGGCGAATCAGATTGCGCTTGCCATCAGGAATATTCAGATTCAGGAGACGATGGGAGCCATGGCAATTACAGACTCCCTTTCAGGACTCTTCACTCACGGCTTCTTCCAGGACAATCTGAGCAAGGATATGACCAAGGCAAAATATGACAATAAGCCGCTCTCCATCCTGATCATCGATGTTGATCATTTCAAGAGGATCAACGATACTTACGGACATCCTCAGGGCGATGCACTGTTGAAGCAGCTGGGAGGTGTTCTGAGATCGGTAACGCGAAAGGAAGATATACTATGCCGATACGGCGGTGATGAATTCACCGTGACCATGATCAACACGAATCGAATCAGTGCGGTCATCCTGGCAGAAAAGATTCGCACAACTGTCGAGGAATATGAATTCGTTCTGAAAGGGCAGGTAGTCCACATCACCATCAGCGGTGGTGTGGGGAGCTTCCCTGAAGACGCTCAGGTTAAGAAGGAGCTTATTGACTGTGCAGACAAGGCCCTCTACGAAGCCAAGAAGGCAGGCAGAAACAAGATAAGCTTCGGTGTGACAAAGAAATAAAAATGCCTATAGTAATACTGGATCGTGACACATCTGAGAAGATTGCAGCCGGCGAGGTGGTGGAGAGACCCCTCTCTGTGATCAAGGAGCTTGTAGAAAACGCCATCGATGCAAAAAGCACCAGAGTGGCAGTTGATATTGAAGATGGCGGCTCATCAGTGCTCAGAGTCATAGACGATGGATGCGGCATGACCGGAGATGAGCTTGAGCTTGCAGTCTGCCGGTTTGCTACCAGTAAAATACGTTCTTTCGACGATCTTGAGCAGCTTGCCACACTCGGCTTCAGAGGGGAAGCACTCCCCAGTATCGCTGCAGTTTCAACGATGGCAATAACATCGCGCCCTCATGATGCAGACTATGGATACAGAATAGTTCTGGAAGGCGGCCACAGGAAGTCACTGAAGGAGGCTGCCGCTGACAAAGGCACATTCATAGAGGTCAGTCAGCTCTTCTTTAACACCCCGGCCAGGAAGAAGTTTCAAAAAAGCCCTTCCCAGGAGACTGGACAGATTACACATTTTCTGTCCAGAATGGCTCTGGCCTACCGGGGTCTTCATTTTACCCTCTCATCCAATAAAAAGTCTGTATTCAACTTCCCGCCTGCTGTATCTGAACGTGAGCGCCTGATGGAGCTCTGGAGGCTGAAAGAGGATGAAGATCTGCAGGAAGTGCATTTTGAGAAACAGGCTCTGTCCATTCGGGGCTTTTTCTGCAGCCCCCGCCATACGAAGGCAAACAGGCTCGAGATGATTACCTTTGTAAATGGACGCCTCATCAGGAGCCCGCTTCTCAATCAGGCAATCCAGGAAGGCTACAGCCCCTTCATACCCGAAAGAAAATTTCCTCAGGCACTCCTTTTTCTGGAGCTTCCCGGCAGCGATATCGATGTAAATGTCCATCCTTCGAAGGTGGAGGTTCGCTTTGCATCGTCCGGCCAGGTTTATAGAGAGGTCAGGGATGTCACGGCAGGAGCGGTGAGAAAGTTCAGCACTGCAGTTCAGGCTGAGACATTACCTTTTTCCATTCCTCTTAAGCCATCTTATTCACAGGGCAGAGGATACTTCGATCCCCGTACCGGTGAAGTAAGAGAATCTGAAGAGATGAATCTGCCCGGTCTATCTCCGACCGGTGCGGGTTTAGCAGCTCAATCGCCTCCAGCCGGCATCAGCTCCCCGACAGAGGGCAGCCTGCAGGGAGGCGGATCAGGTGCTGAAAGACTTTTCTTCCCGCTCTCACAGATTTTTAATACATATATAGTCGGGGAGCTGAACGGGGAGCTGATAATCGTGGATCAGCACGCGGCCCATGAGAGAGTTACATATGAGCGCCTTATTCAGAGAGAGGCACAGTCGCCCACATCTCTGCAGGGTCTTCTTTTTTCTGAAGTAGTTGAGCTATCAGAGATAGAGAGCACGATGCTGATGGAAAGACTGCCGCTTTTCGCCGCTTATGGAGTAGAGCTTGAGCATTTTGGCGGCAACTCTTTCAGGATAAGGGCAATACCATCATTCATAAGCGAAAAGGATGCAGGAGAGTTTATAAGAGAGGTGCTGGCGGATCTGCTGGAGGGGAGAGAGAGAGAAGGCGGCGGTCTCTATGAAAATCTTCGCAGATTGATGGCCTGCCACGGCTCAATTCAAGCCGGGCAGCGGCTCACGCCTGAAGAGATGACTGCATTGATGAGCAGTCTTCTTGCTTGCAGCGACCCACTCCACTGCCCTCACGGCAGGCCAACTATGGTGAGATTCGGTAACTCTGAGCTCGAGAAGCTCTTCAAGAGAAGAGCCTGATAGTCTCTCGTGCATTGTTTGATTGTTTCTCTGCCATTCAAAGAACATTACTTGCTAAAAATTTTAAAATAGAGAGGAATTTTGAGAATCTATCTTTAAATATACCCATGATCCCTGAAATGACTTCCTCGCCTGATGAAGCTCGCTAAAGAGAGAAAGGAGATCGACTCATGCAGCTCAATTTACAGGATGCCTATCTTGCTCAGGTAAAAAAAGAGAACAACGGTGTCATTATCTATCTTGTGAATGGTTTTCAGCTCAAAGGTATAATAAAAGGATTTGACAACTTCACAATATTCATCGAAAACAACGAAGGCAAATTGCAGATGATCTACAAGCATTCAGTCACTACGATAAACGCCATGAAGCCGGTAAACATTAACTTCCTTGGAGATGCATTCAAGGAGGCTCTCGGTACCGGTGAAAAGGAAAAGCCTGTAAAGGTGGCGTCATCATAGTTGCAGAGCTTGCGTGAAAAACACGGTGTGACATGAAATTCACTAAGATGCACGGTCTGGGCAATGATTTTATTATTATGCCCGGAAAAGATTTGCAGAGAGACGATCCGGGAAAGGCGGCTATGCTTTTGTGTGACAGACACAGAGGCATAGGTGCCGACGGCCTTCTGCTGTTTTACGGAGATACTGCAGCAGACATAGCCATGAGGCTCTTCAACTCGGACGGCTCTGAAGCTGAAATGTGCGGGAACGGTATCAGATGCCTGGCAAAATATCTCTATGACAGGAAAATTGTGGATGAAACCATATTCGAAGTGGGCACAGGTGCCGGTATCATGAAAGTGGTAATCCATCCTATACGTGGAAAGGCGTGGGAAGTTGAAGTAAATATGGGACGTCCCAGATTTCTGGGCAGAGAGATTCCAGTTGCCGGCTCTCCGGACAGGGAGTGCAGGAACGAGAACCTGCAGGTTGGAGCTAAGACTTATACAATAACTGCGGTAAATATGGGAAATCCACACTGCATAATATTTACTGACAGTTTTGAATCGCTCAGGCTGAAGGAGGAGGGCCCGGCTATTGAAAGCCATCCCTTTTTCCCCGCAAAGACAAATGTAGAGTTCGTGAAAGTTCATTCCCCCTCTCTTCTGGAAGTAAAGGTATGGGAGCGCGGTGCCGGTGAGACCCTGGCCTGCGGGACAGGAGCCTGCGCCTCACTTGTGGCGTCGCACCTTACCGGGCGCTCAGGGCGATCAGCGGACATCCGCCTGCCCGGCGGCAGTCTGAAAATCACCTGGACCGAGATGGGAGATGTCCTGATGAGAGGACCTGCGGTGGAAGTCTTCCGCGGCTCGCTTCATAAAAGACTGGAAGCCTCACTATAGAAAGGTAAAGGAAAGAGACAGGCTCTCTTTTTATTTGACAATGGAGGAATTCTTTGCATCCAATGATCTTTTCATCTTTGCCGGAGGTCTGGGATCGGGTAAGACTGAGATAGCTGCAAATACAGCATTTTTAATGTCAACGCTCACTCCTCTGCCGGTCTATCTGATTGATCTGGATACGATCAAGCCTTATTACCGCAGTCGTCACCTTAAGGAAGATCTTTCCAGTACCTCAATAAAGCTGGTGGCTCCGCCAGAACCTTATATTCATGCCGATCTTCCCATCCTGACACCTGAAGTGAAGGCACTCCTCGCCGGCAGGCAGGGAAAGATGATAGTCGATCTGGGTGGTGACGATGTCGGATCGCGTGTGCTCGGCTTCTACCAGGATGAGCTTAAAAAGAGAAGATATCACTTTCTCTATGTGATAAACATCTCGCGGCCCCATGCGCGTGAGCTGAAGCATATCAGTGATATGATGGCGCAGATTGAACGGTCCAGTCGTATTGAGATCACAGGGATAATCAACAACACGCATCTTCTGTGGGAGACCACTGAAGAGGTAATCCTCGAAGGCGCCGAAGTGGCAAGAGAGATTGCCGGCAGGAACTCGCTGCCTCTGCTGTTTCATTGTGTTAAAGGAGATGTGAAGGTGAACCTTCCAGAGCCGGTCTTTTCTCTCAGGAAGCTTTATTTCACACCGCCATTTATTATTCAGACTCATTAAACAATACTGAGAGGGAGGTGTAATATATGCCAAGGATCGAAGTGGATGTGGAACGCTGCAAGGGATGTCTGCTCTGCGCTCACTTCTGCCCGAAGAAGATCATCGGGCCGTCGGAAAAGCTCAACACGAAAGGTTACTACCCTGCAATGTTGATGGAAGCTGATAAGTGTACTGGCTGTGCTACGTGTGCACGTATGTGCCCTGATGTGGCTATTGAGGTGTATAAATAATAGAATTAAAGAGAGGTGTGGCATATATGGGGAAGAAGGTTTTAATGAAAGGTAACGAAGCCATAGGTGAAGCGGCTATTTCTGCTGGATGCAGGCACTTCTTTGGCTATCCCATAACTCCGCAGAGCGAGCTCCCGGCTTATCTGGCGAAACGTATGCCGGAGGTGGGAGGTGTCTTTCTGCAGGGAGAGAGTGAGGTTGCTGCTATCAATATGGTATATGGTGCTGCCGCTTCAGGCGTCAGGGTCATGACTTCATCATCGAGCCCTGGAGTGAGTCTGAAGCAGGAAGGCATTTCCTATCTGGCAGGTGCTGAGCTTCCGGCTCTTATCTGCAATGTGATGAGGGCAGGTCCGGGTCTTGGCACAATACAGCCGTCTCAGTCAGATTATTTCCAGGCTACCAAAGGAGGAGGCCACGGTGATTATCACCTCATTGTGCTCGCTCCCTCTTCTGTTCAGGAGATTGTAGATCTCGTGCGCCTCTGTTTCGATCTTTCAGATAAATACCTTACACCTGCAATGCTTCTCTCTGATGGCATGCTAGGTCAGCTGATGGAGCCTGTGGATTTCGGTGACTACAAGCCTGAGACAGTTGAAAAGCCCTGGGCGGTAAATGGCTGCAAGGGAAGAAAGAACAATTTCATAACTTCCATATATATTCAGCCTGATAGAATGGAGCAGCATAACCTGAAGCTGCAGAAAAAGTATGCAGAGATTACAGAGCGTGAACAGCGCTGGGAGGAATGGGATCTTAACGATGAAACTGAGATCCTGGTGGTAGCTCACGGCACTATGGCCAGGATAGCAAAATCTGCTATCAGGGAAGCACAGCAGAATGGCATCAAGGCAGGCCTCATAAGACCGATAAGCCTGTGGCCATTTCCGGTGAAAGCCTTTGAATCGCTAAGAAACATCAAAACAGTTCTCACTGTGGAGATGAGCGCCGGTCAGATGGTGGAAGACGTGAAGCTGGTAATTAATGGCAGGCTTCCTGTCCATTTCTTCGGAAGAATGGGAGGTATGGTCCCCACTGTTGAACAGATTCTGGAACAGATCAGTGAGCTAAGAAAGTCTCCGGTCAAGATCAAGTAACTGCAGGTAATTTTTAATATGCTGCCTTAACTCTGATACAGGTCCGATAAGGAGGATTACACGTGAATAAAGTCTTTGAGAAACCCAAATCACTTGGAGATAAACACTTCAGCTACTGTCCCGGCTGCACACACGGCATAATTCACCGCCTCATAGCCGAGACAATCGATGAGCTGGATATACGGGAGAGAACGGTAGGAGTCTCACCGGTTGGATGTGCAGTATTTGCTTATGAATTCTTTAACTTTGATATGATCGGCGCTGCCCACGGCAGAGCACCGGCAATAGCTACAGGTATCAGAAGAGCCCATCCGGAATGCGTTGTTTTCACATATCAGGGTGACGGCGATCTGGCCGCCATCGGCACTGCAGAGATAGTACACGCAGCCACGAGGGGCGAAAAGATCACTGTCATCTTTGTTAATAACGCCATCTATGGAATGACAGGAGGCCAGATGGCTCCCACCACCCTTCTGAACCAGAAGACAGATACAACGCCTTATGGGAGAACTGCCGCAGCCAACGGCTATCCGATAAGGGTCTGCGAGCTTCTATCAACTCTGGAAGGCACATATTTCGCCCAGCGCGTATCTGTCCATAACCCTGCCAATGTAATTAAAGCCAGACAGGCCATCAGGAAGGCTTTCTCCAACCAGATGGAGGGAAAGGACTTCAATATAGTTGAGATACTCTCCACCTGCCCGTCGTGCTGGGGGCTTCCACCTCTGAAAGCGCTCGACTGGCTCAGCGAGAACATGATACCATACTATCCTCTCGGCGTTTATAAGGACAAAGACATCAGAAAGGAAGAGGCGGCCTCTGCGTGACTGATGCGGAGGTGCTCTACGCGCTTCCAGGATAAAGACTCGGGAGTGGCAGACACCGTTATGACTGTTGAAAATTGAAATAATCCAATCATTACAGTGGAGGTGCATTATGCACGAAGAAGTTATTATGGCTGGATTTGGCGGCCAGGGGATCATGCTGATAGGGCAGATTCTCGTCTATGCAGGAATGGACGAGGGAAAGAACGTCCTCTGGATGCCAGCATATGGTCCTGAGACTCGTGGAGGTTTTGCAAACTGTACTGTCATAATATCTGATAGTGAGATAAACTCGCCTATGATCTCGAACCCGAGCTCACTCATCATCATGAACCTCCCTTCCCTTGACAAGTTTGAGGGCTCGATTAAGAGTGGTGGAGTCATAGTCGTCAATAAATCGCTGGTCAACAGGGAAGTGAAGAGAACGGATCTGGATGTGGTAATGATTCCGGCTACAGAGATAGCAAGCGAGCTGGGAAACATAAGAGCGGCAAACATGGTGGCACTGGGAGCATATCTGTCCAGACGCAGTACAGTAGATATTGAATCGGTGATCAAGATTGTTCCCAAGATGTTTCCAGGTAAAGAAAAGGTTGTTCCGCTCAACGTTGAGGCTCTGAAGAAGGGGGCAGACTTCGTTCGGGCTCATGGAGCTACAGTCTGATAATGAGAGATGGCAATTCACTGGAAACCGACCGGAATGAAGCTCTGTACAAAACCAGAGTTGAACAGCTGATAGCTCAGTGTGAACGTCCTGCACGCTACGAAGGCAATGAGCTGAATTCCTCTCATAAAGAGTGGGAGGCGGCTCTTCTTCGCGTTGCACTGATTTATCCTGATACCTACGAAGTAGGTCAGTCCGGCCTGGGTCTCAAGATTCTGTATTCCCTGCTGGCCAGGGACAGTGAGTCAGTTGTGGAGAGGGCTTTTGCTCCCTGGACAGATATGGAAGAGAAACTGAGAGAGGCGTCACTGCCTCTTTTTTCACTTGAATCCCGGAAGCCTCTCAGCTCCTTTGACCTCATAGGCTTTACACTGCCTTATGAGATGACCTACTCAAATGTGCTTAACATACTGGAGCTATCCCGGATTCCGCTTCTTGCAGAGGATCGTAAGCGTGGCGACCCTCTGATCGCAGGAGGCGGGGCGTGTACCTGCAATCCTGAGCCGGTGGCCCCCTACTTTGACTTCTTTGCTCTAGGTGATGGAGAAGAGACAATACTCGAGATCATCTCCGTTCTGAAAGAGGGGAGGAAGATCGGTGCAGCAAGGGATGAACTGCTGGCTGAGCTTTCGAGGCTGAAGGGTATCTATGTGCCTCGATTCTATAAGGCTCACTCCGGTGCAGGCGGAAGAGAGTATTATACATTTACAGGTGAGGATGGGCCAGGGCACGTAACTCGAAGGGTCATTAAAGACTTCGACAAGTCTTTTTTCCCTGTAGCGCCTGTCCTCCCATATCTGGAGACGGTGCACGACAGAATAATGCTGGAGCTTTTCAGAGGCTGCAGCCGTGGATGCCGGTTCTGTCAGGCAGGTATGATCTACAGGCCTGTCAGGGAGCGAGAGCTTTCAACTCTTCTGTCTCTGGCTGGAGAATCTCTTAAGAATACAGGATACGAGGAGATCTCTCTTATCTCACTTTCATGTTCTGATTACAGCAGAATTCGGGAGCTATCCTACCGCCTTATTGAGGAGTATCACGATCGCTATCTGGAGATATCCCTTCCCAGCCTAAGGATTGACTCTTTCTCCCTGGACCTCGCAAAGCTTGTGCAGCGATTCAGAAGGACCACACTGACCTTTGCTCCTGAAGTAGGCACGGAAAAGATGCGTCGTATCGTCAATAAGGGCGGCAGCGAGGAGGAAGTGCTGCAGACGCTTCTGCTGGCCCGAGAGCAGGGATGGAAGGCTGTGAAGCTCTACTTCATGATCGGTCTTCCCGGTGAAGACGATGAGGATATACTGGGAATCAACAGACTTGTATGGAAGATTATGCAGACAACCGGACTCCGAATGAATATCTCTGTCAATCCTTTCATCCCCAAAGCCTGGACTACCTTTCAATGGGACGAGTTTCAATCGATTGATGCCCTGCGTGAAAAAAGCACCACGATGAAGAGACATCTGCGCCACGGCAAGATAGATATCTCATTTCACAACCTCGAATTATCTCATCTGGAAGCAGTGTTCGCCAGGGGAGACAGGAAGCTTGCAAAGGTTCTGATGGAAGCCCATCGTCTTGGATGCTCATTTGATGCCTGGAGCGAGCACTTCGATTATGAGAAGTGGATGAAAGCCTTTGAGTCTGCAGGTATCGATCCATCGCAATATACAAAAATTCATCAGAGGGAAGAGACTCTGCCCTGGGATCACCTGGGCAGCAAAGAGCAGAAGGATTTTCTCTTCAATGACCGGAAAAGATCTGATCTGGGAGAGACACTCTCTGACTGCCGCTGGAATCAGTGCTCCGGTTGTGGGGTCTGCCAGGAGACAGGCTCTCGTCCTGAGATTTTCTCGGATATGGGATCATCTCAATCTATGGAAGACCTTCCGCCTCCTTCCTTTAAGAGAAGACCGGTTCAGAGGCTCCGCATCTGTTTCAGAAAAGGAGCAGAGGCGAGAAACATATCACATCTGGATCTTCTGAGAGCTGTTCAGAGGACTGTGCGGAGAGCCGGCCTCCCTGTAGCATACACCGAAGGATTCCATCCCCATATGCGGATCTCTTTCGGCCCTGCACTCTCTGTTGGGCATACAGGCAGATCTGAATGGATCGACATGGATCTTAACGAAAGGATCGCGCCGGATGAAGTACTGGCCCGTTTGAAAGCTGCATTCCCACCGGGTGTGGATTTTCTGAAAATTAGGGAGATACCTGACAAAAGTGAGCCTCTGTCGGTTATTCTAACCTGTGCAGCATACAGAGTAACCATCCACGGAACAGAATCAGAGGCTGGAGCTGCACTTGGCAAGATATTCAGAGAGATGATGGAGTGTGAGAGACTCGATGCAGTGCACAGGAAAAAAACCTTGAATATCAGACCTCATATATATTCACTTGATGTGGAGAGCGAGCATACTGGCTGTACCGTATGCAATCTGCGCCTCCATCTGGGTCAGGAAGGCTCTGCAAAGCCTTCTGATATTCTATCTCTGCTCCGCCAGCGTGGTTTTAAATATACACACGCAGAGATTGAAAGGGCAGGTCTTTTTCGCAGAAAAGAAAACGAGTGGGTAGAACCGTGAAAGGATAAAGCGGGATGACAGGTTTCGGCGAGTGAGGATATGATGGATTACTTTGATCTCTCCAAGAAGAGAATAGCCTCCTTCACATGGATTTTTCTGGCAGTGACCGGAGTGATGATATATATCCAGTCAGAAACCAGAGAGCAGATGATACTTTCTCAGATACCCATTATTGTCGGGGTTATCCTCAACGTTGGCCTTACGCTCCCTTTCATACGGAAGATGATAGACCAGATCCTGTTTTTTATCATGGTGATAGGATTTGCCCTTATAACTGCCTTCCTCTTTCATAATATCAGCGGTAACTACTCACCTTATTATCTCTTTTACTTCCCTCTGCTGGCAGTCACCCTCTGCTTTGCCGTCCAGGAAACAGTCATCATGTGCTTTGTGGTGAGTATTCTGGATATCCTTGTGACATATTTTGGAGTACACAGCGTGCAGGGTCTAATCTCTTATGAGACATTGATGAGGATTGGCTGCTATTTTATTACAGCGCTTCTTATCACATACTTCAGAGAAGAAAACAGAAAGGATATGCTCCGGAAAGACAAGGAGATCAAAGAGATAAAGAATAACTATGCCAGACTCGATTCATCGCATCAGAAGCTTACAGGTGAAAAAGCCGAGGTAGAGCAGATCAAAGATGCTCTTAAACTTGAGAAGAAATACAGCGATACTCTATTTTCCATCTCCCGGATTCTCACTCAGACACTCGATCTGGAAATCATACTTACCAAGATGATTTCTTCGATAAAGAGCCTTCTGCCTTTTGATTCATGCGGCATCTTCCTTTACAGTCCGGAGAATAAGGATCTTTACTGTGCGGCAGTAGAAGGCTGCTGTCAGGAAGATATGAAAAACCAGGCTGTAGATGCATCAACCTGTATGCCAGGCATTGCTGCAAGCAGGAATCAGCCCCTGATAGTAAACGATGTTGAGAATGACCCCCGCTTCACTTCCCTGTCTGCATCTACAAAAATGATACAATCAGCCATCTATGTGCCGATTTCCATTGATGAAGAAGTGTATGGCTCCCTCTGCCTGTGGAGCATAACAAAGGAAGCCTTCAGTGACAATGCCCTGAAGTTTCTGTCCTCAATAAGCCACGAGGCGGCAAGGGCCATCAAGAACGCCGAGCTGTACAAAGCGCTTGATACGAGACTGAACTTTATTGTGGCTCTCTGGAACACTTCAAAGAACCTCGCTTCAGTAGTTGAGCTGTCATCACCTGGCAGGAAATCCGTGCTCGAGAAGGCGCTGGAGATCATTAAAGTACTCTTTGATGTTGACGGGGTAATCTTTTATGTATCACAGAAAGAGAGCGGCGATCTGCTTCCTTTCATTGTCACCGGTATCTTTGTGGATGTCGATCTCTCTGAAGGCTTCGATGCCGATACTCAGATACTTGCAGAGACAGCAAAAGACACATTTAATGAAGTAAAGGTCGGCGATATTATTATATGCCATGCCGCTATCGAGGAAGCACACCTGATGGATGCTCCAATTCCAATAAATTCTATATCGGTGAGCTCATATAAAAAGGTGTTTCTTCCTCTAACTGAAGCAGGCAGGATTTCGTCGATGTACTGGTATCCTCTTAAAGGGAGAGAAACGACCATAGGTGTCCTTGTATTTCTTTCAAGGACACAGCGCGAATGGACAAAGGAAGAATCTCAATGGGCTGATATCTTCTGCAACCTGTTTTCCATGAGCCTAGAGAACATTTCACTGGTTGATGATATATTTTCAGAGAAGAATCAGCTCGAAGTACTTGTCAACAGCATGCCTGAAGGTGTTTTTACAACTGATACAGAAAGAAAGATAATTACCTGGAATAACGCTGCACGTTCTATCACAGGATGGACAGCAGCAGAAGTGACAGGACACGACTGCAGTGAATTCCTGAAATGTCAGACAGTCGACAGGGAAAAATGTGATAGCTCATGTTTTATCCGACATGCAATGGATGGCAGGGAAAAAAAGGAATCAGATATTGAAAATATCTATATTTTTACGAAAAGGGAGGAACGAATACCTGTCTATGTAACTGCTGCTCCTATATATGGGGAACGAAAAAAAGTAAGCGGCAGCATCTGCGTCTTCAGGGATATTACAAGGGAAAAAGAGATCGAGAAGATAAAAGAGGAATTTCTTGCAACAATCACCCACGATCTCAAGAGTCCTCTGGCCTCGATCATGGGATATTCAGAGCTTATTGGAAATCCCAAGCTGGGTGAGCTTAACAAGACTCAGACAGAGTTCATCCAGGCAATCCAGAGATCGTGCAAGACACTGCAGATACTTGTCAATAATATCCTATCCAGCACAAGGCTCGAAGCAGGGCAGATGCAGTATAACTTTTATGATTTTAACATACACGAGCTCTTTGAAGAGGTCTACGAGATGTTTCTCCCCATCGCGCAACATAAGAAGATAGAACTGGTAAGTGATGTTGCCATTTCCATCATGGTAAGAGGCGACAGGGAAAAGATAAAGGAAGTGATTACCAATCTGATCTCAAACGCCATCAAGTTCACTCCGGAAAATGGCAGAGTTTTATTAACCGGGGGAAAAAATGGCGGGTTATTGCAGGTTGCTGTAAAAGATACAGGAAAAGGCATCCCCAGGGAAGAGATATCCAGGCTTTTTCAGAAATTTGCACAGCTCAAGGGGGAAAAGAGGGGAACAGGATTGGGGCTCTATATAGTCAAGAAGATTGTGGAGGCTCATGGACAGAGCGTCAGCGTCGAGAGTACAACCGGACAGGGAAGCAGCTTCATCTTCACTCTTGAAATCAGAGAAGCTGCAGTGGTAAAACAGTGACCTAAGGAATGGAAATGTATAAAGAGATACTTATAAGCATAGATGAACTGGAGAATCGTGTTGCCGTTCTCGAAGACGGTGCACTCATGGAGATTTATATTGCTCGTGAAGAGAGACAGATAGGGAGTATCTACAAAGGAAAGGTATCCAACATACTGCCAGGTATGCAGGCTGCTTTCATAGACATAGGACTTGAGCGGAATGCCTTCCTCTGTATGGATGACGCCTCTGCGATTCTGGGTGAGGAAGAGGCTATTGATATCAAACAGCTCTCCATCAAAGATATTCTGAAGATCAACCAGGAAACGCTTGTGCAGATCATAAAGGAATCAATGGGCACAAAAGGTGCCCGTGTTACAACCCATATCACGCTGCCAGGGCGTTATCTGGTGCTTCTGCCTAAGGCTCAGTATATCGGAATATCTCGAAGAATCGAAGATGAAAAGGAGCGGGAGCGACTCCGCTCCATTGCAGAATCCATCAAACCGGATGATTTCGGGCTCATAGTCAGAACAGCCGCAGAATCGAAGGAAAGTGAAGATCTGAAGCGTGATTTCGAATTTCAATCGAAGCTTTGGGATAAGATTCAAAATAATGCCCGGCGTAAAAAGGCGCCGGCACTGATTCATCAGGAGCTCACGCTGGTATACAAGATTATTCGAGATCTATTCACGCCGGAAGTGGATCGCCTGATAATCGATTCTAAGAGCGAATACGACAAGGTACAAGAGCTCCTCGATATAATCTCGCCTCAGCTCAAATCGCGGGTGCATCTCTTCAACGATAAACGTTCTCTCTTTGAAGCATATGGCATTGAAACAGAGATAGAAAAAGCCCTGAGGAAGAAGGTATGGCTTGAGTCCGGCGGCTATCTCATCATAGATAAGACCGAGGCTTTGACTGTAATAGATGTCAATACGGGAAAGTTCATAGGCAAGAACAGCCTTGCAGAGACTATTCTCAAAACAAACCTGGAAGCCGTGCCTGAAATAATCAGGCAGACCAGATTACGCGATCTGGGGGGGATAATCATCATTGATTTCATCGATATGGAGCTTCAGGAAGACAGGCAGAAAGTGCTCAACGAGCTTTCAGAGCATATGAAGAGAGATAGAACAAAGACTCATCTTGTAGGGCTCACCGAGCTTGGTCTGGTTCAGATTACCAGAAAGAGAGTGAGCAAAGATCTGGATGAATATATCCGTGAAGTATGTCCATACTGTGGTGGCCGGGGCAGAGTCAACTCTCTTCATACGATGAGGATAAAGGCAGAGCGTGAGATTAAAAAAGCAGCAGCCGAAAGCGATTGCGACAGCGTACTCGCTGTGCTGAACCCACGTCTTGCAGTTGCACTTCTGGGCTGGGAAAGTGAAGAGCTGGAAAGGCTTGAGAAGTCCATAGGCAAGAGAGTTTATATGAAAGTTGACACCGAAACACATATCGAACGTTTTTCTATCGAGTGCCTCACCGAAAAGAAGAGGGCTGATATGATATTTTGCAACATAGCCCCCGGTGATGAGATTGAGCTTTCAATCCAGGATATTTTCGGCTCCAACTTCCAGAATGGGATGGGTGTATTCAGGCAGAACCTCGTGGAGATAAACATGGGAGGAAACAGGGTGGGGGAGTATGTAAAAGCGGTAGTCACCTCTATTGCTCACAATTATATCCAGGCACAGATCAAAGAATAAGAGCTGCTGGGCTGCTTTTGATATACTGCTTTACTTATTCACGCTCTTCCGATTCTCCCGGAAGCTGCGCTTCAGTCTGAGAAGTCTCCTGAGGCTGTGAAATAACAGGCTCGGGGGCATCCTGCAGATTACCGGCATTCTCAGCGTTTCCCTGTGCGGCAGCGTCAGGCTCAGCGTTTCCCTGTGCGGCAGTAGTCTCATTCTGTCGGGCCTTCAGCGTTTCCTCCGCTTCCCTTTTTATCCTCTCTATTTCTTCAGGTGAGAGGTCTGTATGTATGCAGTAAGGATCATCCAGAACAGGCGGTAGAGGCCTGCCAGTCATGGTATCACTGATATCAGCGACTGAGACAGAATCAGCGAGCCTGAGGTCCAGGAGCTTCGGCTCGGCGAGAGGCTGAGTCTTTGAGAGCTCTTCCGGCCGGGCTTCATTGATCTGTTGTTTAACCATGGTCTCAGCGGCTTTCAATGCATCATCGGAAAGCTCAACACCTCTTTCAGCTACCTGCTGTGACGAGGATTCTTCACCGGCTCTGCTATTACTGTAAGTCTCTACACTCTCAGCGCCAGTCTTTGATGTTGTTTCAGCATTGTCCTGGGCGTCAACTTTTTTATCTGAGAGGACGACTCTCTCTTCCGGCTCTGCTGCTTCGCTTTTGCTCTGAAGCTCATCAGCTTTACCGGATGCAGCTGCCCCATAGAGGCTTGCGGCGTTTTTTGAACCCATCTCCTGAACTCGCTGCGTCTGTGCTTGAATGTTTGCCGACTGGATATTATCCACCAGATTCACCTCTCTGTTTCATGTTATGCCACCCCATTTAATTGTATCAGTATTCTGTTATGAAGTAAAGAAAAAAACCGCCCCGGCAATGTAAACAATCTGTTACAATACCGGGGCAGGATACACCGGTGAGGCAGGGGACCGTTATTTTCTGGGATGACACTCCTCATATACTTCGCGTATCCTCTTCATTGAAATGTTTGTATAAATCTGTGTCGTTGAAAGGCTCTCATGGCCCAGGAGTTCCTTGATTGTCATCAGATCCGATCCGCCCTCGAGAAGATGTGTGGCGAAGGAGTGTCTCAGCGTATGGGGTGAAGCCGCCTTATTGATGCCGGCCTGCATCATATACTTGGAGAATATGTATTGGACAGCTCTTGCAGAAATTCGAACATTTTTTCTACTTACAAAAACGGCCTTGTTTTCTGTAGATTTCGAATGTATGTTTGTTTTCATCGAAAGATAAGCCTTCAGTGCAGTCATAGCCGTATTGCTGACCAGAACATTTCGCTGCTTGTTGCCTTTGCCTGTTACTCTGATGACACGGTTCTCAAAGTCGATATCTTCATAAGACAGGCCAACAAGTTCGCTGATACGCATACCGCTTGCATAAAAAAGCTCCAGGATAGCTCGGTCTCTGTATTGTGCGAGCAGATCGAGCTGTGTTTCCTTTGCTGATTTCTCGTTTTTGCAGGGAGTCGCTTCATCAGGAGCCTCAAGCAGTTGCGTAACTTCATGTTCATTAAGCACCCTGGGGAGATGTTTCTCCATTTTAAGACTTTTAATATCTGCAACCGGTGATTCGGAGAGATAGCCTTCCTTTTTGAGAAACCTGAAATATGATTTCAGCGTCGATAGCTTCCTGTTTACTGCTCTGGCAGTATATTTCTTATCTTTTTTCAAATATGTCAGAAATTCTCTTATGGTCCGTTCATCAATAGTATCAAGTGTAAGCTCAGCTTCCAGAAACGGCTTGAAATAGTCAAAAAATATGCGGAGATCACTTTCGTATTCATCAACAGTTCTGTTTGAGAGATTCCGCTCAACAGATAGGAAGTTAATGAAATCCTTGCGGAAATAATCACGTGCCTTTGCAAGAGTCGGATCGACAGAGCTCATCTGTTTCACAGCGTTAAATCCTTTCTCTACAATAAAATAGGAAACACGGCCGGAGTATCCAGCCCGTTTCCCGCAAGTTTAATGTTCTTATTCTTTCAGGAAAATCCTTCAGATTTTACAGATGATGTTTGGCGACATTATTCACGACTGAGCGGTGTTGAGGCGGAAGTGAAATGATGTTTGGCGACATTATTCACGACTGAGCGGTGTTGAGGCGGAAGTGAAATGATGTTTGGCGACATTATTCACGACTGAGCGGTGTTGAGGCGGAAGTGAAATGATGTTTGGCGACATTCACGACCGCCGACATAAAATGAAGCCCGAAGCAAAGCCACTATTGAAGAACAAATGTGAATGTCGCCAAACATTTATTTGACGAAGCGGCGCCTGCCGGGAAATTCTGCAGATTAATCTCTTCCTTATGGCTGTATTGAGCTCAGGCCTCCTTCCTCTCCTTTCATCCGGTAGGTCTTATGCTGTTTCCAGATTTATACCTGATCAGATTTTTCCTGTAGATCATTTTTCTCCACTGCAGATTCAGAAATTCTTTCAGAAGCAGTTTCTTCCGAATCACATGAATCATTATTTCCTTCTTCAGAGTCTTGGCCGGCTCTGCCGACTTCATCTTCGCCTTCCGATGATTCGCTGTCTGCATCTTTCAGCGATTCTTCTTTTCTGACGGATCCATTATGAGATTCTGTCGATTCGATTTTCGATCTTTCATCTTCAACAGAAACCCGGGATTCTTCATCGTGTTCCATCAAAGCATCAACTGTGTCTGATTCTCTGTTTACCAGTCTTCTGTCAATCAGATAGCTGCTATTCTCATTATCCCTGATGAATTCTATAATCTCATTTGTGATATGTGCAATCTGAAGCGGATGAATAAGCGGTCTTCTGGCGTTAGTGGCTATTCCTATTGTGACGGTCATCAATGGACACTTCTGGATCTCGCCGGTCTTGTCTTTACTAAGAATGAAGCCTCTGGACCTGTCCTCTCTGCTGTAAAAAAGGATAAAATGCTCATCAAATCTGGCGACCAGCGCATCGCAAATAATTTCGATATTGTCGGCGCGTGTCAGAAAAACAAATCGATCGCCTCCCAGATGAGCAATGAAATCATCTTTTGCTCCATATTCGCCTATTACACCGGATAGAGTTGCAGCCATGAGCTTTATCAGGCTGTCACCTCTCTTGAACCCGTACTTGAGATTGAATGAACTGAAATGGTTTATATTTATCTCTCCTACAGAGAAAGTTGTCTTGGAGTCAATGGCATTGAAAAGCTGTGTCTCGAGCGCACCTGCACCCGGCAGACAGGTGAGCGGATTTACATCCTGCTCTTTGCCTTCTGAAATACTTTTCTCTATTCTTTCAAGAGATGATGTTATAAGGCTGATCTCCGGAATGTCACTGTAGCGTCCCTGTTCAAATGATTCCTGCATTGATACAAGACATACGGAGCGTGATGCATATATCATCGGTTCTGTAAGAAGCTTTGAGCTCACAACAGCCCAGGAAAATCCAAAGAGAAAGAGGAGGACGAAGACAATGGTGATTGATACGTATTTAAGAAAATGATACTGTGTGACGGAAGAAACAGAAAGCACTACAGCAACGGTATATCCAGTATCCCCGAGTCCTCCATACTCAAGAAGCTTCTTGCCTTTTTTTGTAGAGAAGACATGACTGCCTCCTGGAAGGTGATTCTTTATAAAAGGCAGAACTTCAGCTCTGTCGTGTGATAGAGTCTCAGGATCCATGTTGTGCCTGTACTGTGAAAAGGCCATTGTTTCTCCTTTTCTATTGAGAAGCCAGGCATAACCGGAGTCACTGAATTTGTACTGCTCGATAAGCTCTGTAATCTTTCCCTCATAATCCGCGTCAACGAGCTTTTCCCTGCTTTTACCCATCTCAATACAGAGTTTCTGGAACTCATGATGTACAAGTGCTCTGGGCTGTTCAAGCATTGAGTTTTCAAGAGAAAAATTCAGAAAAATAAAGAGTCCGATGAGGCATATGAGATATGGTAATAAAATGGCGAGAAAGATGCGGTATCTCAAAAGAGGTCCTCCTGTGGTCTGCAGTTTAGCTATTACTACTTACTGAAAATAATTGGCTTTTTATCGAGTATCTCCTTTTGTTCCAGTGCTTTCAGGCTCACAGAAGCTACTTTCCACTTCCTGCCTTCCCTTGTAAGGTCGCAGGTACCGCCATAAAGAGCATCATAGAATGAGCCCCGGTATCGTATCCTTATCCTGGCTTTGATTCTAAGCTTTGCAAGGTATTCATCAGATTCATAGACACTCTTCTCAACTATGGTAGCCTTAAGTATGTCAGAAGCTCTTTCTTTGAATCTTGAATAGGGAATATCCTGCTTAATGGAACGGCTGAAGCAGGCATAAGCATTCATATAGCTGTGTTCATTCACATATCTGAAGAATTCAATAACCGCTGAGTTTATCTCCCTGCCGGCCGCCTGTGTGCCTGCTGCAGCTGAAGCTGTGAGCAGAAGGAATAAAAGATAAAAGAGAGCACTGGATAAGAATCCAGCGCTCCTGATAAGCATTGATCTGTAAACATTGTGCCTGTCCATTAAGGCCGCTTCTCTGTTGTCAGGGTTTTTTACGAGGCGGAGCGATATTTCCCATATCATCTATGGCACTTAGTGTTTTCGGCTTTCCTGTTCCTGTTTTTGCCTGAGGCTTCGATGGAGCCGGTTTTTCAGCAATCTTTGGAGCAGCTGCGGACGGAGTCTTTTCCTCAGATTTTGAAGCAATGTTTCCCATGCTATCCATAGCGCTGAGAGTTTTTGTCGGTTTTTCAGCAGGTGCCGGAGGTGGAGCATTTGACGCAACCGCCGGTGGAGCCTTTTGTGCCTCTCCGGCCTGGGCTTCTCTGGGCGGAGATTTCTGCGCTCCTTCAGCCAGTCTCACTACCATTGCGTATTCCACAGCAATCTCTCCATCGAGAAAGATCTGTATCCAATAGGTACCAGGCTTTTCAAATGGAATGTCCTGGAAGAGGTTTATTGCCATGAATGGCGTTTCTATCTCTTTCAGCTCAAAAGGCTGATTACCTGTCTCAATCAGAGTCTTTTTCTCAGGCGTAAGCACCTTCATGCTCTGAACAAAATTCCCTTGACCGTTGCACCAGCCGTTGGCTATGAAAAAGCCAGGCTTGGGGAAACGGAAAGGAAACTCAGGAAAGGGTAACTCGTAGAAGATCCTGTTGAAGCTTGGCGGTCCTTTATCGTCCTCAGTAACTGCAAGGCAGGGTACTGAAAACTGCAGAGAGGGCTTTTTCATTCTTTGCACCACCTTATATTTTGGCATTTAAAATCAGAAGATTAATACTATAAACCTTATACATCAATATTCTCCACTGTAGCAGCGATTCCTGCATATACAGAAAGAGGTGCTTCTCCCCTACCCTTTTTCTTCGATAACAAGAGACCCGATCTTTTCTGCAAGAATCTGGCTGGTAAAATTTTCAAAACGGATCAGCTTTTCACGTGAATGCTCACCCTTCACGATGGAAAGGGAGCTTTTCCTTATATTAAAAAGCTTTGAAAGGAGCTCAATAAGAGCTTCATTCGCTCTGCCATCGACTGGTGCGGCTCTCAGCCTTATATGCAGCACACCATCACGGAATTCAGTCACACTGTCGCATGCAGCCCTTGGATGGACTGTTATTGCCAGCTGCGTATGAGAAAGAGCAGGACCGCCCTTCGCTCTGTCAGATCTGCTCCGTTTCTTTCCCATTGAGCTCACCCTGTGTCAGTCCTCTCGAGAGAAAATGCTCGAAGTGATTCAATGCCACAAGTGCTGCCTCTTTTTCAGCTTCTTTCTTACTGGTGCCGCTGCCTTCACCGAGTATTTCACCCTTGAAATAGACTCGAACGTGAAAAGTTTTCTGATGCGGCGGTCCCTCTTCCTTAATAACTGTATAAAGAGGCAGGCACTTGAAATGCTTCTGGATATGCTCCTGAAGAAGGCTCTTGGAGTTCTTTCTGTTGATATTCACTTCTTCAACTGAAGATTCAAAGGAAGTGAGAATGTACCTTTCAACAGTGCCTATTCCCTGATCGAGATAAAGTGAACCTATCAATGCTTCATAGGCGTCTGCCAGCAGAGAATGCCGCTCTCTTCCTCCTGACTGCTCTTCGCCCTTACCGAGCAGAAGGTACTTTCCCAGATTAATCTCTTTTGCCTTCTCTGCCAGAAACTCGGTACTGACAAGATAGGCCTTCATCTGTGCCATCGAGCCTTCAGTAAAATCCGGGTAACGGGTATAGAGAAGATGGCTCACCAGAAGGCCAATTACAGAGTCTCCCAGGAATTCAAGCCTCTCATTGCTTCCCCAGGAAGCATTGTGCTCTTTAAAAAAAGAGTCGTGCGTTATGGCCTGGAGAAGGAGCATACGCTCACGATAAGTCACATCCAGTAATGCTTCGAGCTCCTGCAGTTTTTCAGTATGCTGTGCCAGGACATCATCATTCATAACTATACTTCGTATTTCCTGAAGATGAGCACTGCATTCTGTCCGCCAAAACCGAATGAGTTGTTTATGGCGTAACGGAAATTGACTTTTCTTGCAATATTTGGTACATAGTCGAGATCGCAATCTGGATCTGGAAATTCGTAGTTGATGGTTGGAGGAATAATTCCGTGCTCAAGCGCAAGAATACATACTATTGATTCAAGCGCTCCTGCTGCTCCCAGCGCATGGCCGAACATGGATTTTGTTGAGCTTATTGGAATCTTTGGAGCGTACTCACCAAATACGTTCTTTATTGCAACTGTTTCACCCTTGTCGCCTGCAGGTGTTGAAGTTCCGTGGGCATTTATGTATCCAATATCCTCTGGTTTTATGCCTGCTTTTTTCAACGCCATTATCATGGCTCTTGAAGCACCGCTGCCTTCCGGCTCGGGATTGGTCATATGGAACGCATCAGCAGTCAATCCAAAGCCTGCAAGCTCGGCATAGATACGGGCACCACGTGCTTTTGCGTGCTCATAATCTTCCAATACCAGCACTGCAGCACCTTCAGACATTACAAAACCGTTTCTCTTTGCATCAAAAGGTCTTGAAGCTTTCTGAGGCTCATCGTTTTTATTGGAAGTTGCCTTCATATTTCCGAAGCCTGCAAATGACAGTGGCGTCATTGCAGCTTCTGTGCCGCCTGCCAGCATTACCTTTGCATCACCACGGGCGATTATGTGACCTGCTTCGCCTATGCAGTGACCAGCTGTGGCGCAGGCTGTCACAACGCTCAGATTTGGACCCTTCAGGCCAAATTTAATTCCAATGTGGCCTGAAGCCATGTTGGAGATCATCATTGGTATGAAGAAAGGACTTACTTTGCCGGGACCTCTTTCAAGCAGCACACGGTGCTGTTCTTCAAGAGTCATCATGCCGCCAATCCCTGAGCCAACAGATACACCGATATGCTCGGCATTTTCAGGCGTTATTTCCAATTTTGCGTCATCTATTGCCATCTTTGCCACAGCTACAGCAAACTGGAGAACGCGATCCATCTTTCGGACATCTTTTTTAGTTATAAACTCCTCTGGATTGAAGTTCTTGACTTCCCCGCCGATCTTGACATCAAATTCTGATGTATCAAAGCATTTTACAAGATCAATACCTGAGTGACCCTGTGTCAGATTATCCCAGAAGGTCGTAATATCATTTCCCACACAGGATAACATGCCAACACCTGTTATTACAACTCGCTTTTCCATCCCTTCACTCCTTCTTGGCTGCATATGATTTTATAACTGCAAATACCAGACTTTCAATTAATGCTTTTTTAACTCCGGAGAGTATATCAAGTGCAAGCACAATCTTGCGTTAAATACTGCTCTATGCCTCAAACTCTTTGTTCATGCAGTTTCTTCTCAGGATTCAAGGCAAAGAATCTCATTTAAATTCTACAATGCCTGAGTTGTTCCTGCAAAAAGCTAAAGGGGGTTGTTACCGTTCTGTCGAAAAGAAGAGTGGGAATGTATAAGCCTCTTTAAAACTGGTACAACATGATAATCAAGTGCATTGAATACCTGAGGCAGAGAAAAACTGCAGCAGCGTTTCTGCTTTGTATGACAGCAGCGCTGCTGCTGATAACCCTGAGCAGAGTGCATGCATTGGAAATAGTCCGTGTCGCTCCGGCTCCTGAAAGCATTGTCAATGAGCCCAGACCCACATTGTATGTATATTACAGCGGTGATGGGAGTGAGAATATAGATATATCAAGGATCAGACTGAAGCTGAACGGTATGGATGTTACCTGGAAATGCCTGACAATGCCCAACTGCATTTCATGCACCACAAGCTATGACTTTCCAGAAGGTAAAAATACAATTCTTTTCATATATGAAGCTTCGCCGCCGCTCAAATATGAATGGTCTTTCACGATTGAAGCGAAGGAGAAGGAGACAGGGAGCCTTTCTCACAGTGCAAGGTCGGTGCTCGAAGAGGGCGATGTCCTTGAAGTTGAGCTCCGCACCTCACCGGGCGGAAAAGCAACGTTCGATGTAGGTGCGTTTAAAAAACGCATTGCAATGGAGGAGGCTTCACCGGGTATTTATAAAGGCAGTTATACCGTTCAGCGCTTTGATAATGCTAAAAATCAGGAGATTATCGCCAATTTTGTTTCTGCACAAGGGGAAACCAGAGTTTTTACGTGTCCATCCAAAGTCAGTCTTCATGCGATCTTCTTCAAGGTGAAGATCCTCTCACCGGCGCCTGATGCGACAGTGGACAACTACTTTGACATCATAGGCAGGACTCGTCCCAACACAAAAGTCTCCATCGCTCCCACCTTAAATTTCCATGGAGGAATTGGCACAACAAACCCACAGAACTCAGGCGCCATCGAAGTCATGTCTGACGAGAAGGGATTCTTCAAGGTTCACTTCGGTTTCCCCATCAAGGTCTCAGGAATGAACTACACCTTCTATGTTACGGCAGTGGATGATGAAGAGAACAGGGCGTTCCCGATGACATTTCACGTCAAGGTGAAGTAAATCAGCACCTGAACCATTCGCTCTCCAGTGTGATTCCCTTTTTGATTCCTTCTTTTACCCTGTGACGCTCCAGTGCCAGCTCCAGAAGGCGATCGAGAAGCTGACTATATGGCAGGCCGTCTGCTTCCCACAGTTTGGGGTACATGCTTATGGATGTGAAACCCGGTATGGTGTTCAGTTCATTGATATAGAGCCTGTCAGTTTCTTTCTCCAGGAAAAAATCTGCCCGGGCCATGCCCTCGCAGCTCAGGCTCCTGTAGCCCCTTACTGCCATTTCCTTTACTTCTTCAATCTTACCTGGCTTGAGGTCTGCCGGTATCAGTATCTTTGATTTGCCTGCTATATATTTTGCCTCATAGTCATAAAATTCGTTACAGGGGACAATCTCGCCAGGAACAGACGAGACAGGATTCTCATTGCCTAGAACGCTGCATTCTATTTCACGTGCCTGCAGGACAGCCTGCTCTACCAGCACTTTTATATCAAATTCAAAGGCGATTTCAATAAACTTTGAAAGCTCGTCGCGATCATGAGCTTTGTTGATCCCTACACTCGAGCCAAGATTTGGCGGTTTGACAAAGAGAGGATATCCCAGAGCGGCTTCGAGATCGGTAAGGATTCTTTCCCTTTCATTCTCCCATTCGCTTCTTCTTATGACCATATCGTCAGTCACTCTGAGTCCTGCAGACTTGAAAAGCAGTTTCATGATCACTTTATCCATTGCACACGATGATGCCATAACACCAGAGCCCACATATGGGATATCTGCCATTTCAAAGAGGCCCTGAATGGTGCCGTCTTCCCCGTAAGGTCCGTGGAGAACTGGAAAGATTACATCCACAGGAATGATCCTGTCAAAGACGAACTCTCCTTCCCTGCTGGTCGTCAGAATCACTATTCCCTTGAAATCCCGGTCGGCAGAGAGCAGCGCTCTCTTTTTTATAACCGGCTTCTCCTCGCTTTTCAGGGTTTTTATCGGGTCACTTCCGGTGAACCACTGGCCTTCCTTCGTTATGCCTATTGACACCACCTCGTATTTTTCCTTGTCCAGAGCATCAATGACTGATTTCGCTGATACAAGAGATACTTCGTGCTCTCCTGATCGACCGCCGAATATTACTGCTACGTTGATCTTCTTGCTCATTTTGCCGCTCCTGTTATTTTTTCAGGATTTCAAGCGCTTTCTGGAGCTGCCTGTCTTCCTGCACCGGATATTTCACATATGGGTCACTCTTTACCTGAATATCAGGTATGACTCCTTTTTCATACATGATTACCCTGCCTTTGGGGAGCACATAGTATCCTGTGGTGACTGAATATGTGCTTCCATCAGGGAGATTGTGAGAAGAATCCACACCTTCCTTCCACTCAGGCGTGGAGCCTACAAGAACGGCTTTACCGTAATCCTGCATGATTCCGGCAAAAAGCCCTGAAGGAGGGGCGCTCTTCTGATTGAGTATGATGACCATAGGCATGGGTGTAAGGCTTTGAGCGCTGGAGCGGAACACTTCTCCGGTCTTTCCAATGAATCTGCTTAACAGGATTGTGCCTTCCGGGAGAAAGCTGCCTGCAAAGTCTCTCCCCCCCTCGAGAGTACCTCCGTTGTTGCGCAGATCAAAGATCAGCTTTTTTATCCCCTTACCCTCGTAGCTCTGCAGGATTCTATGAAGATCCTGATCGACATTTTCTCCAAGATATTTAATCCTGACATACAGAACATCAGTATTCATAACTGATGCATCGATGGCCTTGAAGTTGGGAGCCAGCCACTTCCTTCTTATGGTTACTGTCCTGATCTTTTTATCGCAGGGTCTTTCAAACGTTATCGAAACATCAGTTCCTATAGGACCTCTGATGACGTCTGCCATATACTTGTATGATCTGTTTCTTGCCCTGTCTCCGTCCACCATGATAATACGGTCGCCTGTCTGCATGCCGTGCTGCTCCGGACCAAATCCCGGCAGGGTGTCCAGGACAACATAATAACCCTGAGAGTCCGGCACATCATCCAGGAAAAGGCCGGCTCCGCCTTTATCATATCCCATCTCCCGCAGTGTCCTGTAACGAATTGAGTATGGCTCAATCTTGGTGCTTTTTTCATCCAGTGATTGAAGCATCTTTGATATTGACTTGAAGATTACTGTAGAGCGTGCCTTTACGCCAATGCCTGTTTTATCCAGTGCGGCGTTCAGCTTTTCGAAATCCCTGTCAGTTGAGCCTTCCAGTGTTACTTCTCCAAAGGCAGTGTCGAGGCCCATCGTTTTAAGAGTTTCCTTTAATCCGGCTGCGAATTCCTTCAACAGTTGAGCCTGTTGGACAGGTCTATAGAATTCAGTCGAAACAGTTGATATGACATCTTTAACATCGTTAATTGTCAGCTTTTCAAGCTTCTGCTCAGCAGCAGAAGCTCTCCCTGTAATGAGAAAAAGAGAGGCTGCAACTGCCATGAGGACAATGCAACTCCTGAAACACATTACCATCTGTGAGGTTTTCATGACTGAGAACCACCTCCTGCTGTATCGTGGTGCTGAAAGTATAAACACTTCTCCTTTTTCTTCAATCCTCCTTTCTACACCGAATGGTGCTGCAGCCATATCGATCAGGATGATGAGAGCCATAACCTCTGAATACCGCTCTGACAACTTAAACAATGACGGGTCTGGTGAAAGACATCGAAAGTCTTCAGGGAAAATTTTTTAACAAAAATGTAACGATATGGTAACTTTATTGTTACAAAAACATCTTATTATTACTTTACTAACTTCTGTTTTCAGGTGATATTCTTTATAAGACAGGTTATAAGGAGAAGAGATATGAACGATCTGCTTCTGGCAAGTCCCGGAATATATGTAGCCACATACTGCGTTCTTCTTTTACTGGGAATCTACAGCATCAAGAAAAGCTACTCTGACAATGAGAATCTATCTCCCGGATGCAGCATTGCCTATATTGCCCTCTTCATCCTGCATATAGCAGAAGTCCTGACTGTAATGAGAGGTGATATGCTGAACTTCCCCTCTCTGGTAATCATCTCCCTGCCTGTAGTCTCTTTCTTTGCCATATTTCTTTCCAACTTCTGTGCTCAGAATGTGCTGATAGCCAATGCTCTGCCCTCGAGTGGAAGATTGAATCTGATCGATCATCTTGACAGTGCCAGAAGACATATGATCAATGAAGAGTATGAGGAAGCAGTAAAATCATATAAAAAGCTTCTTGCCTCCTGCCCCGGTGACATCCATATCCATCTGGAGATAGCAGAAATTTATGCCTGTAATCTTCACGATTACTATGGAGCAGCAATTGAGTATAAGAAAGCTCTTGACGGATGTCACGTCCCGCAACAGAAAGCAGTAATACTCAGTCGTATGGCCGATCTGTATCATATCAGATTCAACAGACCTGATATGGCGGTAATGTTATTGAAAGATGTGATAACCCACTCCCCTGGAACTGAATGGGCGCGACAGGCTCTGGAGCGCATCAACTCGCTTTCTCACCTGAGCCTGCAGCAGGAAGTTGCATAGATGGGGCGCGGCAGGTCAGGATCTGACGCCTCAGTCGTTTGATGGAGGCCCTTCTACAGACTGCTGATCCTTACTTCAAGCCCTAGAAGCTCTCTCTTCGTTTCCAGGAAATGAGCCATGTTGAGAGGAATCGTCACAATCCTTGAGAACAATCCTTCCCATTCGCTGTCAGTACCTGATGCAAGAAGCATAACCGGTGCGGAATTACCTTCAGTTATTTTTCTGTATTCTTTCCCGAATGTTACAATATCAGTATCTGCTATCTGCTGATAAACCACTAAAAGTGCCGGGCGCTCATCGGCTACTTTCAGCAGGGCTGCTTTTCCGGATGTTTCATGGACAACTGTAAATCCATCTTTTTTCAGCACCCCTGATAATAGAGTAGTGGCACCCTCATCATCACAGACAAGCATTATCTTATGCAGAGAGGTTTCTGTCTGTTTCCTGCCAACGCCTCTTGTAAGTGTAAATATAAATGCAGTGCCTTTCCCTACAGTGCTTTCAACTGATATCTGAGAGCCGTGGGCCTCGACAATGTTCTTTACAATATAGAGTCCAAGACCGGTACCATGACGTTCTCCCTTGACCTGGGAGAACTTCCTGAACAGGTTCCCCAGCTCTGCTTCGGGTATTCCATAGCCAGTGTCAATAACACGAACTTCGCAGTCTTTTTCTCTCTCACGTACCGTTATGGTGATTGTACCGCCTTTTGATGTATAGCGGAACGCATTGCTTATCAGGTTATGAAAGACCTCCCGGAGCTTTTCTCTGTCGCCGTGAATCCAAAGCTCTCTGTTGTAATCAAATGTAAGTGTTATCGAGCTGATAAGCGCAAGAGCCTCAAATGTCTTGTGCAGTTCATCAAAAAGCTCTGCAAGCTTCCAATCATCGATGTTGTATTCCATCATTCCTTCGTCAAGCCTGGAAGCGTTTGTTATATTGTTAATCATGGAAAGCAGTAAATCGAGTGAGCTCTTTATAATATCGATGAAGCCGATCTTCCTGTTAGAAATCTCTCCAAATCTCGGATCAGAGATCAACTTCAGATATGCATTGATAGAAGTCAAAGGACCTTTCATATCGTGGACAAGAGTATATATAAACTCATCACGGAGCTTTTTGACCTCCGCTTCAGCCTTTTTTCTATCGGTGATATCTCTGATGATAGCAATTGTGACTTTTTCTTCCTTCATGGTAACCTGAGCCGAAGAAATCTCAACATCGAGGGTATTGTCATTGATTCCGCAGATCCTGGCCTCATAGACAGGTGAAGACTGGCATTCATGTATATCAAGGCTGTCAATAATACTGCGACACTCAGGCAGCAGCAGCCTGGTGAGGGGGATATCGGTCAGCTCATCATTGCGGAAGCCTGTTATTATCTCCATGGCTCTGTTTGCAAAGACAATGATGCCGTTCTTCACAACAATGACGCCGTCTTTGGCATTCTCAACGACTGTTGAGTATCGCGCCTCAGATTCCTTCAGAGCATCTTCGGCTTTTATGCGTATCACCTTCGTACGGGCAAAGAACCACGAAAGAGCGGCAAGAGGTATCATAACAAGAATGTCAAGTATCAGAATTCTGTTGGAGAATCGGTATACAGGTTCCATCATCCGGTCAAAGGAAATAACAGAGATAATTTTGATGCAGGCCGATTTTTCATCCTCCTTCAGTATGAGAGGATTCTCGTCGTGAAAGCTTCTGCTCTGAAATTCAGCGATTCCCTGCAGTGGATATACTGTCCTGAAGGTAAAGATACCATTATCCGTTACAAACTGTCCCACTTCTTCCTCAGCAATTCTTTTCCACTCACTGCTGTATCTTGTGGAAAAATCTCTTGAATCCCCTGAAGCTTTTGATTTCAGAGAGCTCACTTCGGTAATGAGTCTACCCATGCCGTCCACAAGGAACATATCTCCCATCGAATTTGAAGACAGGCGTCTGAACTCTTCCAGTATGTGCTTCGCATAGTACTGGATAAGCAGCACCGCTTTCTTTCTGCCCTGTCTGTCATAGACGAGCTTGCCGAAGTGTATTGAAGAGTCCATTTCATTAAAAGCAGTGCTGTTGCTGCCAACTGGCTCTATCGGTGAGATGAAAAGAGAGCGCCTGTTCAGTTTATTCAGCAGCGTGAGAGTCATCCAGTCATCACGCAGCGTGAGCCGCGTTGAGGGTAGAATTACCGGCTCACTGTTTCTGATGACAGTTTTTACAATTTCATTCCCCTTAAGATCGATGAGGCAGATCTCCTTAAATATCTTATTTCTCCTCATCTGCGAGAAAAATTCAAGACTGAGGGCCTCCCGTAGCTTTTTACTGTCATTCCCCAGTATATTCTGGATTTCATTCTTCTCTGATATGATTAGAAGATCAGAGATAAAGACTTTAAGCGTTCCAGCCATGGTGGACAAAGGAAGATCGATTCCCCTGTTTTCATGAACCTGATAGTAGTACCTTTGCAATGTAAGCTCGTTCTGATCAAGAAGGAAGGTTATAACGGATATGAATGCAACGAAGAGAAAAATATAGAACAGAAAATACCGGAGAATGAGAGCTCGTTCTCGTCTAGAGAATATAATCTGTTGAGTTTTCTCGTTATTCATAGGCTTTTTTTACTTCCAACATGATTCTCTCTCACAGCATGATCACCTTCCTCCATCGTCTATGTCTTGGAATCTCTATGGCATCACAGGAACCACGCGATTTGGAGTGAAGCGGAATCAAGTTCAAAGAAGTGTAAAAAAAGGGTGTTGAGCCAGCGATGGTAAATGATAGTGAGTAAAAATACCGGGCATTTATTTGACTCCGGGAAAGGTATATACGATGAAAATAACTGCGCATCTGCTGATTCAGATCCTGCTCTGTCTTCTTCTGATGACCTCTCATGCAGAAGCGGGTCATGTACCTGTCGGCCTTGTTTATTCAACGGGACAATACACCAGCCTGCTTGATGGAAAGGATGACCTCTCATTCTATCGGAATGCAATAGAACGAGCGGGAGGAGCTGTGGTAGTGCTTTCTCCGTGCCAGGGAAAAGAGCTCATCACAGACCAGAAGAACCAGATCAAAGCGCTGATTCTTCCAGGCGGGATAGACATTGATCCCTCGTTCTATGACGAAGAAAGACATGAATATCTTGAAGAGACAGATAAAGAATTTGACAAGTTTGAATTTTCGCTTATCAGATATTGTGTGGACAAAGGACTTCCGATATTGGGTATCTGCAGAGGTCATCAACTCCTGACAGTATATTTTGGAGGGTCCCTTTACCAGGATATACCGACTCAGTACAGAGGATCGTGCGATGTATTACATCGTGGAACAGAGGCAGAGCAAAGAAAAGCAACATATCATACCATCAGATTGGAACAATCATCAACATTTTTTCAAATAATGAAGATGACATTCCTCAGAGTCAATTCCTCTCATCATCAGGCCACGAAAAAAGTCCCTGCCGGCTTTCTTGCCACCGCATGGGCTCTGGATGGCACTGTTGAAGTAATCGAGAGGAAGGAAGGTCCCTTTATACTGGGAGTTCAGTTCCACCCAGAACGCCTCAGAGTATTCGACCCGCGTTTTAATTCTCTTTTCATCAGACTGGTGAGAGAGGCATCCGGTAATATACTGAAAAAAGATCTTAAGAAATGACGAAGAGGAAAGATATTCCCTTCCCTATCCTCACAGGTGGAATTTTTTTATCTATGTCGAATATATTAATATGATGGGGAGCAGGAGTATGGCATCCCGAAGAGGCTGCGGAGACAAATCCGACAATAAGGGCGCAGTATGATAGGCCATTATCCTTAAGGCTTCGAGAGCAGTTCTACAGGAAGGGAGGGTTATACATTGAAACCGGACGATGAAGGCAGTGATGAAAATCAGTATTATCAGGAGCCTCCAATGTCTGAGTGGAAGAGTGAAGAGGAGCTGAGATACATTGCAATGATCGAGGAAGCAATCGACCGCGTGAAAGGGAAAGAAGTGGCTTCATCAAAGGGCGGTGAAAAGGGGTATATCCTGAAGACCACAGACGGGTATCATATTGTCTGCTACATGAATGAAGACAGGCTGGAACTGGTTACAGGAGCAGGAGAACCTCCCGATTCTCTGATTCATCTGATAGGAATGCCTTCTCAGAGCTCGGGAGAGATGCCACTTTCTGACTCTGACCAGTTTGATGATAACCATCCCGGCATTTCAAAAGAACTGCAGCATTCTCATCATCGCACCATTGATGGCGCCGCCATAGGAGGCAGATCTTTCAACATCTGTTTTCCCGAAGGAGTGGAGCTCGAAAACATGATTCTGGAAGGTTCAGATGGTGTGCTCAGCCTGAAAGTATTCTGGGAGCAGTGGTAGATATCACAGGGAATAAACGGATGTCCTGAAACTTCTGTGGTAATGAAGTGACGACTTATTCCTGCTGAAGCAGGCTGTATTTCTGTCTGCCCCGGGTGCGCTATGATCTCTTCTGTGACTGTATACGTTCGCAGTCTGATTCAACCATCATCTTAACAAGATCCTGAAAGCGAACTGAAGGCTTCCAGCTGATATTTCTTCCGGCTTTCCCTGCATCTCCCATCAGTACCATTACCTCGGCAGGACGAAAGAGCTTCTCATCAGCTGAGACAAAGTCCCGATAGTCAAGGCCGACCAGAGAGAAGGCCAGATCTGCAAACTCACGTACAGTATGGGTTTCCCCTGTTGCGATCACATAATCATCAGCTTCACGCTGCTGCAGCATGAGCCACATGGCTTTCACATAGTCGCCTGCAAAGCCCCAGTCTCTTTTTGCATCAAGGTTTCCCAGCTTGAGTTCTTTGGATAGTCCCGCTTTGATCCTGGCCACTCCATCGGTTATTTTTCGTGTTACAAACTCATATCCTCTCCGAGGTGATTCATGGTTGAAGAGAATACCGTTACATGCAAAGAGATTGTATGCTTCCCGGTAATTTCTGGTAAGCTCATAACCTGCGGCTTTTGATATTCCGTATGGAGAGCGGGGGTGAAAAGGTGTATCTTCGTTCTGAGGTGTCTCTCTGACCTTTCCAAATATCTCGCTCGATGCAGCAAAATAAAATCTGCAGTTTGGAGCTTTTTCCTTGACTGCAGAGAGGGTGAAATGCGTTCCGTTGATATTTGTATTTATCGTGGAGAACTCATCTTCGAAAGAATAGCTTACGAAGCTCTGCGCCGCAAGATGATAGCACTCATCAGGTGACACATTTTCAACTACCTTGAAGATACTTGCATAACTCTCCAGAGAAGCCGAATGCAGTATGACCCTGTCCAGAAGGTGCCGGATTCTCCAGAGTCTGTGTTCAGGATCTTCAAGTGCAACACGCCTTACGATTCCGTGTACTTCATAGCCCTTTTCCAGCAGAAGCTCTGCAAGGTATGAACCATCCTGGCCAGTTATTCCTGTAATGAGTGCTTTTCCTGCCATATCAGCTCTCCCATCATACTGTGCATATTTCCATTGAAAATCTGTTCTCTGGATGCCATTATCAGAATATACAATCACTATTGGCCGTGGAGCAGCTTCTTTCCTGCATATTCTCTGCGATTCGCCCGAACTCTGAGTTACTGTGCATGCCGCCGGTGGTGAAGAGAATTGAACCATTGCACAGGATTAGTTTTTCAGATATAATGTCCTTATATTGCAAAGCCAGGTTTTAACACGGGAGTTGTTGCGTGAAGAAGGATATTCCGGTCTTTGACAGAGATTCCCTGATGGAGCGTATGGGAGGCGATGAAAAGTTCGTAAAAGAAGTAATAAATATATTTCTGATGGACGCCCCGCTCCAGATGAGTGCCATAAAAGAATCGATAGAAAAAAAGGATGTCGAGGGAATACTCACCCACGCCCATACACTCAAGGGAGCTGCAGCCAATGTCGATGCACTGACCATGCGGGAAATCTGCATCAGTATCGAAAATAGTGCACGACAGGGTAGCACTGACAACGCTGAAATGATGCTGGAGAGTCTCCTGCTGGAATATGAAAGGTTCAAGAAGATTATATGATATTCTGCCGTGTACTTCTGATTTTATATATCACCAATGCTTTCTCAGGGAGGTCAAATGGCATCATTAACATTTCTGGGTGCAGACAGAACCGTTACAGGCTCTAAACATCTCATCACTTCCGGAGATTCGAGGATTCTGATCGATTGCGGACTTTATCAGGGATTGAAGGCTCTCCGTCTGATGAACTGGGAGCCTTTTCCGATCAGAGAGAACACTCTTTCATCCATAATCTTCACGCACGCCCATATCGATCACACAGGCTATCTTCCACGAGCTGTCAATAACGGATTCAGTGGACCGGTATACGCCACTCTGCCGACCTGTGAGCTTGCGCGCATAATGCTTCCCGACTCTGGCAGGCTTCAGGAAGAAGAAGCCCGATTCGCAAACAAAAAGGGCATTTCAAAGCATAAACCAGCTCTCCCCCTCTATACTGAGGAGCAGGCAGAGAGCTCTCTCAGGCTTCTCACCCCGAATGAATATGATAAACCCTGCGAAGTCGCAGAGGGTGTGAACGTCATCTTCCGCAACGCAGGCCATATACTGGGCTCTGCTCTTGTACAGATGACGATAAGGGAAGTTGGTAAATCTACGAGTGTACTTTTCACAGGTGATCTCGGCCGGATTGGAACACCTATTCTCCAGGATCCCGCCGTTGTAGATGAAACAGATTATCTTGTACTGGAGTCGACATATGGAGACAGGCTTCACGGCAGCACCGATCGCAAAGCCGCACTCGGTGCGGTGGTGAAAGAATCTCTGAGGAACGGTGGTGTACTTGTAATACCTGCCTTTGCCGTGGAGAGGACACAGGAACTTCTTTACATACTCTATCTTCTCAAAGCAGAAAAAGACATACCTGACGCACCGGTCTATATTGATTCCCCAATGGCAGTGAAGGTCACATCTCTTTTCTCCAGATACAGGGACGTTTATGATGAAGAAGCAAAGGAGCTGCTGAAAAGCGACAGGCACATACTGGACAGCCCTCACGTCCACTTCTGCAGAACTGTTGATGAATCCAAAGCTCTCAACAGGAGAAAAGGCCCCATGATCATCATTTCCGCCAGCGGAATGGCTACCGGTGGGAGAGTGCTGCACCATCTCATGCATCGACTGCCTGAAAAAAACAATACTGTTCTTCTTGTAGGATATCAGGCAATCGGCACAAGAGGCAGAAGTCTTTTCGATGGTGCAAAGAAGCTCAAAATCTTCGGCGAGAATGTGCCGGTGAACGCCCGTGTGGCATCTCTGGATGGCTTTTCATCTCACGCTGACTACAGTGAAATCATAACGTGGCTGGAAAAGTTCAGACATGCACCAAAGAAAGTATTTCTTGTACACGGCGAGCCTGATGCGCAGAAGTCACTGAAGGAGAAGATTGAAACAAAGTTTGGATGGAATGTTCACATACCGGCTTATCAGGATGAAGCTGACCTGGTGTGAGCAGACTGGAGAATCGCCGCAAATGTCCCGGAATCTCCATAGCATCACAGCAACCACACAATTTGCCTGCCCCCGTAAAGGGGGGAATGATGGAACATTTGAACTGCGGAAAAATGGGTCGAAAGATATAAAAGCACTCATATTATGAAGCACTTTCCCTCAACTTTCTTTTTGCCAAATTGTTAACATTCGGACAAAAGGTAAAAAACTATTGCCTTGGATCCCCTGGTAAGATATGATAGTAACAGGATTCTGCATTGTTGTTTTTCTGTTATTTACCTGTATCTCAGGGAGGTCGTGCTGATATGAAGATTGAAAGAACCGATCCTGTACTTGCACCTCGTGAGACATCTCATCTGAAGAAAAAGCAGGAAGAGGCCGAAGTTCAGGGCACTAAGCTGCCGCATGATGAGATGCAGTTTCAGACGCCACTTCCCAGAAGTCTGGAGCCCGGCAATGTGCCTCTCCCGCTCAGGTCTTCACAGGCTGAATCGCATCCTGATGTGGCAGGGACTGCTACAGATACCCGGCTTGCAGCAGAGTCTTCTGTTAATTCTGCAGACATATCAGCACCGGCGATCGGCTCATATCCAGCTCTAACCAGTCTCAACAACGGTGGAGCACCAGGTGATCTATCTTTTGAAATCTATCAATTTCTTACTGATAACTGTCGAAAGTGGACAACTGTCAACTTTGTATTCGATGGCAGAGAAGGCCCCAGACTTGATAACATCAAGCTGGTAGGCTCTTTCAATCCTGCTACGGGCCAGTATGATGCCACATGGAATCAGGGGAAAGGTGTCATCATGCACGATGACGGCATCAACGGTGACACGAAGGCCGGAGATGGTCTCTATGCTGCTCAGGTGGTGCTCGACGGAAGCATGAACACTGAGTTCAAATGGGGCGTAAGGGCAGATGTGTTCGACAATAAGGGTAAGCTGGTCTCAAAAGACAGATGGATAGTCATGACTGAGGATCCGCCCAAATTCAGCCTGAATGGAGAAACCGAATCAACACAGTTCTATGCTCCACTCTCAAACCATCTGATGGGTGTTCACCGTACGGGAGATGACGGTGTTTCCTTCAGAACGTGGTCGCCTGAGGTAGGCAGGGGAGAATTCAATGATTTCAAGGTATTTGTGGATATCTACAACGATACAACCGGACAGATAGAGAGCTCCCTTCCTATGGTAAAGGATGAGAAGACAGGCAACTGGAGCGTTGAAATGGAGAAAGGCTGGAGTGAGCTGGAAGGTAAATCATATCAATATTCCGTAAGAAACTCCAAAGGCGAGATAATGAAGGCCGGACAGGGTGGAGCAGATGAAACTCCTGTCGTTTACAGCGACCCCTACTCACGTTATCTGCAGGGACAGCAGCGCGGCCTGGAGCGAATCTATGTCGATTCCATCCTGGGTGTTGAAACCGGATGGTACAACGATTCCGGAAGCGGAGGTCCGAACTACCAGATCAATCAGCAGTGGGGCCGCTTTACTGTAAACGATCATCCGAAGGCTGACAGTGTTAATCTGATCCTTCGTGATGAGAACGGCCACCAGCTTACTAAGAAAGAACTTCTGGAGCGCATCGGCGCCCCGTCTCTGAAGCCGTATGATCAGGCTTCACAGCAGGAAAAGAGGAACTCTGACATTCTGAAAAGCTGGCAGCTTGATCTTTCTGGAAAAGTTACGGAATATCAGTGGACCAACGATATACGAGACGATGGCACCATAAAGATGACGAAAGTCGGCGGCGGTGCAACAGCCACTTCATGGACTACCACGGTTAACAACTTCCCCAAGCTCGTGGGGCTTAAATATGAGTATCAGATCGTTGAAGACGGAAAGCTTGTCGGCGACAAAAACAAGGACGATGTCCTGCAGGAAGGCGAGAGAAAGCTCACTCCATTCAACGATCAATACAGCAATGTCATTTCTGCGCACCCTGGCGCTGAACGGCGCTCTCTGATAAGAGAATCATCATTCCAGTTCAGAAACGACGATGCGCCCAGAAAAGAGACTGATTTCAGAAAATATGTCATATACGAGGCTCATGTAGGCTCCTTCTTCAGCACAAAGGATAATGCACGGCCATGCACCTTTCAGGATATGATGAACAATCTCGACTATATCGAAAAAACAGGCTCCAACTCAATAGAGCTTATGCCCTTCAACGAATTCGGCGGGCGCCGTGACTGGGGCTATACCCCGGACTTCTACTTTGCAGGAGCCGAGGCATATGGTTTTGAACTGCCCCGTGACAAGGCATTGGAGATGGGGATCATAAGAAAGGATCAGAACACCGATCAGGAGAGTGTATGGGTCAGCGGTACCGACGCGGTGAAGGTTTTTGTCGACGAAGCCCATAAACGTGGATTCAATGTGCTTTCTGATGTGGTGTACAACCATACTTCAGGCAAGGCAGATGGTGACAACCCTCTCTGGACAATAGATGGTGACAAGAAATCGTTCTTCAACTGGTTTGGAACTCATATAAGCAACACACCGTGGGGTGCCAAACCGAACTACTCCGATCAGGCTGTTAAGGATTTCTATTCTAACAACGCCGTTCAGCAGGTTGATGAATTCCATCTCGACGGAATCCGGTTTGACTTTACACAGGTTTTGCACGATACCGGCACTGTAGCAGAAAAAATAGAGGGAATGAATGCGCTGCGCCAGATAAACCGCTCGCTGCAGTATTTCAAGCCCAGCACTCTCACATATACGACAGCCGAGGACTTCACACACAACTGGCTCGTCGCCGCCGATCTCGACAAGAGCGAGTGGCAGGGCCAGGGCGACTGGGCACTGGAAAAGAAGGGCATGGGCTTCTCATCGGTATGGAATGATTCTTTTCATCACGACCTGCTCGGTCTTATCAAGAATGACAACCCGGAAAAGAATATCGACCGGTTCATGGGGTCGCTTCTGAGCCACAGCGGCGTCTCCGGATGGGACAGGGCACTTGTGTTCTCCCATAATCACGATGAAGTGGGCAACAGTGGATCGTGGGTGGGAAGGGCCGCGGCACGCTCCCGCGCCGACAGTGAAGTGCTGAAGCCTTACCCTCGCAGTGTGGCCCGTTCTGCCGCTGCAATAACTCTGACTGCCGCAGGAGTGCCGATGATATTTCAGGGTGAGGAGTTTGCTGCCAACAACGACTTCAAACACGGCGTCACTTCCACCTGGGGAGCAGATATGAGCTGGACTCAGTTCATGGTTACACCTGACAGACTGGAGCAGTTCAAGGCGATAGCCTGCCTGCCTGAATCCAGCCAGGCAGGCGAGTTGAAGAAGTTCTCGGCAGACGACAGAGCGCTCTTTGACAAATACATCAAAATGACACCGGATGAGAAGAATGCAACTGTGCTCTATTCGGAAAGAACAGGCATCTTTGAAAACTATTGCGACCTGATTAAACTGCGCGGCTCTTCGCCGGCTTTCATGGCCAATTCGGAGATTAAGCGCGTTTATACTCACAACGCTGACAGGGTGATGGCCTTTGAGCGCAAGGGCGGTAATGATGACTTCATCGTGATAACCAACTTTGCAGATCAGGACAGACCGGGCTACAGCGTTGGCCTGCCTCCGGGAAACTGGAAGGAAGTTTTCAACAGTAATGCTGCCAAATACGGCGGCACAGGCTCAGGCAACTGCGGCTCGACGATTCCCGGCGGCGGTGGAGTCTTCCTCCCTGCAGGGAGCACCGTCATCCTGAAGAAGCAATAAATGGCAATAAATGGGGACAGACTCGAATATTAACAATTAACGATTATGCAGTGCAGACAACTCGCACGGTAAAATTGTTCCTGACTTGCAATCGTGTAAATGTTGCAGCACAACTTGAAGCCTGCAAATCATACGTTCACGTTCAGAGCGCTCCCTGACTCGTATCTGCGCAGTCCCATATTGAACACCACGACAAGAAGCAGCACAAAGAGCAGTGCGCCCCCAGTCAGGAAGCCCAGGCTCTGCCAGTCCATATTCTGCACCGCCTTATAGGGAAGAGCACCAATCAATGCTGCTGGAAGAAGAGTGTACATCAGAAATCTCACTCCGCCCTGGAATATCGTGTCGGGGTAGACTGCCAATATCAGGAGTGCATTGGTGGCTTGGCCGGCAAGAGTTGTGGCATTTCCGATGAAGAAGCTCAGACATCCGAAGATGGAAAAAGAGCACACTATCACCACACCGGAGAGGAATGAGGCCATGAGCCACAATAATGTCTTTTCGGCGGAGACAGGCCCTGCAAAGAAGAAAAAGGACAGCACACCGAAAAGGATGTCGCCATATGCTGATATCTGGGAGCGCGAAGCCAGGATGTGAATCAGCACATTTCTGGGCAGTACCAGATAGTAATCGAGGCGTCCCTGTGCGATAATCTCAGCCATCTTCAAAGCATTGCCGAAAAGGGCCAGGCCCACTCCAAAACCGGTGGTTATGATGGAAAAGAGGAGCACCATGTCCTGCAGGCCCCAGCCCTTCACAGACTTGAAGCACTCGAAGAAAAGAACCCAGAAGACAAAAAATATTGCATCGTTTATCAGCATGCCTATGCTCTGTGTGATAAAGTTGGCCCTGTACTCCAGTGCCGAGGCCAGGTTCATCTTCCACAGCTCAAACATGAAACGCAGTTCGCTCAGAGCCTTGTTAAAGATCATACAAAACCTCCGCATGCATTTTTCTAACCTCCATTTATGGACAGGTATTTCACAGCCTTCCTGTAAAGCAGGAAAAGAATAGTTGCCATCACTGTAATCCAAAGGCACTGGAGGAACAGTATCGTAAGAGCCGCTGAGATCTCCCCTCTCACAAATATCCTGGCAGGACCATAGAGCACCAGGTTGAAAGGAAGAGCCTTCGACAGCGCTGCCAGCCACCCAGGGAAGAAATCAAGCGGTATCAGCATCCCTCCCAGGATAAACAGGATCTTGTTATAGATGAGCTGCAGGCTGGAGACATCTTCCAGTATAAATGCACAGAGTCCGATAAGCCCTTCGAAGCAGAAGTCCAGCACAAGAGCCAGTATCACTGAAATGAGCAGGAATGGAATCATTACGATGGTAAAATGCTGTGGAGGTCCTTCCAGCAGGAGCACTACAAGTGCTCCTGCGGCAAAGTTCATCAAGAGCTTTACCAGTGAGTCGCCAAGACTGTAAGACATGTGATAGAGTATATAGTTATAAGGTCTCATTATCGTATAGGCAAGCGAGCCATCTCTCACCTCTTCGGAGATGCGCGTCGAAAAAGCGCTCTTGCTGAGGATTATCGTTTCGGTAAGGACAAGATACCAGAGGGTGTCACGTACAGTGAGACCTGAGATGGCAGTGGCCCCTGAGGCGCTGTATGCGGCTTTCCACAGGTGGACCAGCACATAGAGGATCACCGTGATCATGATGCTGCGCATAGCTACTTCACCAGTATAGGCAGTAGAGCTGTGCAGGTTGATGACTGCCACCGCGCAGTATTTTTGAAGAAGGGTCCGGATTCTTTTCATTCTGCTTCCTCAGAGGCAGATTCATCTTTTCTCTCTTCAGGCGGTTTTTCATAGATGGAGCGGATTATCTCCTCCATCGGTGGATCCTGCACAGTAATATCCACCACCGAGTGGGCCTGCATGAGTTGTTCTATCACTTTTTCAACTGGAGTGGCGTCGGTCTGAAACTGAAGCTTTACGCCGTATTCGCTCATCTTCAGCACCTCCACGCCTTCCATGAAGAACTGGCCCTCGATCTTCTCGGCAAAACGCACGCTGATCGCTTTTTTAGTCAGATAGCGGCGCTTCAGTGCAGAGACGCGGTTGTCATAAAGCACCTGTCCGTGGTTGATTATGATGACGCGCTTGCAGAGACTCTCTATATCGCCGGCATCGTGACTTGTCAGAAAGACTGTGGTGCCTTCGCTGTCGTGGAGATGTCTGATTGTGTCGCGTATCTGCTGTTTAGCCACCACATCGAGACCAATGGTAGGCTCGTCGAGAAAGATTATGCGCGGTTTGTGAAGCAGCGATGCCGCAATTTCACATTTCATACGCTGTCCCAGACTGAGCTTGCGCACCGGTGTAGTAATAAGGCTCCCTATGTCAAAGGCATCTATAAGAAAGTTCAGACTCTTCCTGTAGGCATTGATGTCGAGCTCATAGATCTTTGAGAAGAGGTTGAACGTATCTATAGGCGGGAGATGATACCAGAGCTGAGGTTTCTGGCCGAAAACACTGCCGATATGATAAGCCAGTTTCTGCCGATCTTTCCACGGAGTGAGCCCCAGAACCTTAGCTTCGCCCCCTGAAGGGAAGAGGATTCCTGTCAAAATCTTGATTGTCGTGGACTTTCCTGCTCCATTGGGCCCTATGAAGGCCAGGATCTCACCTTCTTCAAGATTGAGGCTGATATCTTTTACTGCCTCGACATTAAGATACCTGGGTGAAAAGACTGCCCTCAGGCTCCCCTTGAGTCCAGGCTCTCTCAGCACGGTTCTGAAGCTTTTTGTAAGGAATGAGATCTCTACAGCGTGCATATGATCGACCCATAAGCCGTATAATTGCCATATTCACCTTTACTTTGAAATATCCTCTGATGGAAAAGAACACAGGAGCCTCCAGACAGAACAGAGTTATGGATTCAGAGAGATGTCTGATGTATAACCTACTTCATTGGAAATGTTACTTTTACTGTCATCCCGTTCTCTCTGTTGAATTCTAAAGTACCTTTAAGCTGGTTCACCATAGATTCAATGAGTTTAAGCCCCACTGGATTATAATCATCTGATTCCTTTCCAGATTTAAAGCCTGTGCCGTTGTCTTTGACTGTAAGGATATAGCTGTGTGGATCTGATCTTTTCAGATCTATGCAGACTGTTCCTGCTTCTTCTCCTGGAAAGGCATGTTTGAGAGAATTAGTCACAATTTCATTGATAATGAGCCCAATGTACAGCATTTTTTCATTTTTTCTCTGTGAAGCTCTCAGTCCTTCTATAGTCCTCCTGTACTCCCTGACTTCTGCTCGCAAAGCCCGGTTTACATGTTCCAGCTTATTGATGCGTCTGTCCACATTTTCTTCAAAACAGTTGTGATGGTGGCCTCTGTTTCCTTTTGCACGCATTTTATTCCTGTGTCTTTCCGGAATTATGATGCTGAAAGAATTCTCTACATCATAATCTCTGTTCCATATTGATAAGAAATCCGGTACGTTATTGCAGTTGTTTCTTTCTGAAAAGGCCACGGTTTTATGCACTCCTTTACCTCTGATGTATTGATTATTTCTTATCCGGCAATGCCAGCTTTCAGCCTGTACCTCCAGAAAGTGCTTTCAGACATACAGTTCTGACAGGCCTCATTCTTTCAGGAAATAAAAAACCTGTTCATTTACTCTATAAAACGTTCTTTTTTATGACAGGTTGACAGGATTTTGAAATTAAAAAATCTTTACTGCTCAGGGGGAGCCACAATTTTAAGAGAACCACAGAGCACACAGAGAAAGAACACTGAGTTCACAGAGATTTTCCGGAATTCTCTGCGCCTGCTCCGTGCCCTCTGTGGTTATCGAAAACAGAGGGGGTAGTAACAAAAATCTATTACTGCGGTGGTGGTTCCTCACAGGAGGCCTGTCTGTCAGGCCATACGCAGGTCTCGTTCATCTATACTGAATGAGTGGTGAGAACATTAACTCAACGCCCTCCCGGAGGTGGTGGTGCATTGTTCTGCTGCTGCTCCGGAGGCGCATAGTTCTGCTGCTGTCCCGGCGGCGTATTGTTCTGCTGTC
>Ga0302251_1000287_pt1 | contig 54278 bp, 50 predicted proteins | sample AAG_RA_Gln_MG_FD_193534 | JGI IMG/M metagenome (GOLD analysis project Ga0302251, IMG submission 193534) | Enriched activated sludge microbial communities from anaerobic digester in WTTP, New Holstein, Wisconsin, United States - AAG_RA_Gln | ecosystem: Engineered > Bioreactor > Anaerobic >... | reverse complement strand
TAATTCGGGTCGGCCTGCAATGGACGAAAGAAATGGAAAAGGATGGGGCGGTGCTGGCGGGGCCTCTGCATCCGGCCTTTGGCAGCCTGGTGCTGGCGGCGGTTTATTACAAACAGACCATGAAACTTCTGGAGCGGCTTCCTGCTGCAACCAGCGAGATTAGCTTCGAATTGCACAGCCGCGACGTTTCCGGTTTCCGCGGCTGGCAAAACAGCAACATCACCGCAATAAAAAAGCTTTACCCGCAGGCGGATATTAAGGTAATAACAACGCCGGAGCAAAAACGCGGGTTAATTTCAGTCGTCGCTGATCGGAAAAGCGCCTTAACCACATCAATCTCTGGAATTATTTAGAGCCAAACAACTAAGGTCACGGGAGATAAATAAAGTGTTCAGATCCGGATTTATCGGCGTCATCGGCCGTCCGAATGTAGGGAAGTCGACATTATTCAACGCAATTATCGGCGAAAAAATTTCCATAACCGCCAATAAACCGCAGACGACCCGCAACAAGATTACAGGCATTAAGAATCTGCCCGGCGCCCAGCTTATCTTTCTGGATACGCCGGGGATTCACAAAGCCACAACGCCGATGAACCGCATCATGGTCAAGACGGCCAAGGATACATTCGGCGATGCCGATATCCTGCTCATGCTGGTCGACGCCCACAGCGCTGTTCATCCCCAGGATATGTTTCTGATCGAAGCGCTGGCCGGAATTAAGATTCCCGTCTTTCTGGTAATCAACAAAATAGATCTTATTGAAAAACAGATGCTCCTGCCGCTGATCGACAAGTTCCGCACCCTTTACAACTATGAGGAAATTATTCCCGTTTCGGCAATAAAAGGCGAAGGCGTTGAGCGTTTGCTGGAAATGATTAAAAACAATCTGCCGGAAGGTCCGCAATATTTTGCCGAAGAGGAATTTACCGATGCGTCGGAAAGGTTTATTGCCGCCGAATTTATCCGTGAGCAGATAATGCTGCTTACCGCGCAGGAGATTCCGTACGCCACGGCCGTGGAAATTGACTCCTTCAAAGAAGATGAAGTAAAGAATTTAATTCGGATCAGTGCTACAATAACCGTTGAAAAGGATTCGCAAAAAGCGATAATGATCGGGAAGAAAGGGCTGATGCTGAAGAATATCGGCACCCAGGCCAGGCTGGAAATGGAAAAACTCTTCGGTGCAAAAGTATTTCTGAAACTTTTTGTCCGCGTGAGAAAGGATTGGACCAGCTCGGAGAAAATGCTGGAGGAGTTTGGTTTAATCAAGAACTAACTACGACCTCGTAAAAAAGTTGGATTATTAGAACAAGGGGTTGCAACCCCTTATTCTACAGCGAGATTATTCATCGCTGCAAGCCATTCAAGGAAGAAGATGCAGACAAAACCCGTTATCGCCATCGTCGGCAGGCCGAATGTCGGCAAGTCGACTCTCTTTAACCGAATTGCCGGAAAGCAAAAAGCCATCGTCATTGATGAACCGGGCGCTACCCGCGACCGCAATTATCTGGATTGCGTCTGGCAGGGCAAGGCTTTCACCCTCATTGATACCGGCGGATTTGAACCGGCCTCCGAAGATAGAATTCTCGTCCAGATGCGTGAGCAGAGTAATCTGGCTATCGAAGAAGCCGATGTCATCATATTTTTAATGGACGGAAAAGACGGGCTCACGCCATCCGACATGGAAATAGCCAGGCTTCTGCGCGGCAAAGCCAAGAATATTTTTTATGTCGCCAACAAAGTGGACGGCGAAAGGCATACGGCCCTGCTCAATGAATTTTACCGGCTGGGTATCGATGAATTTTACCCGATTTCCGCCCAGCATGGCTTGGGCGTCGATGAACTCATGGCCGCGGTGACGCAGGATTTCGCTGAATTAAAAGAAGCCGCCGACCAGGATGAACAAATCAAAGTCGCCATCGTCGGCAAACCGAACGTCGGCAAATCATCTCTCGTCAACCGCATTCTGGGCAGGGAAAGAAGCATCGCCAATCCTACTCCCGGCACAACTCGGGACGCCATTGATATGCCCGTGAAGGTTCATGGCAAGAATTATCTGTTGATCGATACCGCCGGAATCCGCAAAAAAAATAAAATCAGTCTGACGCTGGAAAAATACAGTGTCGTGCAGGCGCTGAAAACCATCAACCGCTGCGATATTGCCCTGGTCTTGATTGACGCCGAAGAGGGAATAACCGAACAGGATGCCAAGATTGCCGGAATCGCCTACGAACGGGGCAAAGCCTGCATTATTGTTGTCAATAAATGGGATAAGATTGAAAAGGATAATTCCACCATCGGCAAATTTGTCGAAGATATTAAAGACAAGCTGAAGTTCATGGACTTTGCCCCGATAATTTTCATCTCCGCAGTAACAGGACAGCGGGCCCCGAAAATTTTCAGCATCATTGAAGAGGTTTATGCGCAGTACACCCAAAGAGTGGGAACGGCGCCGTTGAATGCACTGGTGGAGAAATCGATACAATGCACTCCGCTGGCCCGTTTTCAAGGCCGTGAGCAGCACATCTATTATGCAACCCAAACTAACGTCAAACCGCCTACTTTTGTTTTCTTTGTGAGCAATGTCAAAGGCATCCATTTTTCTTACGAGCGTTATCTCATTAATCAGATCCGCGAAAATTTCGGCTTTGAGAAAGTGCCCATAAAAATAATCTTTAGGAAAAAGAGATGATGGACTCGTAAAAAGCCGTAAATTTGCAACTGGAATTTGTTCGTTTCTCCACAAAAATCGAAGGAAAAACCATTCATTGGATATTTATTGTGAAAACAAGATTATATCAATATTGGTTATCTCCTGACGTAGGATAAACTATACACAATATCCGGTTTGTTTTCAGTAACATTTCAAGCTAATATATAAAAATTGATTATCAATATCAGCACCTTATAATTAAAAAGTGATTTATGGCACATCCATTGCTGTAATTTACAAGGTTAAGCCGGCAAAGCTTTGGATATTAATTAATGATTATAAAGAGATATACTGTCATTAATTAATATTTGTGCAGGAATGCTATGCGGATATAGGAAGCTGGTCTCCCTGGGAATATAAAAATTAACCGGTGAATTTATTTTTCAGCGCACCCCAAAAATAAGGAGGACACATCGATGAAAAAAGTGAGGCTCAGAAAGCCGGCAAGTCCGGGAAAATGGTTGATGTGGTTTATTTCTTGTACATTACTGCTCTTGATCAGCGTCGGCCCCTCGAGGGCGACAACCAAAACTCCCCTGGCCACCGGCCTTAACGCCCCCATCGGAGCCGCCGTCGACGAATCCAAAAACCAGCTTTATTTTGTGGAATACAATCCGGCGGCAAACGGTAAATTAAAGCGCATCAACCTGCCGCCGTCCTGTGCTGCACCCGCCTGCGCGGCAACCATTCAAACAATAGCCGCCGGGTTTTCCCATCCGGAAGACGTCCAACTGGATCTGGTGCACGGATACGCCTATATCACAACACGCGATGACGCCGGAACCACAGGTGCTTTATGGAAAGTGAATCTTTCCACCGGCGCGAAAACCATGGTGACTTTCAACCTGGGCGCTCCGCAGCAGCTCTTTCTGGACGTCGCCAACAATCAGGCTTTTACCGTCGGCTACGATGACGGCAGATTAAGACGCATCGATCTGACTACGGGCGCCAAGACTCCGGTGACAACGGGACTTCGTCACCCCGTCGGATTAGCGGTCACCAAAGACAGGAAATATGCCTATGTCACGGAGCAGGATGCTCCGGCGTGCATTTCCAAAATCGATTTGACTACCGGAGCTCATCTGGGAGCCGTCATTACTCATGGAGCCGGCGGCGTCAGCCTGGTTGCTCCATTCTTCCTGGCCTGGACGGATGCCAGCCAGAATTCGCTCTACGTTACGGAGCGGGGTGCAGCCAATAAAGTTTCGCGCGTAGAGATTTTAACCCATACCAAAAAAGAAGTACTGACTGAAGCACCGCCTGTCCCTGCCTGGTGGGGGTGGCCGACGGGAATCGTCGTCGGCTCTACGGGATCAACCACCTTTGTTACCACCGGGAGTGCGATTATTCAGGCGGATCTGGTGGATTGGACGGACCTGACCAAAGAACCCATCTTCACCATGGTGGGCAATGTTCCGGCGGGAAAGATTTCCAGTGCCGGCTACGCCACCACCGATCCCGGATATTTTTACTCCGTTACACATTCGCCGTTCGGCGGAACGCTGAATATTTTTGGGAACTTTAACCGGTTTAAAGCAGCTCCTCTCAACGCCGTTTATTATCAGGTACAGGTTTCCAAGGATGGCGGACCATTCGTTCCTCTCAATCTGAGCTGGAATGTGTACAAATTCAACACAATAACCGGCAACGATGATCTGGTTCCGGTTGCTCCGGATCCCGCCGCTCCCAATCCGGCCGCCGGCCCCAAATATTTGATTCCCGCTGAATATCCATTAAATGCCGCCCGCTGGAAGCCGCCTTTCCTGATGATGCGCTGGCCCAGCGGCGAAAATGGTTTGTATACCTTCAGGGTAAGGGTTTTTAATGCGGCTGGAGCTCCTATTGCTTTCCCGGTTGCCTGGAAAAACAGCCTTGCCGTCACAATTGACAATACTCCGCAGAATGTTGAGATTGTCAGCGTCTGGCAGAAGGGATGCCCCGGACATTCCATGAAAGAGGTGCAGGCCTGCGACATCGTTTCCTCTGCCCCCAACCAGTTCTTTTTCAGTATCACGGCCAATGACCCCAACCAGCATCTTTTAAATTATGGCCTGACCGCCATGTGGGGAGACAACCAGTCGGAGTCGGTGTACAGTGATTCCTATTCCAATCATCCGGCCGGGGCGGCGCCTCATGCCTGGGCCGGAGTGCAGAACTTCGACGTTCCCCGTTCTCTGCCCGGCTCCGGAGGAGCGGCGACAACCTGGAGCGCTCATACCAAATGCGCCCACACTTTTTACCTGTGGGCCTGGAAAAGAACCATCGACGGCTACAATTATCTGCTCTACAGGGATTATCACAAGTCGATCACGATTAACAATGTCGGGACTTTCTGTGTGGCGCCTGTACCGCCGCCCGTTCGTTAGGTAACGTCGGAGAAGGAGAAAAATCATGACAAAACTCAATCGGAAAATGAGATTTATACTTTGCCTGCTGGCGGGTATTTCTTCGCTCCTGTTCAATGCCGTTCCACCGGCCGGGGCTCACAGCGTGATGCTGGCGGTTCCCGGCTATCCGGAAGAGGCAACCAACTGGTGCGGTCCTGCTGCAGTGCAAATGATTATGGAAGGATATCCGGTGGAAAGCTGCAGTGTCCTGCAGGAGGATATCTGGCTCAGTATTCAAAGCTACAAAACTGAAGCTCTGTGGGATGCCGATCCGGAAGGGATGCGGCTGGCCATGAAAAATATCTGCCCTCCGTCGGGGACGTGGAGCATCCATTCCGATACCAATCCGCAGGCGCTCATGTTCACCATGGCGCGATTAATGACGCGTTACCGCTACCCTACAGCCGTGCTGCTGGATACGGAAGCACATAATGATTATGCCCCGCACCGGGAGCACTGGATCGCCGTCCGGGGAATCATCACCGATGTTGATCCGACGGCGCCGGGCGTCACTTCGGTGAACCTGAGTTTCGTCTGGTTCAATGATCCGGCCGTGCCGATGGGAAACCCGGCGGTGGAACGATTCGTCTCCGGCAGCACCTGGTACAGTGAATTCCAGTCCGTCAACAAAGCGGGCAGCATCTATGCGGGGAAGTATGTAATTGTAACGGAACCACCGGAAATAAAAGGACTGGCGAAAGCTCCCCGGGATGTTCTGCGCGGTACGGCAATTACTGCGAAAGAGGCCTTGGGCTTTGCGGGTAAATGGATTGAAAAATATAAGCTGGATGAGATTAAGGCGTACAGTCTTCTGAAACAGGCAAAACCTTTGGAGCCCATGCTGGTCAACGCCAGGCAGGGCGGCTATTACATCATTCCTTATTCCACTGACCAGGCAGGACGTCAGGCCGGCATTTCGATCCTGATAAACGCCTACAACGGCAATTTCCAGGAAATAGGCGCCTTTCAGCCGACGGCCTATCTGAAAAAAGAAGAAGCCATGCGATTGGCAGTGGAGGCGTTAAAAGAGGAAAGACCCCGGAATGTGGAAGCCGTGTTGGTGTCATCCAGGACGCAGATGGGTGGAAGCCGTTATTTCCCGTTCTGGGAGGTTACCGCAGATAGAACAGTACTGAATGTAGGGCAGCAGGGAGTCTTCTTTAAAAAAGCGCCGAGTCGCTGACCTGCCGAAAAATAAGCCAATCGAGAAAACGGGCCTGTTCCTTTCCGGAACAGGCCCGTTTTTTTGTCTGCCGTCAACAGCGGTTGGAAATAACAGACTGCCCCTAAAACATTATCATTTGACAGTTTTGCGTATTTTTCCTATATACCCGCTGACCTAGATAAGGAAGAATATATGATTTACTTAAGAAACGTCAGCTTGTCTTTTCTGGACAAAAAGCTGTTTGACAACATTAACTGGACGATACATCCGAAGAGCCGCATCGGCCTGGTGGGCGATAATGGAACGGGGAAAACCACCCTTTTCAGGGCAATTTTGGGAGAGGTTCATCCGGATTCCGGACTGATTGATATCCCTAACCGCAAGAACAAGACAGTAGGTTATCTGCCGCAGGACCTCGTGGAGCTGGAACCACTTGGTTTAATTGATTTATTAAAAAACAAAAGCGGGATGGCCGCTCTCGAAGCATCGATCAAAGACCTGGAGCAGCAAATGTCCCGGGTTCAAGCGCACACCCCGGAATACCATCAGATAGCCGGAGCTTACTCCAGCCAGGTAGCTCAATTCAACGCCCGCGACGGTTATGCATTTGAGGCCAAAGCCAAACAGATACTCAAAGGCTTCGGCTTTCGGGAAAGTGATTTTCCCCGTAATTGCTCCCTTTTTTCCGGCGGCTGGAAGATGAGAATCTTGCTTGCGTCCATTCTTCTTGTGGAGCCGGATATCATGCTGCTGGACGAGCCGACAAACCATCTGGATACGGAAAGTATGGAATGGCTGGAAAGCTACCTGAAAGAATATCCGGGCACGATCATTGTTATCTCCCATGACCGTTTTTTCCTTGATAAAATCGTCACCCAGATTGCCGAATTAGCCGCGCGCCGGATTCATGTTTATAAAGGCAATTATTCGCATTATCTGGAGGAAAAGGAAAAGCGCCACGCCGCCCTGAAGAAAGAAATGGAGCTGCAAAAAGCACAGATTAAAAAGATCGAGGACTTTGTGGAACGTTTCCGCTACAAAGCAACGAAAGCGAGCCAGGTGCAGAGCCGGGTTAAAATGCTGGAAAAATTCGATGTGATCACGCTGGATGCCAAAGCCCGGGCGGTGACGATGAAGTTTCCCGAAAGTAAAAAAAGCGCTAAAGAGGTAGTCAAGGTAACCGGCCTCAGCCACAGCTACGGCAGTTTGAATGTCCTGGCCAATTTAAATTTCACCCTCTTCCGCGGCGACAAGGTGGCCTTTGTTGGCGTCAACGGCTCCGGTAAGTCTACTTTATCCCGCCTGCTGAGTTTAACCGAAGAACCGTCCGCCGGTCTTGTTCAATACGGCAATGACGTCAATGCGGCTTTTTTCTCCCAGGAAAGTTCCCAAAACCTGAACTATGAAAATACGATCTGGGAGGAAGTGGGAAGCGTTCCCACGCGGGCGAACGATCAGGAAAAACGCAATTTGCTGGGTGCGTTTCTTTTCTCCGGAGAAGATATATTCAAACCGGTGTCAGTGCTTTCCGGCGGCGAAAAATCAAGGCTCGCCCTGCTGAAGATATTATTGCTCGATACCAATTTTCTTATTCTGGACGAACCGACGAATCATCTTGATCTGAAGACGAAGGACATTTTTCAGGAAGCTCTGATCAATTATTCCGGGACTGTCGCTATTGTTTCCCATGACCGTTACTTTCTGGATCGCCTGGTTAATAAAGTTTTTGAATTAAAGGATGGAGCGCTCAATTATTATCACGGCAATTACTCTTATTTCATTGAAAAACGCTCTGAAGCCGGCGGTATAACGAACGAGGACAAAACCGGACGGCCCGATAAAGAGCAGATTTACAAAAGCAGGGAACAAAAAAGGATGGAGGCCGAAGAGCGCAACAGGCTGGCCAAAGCGAAAAACGCTTGGAAAAAAGAGCTGGCTGCTGTAGAGAAAGAGATTGAAGTGCTGGAAACAAAAAAAGCCGGCAATGAAGCAGCGCTGTGCGATCCGCAAATCCACAGGGATGCCAACCGGATCAGGACTCTCAATAAAGAATTAAAAGACATCAATTCCGAGCTGGAGCATTCCTACAATGTCTGGACGGAGCTGAATTTCAAATTGGAGCAATTTGATGCGGCCAATGCGGAAATTGCGTCCCGCCAGCAAAACTGTTCATAGCTGTTCCGGCGATAAAGCGTTAACCAATACGGGCAAAATACTTAAAGAGATAAAATACCAGTTCAGGTGCAAAATTGGCCAAAGTTCTCATTCGCAATGCCTCTTATCAATATGATCAGCTCCAGCCGGTAATTTTTGAGCTGCTGGAGACGCTGGCCGGCGATAGAATCAAGCACGGCCGCCGCGTCCTGATCAAGCCCAACATGCTTTGCGCCGCACTTCCCGAAGACGCTGTGCTCACTCATCCGAACCTGATTCGGGCTGTCGTGGAGTACGTCCTGCAAAAAGGTGTCCGTCCGCAGGTCTCGGATTCTCCGGCCATAGGTTCTTTTGCCAGAATCCTAAAAAGCAACGGTACGGCGGATGCGCTGCAGGGGCTCGATGTGATCTGCGCTCCTTTCGGTGACGTCGTAAAAGTCGATATCGGCAAGCCTTTTGGCCGCATTGAAATCGCGCGTGCTGCGGTGGAGGCGGACGTAATCATCAACCTGCCCAAACTCAAGACGCACAAGCAGATGCTGCTGACGCTGGCCGTGAAGAACATGTTCGGCTGCATCGTCGGCTTCAAAAAATCCCAGTGGCACATGCGGGCGGGAGTTGATACCGGGGTTTTTGCCCGCCTGCTGGTAGCGATTCATCAGGCGGTTTTGCCCGCGGTCTCCATACTGGACGGTATCCTGGGGCTGGAAGGCGAGGGGCCGGGCAAAGCCGGACGCCCCCGGCAAATCGGCGTTCTGATGGCCAGCGATAATTCTTTCGCCCTGGATATGGCTGTCTGCAAAATGCTCGGCATTCCGTACGCCGATATGCCGGTGCTGAAAGCCGCCCGCGATGAACAATTGCTTCCATCCTGGGAAATCGACGGAATGCTGCCGCCGGTCAGTAACTTTCAATTGCCGGGAGGCGGGAATCTGATTTTCGGCCCCGCTATCCTGCAGAACTTTCTGCGCCGTCACACGCTGGCCAGACCTGTCTGTGATGAGGCATTGTGCCGGCTGTGCAGTAAATGCCGGACTATCTGTCCCGCCCGGGCGATTACGGAAGGGGCTGATAAAATAGAGTTTGATTATAAAAAATGCATCTGCTGCTACTGCTGCATTGAGATTTGTCCTTACGGGGCGCTGCATTCACAGGAAACATGGGGCGGCCGGCTGACACGGAAACTTATCGATAAATTTCCCTGATTGTTTTAGTGCGACCTGGTATTAACCGGGAATAAGAAACTTGAATCCTGTGGCGGCGTCGGGCAGGCGTCGGGCGGGCGTATCCGTGAGTTCAAAGAGAATAACTTCCATAACGTGCCATACCCTGACTCCCTGACGAATGCACCCCGTTATGGTCGAGGAATTTCTTCCGCAGGCCATATGCAAGTGGAGAATCGGGTTTCCCTCATCGTCGGGGAAGATGGTTCCCGCGCCGGTGACTTCGTGAACATCGTCAATAATTTTTTCCAGGGGCGTGACCGGCGGGGCGCAACGGCCATTTTCCGGTCCGACAACGAGCCTGCTGCCCTCGTCAGCGCCGCCGAGAATGAGCAGCGATGCGGCGGAAATGGAATGCTCCAGAGCGAATGCCTCGATCACTTCATGTACGATTTCACCGTCCTCCAGACGAATAACAAAAACACGTCCCAGTTTTGCTTCCGAATATTTCATAATTATACTCCTTATCACCAAATAAGAACTCTACCGCCGCAAGATCATTTTTGATTTAGAAATGGAATTACTTGCCGATGCAGAAGCTGGAAAAAATTTTATCCAGAATTTCATCGTTAACTTTTTTCCCGGTGATTTCATCGAGATTATCCAGAACTTCGCGCAGATCGAAGGCGGTTAATTCCGGCGATGTTCCGGATGCGGTGTTTTCTTTTGCTCTTTTTATGTTGTCGAGAGCTTTTTCCAGCGCAATCTTATGGCGCATGTTGGTGATCATCACCGTCCTGGAATTTTCTTCTTCAGCGACGCCGGCGCCGGACACAATAGCTTCTTTTAATTCATTGATTCCCGTTCCGAATTTGGCTGATATCTTCAGTACTGCGGATTCTGCCGTCAGTTCGCTTATTTCCCAGGCTGCGGGCAGATCCGTTTTGTTGAGAACGATTAAATGATTTTTGCTGGAAACGGCGGTGAATATCCTTTTGTCGTCTGCGGTCAAAGGCCTGCTGCCGTCCAGGAGAATTATTGTCAAATCGGCGGTGGCCAGATTTTCCCAGACGAGATCAATTCCTTCTTTTTCAATGATATCCTGTGGTTGACGAATTCCGGCGGTGTCCACGAGGTTGACCGGTATACTGCGGATATGAATTTGATCGGTAATGAAATCACGGGTTGTGCCGGGAATGTCCGTCACAATGGCCCTTTTCCTGCCCGTCAGGGTGTTGAGCAGACTGGATTTGCCGACATTTGGCTTGCCGGCGATAACAACGTTCAGGCCTTCGGTATAAACTTTTGCCTTCCGGTAGGAATCCAAAAGTAATTGCAGGCGCGCCGACAGAGAATCGAGCTGCGGCAATAATTCCACGGCATCCTGGTCACCGGCATCTTCCATGAAATCTATCGCAACTTCCGCCAGGGCCAGTGCATCAATCAGCGCCAGCCGCAGACTTTCTATTTCCGCCCCCAGCTCTCCTTTTAATTGGGCAAGCGCAATGGCGCGGGCCTTCTCCGATCGGGCGGTGATGAGAGTCGCCAGCGCTTCCGCCTGCGATAAGTCGATCCGTCCGTTGAGGAATGCGCGTTGGGAAAATTCGCCGGGTCTGGCCGGTCTGCATCCTAGTTGTACAAGCTCGGCCAGAATCGCCTGCAGGACAACAGGGTTGCCATGACAATTGATTTCGACAACGTCCTCGCCGGTGAAGGAATGCGGGCCGGGCATCAGGACCGCCAGAACCTCATCGAGAACGGTTTTTCCATCGGCGGCTACAATGTCGCCGTAATATAGATGGTGGCTTTTCCAGGAACAGTTTGTCTTTTTCGGTAGAAAAATTTGGCGGATGATTTTTCCGGCGTCAGGGCCGCTGAGACGAATTATACCCACTCCTCCTGTGCCGGGAGGAGTGGCGATTGCAGCTATGGTGTCGTGATGAAGCACGGTAAGGCAATTCCTTGAACAGGTCAGTCTCTATTCCTGCACCTTTGTTTTTATCTGGCCATGATTTCTTCTGGACGGGAGAATGACAATCTTGCGATATTCTCCCTCGCCCCGGCTTTTTGTCGTGAGGGTTTCATCTTTTTGCAGGGCCAGATGAATAATACGCCGGTCATGAGCATTCATGTTGGAAAGGGACACCGGTTTTTTAGTCTTCTTCACTTTTTCCCGTATTCTTTCGGCTAAAACGAGGAGAGACTCTTCCCGTCTTTTCCGGTAGGTTTCCGAATCAACGATGATCATTTTACGTTCGCTGTCCGACCTGTTGATTGCTTTGTTCAAAATGTACTGGATCGCATCCAGGTTCTGTCCGCGTTTGCCGATCAGCAAACCGCTGCCGTCGCCTTCAATATTGAAGACAATTTTTTCCGGCGTCTCCTGCATCGTAATTTGACATTCGAAAGACATCTTTTCCAATATGCCTTCCAGAATTTCCTTTGCTTTTACGGCCAGGGGTGAAAGAGTCGCAGGCGGCGCTGCCGCCTCTTTTTCTTCCCGTTTTTCCGGAATGGGCTTGGGGGTGATTTTCAGTTGCGGTTCGACTTTTGGTAATTCGGCTTTTGGAGGTTCGACTATCGGTGGTTCAACTATCGGCGGTTCAACTTTTGGTGCTTCGATTTTTGGTGGTACATTTGCCGGGGGGATATTTGCAACGGAGACCCGCTCATTTACCTTCAGGTCAAAGGAAACATTCAGTGTTAACAGGGAAGCCCGAATTTTTGCCTTTTTGGCCAGCATTCCCAGAAAACCGCGATTACCCTCGGAAATGATTTCAATATTTAATTTGTCCCGCGTTACACCAAATTCCTGGCAGGCGGTTTCTATTGCCGCATCGATTGATTTCTCTTCTATCTCAATTGTCCTAGTTTCAGTGCTCATCTTCTAACCTCATCGATCAACTTTCCAGCTTTTTGTTCATGTAATATTGCTGGCCGATACTGAAAATATTGTTGAACAACCAGTAAATGACCAGCCCGGAAGGGAAGTTCAGGAAAAAGAATGTGAAAATGACAGGCATGAACAGCATTAATTTCGCCTGCATCGGATCACCCATCGTCGGTGTCATCTTTTGCTGAATAAATTGAGTTGCTCCCATAATAATCGGGGTTATGTAATACGGATCTTTGGCGGAAAGATCCTGAATCCACCAGAAAAACGGCGAGTGACGCAGCTCGATGGAATAAAGCAGAGCTTTGTAAAGTCCGAAAAATATCGGGATTTGAATCACTATCGGCAGGCACCCGCCAAAAGGATTCACTTTGTGCGCCTTATAGAGAGCCATTGTCTCCGCGCCGATTTTTTGCTGATCGTTCTTGTATCTTTCTTTTAACTCGGCAATTTTCGGCTGGAGCTTCTTCATTTCCTGCATGGATTTGTAGCTTAAATTTCCGAGCGGCCAGAAGACAATTTTGATCAGCAGGGTTAGAACAATAATCGCCACACCGTAGTTGGCGATATAGTTGTGAATAAAGTTCAGCACCCACAAAAGCGGCAGGGCGAGCCATTTGAGCCAGCTGCCGAAATCTATGGAATCCTCCAGGCCGACGTTTTGTGCTTTCAGCAGATTGTGCTCCTTGGGCCCCAGGTAAAGGGTGTAGCCGAAACTGCCGCTTTGGCTGCCGGGAATGAGTTCCTTCTGCCCTTTGATGCTGACGGAAACCATATTGGTTTCATCACGACTCATGATTGTGCTGGTCAGTGAAGGATTTTCCGGAATAAAGGAGGCGATAAAATATTTGCTTTCATATCCGCTCCATAGAACATTGGGCCCCTGTATTTTTTCCTTGTCCAGCTTTTTGGGCTCCTCCCGTTCAATGCTCCGGGCGATGGAAGCCACCGGTCCTTCATGTCCGTAGCTGTCGACTTCCTTGTTGGGATCTACGTACTGTTGCCAGCTTAGTTTAGGTGTCTGGTTCAGCGGTGCGGCTGTCAGGTTATATACTTTGACATCCAGGCTAATGGTGTAATTATCAGGATTAAAAGTGAAAATTTTCTCCACTTTGATTTTATCGTCAAAAGTCTGGGAAAAGACCAGGCGCTTCTTTTCTTTGGCGGCAGTCAAATCCAATTTGGCGGCATCGGTTTCATAAACGGCATCCGCAGCAACATCGACGCTCGATTCCGGGAAGGTAACGGCCAGCGGATAAGGCATACCTTCTTTGACATCGACCAGTTCAACGTAGCCCTTGCTCCTGGGCGGTAACGGTTGTTTGTTGCCGGTGATAAGATTTTTAATGCGCGGGTAAATATCGTCGGCGCAATTGATGCAGTCTTTTTGATATCCCTTGAGCTGGAACGATTTCAGAGCGCCGCCTTTGGTGGAAAAAATTGCGGAATATTGAGCAGTTTCGACCTGAATATCTTTAGGCGGAGCTGTGCTTTTGCTGCTGCTTTCTTTGGCAATTACCGCCGCATTGGGGATTGCCGCCGTCTGAGCAGGCTGTGCCTCAGTTTTTTTGTTTGACGTCGCCTGCTGGCTGGGTACTGCCGTCTGCTTGGATGGAACCTGTGGTTTGGCAAAAAAAGCCTGATATGCTAGCAGCACACCCAGGGATAGGACGATGGCCAGCATTGTCTTCTTGTCCATGGAAACCTCCCTATTGTTTACTTGACTGGATCGTAACCGCCGGGGTGAAATGGATGGCAACGCAGAATTCGCTTTACGCCCATTAATGAACCCTTTGCCGGGCCGTAAAGTTGGATAGCCTCAATGGCATATTGAGAACACGACGGGTAGAAACGGCAACATGGAGCAAAAAAGAATGGTGACACACAGATTTGGTAGAAACGGATAATGGAAACAAAAAATTTTACCGAAATATTCCGAAACATAACTATTATATTATGTTGGCTTTCCGGGAGAAAAGTTCCGTTAATTCTCTGCATGCTTCCTGATACGTAAGGGGCGGTATATTCCTTTTAGCCATCACGATAGTGTCATGTCCGGCGGGAAACAATGTTTTATTGAGACGAAAAAACTCTCTTATCAGGCGCTTGATCCGATTTCTTTTTACTGCGTTGCCTGTTTTCTTGGTTACGGTGATGCCCAGCCGTCTAATCCCCTTTTTATTGCTGCATGTTATAGTCGTAAAGTGTTGCGAACTTCTCCACACCCCTTGGTTGTATATAGTCCTGTAATCGCTTTTGTTATTAACCCTTTCCGATTTGCGGTAAGAATGTTCTTTCATGCATACCGACTGTATGACAATCCCGAGTCATTAAATGGTAAATTTATACGGTAAGACGTTTTCTGCCTTTGGCGCGGCGCCGGCTCAATACCCTTCTGCCGTTTTTTGTAGCCATGCGGACAAGAAAGCCGTGGGTTCTCTTTCTTTTAGTATTCGTTTTATTGGTCAAAGTCTTTTTCATCAGTTACAACCCCTTTAAGTAATAAGGTGCAAGGTAAATCATAGTAGCCATAAATTGTCAAGGCAAAGATGACGGCCTCGTAAAAAGGCCGGATGCTGCGTTGCGCTTCATCCTTCGTCACTGCGGCGTACGCCAAGTACGCCTCTTTCCTCATGATTCGCGCGCCTTGCCTGCAACCTTTTTACGAGGCCGTCTGAAAATTGTTACTTTTACGACTTTTACGAGCTCATCAAAGTTGGAAACAGAGGAGGCGGGCCAATGAAGAAACAAGTTTTATCATTTTGATTATACAAAAGTTATTTTCTCTTACCCCTCAAAAATTCCGCTTATTTTTCCAGAAAAGGCAGTGGTTTATTCATACGATAAACGAGGGCCTGACAGGCGGCGATGAGATTGTCCTGGCCGTCCGTTACTCTGATGTCATAACTTGCCGTTTTCTTTGTTTTATTGAACTCTTTTGCCTCGGCGGTCAGATAGGAGCCTTTAGCCGGAGAGGAAATATAATTGATGTTCATATTTAAGGCGACGGCCATCGTGCCGTGGGAGTTGGATGCTACTTCAAAGGATTCGTCGATTAGGGCGAATAATGCCCCGCCGTGAGCCATACCGAAGATGTTTTCCATATCTTCCGTAAACACCATGCCTACCTTGGCGTAACCTTCCTGCACATCTAATAATTTCAAGGCGAATTTCCTGGTGAAAGGCTCTTTTTCCACCTGCCTGATGATGGCCTGTCTAACTTTTTCATCCATCATTAAGCCTCTGCTTCGGTTATCTTTTCAAATCTTCTCGATGAGTAAAGATTATCCCCGTATTCTGCGAGAGTTATTACTTCCTTTACTCCATCAACCTCACCACTCTCGTCGGAGAATACGGCGGAAACTGTACATATTTCACCGTAGACAGGATTGCGCTCCTGCTCCGTCTCATCAACCTTTACGCCCTGTTGGAATCCGCCCCAGGGATCTTTCTTAATGCACCTTACTTTTTCGCCAACTATGAACATATTTCTTTCTCCTATAATTTTAATTGTTGGAACCGCGCCGTTTGTTCCACCCTGCGAACTGTATCACCTGCTATTCGTAGTGAGTCCACATGCGGATGACTTTCACTGTTTTTATGTCATCCAGTACTTGGTAAACAAGACGGTGCTGGATGTTTATTCTTCTGGAACATGCCCCGGATAGATCTCCCAAAAGTTTCTCGTATGGTGGTGGATTCTGATAGGGATCTTTTCTGAGAATCTCGATAAGATGCTCTGCCTGTGGTTTCAACCCGGAATGTGCAATTTTTCCGGCGTCTTTCTTTGCCTGCTTGGTAAAGACTACTTTCCAGGTCACCAGTCTATGTCCTCGTCGCATTCCGCAACAGGAGTTCCAAGTCCTTCCTGGATAGATTCACGCATGTCGGGTATTGACGTCAGGTATAAAGTCTCCTGGATTGCTCGCCAATCTTCCTCGGAAATAAGGACTGCGGAGCTTCTTTTCCCGACAATCTGAATTGGCTCATGCGATTCTTTCACTTCATCTACTAGACTGTATAAACGTTTTCTTGCTTCCGTTGCAGTTAAGGTGGGCATATTCAATCTCCTTCACGTACGGCAAATCGTACGCTAGAAATCAATTGATGTCAAGTCATTTGAAGGCGAACGTCTTAGCCACTGGCGATAACCGGGCAGATCGAGGGAAATCGCCGTTTTTCCTTTTGATATTTCATATGATGGATGTTCCCGGAATGCTCCGCTTGCAGCAGAGACGTTATGAGTTTTTATTTTTTCCTGCTTTTATTGAAGCTTTTGCTGCCTGTTCGTATATAGACGTCTCCCATGACTTCGGAAGATTTATTCCATATTCATTCAACGCTTTGAAAATCTTCGGCTTGAGATGTGTGTCAAACATGATATGACATGTAGGGCAAAGCATCAATAAATTTGATCCGGACTTTTTTCCTTCCGCAATAATATGTGCCTTTTGTCTTATGCCGATATGATGCCCACACATTTCACAAAAATTTGATTCATCAGTTTTCATTTTTCCATTCCTAAAATTAATAACATTGTTCACATGGATCAGCGTGAATATTGCAAACGCTGACGGAACTGTCTGCGTAAAACACCTCTGCAGAAAATGCTATAATGAATTTAATAGCTGAATATTAATCGATTATCAACTCATCTATTACATTTCTTGATGTCGGCGGCGATGGTGCGGACATTTTTCATGGCGCTCTCCACGTCAATGGTGAGCAACTGCCTGTCTTTCATTACGATCCTGCCGCCGATGATGCTGGTTTTAACATCCGTGCCGCTGGCGGCGTAGACCAGCTGGGAACAGCAATTGTAAAGCGGGGTCAGGTGGGGCTTCTTCATGTCCACCAGAATGATGTCGGCCTCCTTGCCGACCTCGATGGAGCCGATTCTTTTTTCCAGTCCCAGTACGCGGGCCCCGCCGATGGTTGCCATCTTCATTACCGTTGGCGCACTCATGACGGTAGGATCGAAAGTAGTGACTTTATGGATTTTGGCCGCCGTGTCCATTTCGCGGAACATATCGATATCGTTGTTGCTGGCCGAACCGTCTGTTCCCAGACCAACGTCAATGCCTCTCTTCAACATCGCGGGGACAGGGGCGACACCGGTTGCCAGCTTCATGTTGCTTTCCGGATTATGCGAAACCTTGACGCCGAGCTCGGCGAAAATGTCCATATCTTCATCGTCCACCCAGTTGCAGTGCACGGCGATGGTCTGCTCGTCAAGAACGCCAAGCTGCTGCAGGTGCTGAACCGGTTTTCTGCCGTAGCGCTGCCTGATGGTATCAATTTCATCTTTATTTTCCAGTAGATGGATCAACCAGGGTATTCCTGCCCGGCGGGCGGCTTCTTTAACGGTGAAGAGCGTTGCCGGGGAGCAGGAGTAGGGGGCGTGGCAGAAAAAAGCGGTGGTAATCAGAGGCGACGAATCTTGCCAGTTGGCGACAAAGCGTTTGGCGATAGCCCTGTTGTCGGCGCTGCTATTATTGTCCGATATGGGAAAGTCAATAAATCCCTGGGCGATCACCGCACGCATGCCCGAGTGCAATGCTGCCTGGCCGATTTTGCCCTCAAAAAAGTAACCGTCGCAAAACGTCGTCGTTCCCGAAAGAATCATCTCCGCCATTGCCAGAATGGATCCGTCGTAAACCATTTGCTTATTGACGAAGCGCGCCTCCGCCGGGAAAATGTGGTGATGCAGCCAGTCCATCAAAGTAAGATCGTCCGCCATGCCGCGGAAGCAGACCATGGGCAGATGAGTGTGCGTGTTGACTAATCCGGGCATGATGACGCAGCCTTCGGCATCAATAATTTCTTTGGCGGAGCTTCCAATGTTTTGTTTATCGGCTGCAGGCAGAATTGCGGCAATGAGCCCATCTTTAATGCCGATGACCGGGTTTTTAATGACTTCCATCGACTCCGACATGGTCAGAAGAGTTCCGCCGGTGATGGCGAGGTCCCACTGATTTATTTGCATAGTATCATCCCTGCTTTTGTTGCTTATTCCATTTCTAAATCAAGCGCTATCTTTGTTGGCGTCGTCGTCGGCTTCCTCAACGTATGTATAATACGCCTCGTCGCCTCCTCCTAGCCGCCGCGATATCATCATTGATTTAGAAATGGAATTACAGCTTTTCCAGCTGCTGAATTATTTCATTAATATCCGGCAGCTCGACAATAGGGTATATTTTTTTGAAGACAAGGCGACCGTTTTTATCGACTATAATATTGGCCCGTTGCGAGAAGCCTTCTTCTCTCAATATGCCCAGGTCCTTGGCAATTTTTCCGTGCGGCCAGAAATCGGCCAGCAATCTTGTCTCCGAAATGTTCAGGGCTTTAGCCCAGGCTCTTTTGCTGGGAACACTGTCCACACTGATGCCGACGGCAACAGTGTTCAGCTTTTTAAAGATTTCCTTGTGCTTCTCCAGCGACTGCATTTGCATTGCACAGACGGGAGTCCAGGCGAGAGGATGAAACGATAAGAGGACGTTTTGCCCCTTGCAAGTGTCCAGTTCAAAAATGTTTTCATTTTGGTCTTTTAAACTGAAATTCCGCACTTTTTCGCCGACATCCGGGACTTTTTTTACTGTCATAATCTTACTCCTTTCCTGGTCTATTAATGTTTACGGAACGATTCTATTTGTCAACTCTATCCTGCTTTTCCGGTTAATATCTTTTTTACATGCCGGGCGATGGCGGGCGACGATGTCAGCCCCGGCGATTCTATTCCCACCAGATTAATGAAACCGGGTAGGTCCTCCTTAATTACAAAATCACGAAAGCTGTCGCCGGGCCCCTGCAGTTTGGGACGGATGCCGGATATGTCCGGGCTGACGTTTTCTGCTTTCAGAAAAGGCAGAAATCGGCCGGCGCTTTGATAAAAAAGGGAGGCTTTGGCGGCGGCGACTGCGTAGTTTCCCGTGCGGGGAATATATGTGGCGTCCGGCCCCAGCTTCAGCCGCCCGCTCAAATCAATGGTTAAGTGAACACCGAGCCCCACGTGATTTTTTGCCGGCACCGGATAAATCAGTCTTTGCACCGTTCCCCGTTTTACATGGGATATGCTGCAATAATCGCCCTTGCAGTAATGCAGTTGATAGCTGCCGCCGGCCATGTTGGCGATGGTGTCGGATTCCAGTCCTGCGGCGTTGATGACGCATCCGGTAGTAAAGTCAAATATGCCGCCTTCTGGATTTTCGGTAAAAATCCTGTAGTTGCGGGCTTCCTGTTCTATCCGGGCGACTTTTGTGCGAACAATGAGCTCGGCTTTTTTGTTGCGGGCCTGGATCAGAAAATAATTCATTAAATCGTGAGCGCTGATAATGCCGGTTTCCGGGGAATAAAGGGCGGCGCAGGCCTGTATATTCGGTTCCAGTTGATCAATCTTCCGGGTGCTGATCAGCTCTGTGGAATTCACGCCATTATTTCGGGCGTTTTCATGCAAGCGTTCGATTTCATCAGTTTCTTCCGGCTTTACCGCCACAATCAGCTTGCCGGTTTTTTTATGCGGAATATTATTTTTAACGGCAATTTCATAGAGGAGGGCGCGTCCGGCGACACACAGTGTGGCTTTGAGGGAATCTGCGGGATAATACATACCGCCGTGGATTACTTCACTGTTGCGGGAGCTGATTTCACTGCCGTGAGCGGGATTTTTTTCCAGAATGAAAACAGTTAAACCTGGTCGAGCGATTTCGGCTGCAATGGCCAGACCGATTACTCCCGCGCCTATGATGGTAATGTCTGCATTTTCCATTGCTTATTTATACACGATTTTGTAAATGAGCGCAAAAAATCTTGAGCGGGAATTGAGTCCGTGGTATTTGAAAGATTATTATAAAGGGTAAAGGATAGCTTTGAAGATAGCTACTTACAATGTAAATTCCATCCGTTCACGAATGCATATTGTTTTGCCCTGGCTGCAGCAAAACAAGCCGGATTACTTGTGCCTGCAGGAGACAAAAGTTGCCGATGATAAATTCCCGGCGGCGGAATTTGCCGATGCAGGGTATCAGGTTGTTTTTAAAGGGAATAAACAATATGCCGGTGTGGCGATAGCTTCCCGGTTGAAGCCGGAGAAAGTTGTCTTCGGCCTGGACGATGAGCCGAAAGACGCCGAACGCATAATTGCCGCGACCTACGGTGATCTTACCATTATTAATACTTATGTGCCGCAGGGGCAGGATAAGGAAAGCCCGCAGTATGCATATAAACTGGCCTGGTTGGAACGTTTGAAAAAATATCTGAACAGGCATTTCCGGCCGCAAAACCGGATTCTCTGGTGCGGTGATTTGAATGTGGCGCCGGAAAATATTGATGTACATGATCCCAAAAGGATTTTGGGGCACGTTTGCTTCAATCCGGAAGTCTGGAAAGCTTACGAAGATGTCAAGGCATGGGGTTTTGTTGATGTGTTCCGCCGGCATCACCCCGGTGAAGCGGGTCAGTACACTTTTTTTGATTACCGTGTGCGCGGTGCGGTGGAGAGGAGTCTGGGGTGGCGTGTTGACCATATTCTGGCCACGGAGTCTTTAGCTTCAAGTTCGCAGGTTTGTAATATTGACCTGCCGACGAGGATTAAGGAAAAACCATCTGATCATGTTGTTCTGTATGCTGAATTTAATTAAAAAAATAAATCATTCCGTCTCTTGCGAGGTGATAGAGTATGTACGAAATGGATGAAATTAAACGTATCAACCAGGAAATATCTGTAAAGTTCGGTATCATAGAGGTGCATATCGCCCACGCCAAAAGCATAACGGGACTTTTCGAAACGTTGTTTGCCGATATAGAGAAGGAATTTGCCGTGCCTTTTGTCTGGTTGACGCTGGTGGATAAGGAAATTACCGCCCCGATTATTGAGGCTGTACAATCTTCCGCCGTGCTGCAAAACAGACTGGGCGTAATTCCCGAGGATCTGTTTGCCCGTGTTCTTACCGATGGATTGCAGCCGGTTTTAGCCAACAAAGATTTGCAGCCTTTTTATAAATTACTGCCTTCCACCAACAAGTTTTTTGTCAAATCTCTGGCCGTTATACCGCTTTATATTAATGATGAAATAGTAGGAAGCTGGAATAATGGAGATGTTTTGAGTGATCGCTACCTGCCGGATATGGACACCAGATTATTGCAGCAACTGGGGCAGAAGATTTCCGCCCGCCTGACTGAACTTGTCCCGAAAGCAAAATAACTTTTCATTGCTTGACAAAGACTTCAAGCTGGGATAAGCATGTTTGCACTGGGTTACCCGCGAGGGCTGTGACCGGTTCCAAATCAAGTTATTGAAATCATTTCTGATTTTGAATGGGAGCAGGGGAAGACGGTGAAAATCCGTCGTGGATCCGCCGCTGTAACCGGGGACAAAAGTCGCAGAAAGCCACTGTTTGTTAAAAATGGGAAGGCGCGACAATTTGGTTGATCCGGAAGCCAGAAAACCTGCCTGGAACAATGGTGCTGTTTAAACTATTAAGGACATAGCAGGCATCGTTAAGAGTGGATGGAAAACGGCATCCCCGGCCTTATTCAGGTTCGGGGATTTTTTATTTTAAGGAACAAGCAGATGGCGAAGAAGCTGGTCATGATCAGGCATGGTGTGCTGGACAGGAAATATCATGGCCGTTTTATGGGTAAGACGGATGTCGGCTTGTCCGCAATAGGGCAAAAACAGGCGGAGGCTCTAGCCTTACCGGTGGGCAGTCTGAAAGAAGCTCATTTTATTGTCAGCCCCCTGCGCCGCACGCAGGAGACCGCCCGGCTGGCGCTGGCGGCATCGGGACAAACGTTTGATATAGATGATGATTTGCGCGAAATTGATTTCGGTTTGTGGGAAAAGAAGACCTTTGCTGAAATCAACACGACGGATCCGGCCGGCGTCGAGCAGTGGAGCAATTTTGACCATGATTTTGTCTTTCCCGGCGGCGAAGCTATTAAATCCTTTATTGAACGTGTGCGCACGGCGGCGCAGCGCATTGCCCGTGATCCGGCCCCTACGGTGACAGTCATTACCCACGGCGGCATTATCCGTTTTTTTATCTGCCACTATCTCGGTCTGGATATGCGCAATTACCTGCTCTTCGACGTTCAACCGGCGTCCCTTTCCATCATGACTCTCTATGATGAACGAGGGATACTTAACAGTCTCAATGACTTATGTCATCTGGAGGGTGACGATCGTGGCTAAAATTGTTTTCGTTACCGGCGGCAGCCGCAGTGGGAAAAGCGATTATGCGCAAAAACTGGCCGAATCTCTGGAAGGACCGCGGGCTTATCTGGCGACGTGTCCGGTTATTGATGCGGAGATGGCCGAACGGTGCCGCAAACACCAGGAAGCCAGGGCCCGTGCAGACTGGGATACTGTTGAAGAAGAGAGAGATCTTGCCGGAGTTTTGAATAACGACCGGGTGCATAAAGTGATGCTGGTGGATTGTCTGACGCTTTGGGTCAACAATCTTATCTATGAAGCTGAGCTCAACGGGCATGTATTGAGGGAAGAAGAAATTGCGGAAAAATGCCGGATTTTGCTTGCCGCCTGTAAAACGTTTACCGGTACGATTATCTTTGTAACAAATGAAGTGGGAATGGGCGTCGTGCCGGATAGTCCCCTGGGCCGGAGTTTTCGCGATATGGCCGGAAGATGCAATCAACTGATTGCCGCTGCGGCGGACGAGGCTGTTTTCGTAGTCAGCGGCATTCCCTTGTATTTGAAAAAAGAGGGAAAATGATCAAGCGTTTTCTGGCGGCGATTCAATTTCTAACCGTATGTCCTTTGCCTGCATCAATCAACATCGATGAGCGGGCTCTCGGCGGTTCCGTGCCGTTTTTCCCAGTGGTGGGCATTATTATCGGCGCGGCCGCAGCGGGTCTGGATTACGGTCTGGGGCATGTTTTGCCGCTGTCCGTCGCCAGCATGCTGCTGGTAATTTTTCTGCTGGCCGTTTCCTGCGCCTTGCATATGGACGGCCTGGCCGATACCGCCGACGGTTTTTTCAGCTCGCGGCCCCGCGAAAGGATTCTCGAAATTATGCGCGACAGCCGCGTGGGTCCGATGGGGGTCATCGTTATAGTTTGTGTATTGCTCTTTAAATTAACTTTGCTTACGGCTGTTCCGCCGGCATCGCGCTGGTGGGTACTGCTGATGACTCCGTTTGCCGGCCGCTGCGCCCTGCTGATCAATATGGCCGTTATTCCCTATGCCCGTCCGGAAGGCGGCTTGGGGACGATATTTTATTCCAGCCGTTCCCGATTGCAGCTGGCTTGGGCGTTTGTGCTGCTTATGGCCATCGGTTGGCTGGCGGCGGGCCCGACTGGCCTGGCCGTTGGTCTTGCGGCTTTTGCCTTCAGTATAATTTTTGCTTTCTATGTGAAATACAAGATTGGCGGATCGACGGGCGATACGCTCGGAGCAGCCTGTGAGTTGATGGAGTTAATTCCGGCAATGGTTTATTTAGTATCGGTGTCTGGAGGGTTGACGAGAATATGACGGATAAACATGGTGGAAATATAATGAAGCTGGCATTGGCGGCGGGAAAGCCGATGCAGGATATTCTTGATTTTTCAGCAAACATCAATCCCCTTGGTGCGCCGGACTGGCTGCGGCCCCTGATCAGCAGCTGCATCAGTTCACTAGTCCATTATCCTGATCCCCATTGCACCGAACTTAGAAACGCTATCGCCGGGAAATTCGGAATAACGACCGGCGAAGTGATCGCCGGCAACGGTTCGACGGAAATTCTTTATCTTCTTCCCCGGATTCTTTCCGCCTCTCGCGCCATAATTCCGGTTCCTTCTTATCTTGATTACGCCTCGGCGGTGGAATTGAGCGGCATAAAGGTAGAGAAGATGCCGCTCGCGGAAGAAGAGGGATTTGCCCTCAATATTCCGCATTTGGCGAAGGAACTGCGGGGCGGTGAGATCGTCATCGTCGGGCAGCCTAACAATCCCACCGGTTTTTTCTGCAAAGAAGATGACTTGAGAAAGCTGGCCCTGGATCATCCGGACACAACTTTTATTGTGGACGAATCCTTTATCAATTTTATTGAAGAGGCCCAAAGCCTGATAAAAGACAGACCGTCCAATGTGGTTGTTCTCTTTTCTCTGACCAAATTCTACGCCATTCCGGGATTGCGGCTGGGATTTGCCGTGGCCGACAGCCGCATCATCGAACAGCTCAATAAGATCATGCCCCCCTGGACGGTAAATACGATTGCCCAGGCAGTCGGCGCTGCGGCGGTGAAAGATGCCGATTATGCGCTTCGCAGTCAAAAATTAGTTTCGGAAGAGCGGCAATGGCTGCAAAATGAACTGAGTAATATGTCCGGGTTGACGGTTTATCCCGGCAGCGTGAATTTTCTGCTGGTCAAAATTAACCGTAAAGACAAGAACGCCCCGCAATTGGCTGAAAAACTGCTTAAAGACGGTATCGCCATCCGGGTGTGCGATAATTTCGCCGGTCTTGACGAACGGTTTTTCCGCGTTGCCGTCAGGACGCGCGACGAAAATATCCGCCTTTGCGCCGCCCTTGCCGGCTCTCTGGGCGAAGCGCCAAGAGTGATCGCCCGCAGGAAAGCAAAATGTCTGATGGTTCAGGGGACCGGTTCCAACGCCGGCAAGAGCATCATTGTCGCCGCTCTGTGCCGCATAATGCTGCAGGACGGTTTGCGGATTGCGCCGTTTAAGGCCCAGAATATGTCGCTTAATTCTTACGTGACCCGCGACGGCGGCGAGATGGGCCGTGCTCAGGTGGTTCAGGCCCAGGCGGCCAAACTTGATCCGGATGTACGCATGAATCCGGTGCTGCTCAAACCGAACAGTGAACTGGGTTCGCAAATCATCGTCCGCGGCAAACCCGTCGGCAATATGGATTTTCAGGAATATATCGACTTCAAGGCCATGCCCTTCACCGCGGCCAAAGAGGATTTTGAATCGCTTGGCGCCGAGTATGACGCCGTAATTATGGAGGGTGCGGGCAGTCCTGCGGAAATCAATCTTAAAAGCAATGATATCGTCAACATGAATATGGCCCTTTATGCACGGGCTCCTGTTCTGCTGGTGGGCGACATTGATCGGGGGGGGATTTATGCATCCTTTATCGGCACCCTGGAGGTTTTAACGGAAGCGGAACGGAAGCTGCTGGCCGGTTTCATTGTTAATCGTTTCCGCGGCCAGAAAAAATTCCTGGATTCCGCCCACAGGTACATTCTGCAGTACACCGGTCGGCCGGTTTTGGGGGTGGTGCCGTATCTGAATAATCTGGGGCTGCCGGAGGAAGATTCCGTAAGCTTTAAAGAAGGGTTGATTAAAGACGTCGTTCCGGACAGAGACCATGTCGTCGTCGCGGTCATTGATCTGCCGCATATCTCCAACTTCACCGATTTCGACGCTCTGCATATTGAACCGGATGTCCGCCTGCGGGTCGTTAAGAATCCGGCTGATCTGGGTGAACCGGACGCCGTCATTCTGCCGGGCAGCAAAAACGTCATGGGTGATCTGGCCTTCCTGAAAAAGACGGGGATGGGGCAGCGGATTTTAGAACTGGCGGCGAAAAAGAAAACAGAGATTGTCGGCGTCTGCGGCGGCTTCCAGATTCTGGGCAGTAAGATCGACGATCCTCACGGCATCGAGTCTCCGGAAAAAGAATCTCTCGGTGCGCTGGGGCTGCTGTCCGTTTCTACATATCTGTCACCGGACAAAACACTCAAGCGTATAGAGGCAAAACACCTGCTTTCCGGGTTGCCGCTTACGGGCTATGAAATCCACCATGGTCTTACCGCGGGGGATAATTTGATACCCGTGGTCGAAGGAGAAGACGGGAAAATAATCGGCCTGGGCACAGCGGACGGAAATGTCTGGGGTACTTATCTGCACGGCGTCTTCGACGCCGATGAATTCCGCCGCTGGTTTATCGACCGTCTGCGGGTAAAGCGCGGTCTTCCCGCGTACGGTGAAGTTTGCACTGCTTACGATCTGGAACCGGCGTTTGAACGCCTGGCTGCCGTTGTCCGCGAGAGTCTTGATATGGCGGCGATATACAGAATCATGGGGCTGTAATGACACTGGAAATGCAAATAATTCTGGCCGTCATTCTCGATCTGCTGTTTGGCGATCCGCGGTGGCTGCCTCATCCGGTTAAGCTGATCGGCCGGCTTATCACCGTCCTGGAAGGATTGCTGCGGAAAATAATCGCAAATCAACGTGCGGCCGGAACATTGATGACTATTATCGTGATTGCCGTTACGGGAGGCGTTACTTTTTCCGCTCTCAGAATTGCGTCCTGGATCCATCCCTGGGTGGCGGATGTGCTTTCGGCATTGATCATTTACACGACCTTATCCATTCGAGACCTGGGCAAGCACAGTATGGATGTCTACAGGGCTTTGCAGGCGGGGGATTTGCCGCAGGCGCGTGCTAATGTCGCTTTTATTGTCGGGCGCGATACGGACAAGCTGGATGAAAAGGGAATTATTCGCGGAACGGTGGAAAGCGTGGCGGAAAATACGGTTGACGGAATTATCGCCCCTCTTTTCTTTGCCGTGCTTTTTGGACCGGTGGGCGCGATGATGTACAAGGCTGCCAGCACCCTGGATTCCATGGTGGGCTACAAGAATGAAAAATATTTTTATTTCGGCTGGGCTGGAGCCAGAATAGATGATGCGGCGAACTTTTTGCCGGCAAGACTGACCGCTCCCCTGATGTTTATCGGGGCTGTTCTGACCGGTTACCGGCCTGTTCAGGCCTGGAATATCTGCCGGCGCGATAGAGGCCATCATGCCAGTCCGAACTCGGGAATTTCAGAAGCGGCGATGGCCGGGGCGCTGGGAATTCAACTGGGCGGGCCGCTGTTTCGCCACGGAAAACTGGTGGAGTTGCCTTTTATCGGTGATCCCGTCGAATCCATGGAGCGGCGGCATATACTGAAAGCCAATTATTTGATGCTGGCCACCTCATTGGTGGCGGTTGTTATTTTTGTGGGTATCAGGTTTATAATTAAAGGGATAGTCGGTGCCTGACGTGGGAAGAGTCTTGTTATTTACGGGCGATGGTAAAGGAAAAACGACGGCGGCTCTGGGCATGGCCCTGCGGGCCAGCGGTCACGGGATGCGGGTGAAGATCGTGCAGTTTATTAAAGCCGCCGCGCTGACCGGGGAAATTGCCGCCGTGAAGAATCTTGCCGGTGTTGAATTTGTCCAGACGGGGCTGGGCTTTGTTCCGTCTGCTGGTCACCCGGATTTCTATTCACACCAGGATGCCGCCGCCCACGCTTTGAAAATAGCTGCAGAGGCTGTTCAATCCGGGGCTTATGACATGATTATCCTCGATGAAATATGCAATGCCGTTGCTAAGAAGCTGATCCGGGAAGATGACGTACTGGCGATGATTCACAGCGCCGGCAGTTCGCTCTGCCTGGTTCTCACCGGCCGGAGAGCCTCTGAAGGATTAATTGCTGCGGCTGATACGGTTACGATTATGCAGTGCCGGAAACACGGATTTCAGGAAAATATCCTTGCGCAAAAAGGGGTGGAGTACTAATGGGGAAATGTCCGCGAATAGTCATTGCCGCCGCTCACAGCGGATCGGGGAAAACAAGCCTGGCGATTTCGCTGACGGGTGCGCTTTGCCGCCGCGGATATAAAGTGCAGACATTCAAAGTCGGCCCGGATTTTTTAGACCCGACCTATCTTGCCGTTGTCTCTGGAAGACCCTGCTATAATCTGGACGGCTGGATGATGAACAAAGAGCACATCCAGAATCTCTTCGACCGCGTTACCAGAGATGCGGATATTGCTGTTGTAGAAGGAGTAATGGGACTTTTCGACGGCTCGGATGTGTCGACAATCCAGGGGAGTACGGCGCAAATCGCCGAGTGGCTCGACGCCCCGGTGCTGCTGATTGTCAATTCCCGGGGGATGAGCCGCAGCTTCGCTGCGCTGGTTAAAGGATTTACGTCCTTTGAGCCTCAACTGAAGTTTATCGGCGTTATTGCCAATCATTGCGGATCACAAAACCATGAAAACTGGCTTTCCGCCTCTCTGGCGGCGGCAGGTGAACCTCCGCTGGTGGGAGCGATACCCAGCGGTGCGTTTGTGAAGCTTCCCGGCAGACACCTGGGATTGGTGACGGCCAGTGAACAAAATCTGACCAAATCTATAATTGATGATTTGAGCGCTGCGGTCGAACGCCATGTTTCCATCGATACTCTGCTGCAGAGTCTGGATGTGAAAAAATCGTTTGATTCTGATGAAAACCAGTTCTTGCGGACTGATCCCGCTGTTTCTTCCCCGAGAATCCGCATCGGGGTCGCCTATGACGACGCTTTTCACTTTTACTATCAAGATTTCTTTGATGCGCTGGTTGCCCGCGGCTGTGAACTTGTCCATTTTTCGCCTCTGGCGGATAAGCTGCTCCCCGACAATCTTAACGGCATATACATCGGTGGCGGTTATCCGGAAGTCCACGCAGAGGCTTTAGCGGCCAATGGAGAAATGTTGGCCTCCATCCGCGCTTTCGCCGCTGCCGGCCGGCCGGTTTACGCCGAGTGCGGGGGATTGATGTATCTGTCCAAGGGGATAGAAACAAACGAGGGGCAATTCTTCGCCATGCTGGACATCCTGCCTGCCCGGACGAAAATGAGCAAGCGTATGATTGTTCTGGGCTATGTGGAGGCCAGACTTTCCGGCGATTCACTTTGGGGGAAAAAAGGCGACGTGGGAAGAGGGCATGAATTTCACTACTCCGAATTGCTGGATGATCCCTGTTCTAACAGCGAGTGGAAACCGGTGTATGAGCTTCAAAAGCCCCGCTCCAGCGACATCAGAGCGGAAGGCTTCCAAAAAGGAAATATACTGGCCAGCTATGTCCACCTCTACCATTCGGCAAGGCCTGCCGCGGTAGATTGCTTTATCGCCAGCTGCTCAGGTAATATAAGTTTATAAGTTAAGGAGAAAGTAGTTTTGAAAATTGTTAAATCTTGTCTAATTATAATGCTTATCTGGATTATTTCGGTAAGTGTCGCCTTCGCCGCGCCGCCGATGAGAATCGTTTCTTTGTCGCCGGCTACCACCGAGATTCTCTATGACCTCGGTCTTGAAAATCGCATCGCCGCCGTTACCAGTTTTTGCGACTATCCCCAGCGGGCTAAGAACAAACCGAAAGTGGGCGGCTTTGCCAATCCGTCACTGGAGGCCATTATCGCCGCCAAACCTGATCTGGTCATCATGATGGAAGGCGATAATCCCTTGGAGGCGTTTAATAAAATAAAAAGAATGGGAATTAAAACCCATGTCTTTCACGCCAAACGTCTCAAAGAATTACCGCAGGGGATCAGAGAGTTGGGCGGTGTGCTGGGAATACAGGACAGGGCCAACCGGCGGGCAGCTGAAATTGAAAGTCTATTTAATCAATACGCAAAAAAAGCTAGACAGGCCGCGGCCCGTCGCGGGTATAAAAAAGTTGTCTTTGTTATTCAAGCTGTTCCATTGATTGTCGCCGGGCCGGGCACCATTATTGATGATGCTCTGCAGATTCTGGGATTGCAGAATATTGCCGCCGACTCCCATGTCCAGTATCCGAAATATTCCATCGAGGAAGTAGTGAGGCGTTCGCCCGACGTGATTTTCTTCGGGCAGGGGTCCATGTCGAAAAAAGTTCCGAAAACACTTATAAGGCGCCTGGACAGCCTCGATGCAGTTAAAAAGGGCCATGTATATTACACAAGTGAGATGTTGTACCGGTTGACCCCCAAAACTATTTTGGGGATGGAAGAGATAGTTACGCATCTGAACAAGATTTAAATATCGTCCGCATAATCCTCGAAGGGGGAAAGATGTTAAAATATTTTTTACTGTTTTTTGTTCTGCTTTTGCCGGTTCTCATCTTGTCCGGTAAAAAGAGTAAGATTAATCGGGTTGTAACTGCGGGTCGTGTTGCCGGGGTCGGTTCTCTTTTGTTGGCGGTTGTTTTTATTGTTGCGCTTGCTTCACTTTTTTTCGGATCAAGTGATATTGACGCCTCTTCTATTTTCCAATGGCTGATCTCCGGGGGTAACGGGGCCGGCACAGGCCTTTCCGATACGGACGAGACTATTTTATTTTCCATTCGTCTGCCCCGGATTATTTTTGCCGGCATCGTCGGCGGTGCTCTGGCGGCAGCCGGTGTTGTCTTTCAGGGGCTCCTGCGCAACCCCCTGGCCGATCCTTATATTCTGGGAATTTCCGGCGGCGCCGCCGTTGGCGCACTTACCGCATTGATGCTGGGGATTCTTCCGCTGGGTGTTTCCGGGTCGGCCTTCCTGGGCGCGATCGTTACAATCGTTTTAGTTTACGGAATTGCCAAAACAAAGAACGAGCTGCAATCCACCACTCTGCTTTTGGCCGGTGTTATTGTGAATGCGTTCTTTTCCGCCGTCATTATGTTTCTGATCAGCACGGCCAGTGATAAAAGCCTTCACAACGCCATGTTCTGGCTGATGGGGGACCTGAGTCTGGCGGAATGGCGCGAAATCGCCCTGGCCGGTCTTTTTCTGATTTTGGGATTTCTGATTATCTTTACTTACGCCAGGCATCTGAATCTGATGGCGATCAGTGAAGAAACAGCCAAACAGCTGGGGGTCAATGTTGAGCAGACCAAAATAATCCTGCTGCTTGCCGCTTCCCTCATTACGGGAGTTGCCGTGTCGGTCAGCGGCATTATCGGTTTCGTCGGACTGATTGTTCCCCATATGATGAGGATACTATTGGGCTCCGACCACAGGATGCTTTTACCCGCTTCCATTCTTTTCGGGAGTTCATTTCTTATTGTCGCCGATACTTTTGCCCGGAATTTGATAGCCCCCGCTGAATTGCCGGTGGGCGTAATTACCGCTCTGTGCGGGGCTCCTTATTTTATTTATCTTTTGCGCAGGAAGGCCTGATTTATGTCCGTGGTAACCGTTGAACAGATTGGATTTCGCTACAATTCCCACTGGGTTTTAAAAGATATTTCTTTCGATATCCGGAAAGGGGAATTTTTGGGAATAATCGGGCCCAATGGTTCGGGAAAGACAACTCTGCTGAAAGTGATCAACGGCATTCTGAAGCCCGAAGAAGGTGAAATCCGAATAAACGGCATTTCCAGTAAAAAGATGAAAAGGGCTGCCATGGCGAAATTAATTGCCGTGGTTGCCCAGGATTTCCACATGACCTTTCCTTTCTCTGTTCATGAAGTTGTTTTAATGGGCAGAGCGCCGCATCTCAACAAATGGAGATTCGAAGGGGAAACGGACTTCCATATTGCCCACGAGGCATTGGAAATGACCGATACCCTTCATTTGATCAACCGAAGTGTATCCGCTTTGAGCGGCGGCGAATATCAGAGAGTCATGATTGCACGGGCTTTGGCCCAGCAGCCGCAAATAATGCTGCTCGATGAGCCGACGGCCTTTCTCGATATAAAACATCAGGTTGATTTTTTTGATCTTATTAAAAAGCTGAACATGAATCAGGAACTTACTGTTGTCACCATAACGCACGACATCAACCTGGCCGCTTTGTATTGTGACAGAATTATTATGCTGCGCGACGGCCGGATGCAATGTGAAGGAAATCCTGATGATGTCGTCACAAAAGAGAACATCATGAAGGTTTACGAAACAGCTGTTGCAGTTGACAAGAGTTTGGAAACCGGGAGACCCCGGATAACACTGTTGAGCTCACATCCGTCGAAGGAAGCCGGTGCGTCTCCGGCGCTGCCCCGTTAACTGTTAGCGGAACGAATTTGCAAAGGCATGGGAAAAAGACTAAAAAATCTTGACTTCAACTGGACGCCTGTGTTAAGCACGAAACAGCAAGGGGCCATATAGGCCATAATAAGGAAGACGGTGAGAATCCGTCGCGGACCCGCCGCCGTAACCAGGGATGAAAACCGCATTAGTGTCACTGTTTCGCTTCAGCGGAATGGGAAGACGCGGTAAGTAAAATGATCTGGAAGCCGGAAGACCTTCTTGTGAATTTTGCACAGACTTGTCACCGTGGTAAGGAGACAGTCACAGTTGCACCGAAGATGAAAAACGGCATCCCCGGACCTCAGTTTAGGCCCGGGGATTTTTTTTATTCTGATGTAGAGAAGTTTGACGTTTTTAAGCTTATAAGACCGTCAGTATGAGGAAGCCGGTTTAAGTCCGGTGCTGCCCCGCAACTGTAAGCGGAACGAAATCCATGCCAATCCAATGATTTCCTGATAGCAAGGTGTGGATGCAGGAAAAACCGCAAGCCAGAACACTCACCTGATGGATTAAATAACTTTTATTCCCGAGGGGGAAAGGAGAAGTAACATGAGGCACAAGGTAAGAAAAAAGTTGTTGTCGCTGCTGTTGGGAACCTCATTGCTCTTGCCCGGATTTGTTTTAGCTGCGGACAAGAACGAAGCAACGGCAAAAACCGGCGGTGAGCCTGTTCGCATGGAAGAGACAATAGTTACGGCCAGCCGGGTGGAAGAGTCGCTGCGCATGGTGGCGGATTCCGTGACCGTAGCTACGGAGAAGGAAATTCAGCGCAAAGGGCGGCAGACAGTGGTAGAGGTACTGAACGACGTGCCCGGCGTTAACATCAATCAGAACGGTTCCTATGGAGGATCAACTTCTGTTTATCTGCGGGGAACGAGCAATGCCCACACGATTGTGCTGCTTGACGGTGTGCGGGTGGCCGACCCCATCAGCTCCGACGGCAAAGTCAATCTCGCCGACCTGCCGACTAATAATATCGAGCGCATTGAAGTTGTCCGGGGCAATCAGAGCGTCCTTTACGGGTCTGATGCCATCGGCGGCGTCATCAATATTATCACCAAAAAAGGAAAGGGAAAACCTACCATTTCGGCCGGTTTCGAAGGCGGCTCCTTTCAGACGTTTAAAGAAAATCTTTCTTTCCGGGGCGGAACGGAAAAGATCGATTTCAGTGCCTCTGTTTCCCGGTTGGACAGCCAGGGCGTTTCCAAGGCCGACGTAGAGCCGAACCCGGAAATGGACTACTACAATAATACTAATTTTTCGGTGAATCTCAATGGCCGCATTACTGACAAAACGCGGGCTGGCGTTTCCTTCTATCATAATAAATCCCAGTCTGATCTGGACACAACCGGCGGTATAGATGCTTATGAAACTCAATATTCAGCTATAACAACAACTTCCGCAAATATTGAGCAGGACTTTACCAAATGGTGGACGTCCATTTTAAAAGTGAGCAACACCGACTCAAAGCGGGAATATTTTAAAGACGGTCCGGGTAGTTACGCCGGAATCGTGCAGTTTTTTGAGTCCAGCTACAAAGGAAATATTAAAACCGCATCCTGGCAGAACAATTTCTTCATGGGAGATAAAGACACTTTGACCGTGGGGTTGGACTACACTCATGAAACAGGGTCTCAACAATACGAACAGACCTTCCTTAATGATGTGATGGCCCGGACAAAAAGCGCCTTTATCCAAAACAAGTGGACGCCTGTTGAAAACGCCAATATCACCGTCGGCGTTCGCTCCGATCATCACCAGCAGTTCGGACAGGAGACTACTTATAAGGTAGCGGGCGCTTACCTGTTCGAGAAGTTGGGGACCAAGGTTCGGGCAAGCTACGGCACGGGCTTCCATGCTCCTTCGCTCTATCAGCTCTATGAACCGAATTACGGCAACACGAACCTCGCTCCCGAAAAGAGCAAAGGTTTTGACGCCGGTATCGACCAGTCCCTCTTCGGGGATAAAGTGAACTTGTCGGCCACCTATTTCCGGAACGATCTGGATAATCTCATTGTTTGGGATTGGGGGACTTCGAGATACGCCAATGTTCAGCAGGCCCGCACGGAAGGCATTGAAACAAGTGCAACTTGGCGGCCTTTGACCTGGCTGTCGTTGAATGCCAATTATACCTATCTGGATGCGAAAAACGATACCACTCAAAAACAATTAACTTACAGGCCTCATCATACCGCCGGCGGTTCCGTAAACATCCGCCCCATAGATAAATTGAACTGGAACGTTTCCATGCAGTATGTGGGGAAAAGGTATCGGGATACCAGCAATAACTACACAATGCCTGCGTATACGATATACAGCACCGCCGTTTCCTATGACGTAACAAAGTGGATGCAGTTGACGGGACGGATCAGTAATTTCACAAATGAACATTATCAATCCATTTATCAGTACGGGGAGCCGGGCATCGGCTTCTTCGGCGGGATAAAACTGACATATTAGGTGCAGCGATGAAAGAACAACTATTCGAGAGAGTTGATGCAAGTGGCATGGAGTCGGTTTCAACTACGGCAGTTCTTTCAGTAACGGGCCATGCCCTGGTACTGTTTCTGGTCTGCATGGCCTCCTCTTTACCCATTTCGGTCAGGAACAATCTGGAGAGGCTACCCATTATTCAAGCAACTCTGGTGACGGAGAAAGGAATGCCTTCTCCGCCGCAGACCGTTGTTGCCGTGCAGCGTAAGGCAGAGGTCGAAAAGAAAGAAGTTGTAAAACCTCGGGTAATACCGAAAATGGAGGAGCAGAAAACTGCTCCCGCACCCCTCCCTCTGGCTGCTCCCCAGGTGGCACAGAAAACAAGCGGTTCTTCATCGGCGATGAGCATTGATGCAAAATCACTCGGTGCGTCAGCAAATCCGGATACCGCCCGCGCCTCCGGTGCGGGCGGCGCCGGAGGAACCTCAGCAGTGCCGCGGTACCGGTCAAATCCCCGTCCACCGTATCCCTATCAGGCACGTAGCAGGGGGCACGAAGGTCTGGTGATTCTGACGGCGGAAGTTCGGGAGGACGGCCGGGTGAACAGTATCCGCCTCAAACGGTCTTCGGGATATTCTTCACTGGATCAATCGGCCCTGTCTACCGTGCGCTCCTGGCTTTTTGAGCCGGCGAAGCGCTTGGGCATGGCAGTGGCCTCGGTGGTGGAAATTCCGGTCCGGTTTTCGCTCCAGGATGAACGTGATGATTAAATCCGGTCGAGCGTTGATTTTCCGCGCTCTGCTGTGTTTTGTGCTCTTCATGCTTGTTTTGCTGATGTTGATGATGCCGCAATCCGGTCAGGCGGGTGATGCCGCTTTGCAGCTGCCGCATTTGCGGATTGTCTACGGCGCAGAACAGGCTTTGCCGGACGGTACGGTTTTACTCCCCCTGGAAATTCATTGCGAAAATGTTCGGGGCGACTATCGCCGGGAGAATCTGTCCGCTGTTACGGCTGGAGTGGCTTCCCTGCCCGCGTTTGGGCCATCAGTGCAGCAGACGAAACCACTGGTCTATCGGGCAACCCCTGTGACCAGGGCAGGCCGCAGGTGGATGCTGCAGCTTTCCACCGGGTCGCCCCGAAGTTTTGCCGTCCGCGTCCAGGCGCAAAGCGCAGCAAACGGGAAAACAATATATTTAACCGCTGAAACCAACTGTTTTATCTTTGGCCGCAAAAGGGGAGCGAAAGCTGAATTCAAGGCGGAAGCGCTTCCGCCTGCCTGGTTTTCCGGCCTGGACATGAGTATCGATCCATCTTTCTACTACTGGCCGCAGACGGAAACTTCCTTTCAGGTTACCGTGTGCCTGGGTGGACGAGTCCTGCCGAAAACAGCACTCACCGTATTTGACGAATCTTTTCCGCCGGCGAGGTATTTAACGGATTCCGCTGGTCGGGTCGTCTATGTGCCGCCAAATGATCCCGCCCTGAACCGGTTAAGTGAAAAAGCGGCTAAACAGGTTTTCCTCGTTTCCGTCCATAACGAGGGGAATGATTTTTTTGTGGCTACGCGAACCCTGCGGCTCCACAGGAATCGTTTGTCCCACTTCCAGTCGGATCTGGGGATGGCGCTCTTTGGCGCAACGGCAACGATTACGGGTGGAACGGTAATCTGGGCGCGGCACAGGAGGCGGCGGCCGTGAACATAACGAATCTGCGGGCGGCTTTCCAGCTTCTCTTCTTTGTGGTTCTGATCTATGGTGGTCGTGTCGGATTGCGCCTTGGCCATTTCCTGCCCTGTTTTTCCTGCCCCTACGTCAGCGGATGTGCGGGACAATGTTATCTAATGGCCCTGCAAAACTCTTTCTGGGGAATGGAAATGCCGCTGGCGGCCATATTTACATCACGGGGATTGGAAGCTCTGTTGGTCTTCACCGGTTTTCTGCTGTTGACTCTGTTGCTGGGTAAAATATGGTGCGGCTGGATTTGTCCTTTTGGTACTCTGCAGGACTGGATCGCCGCCGTGCGCAGGAAGCTGGGGATACGGGAGTCGCAATGGTCATGGGTGCAGACCGACAGGCTCAAACCGGTTAAATATGCCTTTTTGATCTTGTTGCTGGTGATTCCCCTCTTTATTGCCCACATGGGGTTGCATGATGATTTCACTCTTCCTTTTTGCCAGATATGTCCGGCCAAACCCGTTTTGCCCCTGTTCGCCGGAAATGCCGGCTACTTTTCCGTGGATACAACAAACACGATTACCGCTTTCATGACCGGTCTATCCATGGTATTGACGGCGCTATTTCTCGTCGGAATGTTTTTCAAGGACCGGTTTTTTTGCATTTTCTGCCCACTGCTGGCGCTGATTTCCATTTTTGATCGCATTTGTTTTGTCCGCTTCAGCAAAAATGTCAAGACCTGCATCGGCTGCGCCAATTGCCAGAGGATCTGCCCGGTGGACATTAGGTCGGTGCACAGGGAGACCTCAAAGCAAAATGTGATGTCTCCGGAGTGCCTGGCCTGTATGAAGTGTGCCGAGTCCTGTCCAACGGACGGCACCCTCTCCTTCCAGTGGCTCAGATGGACGTTGTTTACTTCGTCTTTTGCCGGGGCGATAAGAAAACTGGCGCGGGGCGGTCACGATGAATAATCCTTTATCAAAAGTGCCCGAAACAAAGCAAGAGGTTGTAAGGCGGAAGACCCGGCAGGAGTATGCCGCGCAGACGGCGCTTTTAAAGCGGCGCGGCGACTATCTGCCCCAGTATGATTATTTTCTGGACATACTTTCACTGCGCGCCGAACCGGAGAAATTCCGTCAGAAGATAAACAGGCCGGTCGCTGCGTTGAACTGCCTCCAGGCGCCGCTGGAAATATTCCATGCGCTGGGTTTTGTCCCGTACAGATTCTGTTCGAGTACGGTGTCCGGACAGGATGTTGCCGCCTCCCGGCTGCCGGCGCTGGCCTGTCCGGTCATCAAGTCGGCGCTGAGTTCTTTCTTGCTGGAGGATTCCATCGAGTCCCTGGCGGATCTGACCGTAATTGCCGGGACATGCGATTGGATGGTCAGATTTCCGGAATTGCTGGAGGCGCATGGAGGGAAGATCCACTTCATGGAACTGCCGCATATGAAAGAGAGCGAGCGAGGGCGCAAGCGCTGGATCGAAGAGATATTTCTCCTTAAAGAATTTCTGGAGAAAGAATCGGGTAAAATGATGTCACGAAGCAAACTGCGTCTCTCCCTGGAGAAATATGCCGCTGCCCGGCTGTCGTTGAGAAAATTGCTGGAGGCGCGCGAGAGAAAAGAGATCCCGGCTCTCTGGTGCATGATTATGACCAATGCTTTAATGATGGGAGATGTGGAAGGATGGACACACAGCGTCAATGAAGTTGTCCAGGTACAGTCCGGTAAATTGTGCTGTCCGGAGGCCAGTGTTTTTCTTGCCGGCTCCCCGGTGATGTTTCCCAATCTGAAGATTCCGCAGCTGCTGGAGGATGCAGGCATTCATGTGGCGGCCGACGAGCTTTGCACCTCGGAGCGCATCCTGGCCGGCGTTCCTTTGGCTGAAGATAATTCGGAGTTTGCCTTGTTAAAGGCTCTGGCGGAGCAGTCCCATCTGGGCTGCAGCTGCCCGACTTATGCGGATAATGAAAGACGGCTGGATAATATCATGGCTACAATGCGGGACAGGAATATTTCCGGCCTTGTCCTGCATATCCTCAAGGGATGTCATCCCTATGACCTGTGCAGTTTCCAGATGGAGCAGGTGCTCCGGGAGAACGGTTTTCATTTTCTGCGCATTGAAACCGACCAGTCGCGTGAGGACAGTAAAAGTCTGCTTTTACGATTGGAAGCGTTCAGCGCAGTAATTCAATAAAAAAGGTGACGTGATGATAACGGTAGGAATAGATATCGGTTCTGCGGCAATTAAACTGGTCTTTGTCGAAAACGGTGCAATGGTCTGGTCGCAGACCCAACCTTCTACGGCTTTCAGCGCCGGAGTAGGTGAAAAATTATTCAAGGAAGGACTGGCCGCTCTTTCCTTGCCGGAGCAGAATATTGCCGGAATAGCAACCACGGGATACGGGAAGTCTCTGTTTGGCCTGTCCGGGAAAAAGGTAAACGAAATAACCGCCAATGCTCTGGGCGCACATATCGCCAGCGGGGGCAAAGCCAGAACGATTATAAATATCGGCGGTCAGGACATCAAGATAATCAAAATTGACGGCAGCGGTAAGGTAGTCGATTTCAAGATGAATGACAAGTGTGCTGCGGGAACCGGCCGTTTTTTTGAAATGTCCGAAAGAATTCTGGACATACCCTTAAATGAATTCAGTTCCAGAAGTATGCGGAGCGCTGCGCCCGCCGTGATTAACAGTACGTGCGCTGTTTTTGCCGAAACCGAACTGGTTTCCCTCTTGAGTTCCGGAACGGATATCAACGATGTCATTGCCGGAATCCATTTGTCCATAGCCAACCGTATTGGAACCATGTCGGCCGCGCTCAATATGGAAGACGAAATTTACTTCGACGGTGGGCCGGCTTTAAACGAAGGTTTGCATCAGTTCTTGATGGATGAGTTGGAGCGCGAGATAAAAGTTTTCCCCAAACCCCAGTTCACAGTCGCCTATGGTGCGGCCCTCCAGATTGCTTCGGAGAAGGGATTTAAAATAACTGAATTTTCAGCAAACTGATCACAGGAGGATTTGATGCGTAAATTAATAGCTGTTGTTGTAACTTTAGTTATGCTGCCGGCGCTGCTGCTGGCCGCGGATATTCAAATTCCGGAAAATCTGCGGGCCAGGGCTTATGTGTTAAAAGCCGAGCGCGACGGACTCTGGGAAAAATCCCTGGTTGTGCAGTTCACCGAAAAGCGGCGAACTCTGGGAACGCTCGACGGTTTTGTGGATGCTTATGCCGTTCTGAACCATTCCGCGCACCCCTTGCTCTGGCAGAAGGTCAGTGAGAATTTCATGTCACAGGACGGGCGCGGCGGTAAACTTTATACCGAATTCATGCAGCAGAAAGTTGCCGATGATCTGAAGTTGAAAAAAAGCGACATCAACAAGATGGCGACGGCTGCCAATATGGATAACCTGGCGGTTGTCACCAAAGAATTCAAGCCGTTCACCGTTGCAGTGCTGGCGACAGGCGGGGCCAGGACCAACGCCATCAGAACCGGTGTTGATGAAAGCTCACATATAGAAGGCGAGGAGCCTAAGGGGACGATTAATATTGTACTTTTAACCAATGCCTTGTTGACCGACGGGGCCATGGCGCGCGCCATAATTACGATGACGGAAGCCAAGACCGCAGCGCTGGAAGACCTGAAGGTGCCCAGCAGCTACACCAAAAGTGTGCAGGCAACCGGAACAGGCACAGACAGCATAATAGTTGTTTCGGGCGTTACCGGGCCGAAGGCTACCTACACAGGCGGGCATAGCAAAATTGGTGAAATGATCGGCAAGGCAACATATGAGGCTGTTGTGGAGGCATTGGGCAAACAGAACGGTTTCCTGCTGCCCGGCGCAAAACCTTACGTAACCGAAAACAGCAGGAGAGAAAAGCTGGCGAAGGACTCGGCAATAAAATGGCTCAAAATGGTTGATGACAGCAGATTTGCAGATAGCTGGAAATATGCTTCCAAAATATTCAGACAGTCGGTACAGCAGGAACAGTGGATAACAATGATTAATTCGGCACGTAATCCGCTTGGCAAACAGGTTTCCAGACAATTTTACAGAAGCCTTTATACAAAAAAACTACCGGGCGTGCCTGATGGCGAGTATGTGATCATTGAATTCAATACGGTATTTGAGAACAAAACAGGGGCCATAGAGACGGTCACTTCCAAACTGGAGGACGATGGTATATGGAAAATTTCGGGGTACTTTATAAAATGAACTGCAACGGACCGCTAATTTCTTATGCTCGCAGGAAACTGATGCGTATTCAAGTAATTTTAGTATTGTCAGTGATTTTGTTACTGGGACTGAGGGTGGTCGACAATGGTTGGTGTGCTGACCCTGCTGATAACGTCAGGAACAAGACACCTGACGCTATCCGCATCGCCCTGGTACATTTTAATGCACGGCCGGGTGAAATAGAACATAACCGCAAACGGATCGAGGCCGCGATCAGTGAAGCGGCGGCACGAAAAGCCGACTGGATAATAACTCCGGAACTGGCCGAGACCGGTTATGGATTTGTGAAGAAGATCGGGATAGATTGGATTGAAAACTTCCCCAATGAGTGGGTACGCAAACTTGCCAGCATAGCACGTAACAATCGGGTTACCCTGTTCATTGGAATTGCCGAAAGGGACAGCACCACCGGGAAGCTGCACAACAGTGTCGCCGTGATCGGACAAGACGGTGTGATTCAGGGCACGTATCGTAAACACCGGGTCGTTAACGGACCTGCGGAAAACTGGGCGACGCCGGGGCAGGAAAACAACCTCTTTATTGTTGACGGAATTCCTGTCGGGTTGCTCATCTGTGCCGATTCCTACAAGGCTGATGTTTCCTCGCGCCATAAAATGCAGGGCGCCCGGATTCTACTGTCACCGGCAAACTGGCCGCAGGTTGGACACATGGGACCAAACGGTTACTGGGAAGCCCGTACGCAGGAGACGGGATTGCCGCTAATCGTCAATAACCGTACGGGCAAGGAACCGGACCTCGATTTCAACAGCGGGGAGAGCGTTCTGGTGATGTCGGGTCGCCGGGTCGCCGTGTTCAAATCCGGAGATACCAAGATTTTTTATCTGGACTGGAACGTTACGGATAACAGCTTCTCGGTTGTTCCATAACTTAAAAATTTTTCATATACTTCTTGACAAATCATTTTAGCTTGTATATTGGTGTGTACAATAAGACAACTTGTAACTAAGAAACCACTGTAAAGAAAAGAATAATTGATGTGGTTTCCGAACCAAACAGATGTGATAGCCTTATCAGGCGCCGGTTATTCGGGGGGCACTTCTTACTCGCGCATCAGATAATAAGGCATCTGTTTACAAAATCGGCAGCATGTTCGTTTCAGCGACGCTACCTGCCTTGCCGAGCATATTACAAGTTCAAAGCAGTCCTCGAGAAGTAACAATCACGAATACGAACCTTGGAATCCAGGGTTATAATTTGTTCCTTAATGTTTATTAGGGATTAGACCTGATAAATTACATAAAATTCTTGACAATTATTTTTTAAGGAATATAAAGAATAACTTATTCGGAGAGCCCATGAAAAATGTAACGAAAATCTTAGAAGGTGATGTTTTAGCTGCTGCAACGCTCATGCGGGGTGTCGAAGATGAAAAGCCTGAAGCACTCAGAGAGTTGGGCTTGCTTTTTCCCAGTACCGGCAGGGCGCACGTGATCGGCCTTACCGGACCTCCAGGTGTTGGTAAGAGCACCTTGATTGACAGTTTGATTTATGCTTTCAGAAAAAAAGATTTGACTGTTGGTGTAGTTGCTGTTGACCCCACAAGTCCGTTTACAGGCGGCGCAGTTCTGGGTGACCGGGTGAGAATGCAGGATCATATCACAGATAATGGCGTCTTTGTTCGCAGCATGGCTTCGCGGGGTTGGAGAGGCGGATTGTCGAAATCGACTATCAGCATGGTCCACATTATGGATGCCATGGGTAAGGACGTCGTTATTGTGGAAACAGTTGGTGTAGGACAATCGGAAGTAGAGGTTACCAAGATTGTTGATTCATCTGCTTTGGTTTTGTCGGCGGATTCGGGTGACCAGGTGCAGATCATCAAGGCCGGTATTCTGGAAGCTGCAGATATTTTTGTTGTCAATAAGGCGGATAAAGAAGGTGCAGGGAATGTAGTTGGCAGAGTGGAATTTATGCTGGGAATGCGTGAGCGTTTACCAAACTCCTGGAAGCCGAGTATTGTTCTTACCCAGGCGGTTCAGAAGATAGGTGCGGATGAACTGGCCGACGAATTTATCAAGCATAAAGAATATCTGCTGGCCAGCGGTGAAATGGAAAAACGCAAGAAAATAAGTGCAAGAGAAGAACTGCTGAAAAATGTGGAATGCTATGTAAGTGATTTTTGTAACCAGGAGTTTGCCTCAGAGGGTAAACTCGATGATATGGTCAACAAGATTGCGTTACGAAAGGTAGACCCGCATACGTCAGCCCTGCAAATAATCGACTGGTTAGGTACACATTTTAAACATCTTTCCGGAAAGCGATAAAGGTCGGGAAATAATGAGGTCGCTTCAGGTGACCGGGGTCGATGATAATGCTGTATGAAAAAACAAATATGCCGTCAATGGCGGTAATTTGGCGGCTAAAAGGTGGTTATAAAAAAGAAGCGGTAAGCAGAGGTTATAAACAAAAGAGAAAAGGAGGTTTTATCGTAGGAAGCAAAAAACGGTAAGGGGAATTTGACATTAACGGAAGTATCTTAAAGGAGGACGGAAATGAGTGGAAAAACCACAAAAGAAATTCTGAATGATGTTATTAAATCACAGAACAGAACGCCGCTGTACAGCAAAGAAGCCCTGGCGAAAATTCAGGCGAGCTTCGAGACATGGAAAAACACAGTTGTCGCAGAGAAAGATAGAAAAACTTATACAGTGATCCCCAAGACAATCATGGGATCGGACATTCCGAGAGATCTGACCTACACACCGCTGGATGTAGCAGATTTAGATTATGAAAACGATCTGGGATACGCCGGTCAGGCACCGTTTACACGTGGCTTGCATGCCAATATGTACCGCGGCAAAGCATGGACATTGAGACAGCTGTCAGCCGCCGGTTCTCCTCAGGAAGTTAACGCGAGAATAAAGTGGCTCCTGTCGCGCGGTTCAACAGGATCCAATCTGGCATTGGATCTCGCCACCGTTCAGATGTTCGACTCGGATGAGCCGGAAGCATTGGGACAGGTCGGAACAGTCGGTGTTCCCGTTGACTGCACCGAAGACATGATGGAAATCTACAAAGACATTCCCGTCGATAAAGTCAGCGCTTCCATCGTTACCCATTTTCCGCGCAACACCTCGATCATTCTGCCGTTCTACCTGGTAGCAGCAGAACGCCGTGGTATCAGCTGGGATACTCTGATGGGCAGCTCACAGAACGACTTCATTATGGAGAGCGTTGTGCGCAGTGCTATCGAATACATTCCGCCGCGTGACGACTTCCGCATAATGAACGACAATATCGAATTCATCAGAAAGAATGTACCCAAGTGGAATTTCGTTACTCTGAACGGTTACAACCTCAGAGAATGGGGAGCCAGTGGTGTTACCGAAATGGCCGTAGCTATCGCTAATGGTATTGATATTCTCAAAGAGCAGATGAAACGTGGTAATGATGCCGACTTCATCGGCCAGAGACTTGCCTTCTTCTGGGCTCCCGCCAATGACTTCTTCGAAGAAGTAGCCAGAATGAGAGCAGTTCGCCGTCTGTGGCACAGAATTTTGAAATATCAATTCGGCTGCAAGACAGACCGTGCAACCTGGTTGAAGTGCCATGTCCAGACTTCCGGTGTTTCTTTGATGCGTGAAGAACCTCTGACCAACGTTGTCCGTTCAGCTTATCATGCGCTGGCGGCGGCTTTGGGTGGAGCACAGTCCCTGCATGTTGATGGTTATGACGAAGCCTTCTCCGTTCCGTCGGAAGAAGCCAACCTTCTGGCTCTGAGAACTCAGCAGGTATTGGAAGCTGAAACTCAGATCTGTCAGGTTGTCGACCCGATGGCCGGTTCCTTCTATGTAGAAGCTCTTTCCAACAAGTGTGAACAGATGATCATTGATGAAATCGATGAGATCGAAAAGTTGGGCGGCTTGGTAGAAGCAGTAGACAAAGGCTGGCTGCATGAAAAAGTTATGAAATATATCCAGGCCGAGCAGGCAATGATTGAAGACGGAACAATTAAAGTCGTCGCACGTAATTACTTCCGTGATCCGAACCTCAAGATGCCCGAGATCTGGGTTAAAGAATACGATCAGAAACTTGCCGATGCAATGTCCGCTAAACTGGCACGCATTAGATCGAGCAGAGACAACGAAAAAGCTCAGGCAGCTCTCAAAGCATTGGAAGATGCCAAGAATTCAGGCGAGAATGTAATGAAGCTGTGCGTCGAATGCGCTAGAGCGGATGTAACAAAGGGTGAAATGCGCAGAGCCTTTATAAAAGCTTTCGGCAGCTGGAAATCACCGATCTATTCATAACATATTCTTAAATGATCTAAGGAGGTTTATACATTATGGCAAAGACAAAAGTGCTGATGGCCCAGTTTCCGTTAGAGACACATAACCGCGGCCTTATTACCGTCGCTGGTATGCTGAGGGATGCGGGTATGGAAGTAATCATGATGGGCAATGCTCTTCCTGATAATATAGTAAAAGCCGCAATGCAGGAATCCTGTGATGTCGTCGGGATCAGCACCTACTGTGGTGGTGAACTGGCGCTGGGTAAAGACTTGATGGATGCAGCTAAAAAAGCCGGCATCGACAAGAAGACGGTATTCCTTATTGGTGGTATTTTCCCGCCCAAAGACATTCCTGAATTGGAAAAAATTGGGTTCTCCGGTGCATTCCTGTCAGCAACAAAGGCTGAAATCGTAGATTGCATCAACAAGAATGTTAAAAATTAAGTTATAAAAAAGGTAGCTGCGGTAATATCATATGCCGTAGCTACCTTAGCTGTTATCAAAAATTATATAATTCTGGCTTCTCGAAAATCCGGAAAGATTTCTCACCTTTGAAGCCGCTTCACCGTTCAAAATGACGAAGGAGTTATTAGTGACTAAAATTCATTCATGTATGCGATTAAAATGACTTGATCACTGGCGCCGGCTGAAATGATATGATCTGGTCTATCCGATTCTAAAAGGGTTTGTGAGCTTGAAGGGCCGCGAGAATGCACCGTTCATTAAAATATTCCTGAATTACATGATCTAAGGAGGTTTATATAATATGGAAAATGATGGAAAAACGAAAGTTCTGATGGCCCAGTTTCCATTAGAGACGCATTCGCGCGAGATAATAGAAATTTCAGGCATGCTGACATCGGAAGGAATGGAAGCAATTATCATGGGAAACGCTCTTCCCCAGAATATTATCGAAAGGGCAATTCAGGAATCCGCCAATGTTGTTGGCATCTGTACTTTTAGCGGCGGTGAAATAGCGCTGGGAAATGTTATGATGAAGGCAGCGAAGGATAAAGGAATAAAGAAAGAAACGGCTTTCATAATCGGAGGAATTATTGCACCGGACAATGTTCCGAAATTAAAGAAAATGGGGTTTGATGCCGTATTCCTGACGGCGATGAAAGATTCAGGATCGAAAGAAGAGATCATATCAAGTATCGAAAACGCCATTGAAGAAAAGAAGAATCCTAAACCAAAACAAGTAGCAACAAAGAAAGCAGCTACAAAAAAGGCTGGCACAAAGAAAGCTGCTGTAAAAAAAGTCGCAGCAAAAAAAGCAGCTGTGAAAAAGGTTGCAGCAAAAAAGGTTGCCGCGAAAAAAGTGACAGCAAAGAAAGCAGCAGCGAAAAAAACATCAAAGAAAAGCTCGAAATAAATAAGAAGATAAACAGGTTGTTAATGTTACGATAAATGAAATTATCGTAAATATGTCGACTTGAAGAATAAAAAAAGGTGGCTGAGGTATTATAATTTACCGCAGCCACCTTTTATGGTTTTATTAAAGTGTATCACCAGGTTTTAAGAAAATCATAACAGATGCTTCGCCTTCGACAACTACATCACCTTTCTGATTAACGCAGCTGTTTTTCATGGTCACAATTCCCTTGTCCTTTTTGACAGAAATGACCTCAGCAATAGCTGTAATTTTGTCTCCGATTCTTACCGGATTTTTAAAACGAAGCGTCTGGTTCATGAAAATTACCAATCCGGGCAGTTTGGCCATTGTTGCCGAGAGAAGTGCCTGGGAATATGCACCGTGCGCAATGCGTCCCTTGAAGAGGGTCGTCTTGGCGAATTCTTCATTCATGTGAACAGGGTTGTAATCTCCGGATACTTTCGCAAAAAGGTCAATGTCCTCTGCCGTGATGACTCTTTCATAGGTCAATTTAAAGCCTACATCAACACCATACTTATCAAGAATTGTCTGTTCCGCCATTATACAAGTACCTCCTCTTTTTAATTTATTCCCCTCACGTTAAAAGTAGTTTACGCAGAGGATTAAGAATTACCGTTTCTTTCGCCGCTTGCAGCAAGAATTGCCGCACCTAAAGCATTAACAAACTGCGGTTTTTCCGGCAAAAGTAGTTTGAACCCCATTTTTTCCTCAATAGCTTTGATCAAGCCAACATTAAGCGCTCCTCCACCGCAAATAGCACAATCCATAATCAGGCCAAGCCGGTCAACCAGCGACGAAATTTTGTTGGCCAGAGAAAGATGAACACCTGCTAAAATATCATTTACGGGTGTACCCTCCGAAACCCTGGAAATGGCCTCTGATTCGCCAAATACGGCGCATCCTGTAGTAAAAGACACAGGATTTCTAGCTTCCAGCGATAGAGGCCCAACATCCTTAAGGTCAATTCTGAGTACATGGCAAACAATGTCAAGAAAGCAGCCGCTCCCCGTGGCACATTTTTCGTTAATTAAAAAATTTTCAACCATTCCCTGGGCATTGAGACGGATGACCTGTGTATACGTTCGCTGGATATCGATAACTGTTCTTGCTGACGGGAACAAGTTGAAAATTCCCCGGGTACAGCAGATAATATCTGATTCCCTGCGCTGGCAGAAATCGGCGCTTGTTGCACCGTGGCCGGTAGCGACTGTATCGTTAATGTCCGCCACAGTGACGGAACCGCCAACCATTGCCAGAATTTCATCCCTGAGCTGCAAAGAGACAGCCCTGTAATCTACGCCGGATGGCAGGATGTGGTAAGCGATAGGGACACCATCCTTAATAATAACACCTTTACTGGTTCCTGAACCAATGTCTAAACCCAGATACATTGCCATACTTAACTATTTTCCGACTGGAAGAATGTTGCGGCTTCATCCAATCGAAGCTCCTTTTTGTGGATTGGTTCTCCCTTGGCAATAGCCTTGAGAGAAAATTCTTTGCCGATCAGGGCGGCTCCGAGCGCACCCGTCAGAAGAGGTTCTTCAGGAACATATATTTTAAATCCGATATGCGCCTCAAGAGCTTTTACAACACCAATATTTTTTGCAACCCCCCCAGTAAAGACAACATCGGGCTCTATTTTCAGCTTTTTCGCCATTTTGAACACCCGGTCGGCGATGGAGTCATGGAGCCCGGCCACGATATCGGGAAGCGGTGTTCCCTGAGAAAGACGGGTTCGAATTTCCATCTGCGCAAAAATTGTGCACAGGCTGCTAATTACAACCTTTTGAGTTGATTTTAGGGAAAGCGGACCTAAATCCTCAACTCGAACACCCAGTGTATCAACGAGAACGTCCAAAAATCTTCCCGTTCCCGCCGCGCACCGGTCATTCATGATGAAGTCAGTGAGCTTACCGTCTTTGATCTTAAGCCCCTTGGCGTCCTGTCCCCCGATATCAATAACGGTGCGTACATTCGGGAACATACTGGATATGCCCCTTGCGTGGCAGGTTAATTCCGTAATCTGACGATCAGCAAAAGGGACGTTGATTCTTCCGTAACCCGTGGCAACCACATAGGAGATGTCACTGAAAGAAAGGCCGGCTTTGGCCAGCGCATCTCTCATTACTCTATTGGACAGATGACGGTGCTCAGCGCCGGTGGGACCAATGATCGCCGCGCAGGTCTTCTCGTCTGAGTCCACAATAACTACTTTAGTCATTGTGGAGCCTATATCAATGCCTGAAAAATAAATGTTACTGTCCTCCCGAAAAAAAATGATTTTGAAAAAACCTCATGCGCTGAGGTTTAGCCACAACGCATGAGGGATTGGTTGTTATCTTATATCATGATAAAATCCGTCCAAGATAGACGGTACTTCTTCTACATTAAAGCAATTCAAGGAATCCCTGAACACGTGTCCGCAGTGGTGCCAAAGCGCCTTCACTGTAGTCATGTTCAATGTAAATGCTCGGCAGGCCAACACTCTTCAAATAGTCCTGAAGAGGAGGCGTGTCGTAGCCATGGATGTCGCAGTACTTGACCGACTGCAGAATAACGCCGTCGACGTTCCAGTCTTTGGCATAGTCCCTGATATAACCGAACTGATACTCCAGATCTTTCGCATAATTTTTTACGGTTGCGCCGTATTCCGCCTCGCGGAAAGTACGCGGACACTTAATGCCGACAAGGTAACGTACCGCAATTCCGTCCAGCGGATCAGCAGTCTTTTCGACCATCGGGAAATAAGCACGGGTACCAATACAGGTGTCATCCATAACTACATTTGCTCCGAGGTCTTCGATCATGTCGACTAAGGCCGTTTTGTCGATAACAGGACCCCAGATCAATACACGGTGCTCTGTCTTCGCCGGCACATCTTTGCGTTCCTTAACTTCGCTGATAACCTCTTTTAGTAATTCGTTTCCTTCGGCAATAGGAATGCTCTGCAGAGCTACCATAACCTCAATGTTTTCGGATCCTTTAATAAGCGGGGGATTTGATTTCCTGAGATCATAGAGATCACGAACGAGCTGACGCTGTTCGTTGCATACGTCCACTGCATCTTTGAGCATCTGGTCGGTAATCTTTTTACCGGTAGATTTTTCCAGCGATTTTATAAAGTCTTCCAATTCTGACTTGAACAGTTCAATAGCCGGTGCATGGTCAGTATGTGGCGTATCCAGAAAATGATAATAGTCCGGGTTCATGTAGATGCGCCAAATATGGGCTGCCTTTTCGCCTACTTCACAGCCATGACACATTACGACGCCGTCGAAAAAGTCATATCTACCTTTCAGGGCTATATCGAGCGAGCTGCGAATAAACGGACAAACGATGGTCGGCAGACAGGAATCAGCCTTCGTAATCGGTTCGTTCATATCTCCAGTTATCCGGAAAGGTACGATGTCAAAAGCGGTGAATACTTCCTGAACGGGGTACAGGCAGAAATATCCCATGACTTTTTTTCCTTCTGCCTTGAGTTCTTTCGCCCGTTTAGACCTGTCGTTGTATATTTCCTTGGCCCGGGCGAGACCTTTTTTTTCATTTGCTGTCATCAGTTAATTCTCCTTATCGCTAATGTTGACTGCCTATTACCATTCAAGCCCTCTTTCCTTCCTGATCTTCTTGTTCTGGTCCATCATCTCCTCAAGAACGATACATTTACGCATCGTGTCGGCATAATCGAACATCTTGAGATCGACGATGTCACCTTCGGCAATCACGGAAGGAACATTCCACTTTTTCAAGAGCTGGTCCTGGGCAAGTATAAGGTGATTGGTAGCTGTACGGCAGGTCATAAGCGGATGGAACAATCCGCCATCACATTGAAACGTTCTCGCCCACTGGCTGTAAGGATAGGCAAAATATCCCATGTATTCCTTAGCTTCAAGGGCATCGGCAAAATAACCCGTCATCCACTGGTAAGTCTGTGCGGCTATGCGCTCCAGCGGATCTTTGAATACGGTGTAATCGATTGGCGCGGGTGGATGATAGGCCCAGCTTTCGACGACGAAGTTCCAGCCTCTATCAGCCAATTCATCAAAGATATTCAGTGCATGCCATGGTGGCAGTTCACCAAAGACCATTCTGTATTTTTCATTTTCCACAGCGCCGATCCCCTTGTCGACTCTGTCTTTCACTTCGTCGTACATATCCTGATACAGTTTGATCGATACCTTGGGATCTCCCGCCGGATAAAGGGACGCGTTCATGCAGCTCCAGAAATCTTTGGAGTGCATGGGGCTCGGTCTTGCTTTACGGAATTCATTGATCTCATACCAGATCCTGTTGATTTCAATCAGGTCGTTGGTGATTTCTTCGAGTTTGGCCCAGTCCATCTTCTTTCCGGTCAGGCGCTCTATAAAGGCGACCATCTCTTTTAATTCTTTGGCCATAAATTTGATGCACTTCTCACGAACGCCCGGCTGCTGGCTTTCTTCGACGCCGGGATGGGGGATTTCCACGGGCCATACCGGGGCATCCAGATAACGTCCCATTGATTGGAACCATTTGATTCGGGCATCGCACAGAGCACCGGAAGCCACAAGCAAGAGGGGCTTAGGCATGCCGCCCATCGGCGCATCGGGGGGAATTTTACCCAGTTCAGTCATTTCTGCGATGTAGCCGATGCAATTGCGGGCGTAACCGCACATGTGGGTGGGAAAACCTTCCGCATCGCAACGGTCCAGATATTTCTGAGCCCTTCCCATGGCGGCGCTGACGGCGCCATAGTTTTCCGGATAAACAATTTCAATATCCATGGCCTTCAGGATGGGATCAGATTCCCACCAGTTGACCATACTCCAGGCCGTCGGCTTTCCTGCCTTGACCGCTTCCACACTTCTTGCGTAGTTTGCGTCTATGTTCGCTCGCAATGCGTACATAGTTTTGAGCCTGTTCATGGACTTCTTTTTTTTCTTTTCTTCGCTCATACCATTTGTCTCCTCTGTATAGAAAGCAAGCAAATCGTCAGCTTTTTCTCTTTTCTTCCGATAGCATTTGCATTAACGGGCGGTGCTGCCTTATACCACAGCAATGCACCGCCCGTTTTTCATCGAAAGACTGTTATTTATCAATCTACGAAACTAAATAGCGGCCGGACAGCATCGCCGTTAGAGTATGTATCACCGGCGAATGTTTTAAAGCCGGCATCGACTTTCCGTCCAATAATATCTATGGTAACTTTACGCGGATCGATGTCAACGAGATTTCCCATGATCCAGGGACCTTCGTCCAGTTCAACCAGTACGATGGTATAGGGTGCTTCGTTCTCCCTACCCAGGGAGGTTACGTAAGCCGCCGTGAAGGTCTTAATTACTCCAGTGCCTTTCAGTTCAACGATTTCCAGATTGGTGCCGGTGCATTCCTGGCACGTCATTTTGGGCGGGCAGGTAACTGTGCCACAGTCACTGCATTTTAATCCCAACAGTTTGCCCTTTTTGAGCGAGGCAAAGTAAGCCCTGTGCGTGAGTTTATATTCCATAATAATATTTTACCTCCTTATGATCAATCAGCGAAGTTTTTAAGAACCAGACTAACAATGACACCATCTCCACCCAGCGTATCGATGAGACCTACTTTAGCTCCATCGACCTGTCTTCCCTGTTCGACGAGTTCTCCTCTCAACTGCTTGCAAACGTCGTGGACCTGAGAAGCACCGGTGGCGCCGATGGGATGGCCTTTGGATTTCAATCCGCCGGACATATTGATGGGGCGTTTTCCAGTGTGTTTTGTTTCGCCTTTGTCCCACAGCTCGCTGGCCTTGCCGAATTCCGCAAAGCCGAGACTTTCCGCCGCGATCAAGCTGGCGGTGCTGAAACAGTCATGAAGTTCGCAAATATCAACATCTTTCGGTTCGATTTTGGCCATGGAGTAAGCCTGTTTGACCGAGTATTCCCGTGCGTACAATCTCGGCAGATACTTAGACTGTGCGCTCATTTTTCCTGATGACGCCTGACCAAAGCCGGCAATGTAAATCGGTTTCGGAGTCAGTTTTTTCGCCACTTCTTCCGAGCAGATAACAACCGCCGCCGCGCCGTCGGTGAACGGACAGCAATCGAGCAACTGCAACGGTGTGGAAACGAAGGCGCCGCCCAAGACCTGTTCCTTGGTTATTTCCTTCTGGAACTGGGCTAAGGGATTCCTCGCACCATAGAAATGGGACTGCACTGATACGCCGGCCAGTGTTTCCTTTAATTTGGGCAGCGGAATATTGTATGTTTTGGAATACAGATGTGTCAGCATGGCAAAAACCGAGGGGAAGGTGATGCCTGACGGGAATTCATAACGGCCGTCGCTGCATGCGGCGAAGAAACGTGTCGCCAGGGGGGTTCCCATGGCGGTGCATCTTTCCGTACCACCGGCCAGTACGATATCAAAATAACCACCGCCGACCCATGCGGCAGCGTCCCTGATAGCAATTGTCGCCGAGGCGCAGGCGCCTTCAAACCGGCTGGCAGGAATGTTAAAACATCCGATGTCGTTGGCGGCATAAATCTGAATGGTGCTCTGACCTTCTTCAATATCACCAAAAACATTTCCCATATAAAGCGCCTGGATATCTTTGGGCTTTAAATTTGAGAGGTTTATAGCTTCCGTGGCTGCTTCTGAAAACAATTCTATTCCCGACTTTGGAGTGTTAAAACAAAACTTTGTGTGGCCTCCGCCAACTACACAAACTCTCCTCATGTGTGCCTCCTTAATTTTTTTGATATTTGATAAAAATAATACGGCTGACCGTAGCCTGCACCTGTTATTGATTTACCACATCATGTGCAGGCAGGCCTCAGGTTCCGTCAGAAATTATTTTGCCGCTAGACGAACGCTGGCGTCCAGTCTAATGCACTCCCCATTCATATAGGGATTTTCATAAATTTCCTGAGCAAGGCTGGCAAATTCTTCCGCCTTCCCCAAGCGCTTCGGGAACGGCATCATCTGGCCTAAAGAGATCTTGGCCGCTTCGGGCAATGCGCCCACCATCGGTGTGTCGAAAACGCCCGGAGCAATGGTCATAACACGGATGCCGTAATCAGCGCATTCTCTGGCGATTGGTAAGCACATGCCCCAGACACCCGCCTTGGATGCGGAATAAGCCGCCTGGCCGATCTGACCATCGAATGTAGCAACCGAGGCCACGTTGATGATGACGCCTCTTTCACCTTCTGCGTTCGGGGTGTTGTCCTTCATCTTCTCCACGCCCAGCCGGAGAACGTTAAAGGTGCCGTTTAAGTTGATGTCGATGACTTTCTTGAAGAAATCAAGAGTGATAACGCCTTTTTTGCTGATCAGTTTTCCCGGATTGGCAACGCCGGCGCAGTTGACTACGAAATTGAAGCTGCCGAACGCCGCGATGGTTTTGGCAACAACGTTCTCAGCGTCTGCTTCCTTTGTCACGTCTCCCGCGACAAAGATCACATTACTTCCCAATTCTTTTGCCAAGTTCTCTCCACGCTCCACCTGGATATCCATGATAGCCGCTTTGCCGCCAAGTTTAACAACGTTGCGTACCGTGGCTTCTCCTAACCCAGATGCCCCCCCTGTAACAATTGCTACACAATCTTTTACGTTCATAGGCCTCCTTAATTTTTTCGTGAATTTGATAAGAGACTACTTTTGGACGTCCAAAATATAGGAAAGTTCAATTAATATGTCAATCACTTATTTTTTTATTTTTTAATGGGAGAAAATCCGGCGGGGCTCCTTCAATCCGAAAAGAATATGTTTATTCGTCGGTTTTTGTGCAGGAGTGAAATTCAATAATCGAAATGGATATTTGGCTATAACACAATTATGCGGTTGTGCTTGAAACTGAACCGGTTCTGTGGTAGTGCACAGCGATGTAATTTAATCGTTTTCATACGGTTGTCTTCATTACATAACGCTTAGGCGACATGTCGCTAATTTTTTAAAGATAGGAGCAACAGATGGACTACAAAAAAAGTTTAAATCTTCCCCAGACTGATTTTCCGATGAAGGCTAATCTGGCCCAAAGGGAGCCGGCAATGCTGAACAAGTGGGAAGACGAGAATATCTACGA
>Ga0302251_1000285_pt1 | contig 54480 bp, 44 predicted proteins | sample AAG_RA_Gln_MG_FD_193534 | JGI IMG/M metagenome (GOLD analysis project Ga0302251, IMG submission 193534) | Enriched activated sludge microbial communities from anaerobic digester in WTTP, New Holstein, Wisconsin, United States - AAG_RA_Gln | ecosystem: Engineered > Bioreactor > Anaerobic >... | reverse complement strand
GAGATAAGGGATGCAGTACTCCTTGGAGACTCCTGGTACACCAACAGCCATGTGATAGAGTCCTGCAAACTCTGGTTCGGGATCACTTTCATTGGAAAAGTCAGGGGAAATCTCTTATTCAAGACAGGGGACTCCATCACCAGAGTATCCCAGTACCAGAACTCTGTATGGGATTTCTCAGAGGAGGTCGTAATAAGAGATAGAACCGTCAGATTCCACCAGAGAGTTGTTCGCTTCAAGTCTGTTAGAGTTCCTCTCAAGATAGTTGTGGCTGAGCTGGATGACGGGAGAAGAACCACCCTGATCTCTTCAGATACTGAGCTTTCATCTGAGGATATCTTCCTGTATTATCTCAACAGATGGTCCATAGAGTCCTACTTCAAGACTGCCAAACAACACTTCTCGCTCGGTAAAGCCAGACTCTCAACTGAAGATGGCCACAAGCATTGGACTATCCTGGTTATTCTTGCCTATCTGATTTTCAATGACCTTCAGCGATTCATTCTCGAGAAGACTAAGTCGGAAACAAAGAGGTACAAAGTGTTCGAAACAATCCAAAGAGCAATCTCTATGCTCAGGTCTTTACTCCTGGAACAGGTCAAAATCGACTTCCATCTCCTCGATTCCTGTTTCCGATCACCTTCTCTTCTTCCTTTCTATTAGTTGTTACATGCACGCACTTCGTGAGAATGAAAAAGAAAATCTTGCTAGTTGCTGTGATGGCACTGCTTGTGGTGAGTGCCTTTGCCGGCAAAGTCACCATCTGGAGCTGGCGAACTCAGGATGCCGAGGTCTGGCAGAAGATCGAAGCGCTCCTGAAAAGCCGGGGCCAAGATATAACGATCGAGTTCACCGCTTACGCGCCAACCGAATACGACTCGAAAGTCAACCTCGCTCTTCAAACAGGAACAGGACCGGACATAGTTTACTCCAGAAGGCTCCCCGGCGGAAGAACACAGGTGCTGATAGAAAACGGTCTCTACCTGCCGATCAGCGATCATGTCGATCTGACGTATTTCCCCCAGGCCTCTCTGAACTCGGTGACCTGGGAAAACAAAGTGTACGGAGTTCCCTTTGCGGTACAGGTAGTCGGAATCTACTACAACAAAGATTACTACGATCAATTCGATCTAAAAGAACCGACAACATGGGACGAACTGGTGGCCAACGCCGAAGTTCTGAAGAAGAACGGCATCGATCCCTTCTTCGTATCGGGTAAGGAAGCCTGGACACTCACGATGCAGCACGCGATGGTCGGAGTCAGCATTCTCGGACCGGAATGGATAAAGGATCTCACAGAAGGCAAGACCAACTTCCTCGATCCGAAATTCACCGACGTCAACAAGAGACTCAACGATCTCAAGATCTACTACCAGAACGGATTCATGGGCAACTCTTCTGTCGATCAGGACGCTTCTTTCGCCTTCGGACAGACCGCGATGGTTTTCTACGGTGTATGGGGCTACCAGACATGGAAGCAGCTCAACCCGGATATCAACGTGGGTTACTTCATGGTTCCTCCGATAACCACAGATCAGAAACCATACGCTTACACCTATCTGGATGGAGCCATAGCACTGACGTCCAACGTAAAGAACATGGAAGATTCGATCGAAATCCTGAAATTCTGTGCGACCCCTGAGTTCGGAACCATCTTCGCCGGGGTAACGTACAACATCCCCGCGGTGACCGGTTCGACTCTTCCGCCTGATCCAGTTCTTCAAGAGGCTCTGGAAGTTTACTCCAACCATGCCTCTCCATACGTTTACTGGGTCGGTTCGGTCTTCACCACTCAGAAGCCTTCTCTGTACGACGACGTTCTGAGCCCGGGTATGCAGGAAATGTACGCCGGAAAGCTCACTCCGGAAGGACTGTCCAAGATGGCTCAGGATGCGATTTCTCAGTGGTACCCGCCGCTGATGAATAAGTAAGTCTTTGATTTTCACTCTTCCCCGCCACCGCGCGGGGGAGAGTTTTTTGAGGAGTCTATAATGAGTATAAAACTTAGATATCTTCTCGTTTTCATAATTCCAGCGATGCTTCTCTATACGGTCTTCATCATCTATCCGCTCTTTGACAGTCTCATTCTCAGTTTCTTCAGCTGGCCGGGAGTTGGATCGAGAACCTTTGTGGGCTTTAAAAACTTTCAGACGCTTTTCACCGGTTCCTACGCCAAAGAGCTTTTCAACGCTTTTCTGCACAACGTTTATTTCTTTCTGCTCCTTATCCTGCTTGAGCTTGGACTTGGCTTTCTAATAGCCCTGATGCTGGCCAGCAAAATAAAGGGAGCGGGCGTGTTCAGAGTCATCACGTACATTCCAAACATGATACCCCTGGTTCTGGTCGGTTTCATGTGGGGACTCTTCCTGAATCCCCAGGTGGGTCTGGTTAACCAGCTCCTCAAGCTGGTGGGACTCGGTGGACTGGCACAACCGTGGCTGGGTCTGGAGAACACCGCGCTTACGACTATAATCCTCGTGAACGTCTGGCGTAATCTCGGCTTTTACGTCCTGGTCATCCTGGCCGCCATACTGGATATCTCGCCGGATTTGATAGAGGCCGCCTACATAGATGGAGCCAACAACTGGAAAATAACCTGGCGGATAATATTCCCCCTTACTTTTTCAACGTTCAGAACGCTGGCGATTCTCCTTTTCATATGGAGTTTCAATATATTCGACACGGTTTACGCCCTGACGGGTGTTCAAGCCGGTCCCTACAGATCCACCGACGTTCTCGGAACACTCTTCTACAGAACGGCTTTCGGCGGGCTGGGAAGCGGTGCGGTAGATATGGGTCTGGGCGCGTCGGTCACAGTTTTCATATTCATGATAGTCATGCCCGTTTCAATCCTTTACGTTTACCTCGTGGAGAAGAGACAAAGGAGTGCTTGAGAAATGCTTAAATTGAGTCTTTTCGGGAAAATAATGGTGTACATACTTCTGGCCGTTTACTGTCTGGTCATTCTCGTCCCCTTTTTCATGATGATCCTGAACTCCCTGAAATCCATGAGGGATATATTCATGAAGCCCTTCTCCTTCCCCACGAAAGTACTGTACGATAACTACACCAAAGCCTGGAACCAGGCCGGCATAGGTACGGGCTACAAAAACAGCGCCTTCGTGGCGGGGGTGTCCGTAATAGGAATACTGATAGTCTCCTCCATGTTCGCATACGCCATCTCCAAGTACGAATTCAAGGGGCGCAGGTTCCTTTTCGTCTACTCGATGCTCGGGCTTGCCTTCCCCGCGAGACTGGCTATAATACCGATCTTCATACTTCTGAGAAACCTTACGCTCACTAATTCGCTTTTCGGTCTGATTCTGATATATACGTCCGTGAACATACCCTTTTCGGTCTTCCTGCTCAAGAACTTCATAGACGGCGTTCCGAACGAACTGTCGGAGGCCGCAAGGATAGACGGGGCCACACCCATGCAGATTTACTGGAAAGTCGTGTTGCCCCTTGTGAAACCGGCTCTTTCGATCGTGGCGATAGTGAGTTTCGTCAATGTCTGGAACGACTTCTTCTTCCCGCTCATATTCATAAACGACAAATCGAAGGCCACCATAACGCTCGCCGTTTCGATCTTCTTCGGAGAATATTCGAACCAGTGGCCGCTTTTGTTCTCGGGGCTCACGCTCGCAATCGCACCGACCATAATACTCTTCCTGCTTTTCTCCAGACAGTTCATCACTGGAATGACCCAGGGAGCGATAAAGTGAGGTGTCTGAACTGAAAGTGAAACTGGGAATAGACAACTTTCTAGAGAGAGAGGACTTCAAAGGAAAGAGGCTGGGCCTTCTGACGAACTCGACGGGAATCAACGGCCGGTTGAAACAGAACATCGACCTGATCGTGTCGTCGGGATTCGATCTGGTCAAGCTGTTCGGCCCCGAGCACGGTATATCCGGCGCCGCCCCTGACGGAGTCGGGGTGGGAAACGCAGTCGATCCAAGGTACGGCATCCCGGTTTATTCACTCTTCGGGGAGATTTACAGGCCCACCGAAGAGATGCTCTCAGACCTCGACCTCTTCGTGTACGACATTCAGGATGTGGGACTGCGCTTTTACACGTACATCTACTCGCTGGCCTACTCGATGGAGGAGTGTGCCAGAAGGGGTATCAAAGTAATCGTCCTAGACAGGCCGAACCCGCTTTCCTGCAAAGTCGAGGGACCTACTATCAAGAAGGGCTTCGAGACATTCGTGGGAGGTTACGGCCTCGCGCTTAGATACGGCCTCACTGTCGGGGAACTGGCGAGGTATTACAACGCCGCCTTCAACATGGGAGCGGATCTGGAAGTCGTTCCGATGGAAAACTACGACAGGAATATGTACTTCGATGAAACGGGACACCTCTGGAACACACCGTCGCCGAACATACCTTCCTTCGAGCATGCGCTTCTCTACACGGGCTTTTGCCTTTTCGAAGGCACGAACCTCTCTCTGGGCAGGGGAACGGTACATCCCTTCAAGTACATCGGCGCCCCATGGATAGACCCGGAGCTGCTCTACAAAGAAGTGTCGCGATTGAACCCGCCGGGCGTAGCCTTCCGTGAAAGATCCTTCATACCCTCGGCCTTCAGACTCTCGAACAGGGCGTGCCACGGGCTGGAGTTTTTCGTGACCGACAGGAAGCGTATAGAACCGCTCGAACTGGCGATCGATATCATATCGACCGTGCGAAGAGTGTATCCGGAAGAATTCCAGTGGGATCTCCAGTACCACGGAGCCGACGGCAGATATCATTTCGACCTGCTGATGGGTGAGAGCCTCTACCGCAAAAAAATCGAAGAGGGGGCCGCTTCGAAGGATTTTGTGGCTATCTGGACCGACGAAGAGCGGAATTTCGAGGAATTTATAAAGCCCTTCAGGATCTATTGAGCGTGTCGAAAACCTGCTTTGCCAGTATTTCGTCGACGTTTCCCTCGAAGAGGGAGATTTTGTGGCCTCCTAGTGCCCGGGTGAATCTCTCGCGATAGTAGGCCGACTGGAAAGACCCCCCGTGGACGCTTATCGAGTCAACGGGTCCGGTTTTTTCGAGAACCTTCAGAGTTCTTCTGGCGAGCAAATCGATTCCCTCATCGACGATCTCTCTGACCAGGGGCGTTGGCTGCTCGAGAGCCACTTTGCTGAACGATGCGATCTTCGTTTTGAAATCCTGAATTATTGTAAGGTTAACGAGTTTCTCTATGCTTTCCACAGAATAAAATTCCAGCAGCAGGTCGAAGATCGGGTCGTGCGGCAGCAGCCCATCCCTGTACCTCAAAGCGCAGGTTATTATCTCCCTGGACATCCAGAAACTGCTTCCTTCATCGTCGAAGATATGCCCCCAGCCGCCCGATCTAAACGGAGTCCCTTCGTCGTCGTGGCCATAAACGGTAGAGCCGGTTCCGGATATCACCACAACTCCCCTTCCGCTGCCCACGGCCGCCCTGTAAAGTCCTTCGATATCCATCATCACTTCGATCGAAGCTCCGTAGAAGGCCGTCTTCAGGGCGCCGCTCAGCTTATCTTTCCTTTCCTGGTCTCCGGCTCCGGAAAAGGCCGCAACGATCACGTCGGGCATCCAGAGATCGCTCTTAACCATCGAGAAGATAGAGATCAGATACTCCATACTGACGGCCGTCAGATTCACTCCGGTCCGGTAACTCTTTCTGAGCTGTCCATCTCCGGAAATAGCCGTAACCCTGAGGTGCGTACCGCCTCCGTCCATAGATATCACGCTTTTGATACTCATTCGACTCTCCTCACCACTTTTAACCTGTAACGGTCTCCCCGGTAAACCGACTTGACCATTTCCACGCAAAGCCCGTGATCGGTGTATGTATGACGTTCTCTGGCTATCGCGAAGTTTCCTTCCTTTACCTGAAGATGCCTGGCCTCATCTCTGGTCATCCGGCAGACTTCTATAGTCTCCTGCGCGTGGTCGAGCACGATACCCAGTTCACTTTTCATTATGTAATAGAGAGACTCCTTCGACATATCTCTCTGAACGACATTCAAAATCCGTATATCCACCATCGGATTGAGAAAGGCCCTCTCCATGCCGTAAGGTTCACCGTCCAGATACCTCACTCTCTCCAGAACCACTACCATGCCGCCCGAAGGGATCTCGAAGAGCTCCGCAACGTCCTCTTCGGGAGCTACGAGCGTATTTTTCAACACGAGGGAAGTGGCCTCTCGTCCGTCGCGTTTCGCCTCCTCGGTGAATCCGGTGAGGGTCCCTATTTTCTCTTCGTGCTTTTCCTCCAGCACGAAGGTTCCGCGTCCCTTCGAAGCCTCGATGATCGACTCTCTCTTGAGCTCTTCCAGAGCCCTCCTTAGGGTTAGTCTGCTGACGTTGAACTCGTCACAGAGGTTCTTCTCCGTGGGCAATTTTACCGAGTAAGTTCCCCTCGCGATTCGCTGCTTGAGCTCTTTGTAGATACGGTAATAGACTGGAACGGAAACTTCCTTCAACTAACTCCTCCAAGCTCTTTCAAGGAAAGCCTTATGTTTCCCCGGTTTTTCTTCAAGATCTTTTCGCACTCTTCTCTTTTGGCACCCGTGAGAGCCATCAGTATCGCCAGCGGCACATCTCTTCCAGACTCTTCCAGTATTTTAGCAGATTCTCCATACGGCAGGTCGCTTATTTCCGAAACAATTCTTGTGGCGCGGTCAACGAGCTTTTCGTTGAGAATCTTCACCCCTATCATATAATTTCCGAAGACTCTCCCCACCTTAACCATGGTGATCGTGCTGATCATGTTGAGGACCATCTTTTGGGCCGTGCCGGCCTTCAGTCTGGTGCTACCGGTTATCACTTCAGGGCCGGTGCGAACCGCGATCGTGACATCCGCGTGATCTTTCAATCCGGGATCCCCGACGTTACAGACGAGAATTGTCCTGGCTCCCTTTTTTCTGGCGTATTTCAATATACCCCCGACAAATGGAGTTCTTCCCGAGGCCGTTATACCGACGACAACGTCCTTCGCGGTTATCGAGGTCTTTTCCACCTCGCTGGCGCCGAGAGCTTCGCTGTCTTCGGCCTGCTCTACCGGAGTTGTCAGCGCGTCGTTGCCTCCGGCCATAAGGGTTACGAAGAGATCCTTTGAAACCCCGAAAGTGGGAACGACCTCCGCGGCGTCGAGAACGCCGAGCCGACCGCTCGTTCCCGCACCGGCGTAAATTATTCTCCCCCCATTTTCGATGGCGCCGGCGCACAGGTCAACGGCCGAAGCGATTTCGGCCAGCACATCTCTCACCGAAAGGGGAACGGTGGCATCCTCTTCGTTCATCAATCTGAGCATCTCTAACGTAGGCAGTTCATCTATATTTCTCGTTCTGGGATTTGACCTTTCCGTTTCGAGCTTCTCGAACTTCATCATGCCTAGACCTCCTGAGGAATCTCTACTGGAAGAACCCCTTGCGGTTTTATCTCCCCCGTAAGAACTTTGAGAATACTCTTCTGTGAGAGCGTTTCGTAACCGTAGCTGAGAATGCTGTTTTTCACAACCTTTATAAAAGCATCGTACGGGTTTCTCAGTGCTATAAGGAGCGTTTTACCCGGACGACGCGATAGCTGCATGAGGAACTCGCGCTGACCGACGGAGAGGTGTGCGTTTTCCGTAAAGACGATCCTGACCCCTTTCCTTGGGGCTTTGTCGGCGAGTATTATCGCTTCCTCTACGGAGATCTTCCCGTCGAAATCTATCAAAGGGCAGTCGGACATCTGCGCCAGTTCCCTCGCAACGGCCGGAACGCCTTTTAGCGGTCCGTCCTCTACCTGAACCAGTCTGGACAGCCTCACGGAGTAGATTGCCGTAACAGCCTCAAGAGAAAGCGGAACCAGAGATTCATCCTCTAGAATGGCCGTGATCGAAGCGTCGGAAATTCTCTGCATCGTCGAGAGACTCTCGTCGGTTCCGATAACGTTCAGAGGTTCGAGCTTCATGGCCGTCGCCTTTCTCCTGAAGGTTTCTACACGCTCGAGCGATTCTTCGAGCCTTCCGGTCAGTTCCCCGGATTGTTCGACGGCTTTAATGACCGCCTTCTTCGCGCGTTTCTGGACTTCGGGGACATGGCAGAAAGTGAGAAAGTCCATCCCGTTTCTCAATCCCTCGACCGCGGCTTCTTCGGGGGAGAAGTAGTTGCTGACCCCTCCCATGCCGAGATCGTCGGCCACCAGAACACCCCTGTAGCCCAGCATATTTCTAGCCAGTTCGATCAAAATCTCCCTCGACATCGACGCGGGAACCCTTTTTGCCTGCATCTGTGGCATATATATGTGGGAAGGCATAATCGAATCGCCGGGTATCTCCCTGAAAGGCCTCAACTCACTGGAAAGCATCGTCGCGATCGGAACGTCGAGAGTGGGCAGATCGATGTGAGCATCTACTTCCACCCGGCCCTTTCCGGGAAAGTGCTTAAGGCAGCTCATAACGCCTTCCCTTTTCATAGCCTGCACGAAGGCGGTGGCGTATTTCACCACTTTTTCGGGATCGTCTCCGAAACTTCTAACGCCGATTCCCGGGTTCTTCGGATTGCAATTTATATCGACCACCGGCGCGAGATTCCAGTTGACTCCCAGGGCTCTCATCTCTCTGGCCATTATACCGGAGGCCAGAGACACGTTCTCGACGCTCCCGGTGGCAGCCAGCGCCATGGCACCGGGCGAGACCGAGAAGCCCTCCCTCAACCGCGTCACGATACCGCCTTCCTGGTCTATGGCGACGGCGAGCGGATATCCCAGAACCCTGTTGATGTCCTCAAGAAGAGTTCTTACCTGGACGGGGCTTTCTATGTTCTTGGCAAAGAGAATCACCGCACCCGGTTTTATATCTTTAAGTATCTCCTCGGTCTCACTGTCCATTTCTTTTCCGGGGAGCCCTATAAGGAAAAGTCTTCCGACTGCCTGATCGAGATTCATAAAGTCGCTTTCTCCTTCTATACTCATATACATCCATATTCTATGGCTTAATCACTTGTCTTGTCAAATAACTATTTGTATAGTATGAATATACATAACAACTATCCGGTGCCCTCATCGACTTTAATCGCCCGTAGATACCGGCAATGACAGAAAAAAAGGGTTGTTACTATATGCCGTTTTGAGTTAGCATAGGCAGTGACGGGACAATTATATTTCGCCGGAAGTTGAACTATACTGTTATTCAGGTACGAATCTATTCACAGGGAGGTATCACTTTGATCTGGAACCGTGTTGACGATACAGTATTGTCGGGAATCGGGAAGGCGGTCTACCCGGGAGCGGCCCTGGTGGTCGGCAAGGACAACGAGATGCTCTACTCGAAGTGTTATGGAACGATCGCGGTAGACGACAACAGGCCGGTTGACCTGGAGACTGTGTACGATCTGGCCAGCATGACCAAGATAGTCGCGACTACGACTGCCGTGATGTTGCTGGTATCCAGAGGTGAAGTTTCGCTCTGGGACACGCTGGGAGACTTCTTCGAAGTGCCTGAATCCAAGAAAAATATCGCGCTGTACCACCTCCTAACCCACACGTCCGGCATGCAGCCCTATTCGGAGGCCTGGAGGGAGCTGAGAGGAAGGGAATTGCTGGAGAGTATAATCAGGCTCGAGCCTCTGTCCGGTCTGATGGAGAAGATCGACTACTCCTGCCTGAATTTCATAACCCTTATGGCCGTGGTCGAGAAGGTCACCTGCAGAAAGTACGACGAGTTCTGCCTGAACGAGATCTTCAAACCCATGGGCATGGACAACACAACCTACCTCCCCCCGCTCGCCCATTCCATAGCTCCGACCTGCGAGCGTGACGGAGTAACCCTGAGGGGACTCCCCGACGACGAACTGGCCTATTACCTGGGAGGCGTCAGCGGAAACGCGGGACTTTTTTCCACCGCCGGCGATCTCTTCAAATTCGTATCGGGCCTTATGTACGCCAGACTCATACCATCGAGAGTCTTCGAGAGTTTCGTCGGGGAGACCGTCTTGATTGGCGAGGATAAGCGCCATCTGGGCTGGATGTCTCCCTCGAAAGGTTCCAGCGGCGGCGACATGCTGGGAGAGGATGCGTTCGGCCACACGGGTTTCACGGGCACCTCTCTGTGGGTCGATCCCCAGAGCGGCCTGTACGTGATACTGCTGACGAACCGGACCAACATCAGCAGAAGAGAGACCATTCCACAGATGCAACAGATAAGGCGTAGGTTGCACAACCTTGTTTTTGGAGGTCTTGGATGACCTGGAGTAATTTCGGCGAGATACTTTCGAAGGAAAGTAGAAATATCGTCGGCGTCATGAGCGGTACCTCGGCCGACGGCCTGGAACTGGCGCTCACCAGATGCGCCGGTTCGGGCAAAAAGATGAAGGTGGAACTGTTAAAGCACTCGTCCGTCGCCTTCGACAGGGCTTTTCAGGACGAAGTCGTGGCCACGTACAACCCTTCCACCTCGGGTGTCGACAGGGTCAACAGGATGAACTTTCTCATCGGCAGAACGCACGCCCGGCACATAAAAAGCTTTCTGAACTCGCTTGCCGCCCCTGTCGATGCTATCGCCTATCACGGCCAGACGGTGTACCACGATCCGGCCGACGGCTCTACGTTGCAGATAGGTGAGGCCGATTTCGTCTCGCACGAGACCGGGCTGCCAGTGATCTTCGATTTCAGGAAAAAGGACATGGTGGTGGGCGGCGAAGGCGCTCCACTCATACCCTATCTGGACTGGATTCTCTTCGAAGAGGGCACTTACGCGGTCAACCTCGGCGGCATAGCCAACGTCACGTACGTCTCGGAGAGTTTCGACGGCGTGATCGCCTTCGACAGCGGACCGGCCAACTGTCTGATCGACCTCACCGTAAAAAAGTACTTCAACGTCGATTACGACAGGGACGGTCTCATAGCTTCGAGAGGAAAGATAGACGGGAGTATTCTTGAAACACTTATAGAAAGAGATAGAACTTACTTTTTGAGAAAACCACCAAAATCTACGGGAAGAGAGATATACAACGAAACCTTTTTTGAAGGTATAACTCATGGAAAGCCGGAGGATCTTGTCAGGACTCTAGTAAGATTCACTGTTCATCAGCTGGTGGAGAGTATCAGATCTTATTTGTCTTTGGGGAATGAGATAGTCGTTACCGGAGGCGGTGCCCTCAATCCCGTTATGATGGAGGATCTAAAGACCCTGAGCGGTCTGAAAGTGATCGTTCCCGATCGCGCATTTCTCCAGGCGAAGGAAGCCATGGGAATGGCCGTGCTCGCCCAGGAGTTTTTGAACGGGGTCGGAGCGAACGTTCCATCGGTAACCGGTGCGAGACAAAGAGTTGTTCTGGGCAAGTTAGCTTTACCATGATCTCCCAGACGGGAGAGTTTATACAAAGGAGGTTTTAGCGTGAAACGTATCTTATTGGTGATTCTCGTATCGCTCTGTGCTGTGATGGTTCTGGCGGCTCCCTTCGTTGAGGACACACTACTCACGCCCGACAAGAACCCGAAAATGGGTGGAACGCTGTACCTGGCGCTAACGGGGGCTCCGCAGTCGTTCAACTTCTACGGTACGCTGGACAACAACGCCTACACCGTTGCCGGCCAGATGCTCACAGGTCTCGTTGAAGCTCACCCGGTGACATCGGCCATCAGGCCGGCGCTCGCCGAGTCCTGGGAAGTATCGGAGAACAACAAGGAAGTCATTTTCCACCTCAGAGACGTCAACTGGTCAGACGGCGCACCGCTGGTCGCCGACGACGTCATCTTCACCTTCAAGTACTTCATAATGAACCCAGTCGCGAGAGGAAACTCCGTTGACCGCTTCACCATAGAGTCGCAGCCGATCGAATGGGTGAAGATAGACGACAAAACCGTAAAAGCCATACTCCCGGCGCCTTACGCCGCTTTCTTCACGGTTCTGTCGCACGCCTATATCTACCCCTCTCACGCGCTCGATAGCAAGATCGACAAAAGCAGACCGGATTCCGTCAACGATTTATGGCTGACCAACACACCGCCGAGCGAAATCCCGGCCAACGGTCCCTTCATACTGTCCGAGTACATAGTCGATCAGAAAGTTGTAATGACCAGGAACCCGAACTACTGGAAAGTAGATGTTTTCGGCAACAAACTGCCTTACGTGGACAGAATAGAATACCTGGTTGTCAGCGACGCTCAGGTAAGACTGGCCAAGTTCATGGCCGGAGAGCTCGATTACATGGCCGTATCCGGGGCGGACTTCCCGATTCTCAAGGAAAGGGAGCTTTCCGGCGGCCCGTTCAAGGTATTCCTGGCCCAGCCGACGCAGCCGACACCGAGCCCGGTGCACATCGCCTTCAACTTCGATACGGAAAACGCGAAGCTGAAAGAACTCTTCATGAAGACGGAATTCCGCCAGGCCATGGAGTACGCTCTCGACAGAGAGAGGATAATCGAGGAGGCTTACAACGGACTGGCAGTTCTCGGTGGCGTTCCCGTACTGCCCTCCAACAAAGCCTTCTACAACCCGAAGATCGAAGAGATCCGCAGACCGTTCGATCTGGCGAAGGCGGCGGAGATACTCGACAGCCTCGGCTTGAAGGACGTCAACGGCGACGGATTGAGAGAATTCCCCGACGGGAGCAAGTTCGAATTCGTACTCACGGTTCAGAACTCTCCGCAGGATTATCAGGACATTGCCTACATCTTCTCCCGGGACCTCCTCGACATAGGCGTGAAGGTTAACCTTCAGATACTCGATAGCTCTCTCACTGGCCAGATGTTCGGCGCAGGCTCCTTCGAGGTTGGTATAAGAGCCTTTGGAAACCAGCCCGACCCACAGCTCAGAAAGGCCATCTGGCAGCCCGGCACCCAGCTTTATTACTGGCACAGAACCACCAGAGACCCCGAAACGAACACGGCCATCTTCGATAACATGCTGGAATGGGAAAAGAGAGTTTACGACCTCTTCGAAAAGGGACAGATCGCCATGGATCCGGTCATAAGAAAGACCTTCTACGACGAGTGGCAGGAGATCTACGCCGAGTACCTGCCCGTTATCTTCGTCTGCAAGGGCATGAACCTTTACGCGGCGAACAAAGCGCTTGGAAACGTCGAGCAGAACGCGGAGGGACTTCTCTCTTACGCGTCCTGGACGGTATTCAAGAAGTAACTTGTAAACACTGCGGGAGGAGGGCGCTCCTCCCGCGTTTTCTTTGACGGAGGAAGGCTATGTGGTCTTTCATAGTGAGGCGCTTACTCATAATGATACCGATGATGTTTTTTATATCGGTCATATGTTTCGTGATAACGGAGCTTCAGCCGGGAGATTTCGTCAGCCAGTATCTAGACAACCCCAGAATCTCGCCGGCACAGATCGAGTTGCTCAGAAAGAACCTGGGGCTGGACGAACCGGCCTATGTGAGATACTGGAACTGGATCAAGGGGATCGTAACCAGGGGAGATTTCGGCTATTCCTTCGCCTTTCAAAGACCGGTGGGCGAACTGATATGGGAGAGGATGGGCTGGACCATCTTCGTCGCTCTGGGAGCGATCGTCTTCCAGTGGCTTCTGGCCGTCCCCATGGGAATCTATTCGGCCCTGCACCCTTACTCCCCGGGCGATTATACCCTGACCGTCGTCGGTTTCATCGGACTCTCTATACCGGACTTCTTCATGGCTCTAATACTGATGTACCTGATGCTGAAAATGGGCGCCACCTCCATCGGCGGGCTCTTCTCGCCGCAGTTCGTGGGCGCGCCCTTCAGTCTTGCCAAACTTATAGATCTACTCAAGCACCTGTGGGTCCCCCTCGTGGTGGTGGGCATGAGCGGACTGGCCGGCCTGATGAGAGTCATGAGGGGAAACATGCTCGACGTGGTCTCCTCGCCTTTCATCACGTCCCTGAGGGCGCACGGGCTGGACGAGAAGACCGTCAAGAGACACGCCATAAAAAATGCGCTGAACCCCATGGTGAGCATCGCCGGAACGGAGCTCCCGAACGTGTTCAGCGGAACCATAATAACCGCGATAGTTCTTAATCTGCCTACGATGGGACCGTTTTTCTATAATGCACTTCTGAACCACGACCAGTACCTGGTCATGAGCTTTTTGATGTTCATCGCCATCATAACCCAGATCGGAAACCTGCTCGCGGATATCGCGCTGGCGGTTCTCGACCCCAGGATAAGGATGAGCTGAGATGCAGAGTACAAAGAAGAGAATCGTACGCAACTTCTTCAAGCATAAACTGGGCGTGATCGGTCTGGTCGCGCTGGGTATCATGTACCTGCTGGTGATACTATCCGATTTCATCTCTCCGTACAACTACGTCACATCCCACAAAAACTTCGTTTACGCTCCTCCATCGAAGATAAGGTTCTTCGACGAAGACGGCAAATGGCACGGCCCCTTCGTCCATCCTATGGTGAAGGTCAGAAACCCGGTAACATACAGGCTCGAATTCTCCGAAGACAAAAGCAAGGTCGTACCCATAAAGCTCTTCGTCAGGGGAGAGGAGTACAAACTCTGGGGCATCTTCAAGACCGACATCCACCTCTTCGGGGTCGAGGAATCCTCCGATAAGGCGATGGTGCTGCTCTTCGGTGCCGACAGGTTCGGACGCGACCTCTTTTCGCGTGTCTTGATCGGCGGGAAAGTCTCTATGACCGTCGGACTGGTCGGAACGCTCATAAGCGTCTTCATAGGCGCCATCGTCGGGGCGCTGTCCGGCTATTACGGAGGATTGGTGGACGTTCTGATCCAGAGGTTCATCGAATTGCTGAGATCCTTCCCGCGAATCCCCCTCTGGCTTGCCCTCGCGACGATCCTCCCGCCCAGCTGGCCGAGCACGTGGGTCTATTTCGGAATAGTGATCGTTCTTTCCCTGATAGGCTGGATGGGAGTGGCCAGAGTTGAAAGGGGAATGGTGCTCAGCTTGAGGGAAAAGGAATTCGTCCTGGCCGCCAGAGTATCGGGCGTCTCCAACATGAAGATAATCACCCGTCACCTCATACCCAACACCATCAGCTATCTGATCGTCGTATCGACGCTATCGATTCCCGGCATGATCCTGGGAGAGAGCGCTATAAGTTTTCTCGGGCTGGGCATAAAGGAGCCTATGACCAGCTGGGGACTGCTGCTTAAACAGGCCCAGTCTCTTTCCGAACTGGAGGCCCATCCGTGGCTCATGATACCCGGTATCTTCATAATAATCGCGGTGCTGTCCTTCAATTTCGTCGGCGACGCGCTCAGGGACGCCGTTGATCCGTACAGGGCGGTGGAAAAGGTATGAGCGGAATACTCGAAGTCAAAAACCTGAAAACCTACTTCAGAACCCCCGACGGTTTAGTGAAGGCCGTGGACGATATAAGCTTCGAGCTTCAAAAGGGCGAGATACTGGCGCTGGTCGGCGAATCGGGCTGCGGCAAGAGCGTGACTGTCCAGACCGTCATGGGGCTCATAAAAGTCCCGCCGGCACGGGTGGAAGGCCAGATACTTTACAGGGAGAAAAACCTAGTCGGCCTCTCGAACAAAGAGTACAAAAACATAAGAGGCAAAGAGATCTCCATGATCTTTCAGGAACCCATGTCGACCTTCGATCCGCTCTACACAATAGGCTACCAGCTTTCCGAAGTCGCGAAGGCGCACATGCCGTGGGACGACGCCAGAACCCGTGAAGAGATAATCTCGGTGCTGCGGAAGGTGAACATTCCCGAACCGGAAAAGAGGTACAGAGAGTACCCGCACGAAATGAGCGGCGGGATGTTGCAGAGGATAATGATCGCCATGGCCCTGATTACGGGCCCGGAAATCATAATCGCCGACGAACCTACGACCGCGCTGGACGTGACCATTCAGGCGCAGGTGCTCAACATCATGAGAGACCTCCAGAGCGAGTTCAACGGCTCGATCATATTCATCACGCACGATCTGGGAGTCGTTTCCGAGATAGCCGACAGGGTCCATGTGATGTACGCCGGAAAGATCGTCGAAAAGGCCGGTGTCAACGAACTTTACAAAAAACCGGCCCACCCGTACACGAAGGGATTGCTCAATTCCAGAGTGAAGAGAGACTTCAAAGGCCAGAAACTGCCTTACATAGAGGGCTACGTTCCCAGAGCCTACGAGTTCCCCGAAGGGTGCCGCTTCAACCCGAGGTGTCCCCACGCGATGGAAATATGCAAGAAAGATCCGCCCGAGATGTTAGTGAGTGAAAACCACACGGCCGCCTGCTGGCTCTACGGGGAGGGTGGTATATGAAGATAATCGAGACTAAAGAGCTCAAGAAATACTTCCCGATCAAGGCCGGAGTCTTCCTGCAGGTCGTGGGACACGTTAAGGCCATGGAAAGCGTTAACTTCCACATAAACCGCGGCGAAACCGTCGGAGTCGTCGGTGAATCCGGCTGCGGCAAAAGCACGCTGGGCAGAACGATAGTCAAGATCTACGAACCGACGGGCGGCAGGATAACCTACTACGACAACGACGCAGGAGAGCACGATATAACGAAGGGACTGGACAAAAAGATCAGATTGAAGTTCCGGCGGGATATACAGATGATATTCCAGAACCCCTTCGACTCTCTCGATCCTAGAATGACCATCAGGGACGTGATCAGGGAACCGATAGAGGCCCACAACCTCGTGCCGAAGAACGAGATAGACGGATACGTCGCCGAGCTGTTGATGAAAGTTGGACTCTACCCCGAATATTCGCAGAGGTACCCGCATGAATTCTCCGGCGGCCAGAGACAGAGAATCGCCGTGGCGAGATCCATCTCCGTCAAACCGAGGCTGGTCATCTGCGACGAACCGACCTCCGCGCTCGACGTGTCCGTCCAGAGCCAGATAATCAACCTGTTGCAGGATCTGAAGGCCGAGAACGATATCTCCTACATCTTCATCTCTCACAACCTGGATGTCGTCCATCATATGAGCGACAGGATACTCGTCATGTACCTCGGCAACGTGGTCGAATCGGCCGGCGCCACAGATCTCTTCGATAACCCGGCCCATCCTTACACCGGCGCCTTGATGGCCTCCATACCCGGCTGGGACCCGCTGGACAGAAAATTACAGAACATAAGGCTGGAGGGAGAGCCGCCCAGTCCGATCAACCCTCCGCCCGGTTGCGCCTTTCACCCCAGGTGTCCTTACAGAATGGATAGATGCGACAAAGAAAAACCGCCGGTGGTGGAGATAGCTCCCGGACACGAAACGGCCTGCTGGCTACACACGAAATAACATCCTCTAAGAGCCGTGGTGCGTTGTGGGTCGCTCATCTTGCGCTCCTTAACGAAAATGGGGACTGACGATTCACCTCACGTCTGTACCCAATTTTCGCGCTCAAGGAACCTGGACGCGCAGCGTCGGAACGATAAACCGCTCTTCGCACTTTACGTCGCGTGCGGAGAACGACGGGCGGATGACGGAGAACGGCTCCCAACGCAACGAAGGACGGGTCCATGCTCTTGGACGACAGACGCTGGACGGCTCTTTCCACTCTTCGCGGCGTTCAGTCTTTGCCCGCGTTTATAGCAGAGCCAGCCCCTTGAGAGATATGTTCAAAACCCACACAAGGAGGGTAACGAAGGCCAGCGAAAGCGAGGTTTTCACAACGCCCTGCCGGTAGAAATCGTTGGCGATCAAACCCGGTACCACCGTACCTATAACGGTCGAAAACAGTTCGAGAGGCAAATTCGGCACCAGAAGAGTATCGAGAGCCAGTTTCACGAAGACTCCCATCGTTATTCCCAGGGCGAGCCTCTTTCTACCGTAGAGTATCAGGTACCGCTGGAGGAAGTTCAGAATGATGAACGTCAAAAGCCCCACGGCCCAGGTATAGACGAGCCGTAACGGCTGATCTATGAATATGAAGAGATAAACCGGCGTTACGATGCCCCCCGCGGAGAGGCCCGTGATCCACCAGAAAAGTGTACTGATCACCACTCCTATCGAAAATATGGCCGGGTTCATTCGATCACCTCCAGATTGCTCAACCACTGTACCAGACCTCTTATGTTGCCAAAGCCGAAAACTATATCGCCCTTTTGCAGAAACTCTTCTATCGACTCGCCGTCTTTAACCTTCCTGTACTTCAGACCTTTGAACTTGTGCACCGGGATCGAACCCCTGATCATCAGGTTGTCGAACTTTCTGGTGAAGGGCTCGAAGACCAGTGCCCTGTCGGGCCGATCGTCTCTGGAGTTGAAGAACCCCACCACTCTTCTGCCGGGGAAGTCCGCCACTGTCCTCTCCAGAAGGTAGATCGTGGAACGTATATCGTTTGCTGCGAAAGCGTTCGCGAGAATCGCGCTGCCGCTATTTAGCTTCAACTTTAGGTACCTGAACGTGCCAACGTCGGGCAAAACTCTCGCCATACCTTCCATCGAAGCCTTTTCATTCAGCCCGAAAACCTCGATAACCCTATCGATCAGACGCAGATTGTCCGGATGCGGTCTGAAGGCCATTCCTTCGTCGGATATCGTCCTCTCTCCGGCCCTGAGCAGCTCGCTGCCAACTCCTTCACAATGAGTTCTCATCATTTCCAGGGCCCCCTCGCCGAGATTGCCGACAAGGCACTTTCTGTTGCCTGGAACTGAAAGCGAGAGCACCCCGGCGGTTGCCTCTTCGCTCGCCCCGATCTCCTCTATGTGGTCGGGATAGGCGTTCGTGATCACAGTGAGATCGGCGTCCAGTATCTTTCCGCTGGCGAGTTGCATCTCGGGTCTGATCGCCATGCACTCTACGACGAGCGCGTCGCACTTCAATCTCCCGGCCTGCTTCAGCGCCCTGTACTGCTCCTGTATGTTTGCCGGGCCTCTCCTCTTTATTTCGCGATGACTGCCGTCGGGCATTATCCAGAGCGGCACCGTGCCCGTTGTCTTGGCCAGCACCCTGTAACCGTTCCCCGACAGCACGCCGTGGATAAGTCTGACAGTCTCGCTCTTTCCCCTGGTACCGTTGACCTGGACAACGATCTTCATTCTCTTTCTCCGCCGTCTGAGGACCAGCTTCTCGACGATGAGAACCGTCAGCAGTGTGAGGAACGCAACGAGCGAAAGAATCAGGTTACTCATTTTTTCACCGCCAGTTTGCCCGCGATAAGCGACAGGACCATAAGCGCCAGGAAAAACAGCGCCAGGGGCAGCGAGTAGCTATCGATATAATAAACGCCGCTCTTTCCCGGTTCCGGAAGCGGCACAGGATCGATCGGGATTCCATTTTTGAGGGCCAGATCGCGGATGTTGAGCAGGTGAATGGATGGTACTCCGCGAGAGGCGTATTCGAAAATCAAGCCCCTATCCTCGCCCACGGGGATATTCTTGAGGGAAGTTATAAGCCCGTTCTCGAGGCTGAGGGCCGCGGGACTCTCTCCGAAGTTCGGGCTGGCGCCTCCGACGTTCACGAAGACTTCCGGAAGCCCGCCGGCATATTCAAAGTAGATCTTGAACCTCGCGTCTATACTCTTCTGAAGCGTGTCTTCGCGTATGAAAGTCTTTCCGGTCGAAAGGGCGATTTCCGTCATTTTCTCGACCGCCCCCGGGAAAAACATACCCCGGGCGTTGTCGTTGTTGCCGCCAAGAGAGACGGCTATTAGACTGTCTCGCAGAAGGCCTTTCTCAACGAGTCTTTGAAGCATCCTGACGAAGGTGAACTCCGGATGGGTTGCTCCGTGTTCAGAGGCTCCGATCGAGTAAATCAGGAGAGGCTCCAGATTCATCGCTTCACAGGCGCAGAGGGTTGCCAGCACCAGCGACGGGAAAGAACCGCTCGCGCCTATGGCCACCGGGTCTCCCTTCTTCAAACCCAGTTCCCTGAAGTACTTGACGATCAGCGCGGCGAAATCCGGGTTGGTCGATGTCCTCTTGGCCTCGAGATTTCCAAGCGTCGTAGTTAGTTCGGTGAACTCGGGACCTATGAGTCCCGTGCCGTTCGGATCGAGCAGCGGATCTATCTCTATACCGAGCGAAAGTCTGTAGGAAGAGATCTCGCGAGTGGCCTCCCTCATCAAGCTGGCGGCCGCGAGCTGGGTGCTTATGAAGGGCGTCTCGCTTCTTCTCACCGAAGAGGTGAGAAGAAAGAAGGAAACCAATCCTATAACGACTCCGACAGAGAGCCATTTCAAAGAAACTCCGGCCTTGTTCAATCCGGAAAGGCTCACAAAAGAATGACTTTTCAAGATAACTCCCCTTTAATTCAACTAACGGTCAGGACTCTTATTATCGCTATCAGCACTCTGCCCAAAGCCGCCTGCCTCCGTCTCCTTATAATGATCAATTATACATTACCTCCGGAAAAGCTTCCCGGAGAATGAAGGCGGCCCGGCCTCTTGCGGCGAACTGGAAATATCTTCCTTTCAAGTATTACCGGCGGATATCTCTACCCTTCGAGTGTTCTGTCGACAAAAGCCAGTTCGTTTTTCTTAATCTCTTTGAGCGCTTTTTCCCAGATCGGAACGGCCCTTAGCGCGTAGCATTCGGCCTTCAGTACTCTCCCCGTTCTCATTTCATTTTTCGTTAGAAATCCTGCGATCCTGTCGTACCTCTGAACGTACCCCTTGAAGTCGTGGGTGAGGTAACCGGCGGTGTACTCCGATCCTTTCCCGGTGACGATGGTGTACGAAACCTCCCCGTTGAAAAGGTAAGGCGGTTTCACTAGCTCCTCGACCCCGTGCATCAGTGTGTTCGGCCTCAATCCGCATCCGATGAAGATCACGACTCCGTCTTTCTCGACAAGCTTTCTGAAGGGCGATCTCTCGCCCACCGGAGTCCTGTCTTTTTCGTGTTCGGCCGTTACGACTTGCGCGAGCGGACCGAAGGCGCAGACCGAGTGGGTAGGATGCACGCTCCTGACGACCCCCTCGTTCTTCCTGAAGGCTTCGGGAATGGCCCCGACGTTGGAAGGCGTTCTCTCCAGATCGAAGAGAGGCCTTTCCGGCGTTACGTGCTCGTACGAAAGGGCCGGCATCATGATTGTGATCCCTCTTTCCGCGAGTCTCGCCACGGCCTCAACGACTGCCGCGGGACCGCCATGAACACGGCCCATGGCTGAAAGCGACGAGTGGATCATCGCCGCTTTCGCACCGTCGACAAGTCCGGTGATGGCCCGTTCTATCTCGCTTATCTCTTCGAACAACTACACCATCTCCCCATTTTGAGTGTGAAAGGCGAGGCGTGACCTCACTTTCAATTTTCCTTTATATCTCCGGACAGTTTCAGAGCGATTTTGGCCAGAGGCGGGCCGATCAGTTCGAACACAATAACGGCCGACACTATTATGGTCCTCACCTTTTCGGCCAGCTCCGGAGAGCCTGCGTCGAAACTCGCCGCCAACCCCAGTGCAACTCCGGCCTGCGGCAGCAAGGCCAGCCCTAGATACTTCCTCACTGCCGGTTCGCGTCTGGTGGAGACACCGCCTATCCATGCTCCGAAGATCTTGCCGACGCTTCTGGCAACCACATACGCGAGACCTACCAGGCCGAGCCTGGGCAGCAATTCCAGATTGAGTCCCATTCCGGCGAAGACGAAGAAGCTTATCACCAGCGAATAAGAGATCCTGTCTATACCGTTCAAAATAGCCATGTTCCTGCTGGAGAGATTGGTGACGACCGTTCCGAGCACCATACCGGCAAGCAGGGCCGAATAGCCGAAGTACTCCGTTATGCCCACAGTTACGAAAAGAACTCCGAGCGTAATCGCCAGAAGACTGTCTTCATCCGTGGCCTTCCTGGCGAGGTACGAAAGCAGGAGCCCGCCGGCGAAACCTATCGCGGCAGATATGCCGAGCGTGGCCAGAGGCTCTAAGAAGAGCCCCGCGGCGATCGCCTTTCCACTCACCATACTCGCGACGGCAATTTGAGAAAAACCGAATATGATTATAGCTATGGCGTCGTCCAGGGCAACGACGGGAAGGAGCGTCCTCGTGAACGGGCCGTTGGCCCTGTACTGCCTCACTATCATGAGAGTCGCGGCCGGAGCGGTGGTCGAGGCGATAGCCCCGAGTATCAACGTGAGTTCCAGCGGCTGACCGAGCAGGCCCGTGAGAGTCAGAATCGTAACCAGCGTAGCTCCGAAGGCCTGTGTTAAAGCGACGATTATGACTCCGCCGCCCATCTTTTTCAGTTCGCGCAGATTCAACGATGTACCCATGGTGTAGGCTATGAAAGCGAGAGCCGAACTGGACACGGTAGAAAGAATCAGTTCCGTTTCGCCGGACGGTTTGAAAAACAGACCGATGAGCACCCCGGCAAAAACGTAACCGGTTACGGCAGGTAGTCTGAGCGGTTTCATAGATCTGCCCAGCGCTATTCCAGTTCCTATTACCACTCCGATTATGAGCAGCTGCGTCATTTCAATCACACCTGGAAGGAACCGCCGAACACGTTCGAGACCGGTACGCTGAAGAGTATCCCGGCTCCGGGTTCGTTTATATCCACGATGGCCCTTACCGCCTCTATGGCTTTGCCGGCCGTTTCATTTTCCACAACGCTGAACAGAGTCTTGTTGAAGGGACGCCTCTCGCCTACCAGAAACTTCAAAGAGGATATTACGGGAAGATCTTTCAGGATACCCGATTCTGCCATCGCCGAGACGCCCGTGCTGTCCAGGATAGTTAGACCCTTCACGCCTGCCTCCAGAAGGCTTTTCACAACTCTGTCAAGCAGATCGACTTTTCCAAGAACAAAAACCAGGAGTTCCACAAACTCCACCTCCGTTCAATTCAGTTTTATTTTAGAAATTCGAGATGTGCGAAGATATTCGATTGATCAGCTCAAGTGTACTATAGAAAAGCATACCGGGTATGACTGAAATGGTAAGCGGTAGTTGAAAATCGAAGCGATCATGGGGAACCTCCGGTTTGATACTTTCAATATCGATATTCTCTTATTTTGTTCAATCGCACAAAGATAAGTTGAGCTATAATACAGCTGTAAGAACAGGCTTTTTCTAACGCACATATCACAAACACGGATTTCGCGGCGAGAGATTTTTCGATGGGGCCGATCGGTTAGTGAGCGATAAAAAAAAGTACTTTTAAATCTGTTGATTTTATGATATGATTTATACACACGAGTAAATAACGGAAAAGAGGTGGCAGTTATGCGGACTCGGTTGATAGCGGTTTTCTCCATTTTATTGCTCTTCTTGACAACGGGCGCCCTTGCATACACCCTTGATGATGCTCAGTCGGTGGCGGACAGAGCTAACACGGTGGTTGAGACGCTGATTGCCAATGCAGAAAAAACCGCGGAAGTCCTAACGGAAAACTACGGCAAGCTCGCCGAGATGTGCAAAGACAACGAATATTTATTGTCTCTTCTGGAGGAAAATTACAACAGAACAATCTACATTCTAGGTACCGGTCTGGCTGAAACGGCCTTCAGAATCAGTTCGGCGGCCATCGATAAAATCGCGATGATGGGATACAGGGCCGAATGTTATTATGTTTCCATCACCCTTGGCAACCAGGTTTTCCAGATCGATCCCATAATAATCATCGACGACTGATTTCAATAGTTTCAACTCATACAGGCCGCGCAGTAATCGCGGCCTTTTTTTGTTTGAAGCGCGCTGATGCCGATATATATGCTAAACTCTATATAGATGGCTGGAAAGAAATATCGATTTTACTTTGTCGGGGGAATTATGTCGGGTTTTTTTGTGAGAAAGTCCGGAGAATCGATCGAGAAAATTGTCCAAAAAAGCGGCTCACTCTCCCTTCTCGGTCAGGGAGATGGCGTAGAGATACTTATACAGGAGATTAAAGAGGGTTCTTTAAGCTATCTTGAACCTTATGGAGAGGAGCTTCTCGAATTCTACTACATTATCGAAGGCGAAATTTACTGCCACTGCGAGGATGGCGAGACGGTTCTGAAACCGGGAGATTATTTCTATGCACACAACCTGAAAGCACCGGTCGAAATCAAGCCGCTGACTGACGCAAAGCTCATATACGTCTCTTCGAGAGCTCTTTTTAAGCACATAAGCCATAACATATCCGTGTTTAAGGAGATACTCAAAAAAGTCGAGGTGAAAGACGCGTACACGCATGGCCACGGAAAGAGGGTCAGGGATGTCTCTCACGCGATAGGCAAGAAACTCGGTCTGGACTCCAGAAAGCTAGAACGGTTGGCGATGGGCGCGCTTTTCCACGATATAGGCAAGATAGATATACCCGACGAAATACTCAAAAAACCTGCCAGATTGAACCCCGAAGAGTTCGAACTCATAAAGAAACACCCGGTATACGGCTATAAGATGGTATTGAACACACCGCTGGAGGACACATCCGACATCATCCGACATCATCACGAGAGAGTCGATGGCTCGGGATATCCCGACGGTATTCCCGGAGAACTGATAACGATCGAATCGAAGATAATCGCGGTTGCCGATTCTTTCGATGCGATGACTTCGGTCAGACCATACAGAGAGGCCATGACCGACGATGAAGCCCTTCGGGAGATCAAATCGCTCTCCGGCACCCTCTACGACCCGAAAGTTGTCCAGGCGCTGGAAGAGTGCCTCCGCGAAGGTCTTATCTAGCACCGTCTTACCCGCACACAATTAGGAAAAAATAAAGGGCCGATCATCCGGCCCCTTGTTTATCTATGTTTTAGAGCTTCGCAGCGAACTCTTTGCCGAACTGCTCACAGTCTTTGAGGTTGGTCTCGTCAGGAGACCAGAGCTTCTTGAGCCCCTCCTGAACCACTTCGAAACCCGCATCTTTGACGAACGCATTGAGGACATCGACCGACTCGCCGCTCCAGCCGTAAGTTCCGAAAACAGCCGCTTTCTTTTTCTTGAAGGCCAGGCCCTTTATCTCGTGCAGCATCCCCGAGAGCGGTGCGAGGATCCCTTTGTTGACAGTGGGGGAGCCGAACAGTACGGCCTTCGCCTTGAAGATTTCGGTCACTATGTCGTTTTTGTCGCTCTTTCCAGCGTTGAAAAGCTTTATTGTCACGGTTCCGTCGGTCTGGTGGATGCCCTTTGCGATCGCTTCGGCCATCTTTTTCGTACCGTCCCACATCGTATCGTAGACGATGGTCACCTGGTTCTCCTGGTAATCTCCGGCCCACTCGAGATACTTCTTGACGATCTGGGCGGGATCCTTTCTCCATATCACTCCGTGGCTGGGACAGATCATCTTAAGAGGCAGCTTGAAACTGAGTACCTCTTCGATCTTGCGCGTAACGAGCTTGCTGAAAGGAGTGAGTATGTTGGCGTAGTACTTTATCGCTTCCTGGTACAGCTCGGCCTGATCGACCAGATCGTTGTAGAGAAGCTCGGTCGCGTAATGCTGGCCGAAGGCGTCGTTACTGAAGAGGATCTCTTCGCCGTCCAGGTACTCGAACATCGAATCGGGCCAGTGCAACATCGGGGCTTCAACGAACGTGAGGGTCTTCTTTCCGAGCTTGAGAGTATCCCCGGTCTTAACGGTCACGAAGTTCCAGTCTTCGTGGAACTGCCCCTTGAGGGACTTGACTGCGTTGGCCGTACAGTAAATCGGCGTATCGGGGATTTCACGCATCAGGGCTGGCAGTCCTCCGCTGTGGTCTATCTCTCCGTGGTTGGCGATTATATAATCGATCTTCGAGAGATCGATCTCCTTCTTCAGCTTTTCTACGAACTCTTCTCCGAAGGGCGACCATACCGTATCGATGAGGGCAACCTTCTCGTCCCGCACGAGATAGGAGTTGTAACTGGAACCCCTGTGTGTCGAATAATCCTCGCCGTGGAACTTCTTCAATTCCCAATCAATTTTTCCAACCCAGGTTACGCTTTCGCTTATTTTCACTCCCATAACAACACCTCCCGTGTATTTCGATTTAATTCTACCTCTTTTGACGGCATTGAGCGGTAACATTTGTTACACACTTTTCCGGCCTTTCAGAATCAAAGAAAAATACCACGAAAACGGAACGGCAAGGGTTTCATGACGCAAAGATCTTCAGTCCAGACTTCCGGTGCGTCTTTGATCCATTCCGTACATGGGCCACAGTCCCGCGGGGGTTCCATCGGTCTCGAGAGATACGAGCTGGCTCCAGGTGCCGATGTCCACGAGCGTGGCGGTGAAGTACAGCGTGCCGTCGTCCGTCATGAGCGGAGAGCAGGCGCTGTTGCGCCCCATGCTGGAGCGTTTTGCCACTCCTCCGTCGTGATCTACAACGTACAGTTTCGAATCGTCCCAGCCCACTATATAAGCCACGCCTTCGGAGGACAGGACCGGGGTGGAAAAGATCGTGGTGCCGAGGGAGGCCGTCCACTGTATCGATCCGGCCGGAGAGACGGCGTAAAATTCCCCTTCGTTGGTGCAAAGATAGACAGTCCCGTCCTGTCCTACAACCGGGCTGGAGGCTATGGCGCTGTCTCCGCCGGGCTTTGCCGGAGCCAGTCTCAGACTCCAGTCGAGCGTGCCATCCAGAGTGTCCAGGCAATAGAGATATCCGTCGTGGCATGCGACATATACGTTGCCCTCCCCGTCCAGCGCGGGACTGGAGTAGAAACCAACCGACGGAGCATCAGTCTCGAAAACCCATAAGGGCTGCCCGTCTTTGATCGCAAAAAAACTGTGAGTTTCACTGCCGCCGGTGACAAGCGTGCCGAAGAAGGCAGTTCCGTCTTCCCCTATCGCCGGCTTGGACCAGATCTCTTCACCCGTATCGTAATGCCAGAGTTCCACTCCCTCAGGTGATACGCAATACATGGTGCCGCCGATTGTTCCGAAATAGAGGTTGCCCTCGCCGTCGATCGAAGTATCGCGAACGGTGTAATTTCCCGAAGGCTGTGACGGAAAGGACCACAGCAGAAGCCCTTCGGGGGAGATCTTGAGCAGCCGGCCGCCGGTTGTTCCGATATATATGTTTCCGTATTCGTCGACAGAAGGGTTGCCGCCGAACCATTCTCCCGATCCCAGACCGTAAATCGAAGTGGACTTACCGGTCTGCGTGAAAGCGTAAAGATCCTCCTGCGAGGCGGCGTACACAATCCCCTTGCCGCCCATGGCCGGGCTGCTGAACTGAAAGGAGCCCCTGACTCTGGAGGTCCAGCTCCAGGGCGAGAAGATCGGCAAACAGCCGGAAAGAAGAAAAAGAACGACCGACGAAAGAAACAACAACCTGCGCATCTGGCAACAACTCCCTGCGAAAAAAATAAGAACCGGTACTGAGATTATATCAATCTCCGGAGCGGTAACTGAATAAAAACATTACCAAGATCGGCAGCTATTTGTTGGAGAAGTGTATAGCCTAATGTCTTTCTGTGCTCTTCATAACTATCTGTAAATGCTATAATTCTCGATATTGGCGGAAAAGGCGGGGGGAGACCAAATGGGCAGAAAGATCTTGCTTTTCTTAACGGTTTTAATCGTTTCTCTGGTTTTCGCGGGTGAATTCAGGAGTATAGAAGCTATAAAAGCCTCCGGCGAGTTGAGGATCCTCCAGACTGAAGACTACTGGTATCCCTTCTATTATCTGGACGAAGAGGGAAAGCTCGGGGGAATCGACGTCGAACTGGGGAGGGACATCGCGGCCGCGCTCGGAGTGAAACCGCTCTTCGTACGGGCCGTCGCGACACACGAGACCCTGGCCACACATCTGAGAGAAGGGGAGGGCGACATAATATTGAGTTATTACTCTTACTCCCCCTCCAGAGCCTCCCAGGTTTATGCCTCGCGCGATTATCTCGTACAGAACCTGTCGCTGCTGATAAACAATCAGGTGCTTCAGAAGATAAAAAACGAAGTCGATGAGCTCACGCCCGAAAAGCTCATCGAGAACCTGAACGATCCGTCGATCTCCGTACTGGTGATGATAGGAACGGTTTACGAGAGGATCGCCCTCCAGCTCCTCCCCGGAACTAAGATATTCAGTATCGGGACCACGGAAAACCTGGCCGGGCTTCTCTTCGAGAAGAACTACGACGTTTTTTTCATGAACGATCTCTGGACCGAGACCTTTCTGGTTAAGAATCCCTCTCTGCTGATCCATTACTCCATTTACCGTCTCCCTTCGGAGGACCAGATCGTGGTGGGGGTCAACCCCGCCAACACCGATCTGCTCGAGTGGATCAACAGGTTTCTGGACAGCGATTACAACAAGACGCGAGAGTATTTGAACAGATACGTCGATTACGAACTGATCGCCAAGCTCCACCAAGAGACCGCGGAAGAGAGTCGGGTAAAGCTGCTGCTGGAAGATCCCTACAGATGGATAGTGCTCTTTGTTATCCTCTTGCTGGCCTTTCTGGTCGTATGGAGCAGTCAGAAGAAGATTGCCAAAAAGAGTGAAAACGGCAAGGCTCCCCACTGGCTGCTGAACATCTGGACGATCCTCTTCGCGATGGTTCTCGGGTTCTACTCGGGTGGCGCCTTCCCGGACATCGTCGAAGGTCTCAGCCCGCTGGGTGAACTCTTCTTCAACTACATGTTGCTCTGCGGCCTTCCGATACTGTTCTGCGTGGTCACGCTGAACATCCTCAGGCTTCTCATGAAATCCGGGGGCGGGGGCTTCCTTTTGAAGTTCCTGGGGGTGGTACTCGTCTTTTTCGTCCTCGGAGCTTTGATCGGAATAGTCGTGGCGATGATAGTCGAGCCGGGAACAGGGGTCGCCAAAGAATCGCAGGAGGCGCTGGTGGTATCCATGAAGGCGACTAACCCCTTCGAGGAAGTGAACGTAACGACCGGCTCGATCCTGTGGTCTCTTCCCACCAACATGATAAGCAACAGCATAATCAGGGCCTTCGCCGAGAACAAAACGCTTGCCATAGTGTTCTTCTCGATCGTTCTGGCCTTTGCCATTAAATTCATCAACGACTCCAAGAGAGAAGCGATAATCAATTCACTGGAGACGGCCGGAGAGATCTTCATATTTCTCTTCAAGCTTTCCTATTACGTACTTCTTACGTACTTCCTTTCGGCATTTTCAGCCTCATGTTGAGTCAGGCATCGGTCTTCACCGGAGACACCAGCGTTATGAAATCGCTCATAATGCTTATCGGCTGTCAGCTTCTCTGTTTCGTCATCTGGCTTGTCGTCTCGATCGCGCTGGGGGCGAAACTGGCGAAGATGTCGCCTCTTGCGTTTCTTGGAGCCATAAAGAAGCCGACGATGCTTCTCTTCGCTCTCATGTCTTCGGTGGCGGTAATCCCCGAAGCGCTTCACACGAGCGAGCGGGTCAGGCAATTCAACGACGAAAACCAGAGGGGAGTCTTGCCGCTTCTGGTGGTTATGCTCCAGCCGCACACCGTTTCGCTTTTCGCGGTCGTGGCGATCTTCAACCTCCAGCTGCTCGGTCGCAGCCTCGGTCCAGTCGATTATCTCTACATAGCTATATCTTCGATCATCGCGGTTATTGCGACGATAGGAGTTCCAAGTCCGCTGGACCTCTTCACAATTTCCATGGTCGTTCTTCCCTTCAACATCCCCCCGACGCAGGCGATCTTCTTCATGCTGCCATGGATGTACACGGGAAGGAGGCTGGACCTTATGGGTATGATGATCAACGATTTTGCGGCGGTACAGCTCTTCAGAAGCAAGAAACCGAAAGAAGAAAGCCCGTCCCCGGTTGCCGAAGTCCGCGAATGAAGGGCGCAGAAAAGAATCCCGCCCGGCCCTTTCAGGGTTGCAGGTGATAAAATTGTATCGCTGACAGGGGGTGTCCCATGAAGTTGTCTTTGTTTTTCGGACCGACCGCTTCGGGAAAGACCGAAACGATTCTCTCACAGCTCGAAAAAGTCCACAGGACCGATCCCTTTTCTTATTACTTCGTCGGTCCGTCGGGCGACCATGTGCGTTATTTCAGGGAGAATTTCGTGTCCAGGGTTGGCACGATCAACTCCTCCAGGTTTCTCGCCATGGACCAGTTCGCCGTCGATATATTCAGATTGCTGAATCCCGCTTCATACCATATAAGCGACTACATCATAAGACTGGAAATCGGAAACATCCTCGAGAAGATGGGCAAGAGAGAGCTTATAGACTCGGCCATGTTCATAGACTACATACTCGAGATGATCCACGACGTGAAGGAGCAGGGAGGTTTCACCGAGATCTTCGCCAGCGACGACGAGGCCGTCTCGACGCTGATGGACATATACCGGGCCCTTCAGGAGAGGTTCGCGCAGAACACCATCTTCGACACCTTCGACGCTTACACCGGGATAGAGGAGCGCGCCGACGAGATACACAAAGGCGAGTTCGGCAGGTACCTTTTCATAGACGGTTTTCACGACTTCAGCCCGGCGATGTCGAAATTCTTCGGCTCCGTCTTCCCCTCCTTCGAGGAGATCTTTATAACTATCCCCGACGACCCCGGCAGGGAGGAACTGTATTCGGAGGTCGCCTCTATCAGGAGATTTATAGAGGATTTCGAGAAGCGGACTCCAGATATCGAGGTGAGCAGGATCTTCCTCAAGGAGAGGTATTACCCGGTTAAACTAGAACATTTCATGTCTAATCTCTTTTGCGAGAATAAAAGGGCCGGACTCTGCCCGGCCGTGGAGGTAACGGTCTTTCCGGATCTCTTCTCGGAGGTGGAGTGGACCGCCAGACTCGTAAAGAAGTACCTGGTCGATGGCTATGAACCGGGAGAGATTTCGCTGGTCGCCTCCGATTTCCAGATATACGACAGGCTCCTCTCACAGAAGTTGCGAGAATACGGCGTCCCCTGGAGGAGCGAAGGCGACGAGCCGCTGCTCTCTTCACTGGCCGTCAGGAAGCTCATACTGCCGCTTGAGGCTGCCGTTCTCGGCTTTCCGCCCGACAAGCTTATTGCCATGGGCGACAACGGCTACGGCGGGGAGATCGACGCCAGGTTTCTCGAGATGGCGGCCACCATGTCGCGAATAATATACGACAGGGCCCACGTCAGACTGAAACTGGAAGAGAGGCGCACTTCATGGGTAGAGCGGCTGGAAAAGTTCATAGAGTTCACCTCCAGAAGGCGGGACGCCGTTCTCTCGCTGGCCGAAGACGATCTGGAGAGCGCGCCGGCTCTGGAGATGGAAGAGACTATACGCAGGGTCAGGGAGGATTTGCTGCCGGCCGTCGGGAGAATCTTCGATAAGCTCCGGCCCTTCAAGAGTATGCGCATGAGGCCGGTCGGGGAGTACTCGCAGATGTTCGCCGGCTGGGAGAGGGATCTGGCCATAATCGATTCGTACAGGAAACTCGAACAGAACGATGGCGAGGACGAACTCCGGGCTCTGAAAGAGTTCTTCGACAGGGTTCTGCCCGAGCTGGAACGCGTTCTGCTGTTTATGAACCGTCCCCGGATCGCTCCGGCCGAGTACTACTCATACCTCATGTTGATGCTCAGAAAAGAGAGCTACCCGGCCTCGCGCAGCATAGCCAACAGGGTCGAGATACAGTCGCTCCTCAAGTCGCGTTTCTCGAAGAGGAAGATCAAGATCTTCCTGGGCTTCGTTGACGGAGCGTACCCCTACGTCAAACTGAATCCACTGTACAGCTTCACGCAGTACAGCTCGCTTCGGCCGAAGGATCTCCTTCTCGCGCGCGAGAAGCAACAGAGGCTGAACCTCTATCTCTCCATAACGACGGCGGGCGAGGCGATCCACTTCACGCTCCCCGAATCGACGATAGAGGGCGAGCCGATCCTGCCCTCTCCATATCTCAAAGACATACTGGATAGCTCGGGTGCGACCGTTCAAAGGCGCGGCCTGATAGCCGGAAAGAGGCAGGGGCTGATTCCCGAGCTGAAAGACGCGATGAGCCGTCTGGAACTGGACGTGGCCGCCTCGAAATACTTCAAAGGTCCCTTCTGGCCCGGATTGAGGGAAAGATTCGGCCTGCAAAGACTGGAGGCCTCGCTTATAGATTTCAACAGGGAGTTCAGGTGGGAAGTGAAGGATCTAGAAAAGCTCCGCAAGCATCTGGGGCAGACCTTCTCTTTTTCGAGGCTCAAATCTTACGACGACTGTCCCTTTCTCTTCTTCCTCTCGTACGTAGCCGGACTCGATCAGAAAACCGACCACATCTTCGAGCTCACCCCCCTGGACGAGGGAAACGTCTATCACGCCGTGTTGAGAGATTACTTCTCGGGTAAGGGCGAAGAGTGGGAGGGCTCGCTGGCCGAGAACCTCACCAAGCACCTCCTCCACGACAGCAGTGTCGTCTTCAAATTCGAGTTCGCCAGATTGAGAGAGATCCTTCTGGACTATATAACGATCCGCGAATCTAAGAGGCCACGGCTGATGAGCGGAGAGTACTACCCGTTCGATTTCGAGAAGGCTTTCGGACTCAGCGGCACGGCAAGGGTGGAAGTGATCCCCGGCGTCTATCTCAGAGGAAAGATCGACAGGGTTGATCTGGACGAGACGAGCGATTCTATATACATCATAGATTACAAGAGGGGCAACAGCGGAGATAAAGAGCAGCTGATTCTCTACTCGCTGGCCGCGGATACGCTCTTCGCCGACAGCGGCTATACCGTTGCCGGCGGTGTCTTCAAAACGCTGACCGGAACCACCGTCAACAGGGCGGCCTTCAAAGTCGAGACGGTCAACGGCGAAAGGGTCTGGCGCTTCGTCGGAGGTCGCGGAGAGGGCGGCGACTGGAGCGAGAGTGATGCGCTGGCCTGGGTAAGGGGGATAACGGAGGGACTGTACGCGGGAAAGTTCGCCCCGGTCTGCCTTTCCCAGAGCGGCAAGTGTTTCAACTGCCGTTTCAAGAAGATGAAACGTGTGGCCACATGGAGAGATGGAAAGGAGTTTGCCGATGAGGAGTGACATCTTCATATCCGCCTCGGCGGGTACCGGAAAGACCTACAACCTTGTCAAGAACTATATAGAGGTCTTCGAAGAAGCCTTCAGGCACGGCGAGGCCCTGGATGTCCACAACGTCGTGGCCATAACCTTCACCAACAAAGCGGCCAAGGAGATGAAAGACCGTGTAATAAGCCGGATCGACGAGCGAATCGCCCTTGGACATCCCGGCAAATGGAAGACTCTCAGAAACAGGCTCACCTACGCCTGGATCTCCACGATACACTCCTTCTGCGAGAGACTTCTCCGCGAGAGCGCCCTCTTTCTGGGGATCGATCCGGGCTTTCAGATACTGAGCGGCATGAAGAGGGTGATGCTCGAACAGCAGACCGTTCGCGGCTTTTTCGAAGAGAACCTTGAAAGACTGGAGCCCCTGATCGAACTCACCGGACTCGACGAGGCCTTCAAAATCTTCAGAGACTCGCTTTCAAAGCTAAGACACGAACTGGCCGTTCATCCCTCTCCCGCCGGCTATTCCAGTCTGGAGCTGGGGGAGCACGCCGAAAAAGTCATGGCCGGTTCGGAGTGCTTCTGCGTGAATTTCCGCGAACTGCTCGACAGATACGAGGCCCGCAGTTACAGAATGGGCCTGGTGGATTTCGACCAATTGCTGACCAAGACCCGAGATCTGCTTGTGGAGATGCCGCAGGTCAGAGAGAAGTACAGGGAACGTTTCAAATACATACTGGTCGATGAATTTCAGGATACCGACGAACTGCAGAGCGAGATCGTATCGCTCCTCAGGAAGGGGGGCATGAATTACTGCCTCTTCGTGGGCGACGCGAAACAGTCTATCTACAGGTTCAGGGGAGCCGATGTGACGGTCTTCAACAGAACTATGGACGAATTCAAATCGGGCGGGCTAGAACCGCTCCACCTGGCCGTCAACAGGCGTTCGCACCCGACGCTGGTCGAATTTCAGAACCACATTTTCCAGAAGATCATGCCCCCCGATTACTCGGGCGATTACTTCCGCTCCGTCTATGAAAAGGAGGTAGAGGCCCTACCTTACGAAAGCGACGAGCCGCTCGAGAGGATAAGGCTGATCCGGAGCGAAACGTCCGACGACTCGAGAACCGTGGCGGCCGCCATCAGGGCGCTGCTGGAGGAGGAGATCCACTTCAGGCGAAAGGATGGAAGCTGCCTGAAGCGCAAGATAAAGCCGGGCGATATCGCGATACTGCTCAGGACCTTCTCGAGGATTTCGAACTACGAACGGGCGCTGGAGGAGCTTAACATTCCCTATTACACGATCGGAAGCAAGAACTTCTACGACAGACCGGAAGTGGCCGGACCGCTGGCCTGGCTCGATCTGCTGGTGGATCCGCTGGACGACTGGAACTTCGTGACCTTCCTCCTCTCGCCCTCGTTCGCTTGCTCGCTGGACGATATCCTATCGCTCAGGAGCCTTCAGGGATCGAAGGGAAGACCTCTCTACTACGCGCTTCAGGAAAGCAGGGAAGGCAAGTTTCTGCACCTCAAAGAACTCTTCGACAAATTCGCTCAACTGAAGCACGTACTGTCTCCCAGCGAGATACTGGAAAGGTTCGTCTCGGAAATCGACTATCTGGCCAGACTCGCGACGCTGAACGGTGCCGAGAGAATGATCGCCAACGTTAGAAAGATGCTTGAACTGGCCAGGGAACTGGACAGACTGGGAAGCTCTCTGCGCGAGCTCTCCTCCAACCTCAAGGCCTTCGTCGATTCGAGCGAGGAATCGGAGGCCTCTCTCGAGACGGAGGAGTCCGACAGCGTCAAAATCATGACCGTCCACAAATCCAAGGGGCTGGAGTTCCCGGTCGTCGTGCTGGCCGATCTCTTCTGGAAAGAGAAGGGTTCGCTCAGGAGGATACTCTTCGACGACAAGGGCTTCATAATAGTCAAGGAAGGCTCCGGCAGGAGGAGCGACGAAGAGACCGTGCCTGGAAGGCTCACCCACAGGGAGGAGCAGAAGAGCTTCGAGGAAGAGAAGAGAACGCTGTACGTCGCCCTGTCGAGGGCCAGAGACATGCTACTCATGAGCGCCAACGGAAGGGGTAACGCCACCAGGCCCTGGTCGAGGATGCTGGGCGGAACGCTCCTGGATATCGAATCGGGCGAGTTGCTGCCAGAGATGGAGGACATAGTCTCTCACTTCGAACCGGTCAGGCTTCCGCCTCTTCCGCAGAAAGAGGTGGAGGAAGGCTACGGGCTGCCGGATGATAGGTATGTGCTTCCCGTCGAGGACCGCTCTTACGTCAAGTACCTCTCCCCGACGGCTATCACGGCCGATATCGACGACGAGTTCGAGCTCTCCGACAGCGATGGAGACGCGGGACTGGGCAGAAAGTCGATGGACCTGGGAACGCTGGCCCACAGCCTGCTGGAACCTCTGGGGATTAGAGGCATGCACGGAACCTCTCCCTCTCTCGGAGGGATACTGGAGGGCGGGATGCCGGCCACGGTCGACAGGATAAGATTCACCCGGGAGGACCTGGACGGGGTGAAGCGCGTTCTGGACAGGCTGAGGGGCCATAGAATCGTCAAAGAGATAGAAGAGAGTCGAAGGGCCATGAGCGAGGTCCACTTTCAACACGGTTTCCGGAAATACGTATTGATGGGAATCGTTGATAAACTATACTTGAAGGATGGAGAATGGAAGATCGTCGATTTCAAATTCGCGCGAAAGAATCCGTCGAACATAGACAAATACAGATTCCAGATGGAGTTCTATCTATATATGCTGAGGGAACTTCTCTCACCGGTCGAGGCGACGCTTTTCTTCCTCAAGGACGGTGAGACCGAAACGGTGAGACCGGCGAGGCCGGGAGTTTTCGAAAAGAAACTGCTCGAGAAAATAATCGGAAGCGGGGGTGATAGAGGTGAATCTTAAGCCATCGAGACGGGCGTTTTTTATCAGGTATATCATTTTTCCGTACTACTTCGTTCTGGGCATCATCTTCTATTTGAATTTCGACCTTTCGGGGATCGACGGCAACAACAGGCTCTTCCTTATCTTCGGCTGGATAGCCCTCACGGTTGTACCGGGGATACTGCTCGCCTTCTCGCGCAGGAGATTCGGCTGGTTCTTCTGGCCCTCCCTGATCAACGCGGCAGGCTGGCTGGTAAGGTTTATCTTTCCCGAGAATATATACATGGACTTCAAACCCGTGTTCGATAACGGGCCGGTCCTGCTCTTCATGATCGTGAGCCTGATAGCGATAATTTATCTCGAACTGTACAGAAACACCTTCAAGTACGATCTCAGCGAAAAAGGCGTCGAGATAAGCTTTGGCTTCTTCGGCGCCAACACTCACATGATAGTGTCCAAGCACATAACCAACGTAATGCTCAAGCGAAACTTCCTGGAGCTGATTCTGGGGGTGGGCCACGTCATACCGGTCACCTCCTCGGGAATTGGAACGGGCGATAAGGGAGTCGTCGGCGGTTTCACGGGCGACACCGGAACGAAAAACGTCAGGGGCGGAGCTTTCATAGGAAGCACTGCCTCCGAAAAGGAATTCGTGGCCAATCCCAAGAACTGCATCTACGGTGTTTCAAAGCCTAGAAAAGTTATGGATTCGCTCAAGGAGATGGTGCTTTGAAGTGAGAAAGGGATATGGCGTGCCCGGGGCGATTTGAACGCCCGGCCTCCAGATCCGCAGTCTAGCGCTCTATCCAGCTGAGCTACGGGCACCCATAATAATAGAATGGCGGAGAGAGAGGGATTCGAACCCTCGGAGGGTTAAACACCCTCACGTGCTTAGCAGGCACGCGCCTTCGGCCTCTCGGCCATCTCTCCACCCTACAGAGTTCATTCTATCACGCTGATCTGAAGGTGTCAAGACAACACGGGTTCGATGATTATCTTTCAAAGCCCTTCAGCCAGGCTCCTCAGCGTTAATGACGCGCCTACAGGCAACGTCGTTTTCGAATGGACCGTCTCTCCTTCAAAGATTTGGCAACGCAAAGCACCCGCACCTGGCACAACAGATAATTACACAACAGCCGGAGGTAAAAATGACGATAAGAGAAGTGAAAATGGAAGACGCGCCCAGTCTGAGGGAGCTCCTCATAGACATCGGGTGGTTCAATCAGGGCAAGATAGCCGAAGAAGGCTTCATACAAAAACTAGAGAGAATGGTCGCCTGGAATATAGAGGGGGAGGATCACCTGTTACTGGTTGCCGAAGAGAATGGCGAAATTATCGGCTACGTGGCGATCCACTTCATACCGTACCTCTTTATGGGCAGTCCCGAAGGCTACATCTCCGAATTGTTTGTCAAAAATGCCGCCAGGGGAAAGGGGGTGGGTTCTAGACTGCTTTCTGAAGCCGTCAAAGAGGGCATATCGAGGGGTTGTTCGAGACTGCAACTGGTTAACATGAAGAACAGAGAGTCCTACGCACGCGGCTTCTACACGGCACGGGGCTGGAGGGAACGAGTGAATGCCGCCGACTTCGTGTACGAAATAGATGACTAAAACTCAAGGGAAAAATGCTCGTCGGACGTTTCTACCCGATCCCGTCATCCCGTTTGGCGAAAATAGGGACTGACGGGCTCCTGGCGTCTGTCCCATTTTTCGTGTCTCATCCCCTGTCATCCCGTTTGGCGAAAATAGGGACTGACGGGCTCCTGACGTCTGTCCCATTTTTCGCCGTTTCTACCCGATCCCGTCATCCCGTTGTGCATCTAAACGGGATCTCGCTCCGGCAACAATGGGAATCTCGCTCTACCAAAAAAATGGAGTCTGTCCCTATTTTTCGTGTCTCATCCCCTGTCATCCCGTTTGGCGAAAATAGGGACTGACGATTCTCCTGGCGTCTGTCGCATTTTTCGCCGTTTCTACCCGATCCCGTCATCCCATTGTGCATCTAAACGGGATCTCGCTCCGGCAACAATGGCAACAAAAAATGGAGTCTGTCCCTATTTTTCTACTGCGCCATCACCTGATGTTGTGTGGAAAAACCATCCATCTTCCTGTTCTTAATTTGCTCGCTATAAGATTCCCTGTTTTAATTCTCTTCTTCACTGCGGTTTCAGAGATTCCCAATTCTTCTGCTACCTGGCTGACGTCAAGCAGTTTAGAACTGTCGCTTGCGATAATAATACATCTATCCATGGCATCCAGGAGGGCTGAATATATAAGCTCTTCCAGGGCTGAGAAGTCACCGGTCTCAATTAATGCTACCTTTTCATCAAAGGACCCGTCCGCCTTCGAATTGAACATTTTCTCTATCCCCGAATCTGCCATTTCCAGGGCTTCATAATATTCCAACCTCTCTTGTTCCTTCAACCCCTTAATCGAAATATTGCTGTAACCGTTCACGATCAGTACGAAATTCATCATAAGTCTGCCAACCCTACCGTTTCCATCACAGAAGGGATGGATTGACTCGAATAAGGTATGAATTCTGGCTACGGCGCCATAGATCGGGAATCTCTCCAGAGCATAATCGATATACTGGACAAACATATCCATCCAGCCTCTCGGGTCAAAAGGAGGAGTTATTCTTGCATTCAAGATATCCACACCGCTTGTGCGAAACTCTCCTGTGGGATATGGAGTTCTCACGTTTCTGAACATCTGGCTATGGAGCGTTCTGATTACATGGATATAGTGAGGTTTCAGATAATCATTCCTGTATTGCAGGGCAAGATCATAGACAAACTGAGCCGCCCTGAAGTAATTTATGATTTCGCTCTGCACGTTGCTTGAAGCAGCATTTCTTTCAATAACCGCATCAAGATCTTCTTCAGAACTGAATATGCCTTCTATCGCTACAGAATGCCTCGTCTCTTCCCCAAGCATATAGAGCCACTCTCTGTTTGAAATGTCGATCTGTTTCAAATCCAAAAGCTTCTTTCTTTCCTCAAGGTATTTGATTCTCATATAGCCTCCGTAGGTTGCGGTAAAATTAGGCATAAACGATATAACACCTTATTATACGACAACTATCGCAGGTTGCGTTTCTTTGTAAATAGTTAACTCGAAACCTTTTTAAGCAATATGTATTATTCACGCAACTATTTGCAAATATAACCGCGAAACCGAATCTCCTAAGACAGCAAGCAAACATTTCGATAGGGATTACAAAAAAGAAGTCTGATCCTATCCAGCTCTTTCTGAGGAGGAAAGACCGGGATCCTGGCTAAGAGATTGCCAAGATGACGTGAAGGGAGTAAGACTGTCATCCCGTTTGGCGAAAATGGGGACTGACGATTCACCTCACGTCCCATTTTTCGCGCTTGCGATACCCTAGACCCGAAACCCGCTGCTCGCGTCTCGCCCTCTCTTCCTCTCTCCTCTTCTCGCTTTTTCGGAATCTGTCCCTGTTTTTCGCACGATCCAAATCTCTTGAGGTGAAAATGGGGACTGACGATTCACCTCACGTCTGTACCCAATTTTCACCCGCACCGGCTTCGATCCCGTCATCCCCGGGATCTCATTCTAATTCAACACAGATTATACCAAAAAATGGAGTCTGTCCCTATTTTTTTCGCGAAGCGGAACTGGCGCGACGATATGATATAGATATTAAGCTAGAACTCTTTGACTCTGACAGGCTGATTTCTTGTCGAAGTCGTTCCGTCGCCGAGCTGACCATCTTCGTTGAGGCCCCAGGTCCACACTAATCCGCCCTCCCATATACGCTTCACCGCCATCGAATGAAATGCTCCCGCTCCAATGGTAACTACGTTTTGGAGAAGCTGAGGTCCGTTTATTACCTGAACCGGTGCTTCTCTTCTAGTCCAGCTTCCATCTCCAAGCTGACCGAACTCATTATCTCCCCATGAATAGACTATTCGGTCATCTGTTAAGGCTTTTGAATGCTCGTCTCCTGCAGCAATTTCTATTGCTCCCAAGAGAAAATCGAAGCCACCTGGACCCTTTACCTGGACGGGAAAGTTGCTGTTGTTTTGAGTGTTATTGCCCAGCTGTCCTGACTCGTTTAAACCCCAGGCAAGAATCGAATTTATGTTCGTTTTCGGATCTCTTTGAAGTACTATGGTGTGTCCTCCCCCGGCGGCAACGGCTACAATTTCTGTAAGATCACCCTTTCCGCCGAGTCCAACTACCTTTTCGGGCGTATTTCTCTGGCCTCCAGAAACGCCAATTCCGAGTTGTCCGTGGTTGTTATCTCCCCAGGTCCGAACTGTACCGTCATCCATTACCGCGGCCGAATGAAGATACCCTGCTGCAATCGATAATATGCCGCTTAGAGCCTGCTTCCCTCCAACTTGAACCGGCAATGAGCTATGGTTCCAGGTACCGTCGCCAAGCTGGCCATACTTGTTGTTGCCCCAGGAAAACAGGATCTCTATCTTTGGAACGATCTGTCTCATTAAGGCCAGCGTGTGTTCTCCACCTGCAGCTATGGCAACAACACTGTCCAGGAACGATTTCCCGTCGGGAGCTTTCACCTGAACCGGGATGTTTGAGTTGATGCTTGTTCCATTGCCAAGCTGGCCGGACCCGTTTCTTCCCCATGCCCAGACAGTACCATCGCTCCTGAGCGCGACGGAATGATTGTATCCTGCCGCTATTGCGATTATTTTCGTTAAGGGTTGCTTCCCTCCTACCCGGACTGCTGTATTGCTATCTGTCCAAGTGCCGTTTCCAAGCTGTCCGAATTCATTGCTACCCCACGCCCATACTGTTCCGTCTTCTTTAAGTGCTATCGTGTGAGACGCTCCCCCATCAGCAAGAATAGCATTCATCAAGAAGCCTTCATCGTAGGTGAATGGCCATGAAATTACTTCTGACTTTAGTCCGTAATCATCTCGAGCTCTGACTTCGAAGATTCGATCTCCGGGAGTCATGTCGCTCCATTTATAGGTAGTACTCAATCCGTTGCTCTCCCAGACCCCCTCGTCCTTCCTTATCTCATAGACTACAATCTTATCCGAGGGTTCGCTCTGCCACTCAAATACTGCCTCGTTCAAATAGACAGTTCCCGAGGGGCCATTCACTATGGAGAGAAGGGGTCCCCGTGAAAGCTTTATTCTTAGAGTCACGAACGCTTTAGGTTCTTCAAAACTTGTATTGGATATCAGAACATGTGTTGTGATCTCTCCATCGTCTGGAATAAAACTTGCCGCTTCATTGTCATCCCAGCTGGTGGTAAAGATATTCTCCTCGCCTCCATAAAACTTGAACTGCACGTTCTCATTCGTTGACTCAACCGAAGCCTCCGCCATGTAATCAACAAACGCCGGACTAACAACCAGTCTGTAAACCCTTGAAGTCAACGGGGAAAGTGAAAAGGTTTTTGTCATGTCGTCCCAGTCCTGCAATGCTGGGCTCACTGTTACTGTGGCAGGATCGTCTCCGTGGCCTGACCACTCGTTAGGCTCCCCGTGGGGAACGCTCATACCATCGCTATCCAATCCCAGTATTACACTCTTCTCGAAACTCTGATTTTTAACCCATTGCCAGTAAGCGTCACTCAATGAACTGAAAGTCCCTTCGCTCTGGAACATCTGATCTATGTCAGATCTGAGACTTCCCAGTTCGAAGAGAGCTTTGACATATCCAATGTTCTGATTCGAAGCGTTCATTTTCAGGCCTGCATAAACCCAGAAGTCTTGTGTTCTATATGCATCTGCATCCGCCATCCAGGGAAGAGTTCGCGAAAACAGGTTTGAATTTATTGACAATGGTTCTCGGCCATTATAATTGGTATTGCTGCGCTCAAGACTGTTCATGTGCAGTTCGGCGGCTACAGCGGTCCCTTCAAAGACTCCCCACACAGCCGTTCTGTCTGTCCAGTCATTCTGTAGTGCCGGATAAGCGAACTGTATCGAATGAAAGAACTCGTGACGAGTAATGATTGGGTCTGGCTCAGCGGGTAATCCCGGGTAACGAGTATATGCTATCCGCTGGCTTGGAACATAGGCTCCGTTTACGGTACCTTTGCGAAGCTCGTATTCGTATTTCAGAATGGGAACAAAGCTTGGGGGAGAGAAAGAAATCCCCATTACAGCGACCCTTAGATTGGGCTTTGAGAATCCGATTGTGTTGACATATGTCTCAAGTGCATCCTCCAGCGCTGCTCTTGTCATATCTATATGCGCCTGTATGCACTCGCCATCGGAGAAGCCGATACAGCTCAGGTAGAAACCCTTGATATCGAAAATTGAAGCTCCTTCAAATTCGACCTCCGCGACTTCTACTTCATTGTATCCGATACTTTTCGCAAGGACGTATATTTCAGGCTCAGCACCAACAAAGGGAATGATTGTCCCGAAGAGACCGCTTTCTTCATCGTAAACTCCTCTCAGCGGGTTCCATCTAATCGACGAATCCTCTTCTTCCGGAAACGCCGAAACAACTGACCCTGGACGGGATAGGACGAGAATCGCTAGATCGTCTGTTGAAACACCATCAGGAACAGGTAATCCGAGTATGAGAAACTCTCCCTCTCGAACGGAGAAATCCTTTTCTGAGCCGACACTGTAGAATTTGCCTATAAGACTGGCTTCTTGAAGAGCGTCCGGCAAAGGGACTTCTGTAGTAGGATCTTCCACAGACTCTATGTATATCCTCAGCAACTTGTCAAGAACTCCATCTGGAGCACCGACACTTACTCCGTCTTCACCTTTGATCACCTCACCAGGCCTCAAATACTTTGAGAAATCATCATCTGCCGGTGGAAAAAGCATGCATCCGGAAGCAAAGAAAACCATAATCAGGGTCAAAATCAATAAGTTCTTTACATTCCTGGCAGCTAGTACCCTCTTCATAGCCATCACTCCTTAGTTGCGTTCGATTCGCTCAATTCTTTTCACAAGGCTTGCTGATCAGAGAATCAGACGAAATCTATGAATGGTCAAAACCGTCATCAAAGCCGATAATTTTAATGCATTTTAGTGATCATATCACACTCCATGACTGTTTCAGAAGAACAGAAGAGACAGCCGTTCACAGTTCTCCGAGAAAAGCTGAAAATCCGTCCTTGGAGAACCTGAGGCGAGAGGTTGGAAGAGCGAGAAAAGCATCAAAAACACGAGATGAAGAGAGAGGGCGAGACGGAGGAGAGAAGAGAAATCTGAAGTACCGAGTGTCGGAGAGCCTTTTCGCTTATCCTGTCATCCCGTTGTGTTGGTGAGTAGCCCTGTCGACTGTCGACATCAATTTGAACTCAGGTTCATAATTCTTTCCTTTCTCTTTCTTCACTCTTATTCACCCCTTCTTCTTAGTTTACTATCCCTAACTTACTACTGTTTTTCTTTTAAAACCCGCCGTTTCTTATCAACTCTGCAAGCACACAGTCAATGATCGAATATTTCCCTTGCTCTTTATTTATCCAGCTGGATCTCTCCAGTATTCGCAGAGCATCTGCAACTCTAGATTTAGAAGCGGAATCACCGCTGACTTGAAAAGACCGGAGTATCGCCGTGAAGCTAGTGGCGCCAAATGCAATAAACTCTAGTACCCTTCTGTATCTTGGACTTCGCTTCTCAAGCTCTTTGAACTCATTGATAAAAAGCATCCTGGCTGTCCGAAAGGTTTCAGATAGCGCCTCATCGTGGCTTCTTCTGAGTCGATTAAGACCGTACTGGACAAGATGTCCCGCTATCCCGTCAAGAAGGTTCTGCGCCGCGGTTATTTCTTCAAGTGGAATTTGTATGTCGCTCTCTGCGAACGCGGCTTTCAAAAACTCTATAGAAATATCTTTTGAGAAAGGCTTGAGAACTATTTCGTATATATACCTCCCGTGCAGCGGACTTTCATAATCGTCCGTTCCAATGAAGTCATGAAGTAGACCGACTTCCGAACCTGTGAGCAGAAACCTTATGTTTGGGAGATTATCGTAAGACCAGGCAATTAGGTTCTGTATGCTCTTCCCGCCTCTGCTTCCATAATATCGAAGATACTGAGCCTCATCGAAGGCGATAATAAACGGCTTTGAATGATCGTTCAACTTCTCCAGAATCGAACTCAGAGTAACATCATTCCAATCGAAGGTTACAGAGCTCCCCATAAAAGAAACTCCCTTTACCTTGCTCAACAGAGCTTTAATTCTCTCTTTTTTGAGTTTCTTCTCGAGCTCTCCCTGTATAGCATACGAAAGATCGACCCTGCCTATTGAACCGGAAGAATCCGAGTATACCCTTCTGATGTCTATCATTATTGAATCTTGCTCAGTTTCTGCAATGGCAACCCTCATTAAAGAAGACTTCCCGACTCTCCTTATACCTGTGATCACTGTGATCGGATTGTCTCTCAACGAAGACAGGAGCTCTCCGAGTTCTTCGCCTCTTGAGAAAAGATCGGCTCCTTTGCTCTTTGGTTTTGGATCGAGCAACATATATTATCACCTCCAGTTCTGAGGTCAGAACTAGTTCTGACCTCAGAACCATTTTAGCATACTCTCTAATAATTCAACCGCTTCGGAAGATATGAGGTAAAAAGTCAATAGAACAAGAAAGACAGTCCCTTTTTTTCTACATTGTCATTCCGTAATGCGCCCGTGGAGCCTGCCCTGAAATGGGCCTATTCAGGGTCATCCCGTAGTGTACCTACTAAGAACCGTTGTGGGTTGTGCGTTGTGGGTTGGTGGTAAGAGCCGAGAAAGAGCGTCCAGAGTTCGCTTCGCTCACGAGAAGACGAGAGCGAAAATAGGGACTGACGATTCTCCTCACGTCTGTCCCATTTTTCGCGCTTGCGATACCCTAGACCCGAAACCCGCTGCTCGCGTCTCGCCCTCTCTTCCTCTCTCCTCTTCTCACTCTTTCGGAGTCTGTCCCTATTTTCCCTGGTCCTATCCCTTTCTGACTACGCTTGCAATAACCGGATCTAAAAGCCTATATGTCTTTCCTTCTCCACCAATCTCGACGTCAACATAACTGAGCTCGATTAACCTGTTCAAAATCCTATTGAAGGCCGTATCCGTGAGATTGTTTTTTTCTATTATTTCTGTCGCCGTTTTGATCTCTTTCCAGCCCTTTGATCCAAAGGCTATGGCCTTCAAAATAGAGATATACCTGGTACTGTTACGCTTCAGATTCGAGAGTTCATCGTTCACTATGATCTCGGCCTTTTCCAGCGTCAGTTCAATCGATTTTCTGTCGACTTTTTTTGCATCGATACAGACCCTGCCGAAAAACACCAGCCATCCGACTATTCCGTCCAGTGTATCAACGGCTTCCCGGATCGCCTCTGCTGAAGCCTCCATTCCAATCTCATCGAAACCCTTCTCAAGAAACTCTTCGCTCTCTTTTCTTGTGAACCTGGTAAGGTATAGTCTTTTTATGTATCTTCCATACAGGGGCGAGGAAGAATCATCGAGCCCTATGAAATCCTCGAGAACACCCACTTCAGAACCCGTCAGTATGATTCGCAAGCCGGTGAGATTGTCATAGATATACGAAAACAACTCGTTGAAATCCAGGCCGCCATTTCTTTTGAAGTGCCTTAGAAGCTGGGCTTCATCGAATACAAGATACAGAGTCTTGTCTTCCTTCAAAGCCCATCTGTCTAGCGCGTTGAATGACTCAACCAGAAACGAGTCGCTTCTTTTGTTATCGAGCTGGAGCTCGACTCCGAACAAGTTTAGCCCTTTAATCCGTTTCACAGCTTCCAGAACGCTGCTCTTGCTCTTTGCAAGATCGTTGAGCTGTTCCATTAACAATCGATGATAGTTGCTCACAGATGTTCCGCTTACCACAAGAGATCTGCAGTCTGTGAATATGAAGGACATATCGCTCTCATCCATGAAAACCCTCAGGAGCGAAGTCTTTCCAAGACGCCTGGGCCCCAGTACAAGAGTGAGAGGCACATCGAGATTGCCTAGCTCTTCTAATTCTCTGTCTCTCAAAAATAGATCTTTTCTTGAAGTTTTCGGTCTGGGATCGAAATACATACTATCACCCCCGATAGTTACTATCACTGGTGACAGTATAACCCGACAAAGCACATCCCTGCAATATCTGTATCTGCAGTGGAAAATGGGGACAAGCTCCCTATGTCTGTCCCGCTTCTGTCATCCCGTTGTGCACCTGAACGGGATCTCATCTCTTCAGTCCCTCTCTCCTCTTCTCGCGCTCTTTAACCAACGAAGGACCAAGGACGGGTTTTCTCACCAAAAATAGAGTCCCTATTTGTCCAAAGATGGTCTCTGCTCCTGACTAAAGACTATTCTATTCTATAGAGTGTCTCCAGACCTTTAGAGATCATTTCGCTCCTTAACGTAAGGGATTCGGCGACTCCTGTTTTATCAATTGAAAAAGCTGCGACTGTTCCGTTCATTTCGAAAAGATCGGAGTTGGTAATCACGAAGGAATCTCTATTAAAAAACTCCAGATCAAAAGTGATATCTCTGCCGATTAGTTCCATTGTCAGATGACCTTCCTTAACAGATACAGCGACCTTTTCGAAGAAATCGTTATAGTAGATTCCCACGTAGTTTTCAAGAGGCAGAGGATCGCTGAACGTAATCTCGGGTTCTTCAGGAACTGTCTTCAAATTATCAATTTGCGTTCGCATATATTCTCCGGAATAATCTATGAATTCGACTTCCTTGTAGAGATCGAAAAGCACATATGCGAGCAGCTCAGGCAGATTGGTTCCGGCCAGGTTGCTCAAGACTACAATTCCAAGATCATCATCCGGCAAGTAAGCTACCATCGTTTTACAACCAATTGTTTCTCCGTTATGCCAGAATACTCTGTAATCTCTTCGCTGTTCATAAATCCAGCCCTGACAGTAAAACAGCATTCTCGAGTCACTGCTTCCCGCGAAAGTCGCGGGTCTATGCAAGAAATCATACTGAACCCGAGATAGAAGAACCTCATCGCCAAAAACCCCTTTGTTCATCTGGAGAGAGAGCCACTTTGACATATCCACAATATTGGAATTTATCCCGCCTGCCGGACCATAAATATACGCGAATTTGAAAGAGTTTCCGTCGAATTCAATTCTTGTCAGTTCCTCATTATACCTACTATAAGTCGTTGCGTAATTACCGGTTTCAAAGTATCCCTCAAGTGTATCGGAACTTTCATCCATTCCCAGGGCAGCAAAGATCTCTTTCTCAATATTCTCTTCCCAGGTTAGGCCTGAGTGGTTTTCGATGATTTTTCCAGCCACCAGAAACAGATTGTTCTGGTATGCAAAGTCTGTTCTGAAGGTATTGGCTGGAAGTATAAACCGCATCTTCTGGATAATCTCATCTCTCGAATAATTTAGAAAAGCCATGAAATCGCCCGAATATGGAGGCAATCCCGAATGTTGTGCCATAAGATCTTCGATCAGGAAATTCGATGTTACCCAGGGATCGTACATCCGAAATTCAGGAAAGTGATCCACAACCCTGTCTTTCCAGTTTACTTCTCCTCTATCTATCAGCTGTGCCAGCAAAAAGGAAGTAAAGGCCTTTGAAGTCGAGCCTATTTGAAAGATCGTTTCAGGTGTAACTGGTTCCCTTGTTTCAACATCCTTTACTCCATAACCTTTGCTGAAAACGAGTTCTCCATCTTTAACTATTCCAACTGCCATGCCAGGAATATTCCATAGCTCCATATTCTCTTGAACGTAACCGTCAAAGAATGGGATAATCTCGGCTATTTCATGATTTGCAATAATGCAACCTGCAAGAAAGACCACTACCAGTAACACGAAAACTGCTTTTTTCATAACGACACCTCCCAAAAGTATTTCACAGAGTTTTATTTGCACTTCATTGCATATACTGGTTTTGAATCCCCTGCCTATCTTATTCTAGCAAACAACAACGAGGAACCGCTCTTCCGCTCCTTAACCAAGAACGACATTAATATGATAAGGTCCCGTTTTTCGCACGATCCAAATCTCTTGAGGTGAAAATGGGGACTGACGATTCACCTCGCGTCTGTACCCGATTTTCACGTCTCTCCCTCTCTCTTCCTCTTCTCGCTTTTTCGGAGTCTGTCCCTGTTTTTCGCAGGCCAGTTGCGATAGAAGGTATACTAAACATGCCGAACGAGGTTTGTGCGATAGAATTGTGAATAATGGTGTCCCTATTTACTAATCGGCCCGCCGCTGATCTCCTCAATGAGCCCGGAATGAAGGATGAGCTACGCCGCCCGATGATGCTCTTAATCGCAGCCGGAAAAGAAGACTAATAATTGAATATTGGGAGGAGATGATGAGCATACGCACGGAAGCAGAGATGATGGAACTGATTTTGAACTTCGCTAAAAACGATCAACGAGTCCGGGTGGTAGGGATGGAAGGCTCTCGGACAAACATAAATGCCCCGAAAGACCGGTTTCAGGACTATGATATATCATATCTTGTCACGGATCTGGAGTCTTTTAAAAAGGATGATGTCTGGCTTGACTATTTCGGCGAACGGATTATCATGCAAAAGCCGGAAGCGATGTCCTTGTTCCCTCCGCAGCTCGGTAACTGGTTTTCATATTTGATGCTTTTTACCGATGGAAACCGGATTGACTTAAAGTTAATCCCTCTTGACGAACTTAATTTGTACTTATCCAGCGACAAGCTCCTGACCGTTCTTTTAGATAAAGACGGACGGGTCCCTACTCCTCCGATCCCCAGCGATCGCGATTACCATGTCAAAAGACCCACACCGAAGTTTTTTGATGACAGCTGCAACGAGTTTTGGTGGGTATCAACTTATGTGGCCAAAGGCTTATGCCGTAATGAAATTCTATATGCCGCGGAGCATCTGAACCACTACGTGCGGCCCAATCTTCTGCGGATGCTTGCTTGGAAAGTCGGGCTCGATACCGGGTTTTCGTTGAGCATCGGTAAATCCTATAAATATCTGGACAAATATCTCCCCATAGATTTGTGGGATCGACTACTGGTTACTTACCGGAATAGTAGTTGTGAAGAGATGTGGCAAGCTCTCTTCGCCTGTCAAGAACTGTTCAGGGAAACTGCCGGATATGTGGCGCAGATGCTGGGATATACTTATCCCGATTATGACGGGAAGGTAACCACTTATCTGAAAAAGCTGTTTGAAGACCGTACCCAATAAATAGGCTGGGGAAGAAATAAGTCAAAAGAAAAGGGACTCAACTCCATATAGAAGAAAGAATCCCTGTACTTGAAGCCTTGCATAGAGATGAGATCTCCGTCTCGCACCGGGAGCCTGATGGCCTAAGCTGGAAATGACCACTGTGTTTGTGGAGTTGGTAAGAGCCGGGAAAGAGCATCGAGAGTTCTCTTGAGAACCGTTGAGAGTGGAGCATGGAGAGTTATGAGAAAGATCAAGACGCTCGCTTCGCTCACGAGAAGACGAGAATTCTCACATATCTCTCTTCTCTCTCTCTTCCTCTCTCCTCTTCTCGTGAAAATGGGGACTGACGATTCACCTCACGTCTGTACCCGATTTTCACGCACTCTCTCCTCATCTCATGCTCTCGATAATCTTCTGCTCTCCAAGGATGGGTCCACGCTCCTGGATGACTTACGAAGGACGGCTCTTAACGTTCTTCCTTCTCGGTCTTCGATGGTATAATTCTTTCGAATGCCTAGAAAGTCACTGAGAAAGACGCTGGTTCACGCAAATATCGGAGACTTAACCCTGTTTTGCAGTGATCGCTTGAGAAAAACAGCGATTTCCCGCAGAGTTAGAACGGAGGTTGAATGTGAAAACTGAAATAATCTTTCTGATTGAAGAGGATCCTGTTTCCGGATTCTTCGCTCGGGCTCTAGGACATTCCATAATTACTGAGGCGGAGACTTTGCAGGAGCTGAAGGAGAACATTCGCGATGCAGTGAGATGTCATTTTGATGAGAGTGAACTCCCTAGAATAATCAGATTGCACTTCGTAAAGGAAGAGGTAATTGCGCTTTGAGACTCCCGAGATCCCTAAGCGGAGAAGAGCTTGCCAGAGTTCTCTCCAAGTTGGGTTACGAAATCACTCGACAAAGCGGAAGCCACGTAAGACTAACCACAAAACAGAAGGGCGAACACCACATAACCATCCCTCTGCACAAACCACTGAAGCCAGGTACGCTTAATGTTGTACTACTGGAAATCGCAGACCATTTTGATATAACAAAAAAAGAACTGGTTCGATTCCTTTTCGAGTAGGCTCACCGACTCTAGTATTAATCTATGATTAGTATGGAAAATATCTTTCCTCAGCCATCAGCCTACAGTATAGAAGTCCTTCTCTATCTAAAAGACGCTTTCAGATGATGGTAAAGATACCGGATCGGGTTCCTGGCTAAGAGATTGCCAGGATGACCTGAAGGGAGAGACTGCCCTGCGAAAATAGGGACTGACAAATCTCTTCATGTCTGTCCCGTTTTTCGCGTGTCATCCCGTAGTGTACCTATACTGTCATTCCGGACCCCGATCGGGGATCCACTCCTTTCTTCACGCTTTATGTCCATAGCGGATGATGGTGGACGGATGACAGAGAACGGCTCCTAATCTGGATCATGTCTAACCAATATCTTTGCGGCGTCGAGGAGTTCCTTACTTTTCGCTTCTAAGCAATCTTTGACTTCTTTCCAGGTTAAGACTGCTTCTAATGGATCGGGAGAGTTTTCCACATCCTTAAAAAAGGTGACAGCCCTTATTATATGGTACAGATCAACATCTCTACCATACTTTGCGACAAAAGCTCGAAGAACTGTCTCGACAGTTTCTCTCTTGACGATCTCGGCGAGATCGAAATAATCCTTCTTCTCTGCTCTCGCGGCGATAGCACTCAATTTCATAGCGGCGAGGTCGTTTATTGATGCCACATTCAGCGATCTATACTTACTGAAAGGTCCAACTAACGCGTAATGATATTCAAAGAAGCTCACACGGTGTTCATAGTACATCGCCAGTGCTGTGCCTTCTGCAAGATAAAAATCGGGGAGTTTACTTTCAAGAGTATTCAAAAGCTTCAGCGTTTGTGATGAGAGTCCGCCGGTTCCAAGCATCTTATTATCTCCGATCTAGGAATGTTCAGAATAAGGCCCCAGAAATTCGCAGTTGCCCTGCCGATTATTCTGCTTCTTCTAACAACCTGTGCAATCTCGGCCGAATCGTATTCAGAAAGAAGATTGACAACATCCTCCATCGTCCCGTATTCCAGAACCCTGGAGATAATGAAGAACTTGTCCTTCTCTCTGTCCAGTTTTCTAAAATCCACATCCCAGAAACACGTAGTCCTCAACTTCAGGGCCATACACTTCACCAAACCAATTTTATCATTTGAAACCTGGCAAACCTCATTTCGCTCTCTAAGGGCGGAGATGCCGGATCTGGGGTCCGGCATGACGGTAATGAAGAAAAACAGGGAGGAAGACTGTCATCTACAAAGGAGTCCGCCTTTATTCATGATGTGATTGACAGTCATGCACACAAACGATGCAATTGTATGCGCACATGATTTTCTTTTTTTGCGAGAGGTGATACATGTCTTATGCTGAAAGGATTCTAGACATCGCACGCAAAAACAACGGTATAGTCACATCGAGACAAGTCACAACAGCGGGGATAAATCGTCAGTATTTGAGAGTCCTAGTAGATAAAGGTTTTCTCGAAAGATCAGAACGCGGCGTTTATATAATTCCAACAATCCTTGACGATGAGATGTTCAATCTTCAGAACCGGTATAGGAGGGGCATATTTTCTCATGGAACAGCTCTATTCTTGCTTGATTTGACAGATCGAACTCCAATCAAGTATTCAATGACATTTCCGATCGGTTATAATACCTCAAATCTAAAGACAGAAAATGTTGAATACTACCGTGTTATAGACGGGTTGTACGAACTTGGTATAACAACGAAAAGAACCCCTAATGGCAACGAGGTAAGGGTCTACAACGCAGAGAGAACACTGTGCGATACTCTAAAAGGGCGTAGTAATACAGATATCCAGATCATAAGCGAAGCGTTCAAAAGATATACAAAACTGCCCAGTAGAGATATTCCCATGATTTCAAAGTATGCGAAGCTCATGAGGGTAGAAAAGAAGCTTCGCACCTATCTGGAGGTATTGCTTTGAAGAACTCTATGCAGCTGAAAGCGATCATTAAGAACGTGGCAAAAAGCAAGAATATATCTGCTCAAATTGTCCTTCAGAACTATATGCTGGAGCGTTTACTGGAAAGAATTGCATCATCACGCTACCAATCGGGTGAAAATGGGGACTGACGAGTCTCCTCACGTCTGTACCCGATTTTCACCGCTACCGTTTTTCGCGTCTATCATGTCCTGAACAAGCAACCGCTCTTCAGCTTTCAAAGACAGCTCTTCACGCCCTTCTATGAACTATCTCAAGCAACGCCGCGGGACTCAGGACAGTTACGAAATCAGCGGGAAAGTGTTTAGCATTCCCTGTAATGATCGGACTGTTAGTGGCTCTGGAGACTTCAACAAAAGGCAAATCCGATAGATCTGGAAGCTCCAAAGAGACAGGTTCGGAAGTCACGAGAAAACCGACCTTAACAAAGAAATCCAGAAGCCCCCTTATATCGTCGCTCCTGAATCCAAATCTCGGTCTTTGAAGAACCCTCTCGTATTCATCGATAATTCTTGCATCGAAACAGGGACAAACACGATTTGAGAGAATACAATTGAGAACACCTGCGGGACTTCCGTAAGGATTTATTAGAGCCGCGACAAGGACGTTTGTGTCTACTACTATCTTCATCTGTCCGCTTTTCTGCTTTCAGATATCTCTCTCTCAATCTCTTCTGAAGAAAGACTATCAAGACCGTTATTCAAAGACTGGAGTCGCATTCTTTCGACCGCGAGTTCAGCTTTTGCTCGGGAAATAGCCTTTATGAGAAATTCGAGATCCTCGTCTGCCCTTATCATTATTGCTTTAGGCTTCCCGTTAACCGTAACGATAACCTCCGATCCTTCATCAAGCGTTTCCCAGACCGCTGAGGGATTGCTTCTCAGGTCTCGAGTCGCTATGTACTTCATAAAACCACCTCCTGTACAAGCATATTGTACAATAAGACCTACATAATTACCTACACAATCGTAAATGCCAGTTCCGCTCCGCGGCCTAAGAACCAATAACCTGGACGCGAAGCATCGAGGAACCGCTCTTCTTTCTAAAAATCGAGTCTGTCCCTATTTTCCCGAGAAAGCGAGAGTGAAAAACACGAGAGAAGGAACATCTGAAAATGGGGACTGACGATTCACCTCACGTCTGTACCCGATTTTCGCATCTCTCTTCTCTCTCCTCTTCTCGCTCTTTCGGCGCTCTTTCAGAGTCTGTCCCTGCTTTCGCGTTCTGCTCTTTCGAAGGACGGGTTCACGCTCCGCTCTGAAGGACCAAGGACGGCTCCTGGCGCTCTTCTGATCAACCGCTCCTAAAGCTACTCCTTCCTCGGTCTCCCCCTCGGCTTCCTGCCAAGTGGAACCCCGAGCTCCTTCTCAAGATCGGCCACAAGCTCTTGGGCAAACAACGGCTTTCCAGAAAACGTGTTTCCCCTGATTCTGATGAGAAAATCCTCTTCATCGGGAAAACCGAGAAACTCTCTCCAGCCTTCCACATTCCAGTTAAGATCCAGATCTTTCAGTGAACAAAGAGGAATACTCCTATAAGAAGTAACCGAAGCCTGAGAAGATAAATCATTGCCGTCAGAAACCTTTTCCGCTCCAGAAATCGAAGAACCCTGGGTAATAAATCGGGGACTGACGGGCTCCTGACGTCTGTCCACAGATTTATTGCCCTCGTCTTTAGTAGAAGTGTCTATCTCCCCATTAAATCCTACATGTTCCCTCGCGCTCGACCATTCATACTCCCAGGGTAGTTCTACCATCCTCGCCCTCACAGGATTCCTCTCTACATACCTCAAAGCCTCCAGGGCATGTTCAAACTGCAAAGGACAGGAATAAAACCTCCCCTGCCATAGATGACCCGATCTCTTGTTCTTCCTGTTGAAGTAACTCGAATACCTCATATTCGAGTATTTGAAGGTCATCGCTAGCGAATCTTCCTTAACGGGAGCGGCTATGAAGTGAACATGATTGCTCATAAGGCAATAAGCATAGATCTTCATTCCATACTTCTCTGAATACTCCCTTATGAACTCGATATACTTGCTTTTGTCGGAATCATCTTCAAAGACATTCTGCCTGTAATTGCCTCTCTGAGTAATATGATGAACCACACCCTCAAAGACAACCCTTGCTCTCCTGGGCATACAATCACCTCACAAAATGAAAGGCTGACGAAAAACCGGGACTGACCTGTACCTGAGGTGAAAATGGGGACTGACGAGTCTCCTCACGTCTGTACCCGATTTTCGCCGCTACCGTTTTTCGCACCGGCTTCGATCCTGTCATCCCGTAGTGCTTTCATACGGGATCTCGCTCTAATTCAACACAGATTATACCAAAAAATAGAGTCTGTCCCTATTTCTATGAAGACACTCTGCCTGTAATTGCCTCTCTGGGTAATATGATGAACCACACCCTCAAAGACAACCCTTGCTCTCCTGGGCATACAATCACCTCACAAAATGAAAGGCTGACGAAAAACCGGGACTGACCTGTACCTGAGGTGAAAATGGGGACTGACGAGTCTCCTCACGTCTGTACCCGATTTTCGCCGCTACCGTTTTTCGCACCGGCTTCGATCCTGTCATCCCGTAGTGCTTTCATACGGGATCTCGCTCTAATTCAACACAGATTATACCAAAAAATAGAGTCTGTCCCTATTTCTATGCCATTTCTATGAGCCCACAAGACCAGGATGCTATAATATTCGAGAGGTGCTGATAATGGATTACAAGGATTATATTCATTCAGATTCAAGAATAATGTTGGGCAAGCCAGTGATCAAGGGAACAAGAAT
>Ga0302251_1000284_pt1 | contig 54519 bp, 73 predicted proteins | sample AAG_RA_Gln_MG_FD_193534 | JGI IMG/M metagenome (GOLD analysis project Ga0302251, IMG submission 193534) | Enriched activated sludge microbial communities from anaerobic digester in WTTP, New Holstein, Wisconsin, United States - AAG_RA_Gln | ecosystem: Engineered > Bioreactor > Anaerobic >... | reverse complement strand
CCTAGCGCCAGCCCCACGACGAATATGAGTATGCCGTACTTGTAGGACGTGAACTTGGAGCCTGCGACCGTCCCCGCGGCGTTGCTTGCGTTGTTTGCCCCCGTCATTCCGAGCGTCAGCGCCGTCAGGACTATGAGGACGATCGAGAACACAAGCGCAACCCCTGCGACAGATGGTGAGACTTACCTCCGCCCTCTAAAAAAGGATGCCTTCATGCCCCTGCCTTCACGATCATGGAGGTCAGCACATCCGACGCCGCCTCCGCCGCGTCTGCCACCATGTCAAGCTGGAATATGAAGTCCCTCATCTGGAGGTAGGAGAGCGTCGACAGCCTCCCCTCGTTCGCCGTCAGGTGCTTTATCAGCTTGAGCTTCTGCTCGTCAAGCCCCTCCTCCATCTTCTCGACCTCGTGGGCGATCTTGAGCGCGCCGTTGGCGTCCCTGTCGACCATGGCGACCGCGTCCCTCAGGCGCTCGACGATGCCGACCGTCCCGGCTATCATCTTCGTGATGTCGGGGCTGCACTCGAACAGGATCCCCATCTCCTCCTTGGTCGGCTCCCTGGTTGCCAGCACCCTCGCGGCATCCTTCGCCTTGTCGGCTATGTCGTCGACTGCCTCCGCCAGCCTCAGGAAGTCCTCCTTGAGCCCGACGAATATTATGCCGCTGTAGAGCCCGACCTCGACCTTCCTCTTGACGTCGTCCGCCTCGCGCTCCACCATCGCGATCTTCTCGGCCACCCAGCCGACGACCGCCCAGTTCTTGTCCTTGCAACCTGCTATGAGGTCGCTGAGCAGGTTCGTGGCCTCGATTACCAGCCTGATGTGCTCCCTGAGCTTCTCGTCGACCCCCTTGAGGGGGAATGATGACAGCTTCCTCCACATGCCTCCCTCTCACCCCGCCAGACCGCGCGCCCCTTGCGTTACTCGAGCCTTCCCGCCTTTACTCTTGCCCTGCCCCTGCCCGCCGCTACCTCACGAGCTCCGCGCCGGCGTCCCCGACGGCGCACTCCAGCTCCGTAAGGTGCAGCGTCTGCTTTATCAGCCACTCGTTCTCCCTGCAGGCCCTCACCGCCTCCTCGCTGCCCCAGACCCTGCCGAGCCTCACCTCCGCCGAGAGCGCGACCTTCATCTCGACCTTCTTTGCCCTGAGCGCCGCCAGCGCCTTGACGACGTGCTCCCCCGCCTGCCCGCCAGCGGCGGCCCTGCCCTCGACCGAGGGCCACTGCGCTGCGTGGACCGATATGGCCCCCTCGCCCTCCCTGCAGACCTTCTGGTATATCTCCTCCGTTATGTGCGGGCATATCGGCGCGAAGAGCCTTATGAACGTCCATATGACCTTGTAGAGCGTCGCCTTCGCCGCCATGCTGCTCTCCGGGGTCCTCGGGCTGTAGAGCCGCGGCTTGGCCGCCTCTATGTACTGGTCGCAGAAGTCGTGCCAGTAGAACCGCTGAAGCAGGTCGACCGCGATGTGGAACTGGTAGCCGTCCATCGCCTCGGTCACCTTGGCGACGGTCTCGTCCAGCCTGGAGATGATCCACCTGTCGATGTCCTCCAGCTCCCCCTCCCTCACCCGGTAGGACTTCTCGTCGAAGAACCCCTCCACGAAGCGCGCGGAGGACCAGACCTTCTGCAGGAATCCCTTGCCGTACTTGACCGGCTCCCACTTGAACGGGAAGTCCGACCCCAGCGTCAGCGACAGCAGCGCCTGGCGTATCGCGTCGGCGCCATACTCATTGATCCCCTGCTCCGGGACTATCACGTTTCCCTTCGACTTGGACATCCTCGATCCGTCCGGCCCGAGTATGTGCCCGTTTATGAGCGCCCCCTTGAACGGCGCCTGCCCAGTCAGCAGGTGGCACCTGAGCGTCGTGTAGTACATCCACGTCCTGATTATGTCGTGGCCCTGCTGCCTCAGGTCTGCCGGGTATGCCCTCTTGAACCTCTCCTTGTCCGTGAAGTAGCCCGTCGCGATGAGCGGGGTTATGCTCGAGTCGACCCAGCAGTCGCAGACGTCGGTCGTCCCGGCTATCTCCGTGCCACCGCACTTGGGGCACCTGTCGACCGGCGGCCTGCTCTCGGAGGTGTCCACCGGCAGGTCCCCCTCCCTCGGGGGGATGATCTCGTTGCACGACTTGCAGTGCCAGAACGGTACTGGCGTGCCGAAGACGCGCTGCCTAGAGATGAGCCAGTCCCACTCGATGCTGTTGATCCAGTCGTCGAGCCTGGGGCTCATGAACTTTGGAGTCCACCTCATCTGGGCGTTGTCCGAGAGCATCATCTCCCGGAACTCCTTGGACCTGATGAACCACTGGTCCTTAACTAGGAACTCGATCGGGGTCATGCAGTCCGCCCGCTCGTTGTGGGTCAGGACGTTGTGGACGAGGTCCTCCACCTTGGAGACCAGGCCTGCTGCCTGCAGGTCCTTCACGACCTCCTCCCGCGCCATCGCAGCCTTCATGCCTGTGTACTTCCCGGCGTTCGCCATCCTCCCGTACTCGTCGACCGCCCTCGTGATCGGCAGCTTGTATGTCTGCTGCCACTTGATGTCCTGCTCGTCGCCGTAGGTGCAGATCATGACTGCCCCAGTGCCGAACGCCATGTCGACCGCCCCGTCCGCCAGCACCCTGACCTTGTTGGCGAATGCCGGAACGACGACCTCCTTGCCGACGAGCGCGGAGTACCTGCCGTCCTGCGGGTTGACCGCGATCGCCTGGCAGGCGTTCAGCAGCTCGGGCCTGGTCGTCGCGACGTCGACGCTGCCGCTCCCGTCCGCCGTGATGAACTTGACGTGGTACAGCTTGCCCTTCTTCTGGACGTAGCCGAGCTCGGCCTGCGCCAGGGCCGTCCCGCACTTGGGGCACCACTGGACTGGGAACTCCTTCTTGTAGATGAGCCCCTTCGCGAACATCGTCAGGAGCGTCCCTTGGACCGCCTTCCAGTAGCTCCTGTCCATGGTCCTGAACTCCAGCTGCTCCCAATCCGGCCTGTAGCCGAGCCTTATCATCGTCCCCTTCATGCTCTTGATCATGTTGCCGGTCCACTCGGTGCACTTGTCCCTGAAGAGCTTCCTGTCCGTCCTCGGGACCTTCCACTTGAACTGGACCTTCAGCTCGGTCGGCAGCCCTTGGCAGTCCCACCCCTGGGGAAGAATGACGTCGTATCCCCTCATCCTCTTGTAGCGGGCGAGGGTGTCGTTTATCGAGTTCCAGTAGGCGTGACCCATGTGGAGCTCGCCGGACGTGAATGGCGGCGGCGTGTCTATCGTGAACACGGGCTTGCCGTCGTTCTTGAACCTGTAAACGGGATAGAACTCCTCTGTAAGCCAGCTCTGCTGCCACTTCTCCTCCACCGCGCGGGGGGAGTAGTTCTTCTCCATCTTCCTCAAAGCGTCCGCCGAATCTGCTGCCAAGGCCACTTCCTCCGAATGCTCTGCTTCATCACCTTATCAGACTCGCTGATTAATAAAATCGGTGGGGTCGCCCACCCTCCCCGCCATTGGGCTGCCGGCAATCCCGGCGGAGCCGCTCCCCCATCGCCGCGGCTTGGCCGCCTCAAGGATCCCCCGCGGCGCAGACGCCGATCTCATGCCATCCAGCGGCCGCAGTCGGACACATCGCCATCCCCGGGCAGTTCAGGTGGCACCGTTTGTAATCGAGGCAATCCTCCGCCTCTATCTTGAAGATTCACGTTCAAAGTACCTTATTGCCTCTGTTTCAAACCATAACCTTTTTTAGTGATCTACGACCGTTATATCCCAAAAAATATAACGGTTGATCTGTATGAAGACTAGCACCATAATCGGCATATTGGTATTAGCGGTCGTGGTGATCGCCGGCGGTTACGTGGTACAGCAGTACTTGGTTACCCCCGCGCCCGCCACGACAAGAACCATCGTTGACTCCACAGGAGCCAACGTCACGATCCCCGTGAACGTCACCCGGGTGGCGGCGCTCCGATCAGGCATAGTCGAGATGATGGCTGTGCTTGGCGCCACGAACCTGCTCGTTGCCGTCGACGACTTCTCCGACGCCGGGTCGTTCAACGCACTTATCGCCCCGGAGGTTCTCAACATCACCGTCCCCGTCTCGATGAAGACCATAAACCACGAGACGCTGATCTCCCTCCAACCTGACATCGTGCTCGTCGGCGGATACGGCCGCCTTGCATGGGTGAATGAGGTGAAGAGCCTGAACCTGACCGTCGCCGTCACTCACTTCGAGGAGATAGGGAACTTCACGCGCGACCTGACGATAATAGGCCAGATCGTCAACAAGCAGGCAAGGGCGGCGGAGGTCTGCGGCCTCATCCAGGCAACGCTGGACAACACGACCGCCAGGGTCGGGAACGTCTCCCAAGGCGATATGGTGAAGGTTTACTTCGCCTCGCACGACGCCTACCACGTCTACGGCGGAACCACCTTCGAGGGCGCCCAGATCGTGACTGCCAACGGCATCAACGTCGCCACCGAGATAACCAGCTGGCTCCCGGCAATCTCCGCCGAGCAGCTACTCGTCTGGAACCCCGACGTGATCTTCACCCTGAGCAGCTGCAACATAACCGCGATCCTGACCGACCCGCAGCTCCAGAGCGTCAACGCGGTCAAGAATGGCAGAGTCTATGCCATGCCCGAGGAAGGGTGGGATTACGGCTCGCTGAGGTCAATACTGGCGATAGAGTGGATGGCCTCCAAGATGTACCCTGCGCAGTTCTCTGGCGTCAACATGACCCAGGTGGCTGACAGCTTCTTCATGCAGGCATACGGCATCCACTACGGAGGGCCGGACCTCAATTGAGGCTGCCAGTCGGCATCCTGGCTGGCGCTCAATCCATGAAATGGCAGCAGAGCCGCGCTCCGTAGCGGGGCGGGCAGCCGCGCTGGCGCATGTCGGGGCCAGACAAGGCCCCGCCCGGCGCGCCGCGGGGCACGGGCCCCGAATCGACCCTGCCCCCTGCCATGCCCATCTTGCGACCGAGGTAGAACGTCAAAATGCGCAGCAATACCCGCAAGTACCGCCTGATGATACTGCTCTGCATAGCAGTGACCTTCTTCGTCTTCATACTGTCCATCTCAATCGGGCGGTACTCCATCCCTTTCTGGACCGTCCTGCAGACGCTCACGCTGCAGGAGTCCGTTGACACCACCATCCGCAGCGTCATATTCGAGATACGCCTGCCGAGGATCATCGCTGCCATGCTCGTCGGCGCAGCGCTCTCAGTCTCGGGGGCCGCCTTCCAGGGGCTCTTCAAGAACCCGCTCGTCTCATCCTACCACCTCGGCGTCTCTTCCGGGGCGGGCTTCGGCGCAGCGCTGGCCATACTGCTCGCGGCAGGCACCTTCGCGATTCAGCTCTACGCCTTCACCTTCGGCGCGCTCGCGGTGGCGGCGAGCTTCGGCCTGAGCCGGCTTGTCAAGGGGTCGTCGACGCTCACCCTCGTCCTGGCGGGCATGGTCGTCAGCTCATTCTTCTCGGCGCTCATCTCCATCCTCGAGTACGTCTCCAACCCGCTCGAGACGCTGCCGCTGATCGTCTTCTGGCTCATGGGGTCATTCAACGCGATCCGCATTCCTGACCTGATCAACATAACGCCTATCATACTGGTCGGCATTGCGGGGGTGATGCTGATCAGATGGAGGATCAATATCCTCTCAATGGGCGAGGACGAGGCCCAGGCGCTGGGCATCGATCTGAAGAGGATAATCGGGATCCTCGTCTTCTGCTGCACCCTCTCGACCGCAGCCTCCGTCTGCATAGCGGGCGTCATAGGCTGGGTCGGCTTGGTCATACCCCACATCGGCCGTATGTTCGTGGGGCCAGACTTCAAGAAGCTGATACCCATGAGCGCCATCATAGGCGCCAACTACCTCCTGCTGATGGACAACATCGCCCGGACCCTTACGACGGGCGAGATCCCGATCGGCATCCTCACCTCGCTCGTGGGCACGCCGTTCTTCGCCGTTCTGTTATGGAGGAACAAGGTGGGATGGTCATGACCTTCGAGACAAGGGGCCTTTCGTTCGGCTATGCGAAGGACAGAACCATCTTCGAGAACATAGGTTTCTCGGTGGGCAAGGGGGAGATCTTCTGCATACTGGGGCCGAATGGCACGGGCAAGACCTCCCTCCTCAGGTGCCTGAGTGGCATATCCCTGCCTCTGTCCGGCTCGGTAACCATAGACGGGAAGGACCTCCACTCCTTGAGCCGGACCGAGGTGGCAAAGCGTCTGGGCTTCATGCCGCAGCTGCACACCTCCATATTCCCATACACCGCGCTGGAGGTTGCTGTGATGGGCAGGTCCCCGCACCTCGGCATCGCCGCGTCGCCCTCCGAGAGGGATTACGATATGGCCTGGAAGAATCTGGAGCTGCTAGGCATCTCATCACTCGCCGAGAAGCCCTACACGCGGATAAGCGGGGGGGAGCGACAGATGGTGCTGTTGAGCATGCTCCTTACGCAGCAACCCGACATAATGCTTCTGGACGAGCCGACCTCCCACCTCGACTTCGGCAACCAGGTCAGGCTGCTGGAGCTCCTGAGGCGCTTCTCTAAGAAAGGGTTCTCCGTGATCTTCACCACGCACTTCCCCAGCCACGCCTTCCAGCTCTCCTGCACGGTGGCACTCATGAATAAGGGCGCCTTCGAATCCGTCGGCCCTGCCGAGACGCAGCTCACCGAGGAGAACCTGAGGCGCATATACGGCGTCGACCTGTGCGTGGAGTACGTCTCCAAGGCAAACTCGAGGACATGCGTCCCGATCATAAAGAACGACGATGAGCGCGGGGTCGGCGCGCAATGAGCACCCTCATGCGGCGCAACGCCCTGCATGCGATTGCCCCGCCCCGGACTGCAGGGCTAAGCGCGCCGGCGGCATACTGCCGCACGGCGTCCCGGTCGTTATCATTTCATGGTGGTTGGTAATCATGGAAAATGTGAATTGGCACGACGTATGGAACAAGATGATGAGCCAGTGCACCGAAGTGGCCCTCAAAGACACGGGCGGGCTCAAGGAATGGTCGCTCGGCAGCGCCCGGGATTACTCGAAGGGCACCGATCCTGACTACATAGAGGCGATAATCTCCAAACTCGGGGTCGGCGCAGACGACCGCGTTCTGGACATCGGATGCGGCCCCGGCACGCTGGCGATCCCGCTGGCAAAGATTGTAAAGTCCGTGACGACTGTCGACATGTCCCTAAACATGCTAAAGGTCCTCCGGGAGAGGGCCTCCGCCGAGAACCTCTCCAACATCGCCTGCGTCAACAAGCAATGGCGGGACGTCGTCGTGGGATCTGACATAGGCCGGTCATACGACGCAGTGGTGGCCTCCAACTCGTTCAGCCTGCTTGCCGCCAAGGAGACAAAGTGCGGCGACAGGACCTGCGTCGACTGGGACGTGATCGACGCCGTCAAGAAGATGAATGCCGTAGGGCGGAAGGTATACGTCACCATGCCTCTGGGCGAGAGCGCCCCCTTTAGCATATACGATGTCATCGGCATCCCTTACCACCCCCCTCCAAACCACGTCATCACCTACAACGTAATCTCAGAGACGGGCGTCCTGCCCGACATTGACCTGCTACCATCGCATCACCGCGGTTCAAGCGATCCTAAGGCCGCCTTCAAAATGCTGGAATGGAAGCACAAGCTCACCGATGCACAGCGTGCCGCGCTCGCTGCGAAACTAGAGTCAGTCGCGAATCCGGCAAGGCAACCCGTCCGTGTGTTTCTGCTCATCCACTGGCGCAACAAAGTTTCATCCTGAATGTGGCGATCTGCCCCCTTGCCCTTGGGGGCGCCTTCTTTCCAACGCCCTGAGTGTTGCGGCTTTCTGTAATGAAAAAGCCTAGGCAAGGCTCCCTGCGATGGATGCCCCATCCCGAGGCGCCGCTATGCCTTCGTCGCCTTCGCCCTGTCGTTGATCGCCTTGACCGCTCCAAGGGCGAACTCGGCATCCATCTTGTCGATCTGGTCCTCCATCGTCCTGCATCCCTTCTCCTTGAACTCTGCAAGGACGTCTTGGACCTTCTTGCCCCTCCTCTTCTCGACCTCCCTGATCTTCGCGTTGAAGAATGCCTTGGAGAACCCCTCGGTCTCCTCATAGCAGCTCGGCATGGGCTCGCCCGCCGCCTCGCACATGCCTATCAGCGCCAGGCACGTGGCCGGGTCCCTCTCCGATGGGCACCTGTCCTCGCAGTGCGCCTTTGCGTACCTCAACACGCTGATGAGATCCCTCTTGTCAGTGTCCACAAGCCCTCACCATCAAATTTGGCCTCCGTTGTGACTCTTCTGCATCGCTTTCGCTTCGCGAACTCGGCAAATTCATCATTGGCCGTGAATTACTCTGCAATGGTGAGAGATAAGCTTTTTACAACTCGGCCACCCTCGGCTGGGGCAGGGGCGCCCCGCTGCAGCTGAATCATCCCGCTCGCCCTCCACCCGCCCGCTGCCCGAAGGCCGAACGGCTGCTATTGCGCCTCGATCTTCTTGAAGATCACGATCTCGTGCAGGGTCGTCCCGGTCTCGACCGCCTTGGACCCATCTTGGGTCACCTCAAGCCTGAAGTTGGACAATAGCCTGAAGTACCCCGGCCTGATCCGCATGACCTGCCTCGCCAGGAAGCGCAGCAGCGGGTTGAATGCATCGAGCATGTTGACCGCCTCGAGCACCCTGCTCACCGCCAGCTCCATCTCCATCCCGGCCGCGCCGGGCACCTTGAAGACGAGCCTCTTGGGGTACGCATGCCCCGCCGCAGGGCTGTGTTCGAATTCGAGCTTGCTGAGCTCGAACTCCCCTGTGCTGGCTATCACCTTCTCCCCCCTCGCCAGCATCAGAACCTTTATCACATGCCCGTCGACTCTCGGGTTGCACTTTATGTATGCATAAGACGCCGTGTAGTTCTCCGAATATACCCTGCCCCACATCCAGTACTCTATTATGCTCTGGAATGGGAAGTCGAGCCAGTTGTGGTCGTGGTATCCGATCCCATTTGCCTGGAGCACCCTGCCCCCATCCCTTATCGAGGCCTCAACCGCGGCCCTCGGAACGGGGACGACCCACGCGAAGTATCCCATCCCCCTGAAGCGCGAGTAGCCGCTCCCCGGCCTCCACCCGTTCACTTGGCTCCTGTATGTCAGGTCGAATACCGTCTCCCCCTCCTCGAGGTGGATCTCGTAGACTGGCAGCCCGCCAGCCGGGGCCTCCGACTTGAGGTAGTTCCGGCCGACCCTGACCTGCGCCTTCTCCCTTGACGCCTCGAACTCCTGCCATGGGTATTGGAAGAACTTCTGCGTCTTCGTCCCGTCAGGCCTGAGCAGGGTCAGCTCAACCCCTGCCTTCCCGGCGTTGCCGGGGTTCGGGTTGGCGGCGTAGAAGAACGCCACAACGGTGTACCCCCCATCCAGGTGCGCGTCGAAGTACCACCACTCATACTGGCCCTTCTTGCCCAATTCGATGTGCAGCCCGTCCTCCCCCGGCGGCAGCGGGGCTATCTCCCCGTCGCCCCTCCCCGGTCCTGACCATGCCTCCTCGACCTTGTCGCTCTTGTTATCGACCATTCTCACCACGCTCCTTCTTCGACGATATGTAGAATCCCGGGTCCGAGATGTTCTCCGGGTCCAAGGCTTCCTTGATCCTGCGCAGCCACACTTGGTAGTTGCTCACCTGCGGCCCGTACAAGTCGTGCATCTCGTCCCCAACTATGAAGAACGGCATCGCGAACCGCTCCTTCAGGTCCATCTTGTCGCACTCGCTCATGTACTCCGCCATGCCGCGTGCAGACTTCTCGTCGGTCTGGTCGTACATGGACGGCATCTCGACATGGGCAAAGTGGCCATGTTCGTACGACGTTGACCACGCCCCCTCCCCCTTGTCCGGCCCAAGCGCCTTCCTCTCGATGTAGCGCTTCTTCAGCGGTATGTTGGCTTGAATTATCCTGCTGCACATCTCCACCGTCTCCATTCCGCCGTGCGTCGACTGGAATGACGTGCCGATTATGAAACCGTGGAACCCGAGCAGGGATCTCAGCCCCTCCGCATAGCTCAGGCTCTTCGGCACAATCCTCTTCGCCGCAGTCAGGTCCTTCCCCCCTGTCTCCTTGATCACGGATGCCAGCGCCATCTCCTTGTAGTCGAACTCACGCCTAGTCCTGGCCGCAACCATGATTACCAGCGGGTGCTTCACGCCGAGCGTGCGGGGCATGCTCTTTATGAACTCGCCAATCTTGTGCGAGAAGATTGCCCCCAAGCCATAGGCCGACGTGTGGAAGCACATGAGGCAGACCTCCTCCTCCTCGATCCTCCTCAGCCCCTCTGACATCGCCCCGTATGTGCCGTAGTCCACGATGTGGAACTGCATGTGCTTCGGCACCTCGAACGCATAATCGGGTGCATACCCGTCAATCTGCCACCTCGTATCGCAGGGGTACCTGTAGAGCTTGACAGCAACCCGGGTGAAGACGCCCAGGCCCCCGAGGGCCCCCATCAGGCCGCGCATGATCCCCCTCAGCGAGGGGCCGGGGCCGTCTCCCGTGAACCAGTCCGCCTTCTCCGCGTCTCTCAATCCGAGCGCCCCCATTCTGAGGATCTCGCCTGAGGGCAGCACCCACTCGACGCCGAGCACATTCCTGGCAGAGTGCCCCGTCGAAGGCGACGTGAAGCCGGGGCCTGCCATCGACGTGCTGCTGGCGAGCGGCGACACCTGCGGTCCGGCCCCCGGCATATGGCAGTTCAGGCCATGCTTCATGAGCTCGGCCTGCAGCTGCGCCCCAGTAACATAAGGCTCGACCACGGCGAACATGTTGTCCGCGTCGACCTTCACAATCCTGTTCATGCGCCTCAAATCCATGATGACTGCCCCCTCCCTGCTCAGGGTGTTCCACGGCCCAAAACCGGTGCTTATAGCCTTGAACATTATCCCGTGATGGTTGCAGAGCCTCACGACCTTCTGGACCTGCTCTGTCGTGGAGGGCAGAATCACCGCTGCTGGAGGGTTCGTGAACGGGGAGAAGCCCCTGCCATGCTGTATGTTGTTCAGCTCGACCCCCCAGTTGTAGGCATAGATCTGGACGACCGCCTCGCTCTCGGAGACATTCTCCGCGCCCACGGCAGCCTCGAAGCCCGCATAGGCTTCCCTGCTAAGCTTCAGCGCCATGTCAATCCGCCCCCCCTCCGGCAGCCTCCAGAAGCAGCTCGCTGAGGTCGAGGCACCTCATGCCGCCTCCAGACTCCCTGATCCCGTCCTTGAAGTTGATGATGCAGAATGGGCATGCCGTGACGATCATGCTTGCCCCCGTATTCTTTGCCTCCTTCAGCCTGCTGCCGACGGTAAATCCCGCAAACTCCGGGAACGCCGCCTTCACGCCCCCTCCTGCGCCGCAGCAGTAGGCGTACTCCCGCCTCCTCTCCATCTCGACGAGCCTGAGGCCGGGGACTCTCCTCATGGCGTCGCGCGGCTCCTCGAAGACCCCCTTGTTCCCTCGCCTGAACTGCCTGGGCGGCACCGATAGCCTGACGAACGTCAGCACCTTGAATTCTACCCCGTGCCAGCCCCTCCTCGGCTCGGCGCACCTGCCAAGGTGGCACGGATCGTGGTATGTGGCGACCTCCGCAACCTCTTTGGAGAGCTTCAGCCTCCCTTCCCTTATGAGCTCTGAGAACAGCTGCGACGTGTGCATTACCTTGAACCCTGACCTCTGGACCTCCGGATAATGGACCTTGAACGCCGAGTAGCAGCCTGCGCAGCTCATGACGACGCGCCTGATCCCCATCCTCTGAAGCGCGCCTATGTTGTGCCTCGCTGCATCCTCGAATGCCGCCCTATCGCCGACACGGAGTAGCGGGCTCCCGCAGCAGAACTCCCCGTCTCCCAAGACTGTGAACTCCACGCCCGCCTTCGAGAGGAGCCTTGCGGTCGCGACCGCTATCTCCTTCCGCCGGTATGCCGAGGTGCACCCGACAAAGTAGGCGGTTCTGGCCCCATCCGTGACCTTGACATCCCCGGGCATCCATGCGAACCTCTTGCCGTGGTCCTCCCCGTAAGGGTTGTGCGTGTCAACCACCCGCTGGATGTACGCCCTGTGCGCCGGCATCGGCCCCGCCTTCAGCTGCACCGCCCTCTCCCTCACCGCCTGGATGACGTCCAGGGGCTCCAGCGTGTTGAGGTACTTGCACGCCACGTCGCACCCGCCGCATGAGGTGCACTTGTAGATGACGTCGACGACATCCTGGGTGAACTCCAGCCTGCCTGACATGAGCGCCAGCGCCATGACCAGCCGACCGCCACCAGAGAACCCATGGAAGTTGTACCTGTCTATGCTCGGGCAGACCGTGGAGAACTCCTGGCTCATTATTGCAACCTGCGGTATGAACTTGCACAGCGAGCAGCGCAGGCACTTGCCTGCGATGGTCTTGTAGTCCTCGAGCATCTTGACGGGGATCACCGCGTGCCACCCCCGATGCCAAGGGCGCCCGGCTTCATGATGCACCCTGGATCAAATATCTGCTTGACCTTGCGCAACGTCTCCGCGCACTCCGGCGACATCCTGCCGAACATGCCCTGCGCCCAGCTCCCATAGGGGCGGCTGAAGAACGCCCCGCCCTCGAGGAGCCTCTCGCTGAGCGCCGAAAAGGCATCTCTGGCAGCCCCGCTCTCGCCGGGGCTCCCGGGGTCATAGTGCAGCTGGAACTCCATGTGGCAGTTGCAGCCCTGCACGAGGGGCTGGACATATGCCCCGAGCTCCAGCCGGGGCGCCACCTCCGATACCAGCTTCTCCGCCATCCCGGCAAAGCCCTGCGCCCGGTCAAGCGTCGTTATGAAGAAGACCGTCTGGCAGCCACCGCGCCTGCCGTACCTCCAAGGCCTCTCGCGGGTCGAGTGCATGGATGCGAGCAGCCCCGCAGCGTCGAGGCCATCGATCACCTCATGCGTCGTCACGCCGTGCATCTTGGCGAAGTCCTGCAGGTCCCCCTCAAGGTACCTGACCTTATCCTCCGCAAACCTGCCGTGCCCCGCCAGCACAACCGCGAGCACCCATCCCTTCTCCGCATGCAGCGGCCCAAGGCCACCCCCAAGCGAAAGCGCCTCAAGGGATGCCCTGTTCATGAGGAAGAGCTCGTCCCCCGTCCTTGACTTCAGGAGTTCGTATGCCAATCCGGTCAGGCCGTCAAGGGAATCCGCGCCTGCAAAGACCGCCTTGCTGCAAGATGGCGCGAGCTCGCATTTGAGCGAAGCCCAGGTAACGATCCCGAATGCGCCTTGTGCACCCTGGATCGTCTGGAAGAGGCTGAACTGGGCCGGCCCCATCGGGTTCTTCTGCGCCATCCCGACCGCACGTTGCTCCTCAAGCGAACCCGGGCCTGCCGCCGTGCCTGTCCTGAAGACGTCCCCCGTGCCGAAGACCACCTCTGTGCAGAGCAGCGGGTCCGAAGCGTCCCAGTGGTGCCTCGGTATGAGCGTGGGCTCCCTCTCGAGGGCGCTCGTCAGCGCCGACTTCCCCGCCCGCGGCAGCAAGGGCTGAAGCACCTTCATGCCCTCGCCCTCCACCCCAGATATCAGCTGAGAAAAGGTGACTCCAGGCTCTACGACCGCCACCCTGTTCCTGCGGTCGATGCGCAGTATCCTGTTCATCTTGGACAGGTCGACTATGGCGGACCCGGGCATGGATGGGACAGTGTCGCCATGCTGCCTGTTCCCACCGATGGAGCTGACCGGCACGAGCGGCACGCCGCACTCGACCGCCCCCAGGACCACTGCTTGAACTTCAGCAGCGCTCCTCGGCCAGACGACCAAGGCCGGCTCGCAACGCGCCGCGAAGCTGTCGTCCGTGGAATAGTTGCCCGTGGTCCCAGCGTCATCCCTGACCGCATCCGTGCCTAGCCGTTCAACGACGAAACCGTGAAACCTCTTCAGGTCATTCGACATCCGATGCCCTCTTGATCAGGTAACGTATGCTTATTGATACTGCCCATTGCATATTTATGCATGAGCAATAATGCCCGATGCCGCACAAGGGGAAAGCTTTATAGCGGCTTCGAAATTCGGTGAATACTGAGGTGTTACCGATGGGAGGTCGCCAGAAGACAACTCTCCTCAGCCCAGTTCAGGAAGGGAGCAAGAAGAAGCCGTCCGCGGAGAAGTAGTAGACGGTCTGCGGATGCCGAATACAGCCGCTCCTCGGAGCGGATCAACAAATTTCAAATTTATGAAGGTTTGAATGAGTCATGCCGGTCGCGCAAAAGAGGGGCAACCCGATATCCGTCTTCATACCCGTCTCGATTCTGTCGGATGTCCCAAGCCTCATCGAGAAGACCTTCAAGGTCGGGCAGATAGCCCGGGCGGCATCGATATTCAGGGTAGAGCGCATAGTGGTCTACAGGGCATCCAAGGGCGACTCGAGGGAGGACGGCTTCCTGATCCGGGACCTCCTCTCATACGCGGAGACGCCCCAGTACCTCAAGAAGAAGCTCTTCCCCATCTCCGAATCCCTGCGGTATGCAGGGATGATGCCCCCGCTGAGGACGCCGCACCACCCGCTCGAGTCCACCAGGATAGACTACCGTGAGGGCTTCGTCCTGAAGTCCGGAAAAATGGGGTCGACCGTCGACATCGGGCTCCGCGCGCCCGTCACCTCAGGCGAGCACCTCACCACAAACACGCGTGTCACCATGATGCTGGACCAGCGCTCGGGGTCGTGGTCGCCCGTGTCAAGGGCAGACGTCCCACACTACTGGGGCTACACCGTCTCGCTGGAGAACAAGTCCCTCAGGCAGGCCATCGAGGCATACGGCCCAGTCCTGGACTCGGTGGTCGCCACGTCGAGGGTCGGGAAGCTCGCCACCGCCGTTGCGCCTAGGATCCGGGAGCTGATGTCGCCGGGGCAGAGGATGGCACTCCTCTTCGGCTCACCGGCCGAGGGCGTGCACGAGATCATCGCAAGGGACGGCGCCAGGATTGAGGAGATCGCAGATCTCGTCATCAACACTGTGCCGGACCAGGGCACCGCGACCGTCCGGACCGAGGAGGCAGTCCTCATCACGCTCGCCGCCTTGGACTCGATCAACGCCGTCGGGTAACCCCTGCTCCTACCATCGCAACGCCATGGATTAAGGGCCCGAAAAAAAGATAGACATATATTTTAGGAATACTGCTATCAACAAGCTAGTTTACACTGGAGGGTTACTAATGGGACATAAAAGTAAGAGCGCACCGCGTAGAGGATCATTAATGTTCTATCCTAGGGTGCGCGCCAGGCGAATCAGCGGAAGAATAAGGACCTGGCCAACGGTGAGCGGCGCTCCCAAATTGCTTGGCTTTGCTGGTTACAAGGTTGGGACAACTCACCTCGTCATGATAGACAACAGGCAGAAGAGCCCTCTCTTCAACAGGGAGGCAGTGAAGGAGGTTACCGTCCTTGAGGTGCCGCCAGTCCTGATCTACGGCTACAGGGCATACGAGAAGACGCCCAAGGGCATCAGGACCATCGGCGAGGTCATCTCCAAGGATCTACCCAAGCATGCAGACCGCGCGGTCGCGGTTCCGAAGGAGTACGACCCCGCGCCGGCGCAGGCTGCGATCGAGTCCGGGCTGCAGAAGGTCGTCGAGATAAGGGCTCTCGCCATGACCCAGCCATTCAAGGTCGGCTTCGGCAAGAAGACGCCCGAGGTGCTCGAGATAAAGATCGGCGGCAGCGACATGAAGGCCGTCTTCGAGCATGCCAAGAGCCTCCTGGGCAAGGAGGTAAGGGCCAAGGACCTCTTCTCCGAGGGAATGTTCATCGACGTCACAGGTGTGACAAAGGGCAAGGGATTCGCAGGCGCCGTTAAGAGGTTCGGCGTCAAGGTCCAGCCGAACTGGCACAAGCACAGGAAGGGAAAGAGGGTCGTCGGCGCAATCAGCCCCTCGGTCCCCCACATGATGTTCCAGATACCGAGGCCAGGGAAGATGGGCTTCCACCAGAGGACCGAGTACAACAAGCTTGTCCTCAAGGTCGGCGAGAACCCGAGCGAGATCAATGTCATGGGCGGCTTCCTGCACTACGGCCTTGTCAGGAGCGACTACCTGGTCATGCAGGGGACGCTGCCTGGCCCATGCAAGAGGATGCTGAGGCTGAGGTTCCCCGTCAGGGCGAGGAAGCCTAAGATCGAGGCTCCGAAGGTCCTCACGATAAGCCTTGCCTCGAAGCAGGGGGTCTAGTAAATGCCAAAGAAGAGCGTAGCAGTTGAAACCGTAAAAGTGATCGCGCTGGACGGCTCGGTAAAGTCCGAGCTTCCGGTGCCTGCAGTCTTCTCTACCGGCGTCAGGCCGGACTTGGTCAAGAGGGCCGTCCTCTCAAGCCAGTCGGCCAGGATACAGCCGAGGAGTAACGATTACTACGCGGGCAAGAAGAACACGGCCGAGAGCCTCGGTGTGGGCCTCGACCTCGCAAGGGTACCCAGGATACACGGCGCCAACAGGGCAGCATTCGTCCCCAACGTAGTGGGCGGAAGGGTGGCCTTCCCGGCACAGCTGGAGAAGATCTACCACGAGAGGATAAACTCGAAGGAGAGGCTCATGGCGCTCAAGTCTGCCATAGCCGCCACCGCGAGCGCGAAGCTCGTGGCTGCAAGGGGGCACGCAGTAGCCGAAGGGACCTCGCTGCCGTTCGTGGTCACGGACGACCTCAAGGGCCTGAAGAAGGCCGCGGAGTTCCGCGACTTCCTGAAGAAGGTGTCCCTGTGGTCGGACGTCGAGAGGGCAAAGGGCGGCATAAAGGAGCGGTCCGGCAGGGGAAAGACGCGGGGCAGGCGCTGGGTCAAGCCCAAGTCCATACTCGTGGTCTCCGACGAGCTCAAGCCTTCGCTCAGGCTGGCTTCGAGGAACTTCACGGGCGTCGATTTCGCGGACGTCAGCTCGCTTAACGTCGAGAGGCTCGCCCCGGGCGGCCATGCAGGAAGGCTGACCGTCTGGACTGAGTCTGCATTCAAGAAGCTTGACGAGCTCTATGCATGATTTGAGATGGTGATCTAGATGGAACCTAGCGACATTATAATAAGGCCGGTGTCATCCGAGTCCGCTCTAGAGAAGGTAGAGAAGGAGAACAAGCTCCTCTTCATAGTGGACCCGAAGTCGAACAAGATCCAAATCAAGCAGGCCGTCGAGAAGCTCTATGGCGTTAAGGTGAAGTCCGTAAACACGATGATCACGCCGTCCGCCGAGAAGAAGGCCGCGGTCGTGCTCGAGAAGGAATTCAGCGCGACGGAGCTGGCGACGAAGATAGGGTTACTGTAATTATGAAATGGTTTGAAAAGGTGTAGAATATGGGAAAGAGACAGATGCTTCAGAGGAGGGGTCGTGGAGGGTCGGTATTCAAGGCCCCGACATGGAGAAGGGTGGGTCGCGTGATGTACTCCTCAATCCTCCCGGAAGAGAAGACCTCCTCGGTCGAGTTCATAATCAAGGATATCGCTCACGAGTCAGGCAGGGGCGCGCCGGTGGCAACGGTAGCCAGCAAGGATGGCGCCACATCGCGCATGATCGCCCCCGAGGGATTGTACGTCGGTCAGAGAATCTTCTATGGCGCAGCCGCGCCGTTGAACACTGGCAACGTGCTCCCCCTCAACGTAATACCTGAGGGCACCCTCATATGCAACATCGAGGGGAGGGTCGGCGACGGCGGCAAGTTCGTCAGGTCCGCGGGAGGCTACGCTACACTGGTCTCGCACACCCCTGACGGCGTGCTGTGCATGTTCCCGTCCGGCGCAATCAAGGCATTCGATTCCATGTGCCGCGCAACGGTTGGAATAGTTGCTTCAGGCGGTATCGTTGAGAAGCCCATGCTCAAGGCAGGCACCAGCTACCACAAGTGGCGCGCAAGGTCCCGCCACTACCCGACGAACAGGGGCAAGTCAATGAGCCCATACGCGCACCCGCACGGAGGAGGCTCGCACCAGAGGGGCAGCACTCCTGTCAGCAGGAACGCGCCTCCAGGACAGAAGGTGGGCATCATAGCCTCGAGAAGGACCGGAAGGCGGAAGAAGTGATCAAAGGGGTGTGACATGATATGGCACTTAGGGAATTCACGTATCGTGGCTACACGAACAGCCAGCTAATGAACATGCCAATGGACGAGTTCATCAAGTTGCTCCCGGCAAGGCAGAGGAGGTCCCTGCTCAGGGGACTCACCGCTGACAAGAGGGCGCTCTTCGAGAGGATCCGGAAGGCAAAGAACGCCCTTGCGAAGGGCAAGAAGATCGTCATAAGGACGCACTGCAGGGACATGATCATCCTCCCGGAGATGGTCGGGCTTACGATATCCGTCCACAATGGCAAGGAGTTCACGCCGGTCGAGATCCTGCCAGAGATGGTAGGACACTACCTCGGCGAGCAGGCGATCACGTGCGGCAAGGTCCAGCACGGGGCGCCAGGTCTCAAGGCAACAAGGAGCTCCATGTTCATACCGCTCAAGTGAGCCCAATTCCATCGCTTTTCCTTTTTTTACATTTTCTCCTTTTCTGTTTCGTGAAAAACTTTTTATAGCCCTCCAAGGTTGTAAAACTGCAATTCGACTCATCATAACAAATCGGATGTGTGGTCAATGCCTGAATACGGCTACTCAATGGAAGATATTAATCCTGACCGGATGGCTAAGGCGAGTGGTAGAGATCTCCATATTTCGCCGAGGGAGGCCAGGGAGATTTGCGCAGCGATAAGGAACATGCAGCTAGATAACGCTATGAAGTACTTGGAGAGGGTCATTCAAAAGAAGGAAGGCGTGCCGTACGGGAGGTTCAATACCAACGTACCCCACCACGCAGAGATCTCATCAAGGTGGGGGATCCCATCAGGCAGGTACCCGATCAAGGCCTCCGCTGAGATACTCAACGTGCTGAAGAATGCGAAGGCTAATGCAGAGAACAAGGGTCTGGACGTCGAGAGTCTGAAGATCAAGCATGCATGCGCGCAGGCTGCAATGCAGATGCGGAACCACGTCCAGAGGGCCTTTGGCAGGTCGACACCGTTCTATCACCCGCTGACCCACGTTGAGATTGTAGTTGAGGAGGCAGGCAATTGAGCGTAATGCGTTTCTTCGTCAACAAGGCAGCTAAGAACATGGTTATTGACAATTATCTTAAGAGCGAACTCAAGAGGGCCGGATACGCCGGCGTGGAGTTCCAGAAGACCCCTCTGGGCAACAGGGTGGTCATCTATGCCGAGCGGCCGGGAATGGTCATCGGCAGGCAGGGCTCGACGATACGCGAGCTGGCCCAGACTATCGAGTCAAAGTACCACTTGGAGAGCCCGCAGATCGCGGTCATACCCGTTCAGACACCTGAGCTGAATGCCCGGATCATGGCTGGGCGAGTAGCCTCCGCACTTGAGAGGGGGATACACTTCAGGAGGTCCGCATTCATAGCCCTCAGGCAGATATCCGAGGCCGGGGCAAGAGGCGCAGAGATTATCATTCGAGGGAAGCTCTCGACCGAGCGGTCGAGGTATGAGAAGTTCAGGACCGGTGCAACGCTGAAGGCCGGGAACCCGAGGAAGTATGCCATGGACACGGCAGTCACCCATGTCCAGCTCAAGCCTGGCATGTTCGGCATAAAGGTGAACATCTACCTCCCCGTGAACACCATAGACGACATCCATGTGGTCGAGCAGGCGCCAAAGGCAGCGGAGTGATGACGCATGGCAATCATCAGGATTCACGAAATAAGGAAGCTGGCGAAGGAAGAGCGCGCCAAGCGGCTCTCTGAGCTGAAGGCAGAGCTCTCCAAGCTTATGGCCACCAAGGCCATGGGCGGCTCGATCGAGAACCCGGGGAGGATCCGCCTTCTTAAGAAGACGATCGCCAGGTTCCACACAGTCGCCCGGGAGGAGGAGCTTGGCATAGCCAAGGCCGAGACCGAGGGCAAGTCCCCTAAGGCCGAGAAGCCAGCAAAGGCCGAGGCAGAGGCCGAGAAGCCTGCCAAGGCCGAGAAGCCAGCAAAGGCCGAGCCTGAAGCGCCTGAAGCCGAGGAGGCCGAAGCCGCCGAAGAGCCGGCAGCCAAGGAGTCCAAGCCGAAGGCTAAGAGGACCCGTGCCAAGAAGGAGGCTCCTAAAGAATGAACTTCAATGTCAACCCGCATAACCTGATCTACAGCGACTTGGTGGGCCTCAGGGTTCGCGTAGCCGCGAGCACGGATCCCACCCATGTCGGAGTAACTGGTACCGTAGTCGACGAGACCGCAAGGACGCTGGTCGTCTCAGCAGGCGGCCGCGAGAAGATCATCCCCAAGATCTCGTCAAGCTTTGCTTTTTGCCTCCCGAGTGAGGTAATGGTTGACGGCAGCTCCATAGCCTTCAGCCCGGAGGAGCGGCTGAAGAGGCTACAGAGGAGGAGAATGTAAATGTCACAGGCAAAAGATAGTAAAACAGCTTCATGTGGAGACATAAACTGCCCGATCCACGGGACACTCTCGACGAGAGGGTCAATCCTGACGGGCAAGGTCGTAAGCGACAAGATGCACAAGAACGTGGTCATCCAGATCGACTTCCTGCAGCACTATCCAAAGTTCCACAGGTACGCCAAGACGAAATCCAAGATACACGCCCACAACCCGCCGTGCATAGCAGCGGTGAAGGGCGACACGGTGACCATACACGAGTGCAGGCCACTTAGCAAGACTGTTTCGTTTGTGGTTGTTGAGAAGAAGGGTGGGGTCTGAGGATGGCGAAGAGAGGAAAGGGTTTAGGCGGAGGTATAACTTACAGGCCCGGCATAAGCGCAGGGCTCCATCACGAGTCGCTGCTCAAGTGTGCGGACAACAGCGGCGCAAAGGTGGTCATGATCATCGGAGTCCCGAGGGTCAAGACCAGAATCAGAAGGGTCGGGGCCGCCACGGTCGGTGACAAGGTCATCGTCTCCGTGAAGGAAGGCACGCCCGACACGAGGCGCCAGATCTTCCACTGCGTCATAGTCAGGCAGAGGAAGCCGTTCAGGAGGATGGACGGCACCTGGCTGCAATTCGAGGACAACGCCGGAGTCATAGTTACTGAAGAGGGCGAGACAAAGGGCACCGAGATACGGGGCCCAGTGGCGAAGGAAGCTGCGGAGAGGTGGCCTAAGGTCGCCGGTCTCGCATCGATGGTGATCTGAGGGGGCAAATGCGATTGACTACCACTAAACCAAAGGCTCAGAGGAAGTCATACTCCGAACATTCCGCAAGGGTCAGCAGCATGCGCGCTCCGCTCTCCGCCGACCTCAGGTCGCAGTACTCGCTGCGCACGGTGCAGGTCAGGAAGGGCGACTCCGTCTCTGTGGTGAGGGGCGATTACAAGGGGCACGAGGGCAAGGTAACCGGCGTCTTCACTTCAAAGATGAGGATCACGGTCGACGGCGTCAACATGCCAAAGATGGACGGGACAAACAAGCCTGTAATGCTGCTGCCGTCCAAGGTGATGGTTACCAAGCTGGACCTTTCAGACAAGGTCAGGAAGGAGTCTCTGGAGGGCTCCAAGAAATCCAAGTGAGTGGAGGAATAATCTTTGTCAAGACACCTAAAGACTTATCCGGCGCCAAGGTTCTGGCCGATCAAGATCAAGGAACGTGAGTTCGTGATAAGGCCCAATGCGGGTCCGCACAAGATCGTGAACTCGATGCCGCTGGGGCTCGTCCTCAGGGACGTCCTCGGCTACGCGAAGACTGTCTCGGAGGCCAAGCGTCTGCTCGCCGAGGGGAAGGTCCTCGTCGACGGCAAGGTCAAGACTGACTACAAGCTCCCGATAGGGCTCATGGACGTGATCTACCTCAAGCCGGCGGACGCCTATTACAGGGTTCTGCCAAACAGCGTCAACAAACTGGCGCTCATGAAGATCACAGCCGAGGAGGCAGGGTTCAAGCTGGCAAAGGTCGCCGGCAAGCGCCTCCTGAAGGAGAAGAAGATGCAGCTCAACCTGCACGACGGGCACTGCGTATCAGTAGACGTCTCCGACCCGTTCAACGTCAACATGCCGTACAGGCTCATGGACACCGTCAAGGTCTCGCTGCCTGACGGCCAGATACAGGAGCACATACCGCTCGAGGTCGGCGCATACGTCTCTATAATCGGGGGGACCAAGATCGGCAAGTTCGGCACGGTGAAAGACCTGCCTGCTACCAGGAGCCCCAACAAGCTCGCCACTATCACTATCGGGGACTCTGATACGACCGTTACGCTTAAGTATCTATTCCCGATTGGTAAGGGGAGTCCAATCATCAACATAAATGGAGAAGTGACATAAGTTGTCCGAGGGTGCTACAGCCGCCGAGGGCGGCCAATTGAACCCCATGCTTGCACTGAAGATAGGCAAAGTAGTTGTAAACATGGGTCTGGGCGAAGGTGGAGAGAAGCTTGAGAAGGCAATGACCGTCCTCAAGTCTCTCACCGGAGTAACGCCATGCCCCAGGAAGGCCAGGAAGGCCATCAGGGATTTTGGGGTCCGGAAGGGGGAGAATATCGCCTGCGTGGCGACCATAAGGGGTCCTGCAGTCGATGATTTCCTGAAGCGCGCTTTCGAGTCGATGAAGAACAAGATCAAGGAGAGCTGCTTCGACGACTACGGTAACGTCTCTTTCGGCATCAAGGAGCACATTAACATGCCCGGGACCAAGTACGATCCGACGCTGGGCATATTCGGCATGAACGTCTGCGTCGTCATCGAGAGGCCGGGATACAGGGTATCGCGCAGGGGCGAACGCCCGGGCAAGATTGGTCGCAGTCACCGCGTAAACAAGGCCGAGTCCATCGCGTTCATGAAAGACCGCTATGGGATAAGCCTTGATGTAAAGGAGGAGTGAATATGGGAAAGTACCACCACGCCAAGGATAGGAAGTTCGGCAAAGGCAGCAGGCGCTGCAAGCGCTGCGGGTCAAAGGGCAGCACGATCATCAGGCGCTACAGCCTCAACCTGTGCAGGCAATGCTTCAGGGAGTCTGCCGAGGGTCTGGGATTCAAGAAGTATCTGTGAGGCTGATTTGACATGTGGGTTCAGGATCCTCTTGCAAACGCGCTTGTAAACATAATGAACAGTGAGGAGAGGGGCAAGACCGAGTGCATAGTCACTCCGGCCCCGAAGCTGATCGCAAACGTGCTTAGAACCCTGCAGAAGGCAGGCTACGTGGGCGAGTTCGAGCTGATCGACGACGGCAGGCTCGGCAAGCTCAGGATACAGCTGCTCGGAAGGATAAACAAGTGCAGCGTGATCAAGCCTTACTTCGCGGTATCGTACAACGAGCTGGACGACTGGGCACACAGGTACCTCCCGGCAAAGGACATCGGCTTCCTCATACTGACCACCTCGAAGGGAATACTCACGCACAAGGACGCCATCGCCAACAAGGTAGGCGGAAGGCTGATGGCATATGTGTACTAGGGGGGCCAAGAAATGTCTGATTTCGCGTCTTTGAAGATAAACGTCCCCGAGGGCATCCAGGTGTCGCTAGCCGGCTCGGCAGTCACAGTCACTGGGCCGAAGGGCAAGCTTACCCGAGACTTTGCGCACACAAGGATGAACATCTCGATCACGGACAGCGAGATAACTATTGCCGCGCCCCTTAAGGGAAAGCGTCTGAAGGCGCTCGTTGGCACCGTCGGCGCGCACCTCAAGAACATGTTCAAGGGAGTGACCACCGGGCACACCTACCACATGAAGGTGGCATACGCCCACTTCCCAATCACCGTCAAGGTAGCGGGGAAGCAGGTCATGATCGAGAACTTCATGGGTGAGCGGTCCAAGAGGGTTGCCAGCATCGTGGGCAACGTCAAGGTTACCGTGCAGGGCGACGAGCTCACTCTGGAGGGCATGGACAAGGAGGAGCTGGGGCAGACTGCGGCTAACATACACTTCGCGACGCACGTCAAGAAGATGGATCCGAGGGTGTTCCAGGACGGCGTCTACGTCTCAGGGAGGGCATGATCATGGCGAACAAATCACCAAAGAACCTCAAGAAGGCCCTCGAAGTAAGGGCGAAGGTATCAAGCGAGAGGCCGGACTTTCCGCGCTCCGAGACGCACCGCTTCCCGCGCCTCGGCGACAAGTGGCGCAGCAGCAAGGGCATAAGGTCGAAGATGAGGCTGAAGAAGCGCAGCCGCTTCGCCATAGTTGAGACCGGCTACCGCGGGCCAGTCATGGCCAGGGGGCTCCACCCGACAGGGAAGGAGGAGGTCCTCGTACACAACGTCGGAGAGCTCGAAGGCCTCAACCCAGAGACGCAGGTCGTACGCATCTCCGCAAGCTCAGGCAAGAAGAAGCGCCTCGAGATAAAGCAGAAGGCGGAGGAGCTTAAGCTTGACCTATTGAACGTAAGGCCATCGGAGATACCGAAGGCCAAGGAAGAGGAGCCCGAAGAGTCTGAGACGGAGTCCAAGGAATCCGAATCCGAGGAGTCTGAATCAGAGTCTGCGTCTGAGTCCGAATCCGAGGAGTCTCAGGACGAAGCCGGCGCCGACGAAGATGCGGAGGAGCCGGAAGAGGGCGATTCTGAAGAAGAGAAGGACGAAGAGGCTGACAGCAAATGAGTCTCAGAAACCAGAAGAGGATAGCCGCGGACGTCCTTAAGATCGGCGAGACCCGCGTATGGATCGATCCCGAGAGGTTTGAGGACGTCAGCATTGCAATCACACGCGACGACGTGCGCGCTTTGATAAAGGACGGTGCGATCGCCACCAAGCCGGAGACCGGCGTAAGCCGCGGCAGGTACAGGCACAGCCACATCCAGAAGAAGAAGGGGCTGCGGAAGGGTCCTGGCACGAGGAAGGGCTGCGTGCAGGGCGACGAGTGGGAGAACCGTATCCGCTCGATGAGGGAGTTCCTGCGGCTCCTCAGGAAGAGGAAGATAATCACTCCTGCAGTCTACAGGACTCTCTACCTCAAGGCTAAGGGCGGCGCATTCCACGACAGGAGGCAACTCAAGTCCTACATAGAGGAGCACGAGTTGGCAAGGAGGTAAATGACATGGCAAAAGGAACTAACTACCGAGTAACCTTCAGGAGAAGGAGAGAGGCCAGGACCGATTACAGGCTCAGGAAGAAGCTCATAATCAGCGGGTCACTAAGGCTTGTGGTGAGAAAGTCCCTCAAGCACATCAACCTGCAGATGGTCGAGGCGAGGTTCGAGGGCGACTCAGTGTTGGCACATGCCGGCACCATCGAGCTCAAGAAGTTTGGCTGGAAGGGCGGGACAGGGAACCTCCCTGCTGCCTATCTTGCCGGGTTCCTCGTTGGCAAGAGGGCGGTGGCAATGGGAAAGACCTCTGCGATAGTTGACTTCAACAGCTACAAGATCACGGCCTCAAACAAGCTCTATGCCGCGCTGAAGGGCGCAATCGATGCCGGGCTCAGCATACCGCACGACAAGAAGGTCGTGCCAGATAACAAGAGGGTCAGCGGGGCGCACATAGCGAGCTACGCAGACGCCATGCAGAAGGAAGACCCAGCAAAGTACGCCGCCTACTTCTCCCAATACCTCGCGGGAGGCATTGCTCCGGAGAAGCTCGCCGAGCACTTTGAGGAGACGAAGAAACGGATCGAGAAAGAGGTAAAGTGATATGGCATACACAACAACCCAATGGGTCCCGAGGACTACACTCGGAAAGCAGGTGCTGGAGGGCAAGATCACCAGCATCAGGGAGGTCTTCGAGCAGAACATCCCCATAAAGGAGCCCGAGATCGTCGACATGCTCCTCCCGGACATGAAGCACGAGGTGCTCGACGTAAACATAGTCCAGAAGCAGACCGACGCAGGCGAGATCACCAAGTTCAAGATAGGCGTTGTAGTAGGCAACAATGACGGCTATATCGGAATGGGCATAGGCAAGTCCAAGCAGATGCGCTTCGCAATAGACAAGGCGGTCGCGGATGCCAAGCTCAACCTCACGCCGGTGAGGCGCGGATGCGGCAACTGGGAATGCACCTGCGGAAAGGCGCACAGCCTGCCTTACAAGGTCGATGGGAAGAACGGCAGCGTCTCGGTGACGCTGATCCCTGCCCCGAGGGGCATAGGGCTGGTCGGCGGCGCGGTCGTCAAGACGATGCTCACGTTCGCGGGCATCAAGGACGCCTGGGTAGTCTCATACGGTGAGACGAGGACCACAATCAACTTCGCAGGCGCGGTATACGAGGCGCTGAAGAACACTTACAGGTTCAAGCAGTGAGGTGCAAAAACATGAAAGTATTCTTACTCATACGCATCAGGGGCAGGATAGGAATATCCCCGGAGAACCTTGACACGATGGACCGCCTCAACATACCGAAGAAGCACAACGCAGCGATAATCACCGACGACCCTTCGACAATGGGCATGGTAAACAAGGTCGGGTTCTACGTGACGTGGGGCGAGATCAGCAAGGATGCGCTGGTGGCCCTGCTGCAGAAGAGGGGCAGGCTACCTGGAGAAGTCAAGCTTACCGATGATGCTCTGAAGGCGAACAACCTCGGATCGATCGAGGCGGTCGCCGACAAGATCCTCGCCGAGGGGAAGGTGCCTGAGCCGATCAAGAGGACGTTCAGGCTCACGCCCCCGAGCGGCGGGTTCAAGCATCACATAACGCGGCACATAAAGTCCGGCGGCGAGCTGGGCTACCGCGGCGCAGATATCAACGCCCTCATCGCCAAGATGATCTGAGCCTTTTTTTGCGCTCAAAACCTTTTTTATTCCTGCACCCCTACGTCACTGGGGGATCTGAGATTCCTAAGAAGAGGAACTTCTGGAGCGACCCTTACTGGGACCTGGACCGGCTGGACGAGCTCATGGAGAGCTTCATGAACGAGGCATTCGAGTCCCTGAAGGGTGCCGAGAAGGCATACGGTGGCCCCATATACTACGGCTTCTCCGTATCCGTGGGGCCTGACGGCAAGCCGATGATAAGCGAGTTCGGCAACGTCCGCCCGGGGCTTGAGGGCCCCGAGCTGCGCGAGGAGATATCCCCGTTGGTCGACATCATGGACAGCAACGACCGCGTCACGGTCTTCGCCGAGCTCCCGGGCGTGGACAAGAAGGAGATAGACCTGAAGGTCTCCGAGGACAACCTGACGATATCGGTCAGCAAGGAGAAGCGGAAGTACTACAAGGAGGTCGCACTGCCCTTCAACATCAAGCCTGAGACCGCAAAGGCGAGCTACAAGAACGGCGTCCTTGAGGTGTCGCTGGAGAAGGCCGGGCGACCTTCCGGCAAGCGGATAACCGTCGAATAGGCCGCGTAAAAAGTAAAAATATTTAAGATAGGCGCAGGTTTTGTATCGCTAATCATAGTGGTGTTTATCATGGTAGTCAGAAAGGATCGCAAAGTTCGCAGGCAGCGCGGCTCTAGGCTTTACGGGTGGGGCCAGGTAGGTCAGCACAGGAAGTCTGGAATGCGCGGTGGCTACGGCGCAGCAGGTTTCCACAAGCACAAATGGAGCTATGTTACCACTAACGAGAAAGATCACTTTGGCAAGGACGGATTCGTCAGGCCTGCCGCGGTCACCAACGAGATCAATGCGATCAATGTCGGTGCGATCGCCTCCATCATTAATGGGAAGGTTCTGAGTCAGGACGAGAAGGGCCGTGCCGTGCTTGACATGTCCTCGATGGGCATAGACAAGCTCCTCGGCGGTGGAAAGATCGACTTCCCGATAGTCATCAAGGTCACGGGGACCACCGAGCTGGCCAAGAAGAAGGTTGCGGACGCAGGCGGAGAAGTACAGGTAGCAGAGTGAGCGTCCAATGGCCCGACTTCTGGAGCTAATGGACCCTATCGTGCGCCGGTTACCAGAGATCCCGAAGCCGCAGCGCAAAGTGCCCCTCAAGGAGAAGGCACTCTGGACAATCATAGCCTTGGCGATATACCTCGTTATGGCGGAGATCCCAATGTACGGGGTCCCGTTCTTCGAGACGGGCTATGAGCAGTACATGTTCTACAGGGTGATCTTCGCCTCCAAGCAGGGCTCGCTGATGGAGCTGGGGATCGGTCCAATAGTCACCGCGGGCCTCATCATGCAGATCTTAGCGGGCTCAAAGCTCCTCAACGTCAATATGTCCAACCCCAAGGACAGGGGGCTCTTCACCGGCACCCAGAAGATACTTGCCATACTCATGACATTGCTGGAGGGCGTGGCCTTCCTCCTGGGCGGGTCCTACGGCAGTCCGGACACGATCACCTCGGTCTTCATAATCGCCCAGCTGGTGGCGGTGGGTGTCATCGTGCTGCTCATGGATGAGATGATCCAGAAGGGATGGGGCCTCGGGAGCGGCGTCAGCCTCTTCATCCTGGCGGGAGTTGCCCAGCAGGTGATGTGGCTCTCGTTCTCGCCGTTCGGGCCGGTCGACACACTGAACAGGTCGCTCGGCGCCATAGTTGCCACGTTCCAGACCCTCCTCTCCGGGGATAACTTCATGACTATACTGTCAAGGTACCCGTACCCTGACCTAACCGGATTCCTCACGATGCTGCTCGTCTTCTTCATCGCCGTGTACCTGGAGGGCATGAAGATCGAGATACCCGTCGCCTACGCCAAGTACGGCGGCATGAGGGCCAAGATACCGCTCAAGTTCATGTACGTCTCGAACATACCCATCATACTCGCGTCGGCGCTCTTCGCCAACTTCTACTTCCTCGGGCAGATGCTCTGGAGGAACTTCAACGTGGCTAACGACAACATTTGGGTCAACTGGTTCGTCCAGATGAACGCCACCGCCTCGACGTCCACCGCTAACGCACCGCTGCTCCCGAACTGCCTCCTGTACTACTTCCAGGCTCCAAAGAGCGTCACTACCGTGGCGGCGGACCCCGTTCACGCGATCGCCTACCTGCTCATACTGGTTGGCTTCTCGATCGTCTTCGCCAAGGTCTGGGTCGAGGTCTCGGGGATGAGCGCGAGGGCGCAGGCCGACCAGCTCGTGAACGCCGGCCTGCAGATCCCAGGATTTAGGAGGTCGCCGGCGATAATCGAGCAGATCCTCAACAGGTACATCCCATCGCTGACGCTGCTGAGCGGCATAGTGATCGGCCTGCTGGCAGGGATCGCCGATATGCTCGGCGCCATCGGCAGCGGTATAGGCATATTGCTGTCCGTCGGAATAATATACCAATACTACCAGATACTTGCCAAGGAGCAGCTCACGGAGGCATATCCGGGCCTGGGCAAGTTCCTGGGACAGGACTGATGACTGGCGCATAGCCAAGGGCGCCCCTGCCACCGGCCTGCGCTAGGCGGGTCGGTGCCGGAGGGCACCTGGCGCAAGGCGCCGGAGTCCGTCGAACCGGACTGGAAAAATGTGGAGTGAAAAAAATGCCGAAAAGCACTGCGCGAAAAGGTCGCCTCGTGATCGTAACCGGGATCCCAGGCGTGGGCAAGACTACCGTCCTCACCGCCGCGCTCGCCGCATGCAACGCGCGATCCGTGAAGGTGGACTTGGTTAACTATGGCAACATGATGTTCGAGGCGGCTTCCAAGAAGGGTCTCGTGAAGACAAGGGACGAGATGCGGAGGCTGGGCGTCAAGACGCAGGTCCAGCTCCAGCAGGTCGCCGCAAAGGCGATCGCCAGGATCGCAGCCAAAGGAAACGTGCTGCTGGATACACACATGTTCATAAACACGCCCATAGGGTTCATGCCAGGGATACCGTCATGGGTCGGCGAGTCGCTGAAGCCGGATTCGATCGCGCTCCTTGAGGCAGACCCTGCCGAGGTATCAAAGCGGAGGCAGAAGGACGCCTCCATAAGGGCCAGGGAGGCCGACTCCCCGGAGCGGATCGGCGAGCACCAGATGCTCGGCAGGTCGGGCGCGGCTGCCCTTGCCGTCCAGACCGGGTGCACGGTTGTGATAGCGCACAACAGGGAGGGCGCGGCAGAGGCGGCGGCGAAGGTTATCGCCGACCTATTCATGTGAGACTGATCAAAAATGGCCTTAGAGTTCCTATATGAGATCTTCAACGGAATCGTGGTAGCGATATCCAACGCTCTCGGACCTTGGAACGACTATCCGCTAGCAACGATCACGATCCTGCTGCTCACCATATTGATGTCAACGATATCGACCGTGGCGACTAGGATGCTGGTGGACGTCGACGTCATGCGGAGGCGCAACCTTGAGATGCGCGAGTGGCAGAGCGCATACAGCAAGGCACTGAGGGCCAAGGACGAGAAGACGGTCGCCAAACTGAAGAAGAGGGAGCCCGCGGTCAAGCGCGCCCAGGCCGAGATGTCGAAGGACCAGTTCAAGCCCCTGCTCGTGACCATGGTCCCGTTCTTCATCTTCTACTACATCTTCAGTGCGGTCTTCGGCTACAACCAGGTAGTCGTGGCATACTCGCCGATAAGCATCCCATTCGTTGGGGACCAGTTCAACTTCTGGGTCTGGTACCTCATCTCGTCGTTCAGCATGTCCGCATTCATCCAGCGCCTCTTCAAGATGCCGACATACTCCGACTGAGACCCATCCATGGAACAGGAGTGCGCCCCACCGGGGGCGACAACAACCTTTTTCTTACAGCTCGAACCCCGTTATCCCCAGAGTCCTGGTGTTCCACATGACCGCCGCGTTTCCGGAAGACCTCATCATTACCATAAGCGGACCCGCCGGATCTGGGAAGTCGCACTGCGCCACCCGCATCGCCGAGCGCTTTGGGATACCGTGCCACTCTGCGGGCGCGGTCTTCAGGGCGATGGCCGCAGAGCGGGGAGTCCCCGTAGTCGAGTTCTCAAAGATAGCCGAGGCCGATCCCGAGATAGACCGTGAGGTGGACAGGCGCACCGCCGATCTGGCCAAGAAGGGCGCCTCCGTGATGGAAGGCCGCCTCGTCGCCTGGTTCTCCGGCAGGGAGCGGAGGCTCAGCTTCTACCTCACCGCGCCATTCGAGGAGAGGGCAAGGCGCATAGCAGAGCGGGAGTCCATATCCCTCAAGGATGCATCCTCCAGGACCAAGGCAAGGGAGGCGAGCGAGCGCAGGCGGTACAAGAAGCTCTACTCGCTCGACATCTCCGACCTCTCAAGCTATGACTTCGTGATCAACACCGCAAAGTGGGACAAGGAAGCGATCATAGACCTGCTGGAGTCTATCATCTCGCTGCACATCAAGCACGGCGGCCCGTAGGCGCGCCGCGCCCCCTGACGGGTAAGTATATTGGAATGTTTAGCGTTCGTTCATGTGAATGGATAGGGTGGATGGTGTCCTGGATTGGAGCATAGCGAGGAGTTCGTGGTCAAGAGCGACGAGCGGTCTAGCCCCAACCATGGGTGGATACCCTCGGAGCGCCCGATAAAGGAGTACTTCTCGACGGGCGTGATAAACCTAGACAAGCCGCCCGGGCCCAGCAGCCACGAAGTCGTGGCGTGGGTCAAGCGCCTCCTCGCGGTCGACCGGTCGGGGCACGGCGGGACCCTCGATCCGAAGGTCAGCGGCGTGCTGCCCGTTACGCTCGGAAGGGCCACCCGCATAATCGCGTTCATGATGAGGTCGGGCAAGGAATACGTCTGCCTCATGGAGCTGCACGAGGAGGTCCCCAGGGAGCGCCTCATGGGGGCCATCAATGAATTCGTGGGGCCGATCTACCAGCTCCCGCCGGTCAGGTCGGCGGTCAAGAGGGCCCTGCGCATACGGACCATCTACTCCATCGATATGATCGAATCGAGCGGTAAGTTTGTCCTCATGCGGGTCAGCTGCGAGGCCGGGACATACATCCGGAAGCTCTGCCACGACATGGGCGAGGTCCTGGGCTGCGGCGCGCACATGCGGGAGCTCCGCAGGACGCGCGCCGGGCCGTTCAGCGAGACCGAGGGGATCCATACCCTCCACGAGCTGCTGGACGCGATCACCCTCTGGAAGACGTCAGGGGACGAATCCCTGCTCCGGTCCGTGATAAGGCCCATCGAGGAGGCCATCCGCGCCTTCCCGAAGGTCGTCGTGAGGGACTCCGCGATCGATGCCTTCTGCCATGGCGCAAACCTGGCGTCGCCCGGGCTGCTCAAGGTGAGCGCGTCCGTCAAGGCCGGCGACAGCGTCTGCGTCATGAGCGGCAAGGGCGAGCTCGTGGGGCTCGGCAAGGCCAGGATGTCGGCGCAGGAGATGGTCAAGGCCGATCACGGCATACTGGTCGACAACGAGCGGGTCGTGATGGAGCCCGGAACATACCCGAAGGGCTGGTCTGCAAAGTGAGTCCAAGGGAGGATGGCCGCGCCGGGCGCGGCCCCGGACGCGGGCGCACCCAGCACTACTACTCCAGTTCGCCGCGGAGGTCCGACAAGAGCTACGTGATCAAGTTCACTCTCAAGGGGCGCATAATAGAGCTCGCAAGCTCCGGGGGCGTCTTCTCGAAGGATAAGGTCGACCTCGGGACGCAGGTCCTGCTGGCGAGCTTGGACCTCCCTGAGCGCGGCGACGTCCTCGACCTGGGATGCGGCTACGGCGTCATCGGGATAACCATCGCGAAGCTGCGTCCGGGCATCAAGGTTACCATGGCCGACGTCAACCCGGTCGCAATCAAGCTTGCGTGCCAGAACATCGAGCGGAACGGCGTCGGCAACGCGTCTGCCCTCGTCAGCGACCTGTACTCTGCGCTCGGCGGGGCAACGTTTGACATGATCGTCTCCAACCCGCCCCTAGCCGCCGGGTACGCCGTGATCTTCCCCCTGATCGAGGGGGCGATGCAAGGCCTGAAGCCGGGCGGGCGCCTGGTCCTGGTGCTGAGGAAGGGCGTCAACGCCATCCCGAGGAAGATGGAGGATGTATTCGGTAACGTCACGCTCGTCTCCAGGAAGAGCGGTTACCGCGTCTTCGTCTCCAAGAGGGCGCCCCCAGGGCAGGGCGGCAGCCCCGCCGAGAGGAAGGAAAAAGCAAAAGAAGAAGTACCTCCTGATTCCTAAGGAGAGCGCCGAGTGCCGAAGTATCCTAGCCTGGTAGGGAGCAATCTGCAGAAGGCTCACGCCTGGAGAACGGGCTAGTACCTGTCAAGTCAGCTTGTGACTCGTCAGGGTCTCGGGGGTTCAAATCCCCCCTTCGGCGCCAACAATCATCACCCGCATCATTAAATCCGCATGATAGTGCCCCTAGAGCCCGCACATGCTGAACGCTCCTGAAAAGTTGCCCGGCAAGCTCCTGCCCTTCAAAATTTCTTCCCTTCCGCCGTTAGAGTTAAATACTATTATATTGTTTCTAATTTGCCTCGAAGAAGGGGATGCGTCTATTGAGTTCATCGTTTAGACATATTGTCCGAATAGCCGATGCGGACCTGAAAGGGGAAGATAAGGTAGCGTACGCATTGAGCAACATAAGGGGCGTTGGCATCAACATGGCATACGCCATCACTCGAACATGCGGCGTTGACCCCGAGGGTCGCGTTGGCTTGCTTCTGGACAGTGACTTGAAGAGGATAGAGGAGGGGCTGTCGACGATTCAGAGCAGGTTCCCGCCTCACATGCTTAACCGGAGGAAAGACCCGTTCACTGGTAAAGATGTTCACTTGATCGGCTCAGATCTGGTGGTCGGCATGAAGTCCGACATAGACCTGATGAGGAAGACCAAGTCTTGGAAGGGCATAAGGCACTCGCTTGGCCTCAAGGTCCGCGGGCAGTGCACCAGGACTACAGGCAGGTTCGGCACCGCAGTAGGCGTCTCGAAGAAGTCTGCTGTTCAGCAGGCCCAGAAGGCTCCTGCTGCCGCCCCTGCAGGGCAGGCGTGAGGTGTTCTGAATGGGCGATCCTAAGAAGAGCAGACGTCTATGGCAGGGCCCAAGGCATCCCTGGAAGAAAGAGAACCTTGAGAAGGAGCTGGCACTGCTCGGTAAGTTCGGCCTGAGGAACAAGAGGGAACTCTGGCTGGCAAACTCGATACTGAAGTCATACAGGGCGCAGGCAAGCTCGATACTCGGCCTCAGCGAGGCGGAGAGGGCTGCCCACGAGAAGGACCTCATCCGGAAGCTCTCGAACCTTGGACTGCTGACCGAGGAGTCCGTCCTCGACAACATCCTCGGCCTGAGCGTCGATGACATTCTCGAGCGCAGGCTGCAGACGGTCGTCATGAAGCTCGGCATTGCGCGCACGCCGCACCAGTCAAGGCAGCTGATAGTTCACGGTCACGTAAAGATCGGGGACAGGCGCGTAACCACTCCTGGATACATGGTGAGCAGGAACGAGGAGCCGCAGATATCCTGCAACCTCGCGCTCGCCGCAGTTCCGGAGCCCGCCGCCACCGCTACCGCCGCAAAGGGGGCATGATGAGTGTCAAGATTCGATAAGGGCATGAAGTGGGGACTTGCAAACATCTACAGCTCATACAACAACACCATAGTCCATATCACTGACCTGACTGGCGCCGAGACGGTGGCGTTCCAGTCCGGAGGACGCATCGTAAAGTCCGACCGCGAGAAGCCGTCGCCTTACGCCGCAATGGTGTCCGCGACCCGCGCAGCGCAGGAGGCGCTGGAGAAGGGCATCAGCGGCATACACATACGGATCAGGGCTCCGGGCGGCCACAAGAGCAAGACCCCTGGCCCAGGCGCCCAGGCATCGATCAGGGCACTGGCGAGGGCTGGAATGATCATTGGAAGGATAGAGGACGTTACCCCCGTCCCTCACGACACCACGAGGAGGCCAGGTGGAAGGAGAGGAAGGAGGGTCTAGTCGAGAAGGCTTAAATATCCTTCTCCATTTTCCAATTTTAATCATGGAGGAATTGTTCCGTGGACGTTGAGATTCTCGATGCAACCGATGGGCAACTGAGGGTGAAGGTCAGCGGCGCCGACCCGACATTCATGAACGCAATGAGGCGCATCATAATGTCCGAGATACCTGTCCCGTCGATCGGGCTGCTTTACATCATCGAGAACACAGGCGTCCTCTACGACGAGATTATCGCTCACAGGATGGGCTACATCCCGCTCAAGGGCGGCGAGGGCCTCATCTTCACGAAGGACTGCGACTGCCAGGGGAAGGGGTGCGCGAGGTGCGAGGCGATCCTCACTATGGACGTCACGGCAAGCGAGGACAACTTCAAGGTTCTGTCCGGCAGGCTCAAGGCTGAGGGGGCGGTCTTTGCGGCAAACACGGAGATCCCGATCGCCGAGCTCAACGCAGGGCAGAGGCTGGCTCTCGAGGCGAGGGCGAGGCTGGGCACCGCAAAGCAGCATGCCAAGTGGCAGCCTGTCTCGATTGCCGTTGTGAAGTACGAGCCGCAGATCAAGATTGAACAGAAGGCGTGCGACCTGTGTGCGCTATGCGTGGATGAGTGCCCCAAGAAGATCCTTGCGATCAAGGATAAGCGCCTGGTCGTAACGTCCCCGCTGGCATGCTCGCTCTGCAAGGTGTGCGAGAGCATATGCCCGAAGGGTTCCATCAAGGTAACTTACGACGACTCAAAAGCCGTGCTGACTATCGAGACGGCCGGCGGAATGGCGAACGAAGAGCTGGTCTCGGCCGCAGCCGACGTCCTGCTCAATAAATCTTCAAGCTTAAGAGAGGCTCTAAAAGAATTGCCGGAGGCAGCGTAATTGGTCAAAAGAACACTACCTACAAACCCGAAGACGAGGCGCCTGATCAAGCTACTCAGGAAGGCTTCCAGTTCAAACGAATCAGCAGTATGGAGGACTTTATCTGACTCCCTCTCGACGCCGACAAGGCAGAGGGTATCGATGAACGTAAGCAAGATTGACCGGCTCGCAGAGGAAGGAGACGTGGTCGCGATCCCGGGGAAGGTCCTTGGGTTCGGTAACATCGGCAAGAAGGTCGACGTCGCGGCGCTGTCCTTCAGCCAGTCTGCGAAGGATAAGATCGCGCAGGCCGGCGGCAAGGCGCTCACGTTTGAGGCTCTGATGACCGCCAACCCGCACGGCAAGAACGTGAGGATATTGAGGTGAAACCGATGTCTGATGTTGTTTATATTGATGGCACAAACCTCCGCTTTGGAAGGGTTGCCTCGAAAGTGGCAAAGCGCCTGATAAACGGAGAGCAGGTTGTTGTTGTAAACGTCGATAAGCTGGCAGTATCTGGGAGCAGGGCGTCCGTCATGAGCAAGTACGAGCGATGGATGCAACTCGGGACCCACAAGAACCCTGAGAAAGTCGGCCCGAAGCAGCACCGCTCGCCGGACAGGCTGCTCTTCTACTCGGTAAGGAACATGCTGCCAAAGGCGCCGTCCGGTAAGGAGGCGCTCAAGCGTCTGAAGGTCTACATCGGCGTCCCTGAGGAGCTCAAGGCCGCAAAGCTGGAGACCATAGAGGACGCAGACATAAAGACCCTTAGGGGCAATTACATGCTGCTGATCGAAGTATCAAAGATTCTAGGGTGGTCACTCCCATGAGCGAGAAGATTGTAATCGTAAGCGGGAAGAGAAAGAGCGCGGTGGCCCGCGCGACCGCGACTAACGGTAACGGAAAGGTCCTCATCAACGAAGTCCCGCTGGAGATCCTCCAGCCATCAGTCGCAAGGATGAAGATCCAGGAGCCGGTATTGGTGCTCGGTAACGAGCTCTCAAGCAAGGTGGACGTGGACGTCAAGATCGAGGGCGGCGGATTCATGGCGCAGGCCGAGGCTGCCAGGGTCGTGGTCTCCAACGCCCTCTCTGAGTTCCTCGGCGATTCCGTCAGGAAGAAGTTCCTCGAATACGACAGGAGGATGCTCGTCGACGACCCGAGGCGGACTGAGCCGAAGAAGTTCGGTGGGCACAGCGCAAGGAGAAGGAAGCAAAAGTCATACAGATGAGGGGCACATCATGATCATCCCTGTTCGCTGCTTTACCTGCGGCAAAGTCATAGCCGACAAGTGGGAGGAGTTCAAGGTAGGCGTCGCGAAGGGGGAGAACCCGGCGGAGATCCTCGACCGCCTGGGTGTGAAGAGGTACTGCTGCAGGAGGATGTTCCTCTCGCACGTAGACCTCGTCGAGGATGCCCTCAAATTCTCGGTAAGCACCAAGGAAGAAGGAAAAATATAAAAGGTATGGTCGAATTCTGAAATTTGCATCAATATCATAAGGTGGAACTCATGGCAACACTCGAAACCGCCGACCTGCTCATACCCCTCGAGGTCTACCTCGCAGCCGGTATCCATATTGGCACACACGTCAAGACAAACGACATGAAGCCTTTCATCTACAGAGTAAGGCCAGACGGTTTGTATGTGCTCGACGTACGGAAGACCGACGAGAGGATAAGGACGACTTCAAAGTTCATCTCAAGGTTCAAGCCGGAGCGAGTCTTCGCATCCTCTGCGAGGCAGTACGGATTCAAGCCGGTGGAGAAGTTCACGTCGATGATAGGCGGCAAGGCGCTGACTGGGCGTTTTATCCCAGGAACCTTCACGAACCCCAAGCTCACGAACTACGTTGAGCCGGAGCTGCTGATAGTGACCGACCCGCGCGCCGACTGGCAGGCTATGGTCGAGGCGGCCGAGGTTGGCATACCTGTCCTTGGCTTCTGCGACACCGACAACCGGTCACAGCTGATGGACCTCGTGATCCCCATCAACAACAAGGGGAGGAAGTCGCTGGCCCTGGCCTACTGGCTCCTGACCCGGCAGATACTCCGTGAGAGGGGCGAACTGGGCCCGACAGCCGAGCTCCCGGCAACCCTTGAGGACTTCGAGTCCAAGATGCTCGTTGCCGAAGAGGAGTATGGCGAGTATGACCTCGAGGGATAGATGCCCCCGGGTCTCGAATACTTTTTACGAAGGCACTCCGTCCCTCCTGCGCGAGCAGATCAGGTGGTGCTTCCTGCACAGGGTGGGGCCGGGGTCGCTCCCAATACAGGATGAAGGCGCAATCGCCGGCGCCGGCATTCCAAGTAAATCCCCGCACAGCGAATCGGTCGCGATCATATCGCCGCACGCGGGCTTCGTCTATTCAGGTCCGATAGCCGCCCATGGGTACCTGCGCCTGTCGGCTGAGCAGCGGCCCGACGTTGCCGTGATCATCGGGCCCAACCACACGGGCTACGGCGCCGGCGTCTCCGTCTGGGGAGGCGGCGGATGGCTGACCCCCCTCGGCCGCCTGGAGGTGGACGGCGGCATAGCAAAGGCGATAGCAGCCTCGGGCGCCGCGGAGCTCGACGAGGACGCACACGTAGACGAGCACTCCGTGGAGGTCCAGCTCCCCTTCCTGCAGTTCATCTACGGGAACGGCATCAAGATCGTGCCGGTGTGCATGATGCTCCAGGACTACGCCTCGTCGAGGGAGCTGGGCATCGCGATCGCCGGCGCCCTCAAGGGGAGGCACGCCGTGGTGATCGCCAGCACCGACTTCTCGCACTACGTCCCTTACAAGGAGGCTTACCGGAAGGACTCGATCGCCGGCGAGGCGATACTCCGCATGGACACACGCGCGGTCGAGTCCGCCGTCGTACGCGAGGGCATAAGCATGTGCGGCCCCGGGCCCGTGATGGCTGCCCTGTCCGCCGCCCTCTCGATGGGCGCGGAGTCGTGCGAGAGGCTATGCTACGCGACGTCCGGCGACACCTCGGGGGACAGGGGCAGCGTGGTGGGATATGGCTCCTTCGTGATGCGCCGCCCTCCCATGCCGCAATAAGCAAGAGTTAATTGTCATATCGCAGCATAGCATATGACAACATCACCTGAACCGGCTGGTCAACTCATGCCTTCACAAAAGCACGACCTCGCGGTGCCATTCTCAATCCCGCTGCTCGGCGAGTCCTACGTGAGCGTGGGGTGCCCTATCATAGCCGCGTCGACCGGCTTGGTCCTCCGCGTCTCCTGCACGGTCGATGGCGTGGCCGGTCCAGCCGATGTCCGCATCGCCTCCCCGCGCCTCAGGAAGGCGTGCATGCGCGCCCTCAGGGCAGCAGGGATATCCGGCACGGTCTCCTTCTCATTCCCCGACCTTCCGCCATGGGCAGTCCATGATGCCGACATGCTCGCCACGGCCGCCTCGCTATACCTTGCCGGCCCTGATGCAATGGAATCGCTCGCGCCGTCGCTGCTCAAGGGCGCCGACGACAGGGCGTTCATCGACCTTGTGCGCGCAATGACGAGCCTCTCGGGGGGCTTCGTGGCAGGGCGCAGGGGCGAGGGCGTGGTCTCGATAGAAGGCGATATGGGCGCCGCTCTCTGCGCGGACCTCGTAAGGAGGCGCCTGAGCGTGATGCCTACCATAGGCCGCTTCAGCGCCGCCCACCCAGACCTCGCGGAGCCGTTCTGGCACATCCTCGGGCATCTGGTCCTGCAGGGCGTCGATGCCATAAGGGCCGGCGACGCGCCGCTCCTCGGCAGGATCATGACGCTCGAGTCGCGCCTCTCGCTGGCCGTCGGGCTCACGGAAGAGCGCGAGCTGCTCCACCTGTCCCGGTCCGTGCCTTCTTTGGGCTGCAAGCCGGTGAGGTGCGACGGCCTCTCCGGGGCTCTGCACCTGGTCGGCGCCGGCATGCCACGGCCGCAATCGCCGGTGCGCCAGATCCTCAATTTCAATCGCGAGGGGGTCTCTCAGGATGATTGAAGCCGACTATGTTCTGAAGCTCGGAGGGTCCGCCATAACACACAAGGACACTCCATTCTCCGCCAACACCGCCTGCATCAGGCGGCTCGCGAAGGAGGTCTCCGGGGGCGTTGGCAAGAGGATCATACTTGTCTACGGAGGGGGGTCATTCGGCCACGCCGCCGCGATCAGGCACCTCTCAGGGGGGCTGGTGTCCAGCCCGTCGGGCATCGCCGAGGTGAGGGCCGCGATGCTAGCGCTGACAATGGAGCTGACGCGGGAATTCGTGGCGGAGGGGGTGCCGATCTTCGCGCTGAACCCGTCCAGCTGCCTCGTCTTCGGCAGCGGCGGCTCCATCCGGTTCGGGAGGGCCGCCATCGAAGCCATCGAGAAGGCGCTTGAGGGGGGGCTCGTCCCCGCGATGGGCGGCGACATCGTCCTGGACCGCGGAGGCGGCGCCCGCATACTCTCCGGCGACACAATCGCGCGCATGCTCGCACTCCGGTTCAGGGCCAAGACGCTAGCATTCGGGACCGACGTCGACGGCGTCCTCGGGCCGTCCGGCGTCATCCGCGCGATAAGCAGGGCGGAGCTGCCTGGCGTGATCGGAATGGCCGGTGGCAGGCCTGGCGACGTGACCGGGGGCATGTCAGGGAAGCTTGCCGCGGTGCGCGACTACCTCTCAAGGGGAGGTCATGAGGTCCTCATATTCAACGCCTGCAAGCCCGGCACATTGGCGAGGGTGCTCTCCGGGAGCCCTGAAGGCACTCTTATTAAATGAGTTCACGCTACTATCAATCAGGTAATCCTGATGAGCTCTGACAGGAAGCTGACGCACCTGGAGATATGCCGGGACAAGGACGTTCGCGCCCGCCGCGAGACGACTCATCTCGATGACGTAACGCTCATACACAGCGCGGCGCCGGAGCTGAACTTCTCTGAGATCGACCTCGAGACACGGCTCTTCGGCAAGACCCTCGCCGCGCCGCTCCTCATATCCGCCATGACCGGCGGGCACCCCGCAACGAAGAAGGTCAACGAGAACCTCGCGAAGGCCGCCAAATCCGTCGGCATAGGGATGTGCGTGGGGAGCCAGCGCGCCGCGATCGAGGATCCGCGCATGGCCGAGACCTTCAGCGTCGTCAGGGACGTCTCGCAGGAGATGCTGGTCATCGGGAACATAGGGGCGCCGCAGCTGATATCCGGCGACGCAGCCGATTTCGCGCAGAGGGCCGTCGAGATGATCAGCGCCGACGCTCTGGCCGTCCACCTCAACCCCCTGCAGGAGGTCGTCCAGCCGGGCGGCGACACGAAGTACAGGGGCGTGCTGGATGGACTCGCACGGATCACCCGCGCGCTCAAGGTCCCCGTCATAGTCAAGGAGACCGGCTGCGGCATCTCCTCTGCCATCGCAAGGTCGCTCTTCGCGTCCGGGGCGGCGGCAATAGACGTCGCCGGCCTCGGCGGGACTAGCTGGGCCGCGGTCGAGCATTACAACGCCCTCATGAGCCACGACGCCATCAAGGCGCATGTGGCCGAGACCTTCTGGGACTGGGGGATACCAACCGCCATGAGCATCTGGGAGGTGGCTTCGCTGAAGTCGGGCGTCACTCTGATTGCGTCCGGCGGCATAACGAACGGGCTGGACGCCGCAAAATCTATAGCCCTCGGGGCCGACCTTGCAGGCATCGCCCGCCCCCTCCTGCTGCCCGCATATTCGGGAGCCTCCGAGGCGAGGCGGGTTCTCGAGGAGGTCATATACGAGCTGAAGGTTGCGTCCATGCTCACCGGGTCGGGGTCTGTCAAGGCCCTCAAGTCTGCAAGGGTCTCCCTCAGGGGCGACCTCCTCGGCTGGGTGACGCAGAGCAAGTCGGGCATCAGGTGAATTCAATGCTCAGCGAAGAGATCAACCATGTGGCCGCAGAGGTAAGCGCGATCCTTAGGGGCTCGCTGACTGCCGACTGCAGCCCGCTTTACCGTGCTGCCTACCACCTGCCCTCGCAGGGCGGCAAGCGCATGCGCCCGTTTCTCGTGGCGAAGTCGAGCGAGCTCGTCGGCGGGTCTGCCAAGCCGGTCATGCCCGCCGCGGCTGCCGTCGAGCTTCTCCACAACTTCACGCTCGTTCATGACGACATAATGGACAACGACGCGCTGAGGAGGGGGGTGCCGACCGTGCACACCGTGTGGGGCATGCCTATGGCGATCCTCGCAGGCGACCTCATGTTCGCGAAGGCATTCCAGATCCTGCTGCGCGCCGGTGGCGATGACCGCAGGATCCGGGCTGCAGCCGACGAACTTGCGACGGCGACCATCGATCTCTCCGAGGGGCAGCACCTCGACATGTCCTTCGAGGAGAGGCGCGACGTCCGCGAGGACGAGTACCTCGCGATGATCTCAGGGAAGACCGCCGCGCTCTTCAGGGCCAGCGCGAAGATAGGCGCGCTCCTTGGGGGAGGATCCGATGAGGCGGTCGCCAGGCTTGGGGAGTACGGGTGGAACATGGGGATGGCATTCCAGATTTACGATGATTACCTCGGCCTGACCTCGAAGGAGGAGGTCCTCGGCAAGGCGATAGGCAACGACATCCGCGAGGGCAAGAAGACGCTCATAGTCATAAAGGGGATGTCATCCGACGCAGCACCCCTGCTGAGCGATGCGCTGGGCAAGAAGAGCGTCCCGAACGAAAAAATGGCGGCGCTCCTCAGGCAGCTGCAGGAGAACGGGACTTTCGGCTACGTCTACGCGAAGGCAAAGTCTTACGTCGACGCCGCGCTAGGGTCCCTCTCCCCATTCCCCGAATCTGCAGCAAGGGCCTCCCTCTTCCAGCTCGCCGAGATGGCAATCTCGCGGAAGAAGTGAGCGCCCGCCGCCCCTGCCCTCCGTTCACAACAGATAATAGCAACCTGACCGATACACAATCGCTGAACCGCGGCTTGGGCCGCGACAGAACCGTGAGGCGACCACGATGGCAGACCCCGAAGCAATACGTGCGGCGCTGCTGAGGCACGCATTATCGAACGCCATAAAGTACGGCGGCAAGGCAAACCCCAACGCAGTCGCAGGGATGGCATTCTCGGAGGACCCCTCCCTAAAGGCGAACACCAAGGACGTCTTCAGGCTCGCGGCCGAGGTGGCGTCGGAGGTCAACAGGATGGGGCTCGATGCCATCAAGGCAAAGGCCGAATCCATGGGAGTGGGCGCGCCGAAGGAGAAGCCGAAGCAGGTCGAGCGCATCCTGCCCGCGCTGCCGAACGCCTCAAAATTCAAGTTCATAAAGGTCCGCTTCGCGCCGAACCCGGACTCGGTCATCCATCTGGGCAACACCCGGGCCGCCCTCCTGAGCGACGAGTACGCCAAGATGTACGGCGGATCATTCGTGCTCCGGTTCGAGGACACGTCGCCCTCGATCAAGCCACCGCAGGCAGAGGCCTACGAGATCATCAGGCAGGACCTCAAGTGGCTCGGCGTGCACTGGGACGAGGAGGCGATCCAGTCAGACCGGCTGCCAATCTACTACGACCACGCGCGCAGGCTGATCGAGCTCGGAGGGGCCTACATATGCACCTGCAAGGCCGAGGCGTTCCGGGCCCTAGTCACCCTGAAGAAGCCCTGCCCGTGCAGGGGCCTCCCCCCGTCCGAGCAGCTGGAGCGGTGGGGGCGAATGCTGAGCGGAAAGATCAGGCGCGGCGGGGCAGTCATGCGCGTCAAGACCGACCTCGAACACCCCAACCCAGCGATCAGGGACTGGCCCGCGATGCGAATAGACACAGCCTCGCACCCGCGGATCGGAAAGAAGTACAGGGTCTGGCCGCTCTACAACTTCGCGTCCGGCATAGACGACCATCTCATGGGCATAACCCACATCCTTCGGGGAAAGGAGCACGAGGTCAACATGCACCGCCAGAAGTACATGTACCGATACTTCGGCTGGGACTACCCCGAGGCGATACACTACGGGCGCCTCAAGATCGTCGGCACCGTCCTTAGCAAGTCCAAGATCAGGGCCGGCATCGAGTCGGGGCTCTACAAGGACTGGAGCGACCCGCGCTTGGGCACCATCGCCGCCCTGCGCCGCCGGGGTTTCGTCCCGGAGACGATAAGGCGCCTTATACTCGAGTGCGGCGTGCGCCCATCCGAGGCGACTATAAGCTGGGAGAACGTGGATGCTATAAACCGCAAGATACTGGATCCCTTGGTGAAGCGGTACGTCTATCTCGCCGACCCCGTGGCCTTCGAGATCGAGGGGATCCCGAAGGCGTTCACCGCCAAGATGGCCCTGCACCCTGACCACCCCGAGTGGGGGGCAAGGGAGTTCGCAGTCTCGCCGGAATCCCCTAAAATCTCTCTGCCCTCCCGGGACCTCGCCCAGCTGAAGAAGGGGTCAGCGTTCAGGCTGATGAACCTCTTCAACGTGGAGGTCACCGGCGCCGGCAGGGGCAGGTTCGTCAGCGAGGACGTCGCCGATGCCAAGAGGCTGGGTGCCCACATAATTCAGTGGATGCCGCAGGGGCTCGGCGCCCCGCTCAATGTGGTGCGTCCGGATGCCACCGCCCATCAGGGCTCGGTCGACCCCGCCGCCCTCGGCGAGGCGATGCCCTCATCCTTCCAGTTCTACAGGTACGGATTCGTCAGGGTCTACCGGGAGGGAGAGGGCTTCGTCGGGTACTTCACCCATGGATGAACCCTTCCAGCCTCATGGATGATCATCTGCTGGCACCGTATTTCCTAATGCCCGTGCGTTCATAGCAGTTGCCCAACTCTAAGGCGATCGTGCGCCTCTTCATCGACGGCATCGACGTAACCTCGGGCGTCTCGGTCACGCAGACGGGCATCGCCTACAACGCAACCCTCCCGGCAGGCAACCACACCATAACGCTCGTCATAGCCGTGGTGATCGTATGCGTCTTTGCGCTCCTGATCTTCATCCTCGCCAACAGGCGCAAGAAGTAGCCTGTAGTTCCCCTATTTTTTAATCCATAACTGGGACTGTAATGATTGTCTGTTTGCTATTCCCCTGTAATGCCGCTCGATGCCCCCTGCCGTTCCTGACTTCAGTCTACCCCCCGCAGCTTGATCCAGGTCCTGCCATACGTCTTCGAGACCGATTCCGAATATGTCGATTGATCCATTTCTGTAAGCCGCTAGCTCTGAGCGAAAGCACCTCACATTGACCTCATACCTGTTATGAGTGGCGTCGGACACGCGGTGAGGAAATACGACCATCAGCCGAGACTAAAGCTTATAACCCCCTTCTCTTTTCTTTAACGACTTGAGCGATGAAGACATTCGAGGTAGTTGATATGTCCAAGAAACCAATGTTCGTTAGGTTTGAAGTGTCTCCTGAGATCATGGAGCGAGCTTATGAAACCGTCAAGCTGGCAAAGGACGATGGCAAGCTGAGGAAGGGCGCAAACGAGGCGACCAAGGCAGTCGAGAGGGGCATAACCCGGCTCCTTGTGATAGCCGTTGATGTAGACCCGCCTGAGATCGTTGCCCACCTTCCGCTCCTGGCCGATGAGAAGAAGATCTCGTACGTTTATGTGGACTCGAAGATCAAGCTCGGCGAGGCAGCAGGCATCGACGTCCCGTCGGCCGCTATAGCAGTTGTCGAGGCAGGCAAGGGCAAGCCGCTGATGGACGAGGTCATCTCCAAGGTAGCGGCGCTCCGCCTCAAGGGCAGCGCTGCCGAGGCTCCTGCGGCCGAGGAGAAGCCAAAGAAGGAAGAGCCAAAGGCAGAAGCGAAACCCAAGGCAGCCGAGGAGAAGCCGAAGGCGGAGGAGAAGCCAAAGAAGGAAGAGGCTCCGGCGGCGAAGGCAGAGGCAGCCGAGGAGAAGCCAAAGGAGAAGCCGAAGAAGAAGGCCGCCAAGAAGGCAGCTGCCCCGGAGAAGCCTGCCAAGGAAGAGGGTAAGGCTTAATCTCCTACCCCTATTTTGTATGGAGGCTTGACTTATGAGCAAAGATATGGGTGAAGTTTCGCCCTCTGAAGTCATTCAGATCGTCGGCCGCACAGGCGTAACCGGAGAAGTGATACAGGTTAGGGTGCGCGTCAACGAGGGCAAGGACAAGGGAAGGATCCTGACTCGCAACGTCAAGGGCCCGATAAGGGTCGGGGACATTCTGATGCTCAGGGAGACCGAGCGTGAGGCAAAGAAGCTCATGCCGAGGTAAAAGTTATTAAATTGCACAGGTTAACCGTTTTGGATTGGGGCGTTAAAGATGGTCAGGGTATTCAAATGTTCGTTCTGCAGCAAGGATATGCCTGTAGGCAGTGGCATGATGTTCATAAAGAACGACGGCACGATCCTCCGCTTCTGCTCCAGCAAATGCCGCAAGAACATGCTTGAGCTCAAGAGGGTTCCGCGCCGCTTCAAGTGGTCAGCCAAGGTGCCTAACAAATGATCGAGCGCACCTTCGTGATGATAAAGCCAGACTCCGTGGTCCGCGGCCTCATCGGCCGGGTCCTCCAGAGGCTGGAGGCGAAGGGCCTAAAGATCGTGGGCATGAGGATGATCCACATGTCGCAGGAGCAGGCAGGGAAGCTCTATGCCGTACACAAGGAGAAGCCTTTCTTCGGAGACCTCGTCGGCTTCATACGCTCGGCTCCGGTGGTCGTTCTGGCAATCGAGGGCGAGAGCGCGGTGGCAGTGGTCAGGCGCGTTATAGGCGCCACCGACTCAAAGGAGGCACAGCCGGGCACCATCCGCGGCGACTTCTCGTGCTCCAAGAGCATGAACGTGATCCACGCATCGGACTCCACCGAGAACGCGGCCAAGGAGCTCTCGATATTCTTCGCGCCTTCCGATCTTGTGGAGTATTCGCGGCTCGACGCAAAGTGGGTATCCTGAACCCGCCCCGCTACGGCGCAAGCCCGCGGGCCCGGGCCATCTCCCCCCTCCCCGCAGACAGACCTCTACTTTTTATAAGGGCGGGCGTTTTTCTAGAGCAAGGCGAATCACAATGCCCGTCAGACAGCCCATAGTCACCGTGCTCGGTCATGTGGACGTCGGCAAGACGCTGCTGCTGGACAAGATAAGGGGTTCTGCAGTAATGTCGCGCGAGGTTGGGGCCATGGCTGCGCAGTGAGGCGCAGTGGCAAACCCAGCACATCGGCGCAAGCTTCCTGCCAATAAGCGTGATCGAGAACTACTGCACCGCGATAGTCAAAGGCTTCCAGTCCAAGGTGAGCATCCCCGGGATACTCATCATAGACACCCCCGGCCACGAAGTCTTCTCCAACCTCAGGATGAGGGGCGGGTCGGTGTCTGACATATCGATCCTAGTCATAGACGCGATGGAGGGCGTGGAGAAGCAGACCGAGGAGTGCATCGAGATCCTCCGTTCGCGCAAGACACCGTTCATAATCGCCGCGAACAAGATCGACAAGGTTGCCGGCTGGGTCCCGCACCCCGACAAATCGTTCCTAGATGCGCTGAAGCTCCAGACGCCCCTGGTCCAGAACCGGGTCGACGAGAAGATATACCGCATCGTTGGCGGCATGGCCCGATTCGGCTTCTCGTCAGACAGGTACGACAGGATACGCGACTTCACGAAGGCGGTGGCCATAATCCCCACCAGCGCCACGACCGGGGAGGGCATACCCGAGTTGCTGGCCCTCCTATGCGGGCTCGTGCAGCAGTACCTCGTCAAGCGCCTCGGCGTCACCGACGGCCCGGGCAGGGGCGTCATACTCGAGACGAAGGAGGAGCCCGGCCTGGGCAGCACAATAGACATGATACTCTACGACGGCGTGATCAACAAGGGCGACCGGATAGTAATCGGCAGCTTCGACGGCCCGCAGGTCGCCAAGATACGCGCGCTGCTGCTCCCGAAGCCTATGAACGACACCATGGACCCGGAGGACAAGTTCCAGTCCGTGGAATCGGTCGCCGCCGCCGCAGGGGTGAAGATCGTCGCCCCGTCACTGGACAATGCAGTGGCCGGCGCCCCGGTGATGGTTGCGAACGACGATGAGTCGCTCCAGTCCGTCTCCAAGAGGATCAAGGAGGAGATGTCCGAACTCAGGTTCTCCTCCGACAACGAGGGCGTGATCGTGAAGGCCGACACTCTGGGCTCGCTCGAGGCGCTCGTGAAGTTCCTCAAGGACCAGGGCGTGCCGGTGAGGATCTCCGAGATCGGCCCGGTGAGCAGGCGGGACCTGATAGAGGCAGGCATAGTGAAGCGCAGCAAGCCCGAGCTGGCGGCGGTCGTGGGCTTCAACATCAAAGTTACCCCCGAGGCGGAGGCAGAGGCTAAGGAGTGGGGTGTCCCCGTCTTCACCAGCAACGTGATCTATCATATCGTGGACGACTTCAAGGCCTGGTCCTCCAAGCTTGTGGCCGACATGCGGAACCGCGAGTTCAGCTCCATAGTGAGGCCGGGGGAGATCAAGATACTGCCCGGCTGCATCTTCAGGAAGAACTCGCCTCCGATAGCCGGGGTAGAGGTCGTGGGCGGGGCGATCAAGCCGGGATACACCCTCATGAAGGCGAGCCTCGAGCACATCGGCAGCATCAAGGAGATCCAGGACAACGGGAAGAACCTCCAGGAGGCAAAGCGCGGCGACAAGATCGCGATCTCGCTCAAGTCCGACATAACGCTCGGCAGGCAGGTGGTGGAGGGCGAGCCCCTGTACGTATCGATTCCCGACAACGACATCTTCCTGCTGAAGGAGAAGTACAAGGATAAGCTGGGCGAGGACGAACTGGCGATCATCGAAAAGATCACCGCCATCAAGTGGAAGCGCTCATCGTTCTAAATTGGGCGCCGCCCACTTCCCCAACGCCCGACCGAGTGCGAAAGGGATATAAACTAAAATAGGTTTTTGACTTCTATCAATAACAGTTACTGCGGTGATCTGATTGGTAGAGTTCAAACTCGTATTATCGAACCCTGCAGATGGGAAATCGAAGACGATAACCGTAGCCGACGCGCAAGCCCAGTCATTCATAGGGCTCAGGATCAAGGACGAATTCAACGCCGACGCATACGGGTTCCCCGGCCAGATGGCTGTAATCACGGGCGGGAGCGACAAGAGCGGAATCCCGCTTAGGGGGGACATCCCGGGCGGATCAAAGAGGCGCATACTCCTTGCCGGCCCTCCGGGCTACAAACCAAGGAATGACGGCGAGCGGCAGAGGAAGCTCGTAAGGGGAAGCATGATAACCGAAGATATAGTCCAGATAAACGCGACTCTGACCGTTGCACAAGCAGGGAAGAAGTCTTGAGCGATGATAAGCGGCAGCCCGAATGCAACATAGGCCTTACCGGTCACGTCGACCATGGCAAGACCACAGTCGTCGCTGCCCTCAGCGGGACCTGGGCGGCCCACCACAGCGAGGAGCTGAAGAGGGGCATCACAATCAAGCTGGGTTACGCTGACACCGTCTTCCGGAAGTGCCCGAAGTGCCAAGAGCCGGAGTGCTACATGACCGCGGAGAAGTGCCCTGTGCACAACGTCGCGACCGACTACCTCAGAAAGGTCTCCTTCGTAGACGCCCCGGGCCACGAGAGCCTCATGGCAACCATGCTCTCCGGGTCAGCGCTCATGGACGGCGCGATGCTGATCATCTCTGCCGCCGAGGACTGCCCGCAGCCACAGACGCGCGAGCACCTCGTGGCGCTTGAGATCATCGGCGTGAAGAACATAGTCATAGTGCAGAACAAGATCGATGCCGTAGACCCTGAGAAGGTCGAGGCGAACTACAGGCAGATTGTAGAGTTCACAAAGGGGACTATTGCGGAGGGCGCTCCGATAATCCCCGTCTCCGCGCTGCACTGCGCGAACATAGACTACCTGATAGGGACTCTGCAGGAGCGCATCCCGACGCCAAGGCGGGACCCCACAAAGCCCGCGAGGCTCTACGTGGCGAGGTCCTTCGACGTAAACATGCCCGGCATGACCGTCGACAAGCTCCGGGGCGGCGTCGTGGGCGGATCCCTGCTGCAGGGCAAGTTCAATGTAGGCGACGAGATCGAGATCAGGCCCGGCACAAAGATTGAGCAGGGCGGGAAGGTTTCATACGAGCCGATCTGCACCTTCATCTCAAGCCTCATGTCAGGCAGCACGGTGGTGAGCGAGGTCGGCCCAGGAGGGCTCGTGGGCCTCGGAACCATGCTCGACCCGACCCTCACGAAGGCAGACAGCCTCGTGGGCAGCGTCGTTGGGAAGCCCGGTTCGCTGCCCCCCACCAGGGTGGAGCTGAAGCTGAAGGTTACGCTCCTCGACAGGGTCGTCGGCACCAAGGAGATGCAGAAGGTTGAGCACCTGAAGGCAAGGGAGAACCTGATGCTGGTCGTTGGGTCGTCGGTGACCGTGGGGGCAGTCACTGCTGCCTACAAGGACGATGCGCAGCTGCTCCTCAAGCGCCCCGTGTGCGTAGAGGACGGGGCGCGCGTGGCGATCAGCAGGATGCTGGCGGGAAGGTGGCGGCTGATCGGCTATGGCTTCGTCCAGTAGTCCCAAGGGGCCGCTGCTCACTGTCATTCTCGACACCAATATCCTGATCTACTCCGCGTCCCAGCCATTCGACATCGCCCACTCCCTGGAGCAGAGGTCGCTGAACTCGGTCCTCGTCCCGTCGTTCGTCATCGCCGAGCTGGAGTGCCTGGCGAGGGGATCGAGGAAGAGGAGCAAGGTGGCCGCGCTGGCCCTGAGGATAGCGTCGCAGTTCAAGGCGATCCAGGCGAGCGTGGACGGGAGGACCGTCGACGACAAGCTGGCCAACCTGGCTGTGCGGGAGGGCTACATAGTCGCGACCGCGGACTCCCCGCTCCGCAGGAGGCTGCTGGCGATGGATGTCCCCGTCATCTACCTCAAGGACGGCAGGCTGATCACCGAGCACGTCCCCCTCGAGTGACCACCCCGGCCCGGCGCCGCGCATGAACAGTCGCTACCCATATCTGCACTAAGTTTTTATAGCCCTTTGAGTAGCCTTATCCAATAATCATTAACTTCTGGTGATTGTTAGTGTATAAGCTTCTCCACATGAATGATGTAGTCCGAATTCCGCCGGAGAAGTTCGGGCGCTCTCTGGACCAGATCGCATCCGAGGTGCTGCGCTCAAATTACGAGGACGTCGTCATGCGCGAGTTCGGCATCGTTCTGGCCATCCTTAACGTCGAGGTCAAGGGCTTTGGCAAGATATTGCCAGGCGACGGGGCGCTCTTCTACAAGGCGTCATTCGACATGCTCGTTCTAATGCCTATGATGCAGGAGGTCGTCGAGGGCGAGGTCGTCGAGGTCAACGACTATGGCATATTCGTCAGGATAGGCCCAATCGACGGGCTGGTCCACGTCTCCCAGATCATGGACGATTACATAACCCACGACCAGAAGAGGAACGCCCTGATAGGGAGGGAGAGCCAGCGCATAATCGAGAAGGGCAACTTCGTGAGGGCAAGGGTCAGCACGGTGAGCCTGAGCAGGGGCGGCTCCACGCGCAGCAAGATAGGCATGACGATGCGGCAGCCATTCCTCGGCTCGACGACGTGGATCGAGGCGGACCTGAAGAAGCTCCGCGGGGAGAAGGCAGAGGTTGCCGAGCAAGCCCCACAGGGTGAGAAGAAATGAGCAGAACAGGAAAGGACGCCCCGTCATCAACGAAGTACGCGTGCCGCAAGTGCAAGATCATACTGACCGAGGACCAGACCAAATGCCCGATCTGCGGGGCAGGTGACATCTCCGACGAGTGGAGCGGCATAATCATCATAATGGACCTGAACGCGCAGCTCGCCCGCGCCATAGGCGCGAAGCAGATTGGAAGATACGCCATCAAGGTGCGGTAGGCGTTGGGCCTCCTGAGGATGCCTGATTCCCTCAGGGGCGAGCTATCGAAGACTTTTGGCATGCTCCTGACCGGCACGCCCGGCGAGAACGTGCAGAGCGCGCTGAGGATAATCCGTTCAAGGCGCCCCCCGAAGGTGATCATTGTAGGCGACTTCACCCTCCATCACTTCTTGGAGGCCGGCTTCAGGCCAGACATCGGGATATTCGACACCAAGACGCGCAGGTCCGACTTCGTCGGTCCCATCGACGTGGCGGACGCCATACGGGTCCGGAACCCTCAGGGCTGCATCACCGACGGCGCCGCCGCCGCGCTGGGGCGGGCGCTCCTGTCCGTGGGGCCTGCCATGATCCTGGTCGACGGCGAGGAGGACCTGCTCTCCCTGACTGCCATAGAGAAGGGCCCGCTAGGCTCGCTCGTCATATACGGGATGCCGAAGAGGGGAATGGTCGTGCTGACCGTCGATGAAGAGATAAAAGAGAGGATAGGCGGGCTGCTGAAGAAGTTCACAAGGGAGGAGTGACGGCGCGCCTAGGCGCCCCGCCTCGCGCCCCCTGTCAGCACCAGCCTTTCAGTTTCATGGCAGCCGTCACGCGCTCTATTGCGCAGATGTATGCCGCCATCCTCATCTCTACGTTGTACTTCTTGTAGCTCTCCCAGACGTTGGCGAATGCCACCGTCATGAGCTTGTCGAGCTTCTGCAGCACCTCGTCGTATGTCCAGTAGTAGTTCTGCATGTTCTGGACCCACTCGAAGTAGGATGTGCTCACGCCGCCTGCGTTTGCAAGTATGTCCGGGACAACGACCGTACCCCTCTTGAAGAGCATCTCGTCGGCCTCCGGCGTCGTTGGGCCGTTAGCCCCCTCGAGTATGAGCTTCGCCTTCACCCTGCCGGCGTTCTCCTTCGTGATCTGGTTCTCGAGCGCCGCCGGTATCAGTATGTCGCACTTGGCCTCAAGGACCTCCTCGTTTGTGATGTCCTTGCTGCCCGGGAATCTGGAGAGCTTGCCGTTCTTCTGCTTGTATGCAAGCGCCGCCTCGACGTCGATCCCCTTCGGGTTGTAGATCCCTCCCTTCGAGTCGCTCAGAGCGACAACCGTGCAGCCGAACTCCTGCATGAACTTTGCGGAGTAGTATCCGACGTTCCCGAAGCCCTGGACCGCGACATCCGACTTCTTGAAGTCTATGCCGAGCTTCTTCGCGGCCTCCCTGGCCACGATCGAGAGCCCCCTTCCGGTCGCCTCCGTTCTGCCCAGCGACCCGCCTATCTCCAGCGGCTTGCCGGTAACGACGCCCGGGTTGTTGGAGCCCTTGTACTTGTTGTACTCGTCAAGGAACCACGCCATCTCCCTGCCGCCCGTGTTGACATCTGGCGCCGGGACGTCCATGTCCGGGCCTACGATGTTCCTGATCGCCGCGAAGTATCCCCTTGAGAGCCTCTCCAGCTCGCCGACGCTCAGCTTCTTGGGGTCGCATATTATGCCGCCCTTGCCGCCGCCCAGCGGTATGCCCGCGACAGAGCACTTCCACGTCATCCATATCGAGAGCGCCATGACCTCCTCCACCGAGACATTCGGGTGGTACCTCACGCCGCCCTTGAAAGGCCCCAGCGCATCGTTGTGCTGCGACCTGTATCCCATGAATACCTTGATCCTGCCGTCATCCATCCTTACGGGGATGTTCACGCAGAGCACCCTCTTCGGGTACTTCAGAATCTCATGCATGTTAGGATCCAATTTCATTATTTTTGCGCATTTATTCAACTGCTCTAGCGCCATCTGATACGGTGTTCTTCCTTCCATTTTTTCCTCTCCTTAGGGTCTTGGTGGCTATACTGGGCGGGTTCCCTATTATTTTTTTTCTTAGTGACACGCCCCCCGCCACGGCAAAAACGGGCCTCACCATCCCGCCAGGGGCGAGTCTCTGCGGGGGCGTTCCAGCCCGCCGCCTTCCCGGTCGCCCCCGCGGTGCCGCTCCATCAATAGGAAAGCTAAAAAAGGAGTATTCCTTTTTCTAGCCAGATATGGATGTGGTAAGATGTCCTCGCAAGAGGTAGCGTATCAGATATCGATTATCGAAGACAAATTCAATCCGCTCATGGAGAGGCGGGAGCTCAAGATCGAGATCGCGTCACAGGCAACCCCGAAGAGGGACCTTCTGAGGAAATCGGTCGCATCCTCTCTGAAGGTGCCGGTAGAGAGGGTCTACATAAAGAACGTCCTCTCGTCATACGGCAAGAGCATCGCCGTCTGCAAGGCATACGTCTACGAGACCGCCGAGAGGGGCAAGCAGATCGAGCCGGAGTATGTCCAGCACAGGAACCTCTCCAGGGAGGAGCGCAAGCAGGCCATATCCGCTGCTGCGCAGGCTGCTGCCAAGGCGGCGTCGGCGGAGAAGAAGGAGTAACTGGTGATCTGACATGGTGAAATCAGCCGACCTCTACACAATCGATTACGCCCAGGGCACCGTCAAGGCAAAGAACAAGAAGTGCTCCCGCTGCGGCAGGATCATGGCAAAGCACATGAAGCCCAGCGCCAGGTGGGCGTGCGGCTACTGCGGCTATACTGAATTTATACGCGGTTAAAGGCAGTAATGCACAATGCGCTCAGTGCAATATGTGCTGGGCATAGAATCAACTGCCCATACCTTCGGGTGCGGGATCGCCTCATCCGAAGGGAGGGTCATCTCAAACTCAAAATCAGAGTACACGCCGAAGGCCGGCGGCATCCATCCTCGGGAGGCCAGCCAGCACCACGCCGCCGCGGCCGCCTCCACCATAAGGGAGGCGCTCACCGCCGCTCACATGGCCATAGGCCAGGTCGACGCGGTCGCCTTCTCGGCCGGCCCGGGCCTCGGCCCCTGCCTGAGGACGGGCGCAACGGTGGCCCGGATGCTCTCCCAGCTCGCGGGCAAGCCGCTGGTCCCCGTGAACCACTGCATCGCCCACATAGAGGTGGGCAGGATGTGCACCCGGGAGGACGACCCGCTGGTGGTCTACGTCTCGGGCGGCAACACGATAGTCTCGGCGTATTCAGGCGGCAGGTACAGGATATTCGGGGAGACCTTGGACGTCGCCCTGGGGAACTGCCTGGACACCTTCGCCAGGGAGCTCGGCCTGCCGCACCCCGGCGTCCCGAAGCTGGAGGCGCTCGCCGACGAGGGGCGGTCCTTCATACCGCTGCCCTACATCGTGAAGGGCCAGGACATGTCCTACTCGGGCCTGCTGACGGACGCCATCAGGAGGTCGAAGGACCATGATCCCAAGGACCTGAGCCTGAGCCTCTTGGAGGTCGCATACGGCATGCTTGCCGAGGTCACGGAGAGGGCGCTGGCGCACACCGAGAAGCCCGCGCTGCT